>VOFB01002088.1_pt1 | contig 103011 bp, 125 predicted proteins | sample 5384141 | NCBI WGS metagenome assembly VOFB01 (sample SAMN12384721, study PRJNA508395) | human gut metagenome | isolation source: healthy gut A | host: Homo sapiens | reverse complement strand
GTATCCTTAAAAGTACCAGATACATTGTAAAAATCACGCATAGCAAAAAAAAACGTAAAATACGTTCTTCAAATTCCATGCGCTTATTATCAGCGTGATGAAATAGAATTTTCACATTTTCATCAGGTATCCGCTATACGGCGAAGCATTGTATTAAATGATCCGCGAAAAATACAATTTCGCACTTCTTGATCTTTAGTTTTACAGCACCAAGATTAAGACGCGAAAAAATTTCGTATTTTAATGCCTGCGAATCCCGGATCAAGGCATATAGCTTTCAGTGATTTTGCCCGAAGTCTACGTTGGATTGCTTTTTCTAAATCGCGAAAATATAACCCATTCAATCTTAACAGTTTGCTCAAGCCCGTCAGTGCGAATTCATTCTTTAAATAACGAGTAAAAGACATGATTCGTTGCTGACCATCAATTACAGAAAAAGTGCCCTCCGCTTCTTCGCATAGATAAATAATCGGAATGGGAATTCCTATCAAAATAGATTCTACAAGAAGCGATGCTCGTTTATCATCATATACATAATTGCGTTGATAATCCGGATTTGTTATAATATCATTTGCATCTACCATTTCCTTCAGTTGAGAAAGAGTAATATCCTTTGTCTCTGTATGAATAGTTAATTGATCAAGTTCAACGATTTCCATAACACTACTCCTTCGTAAACAAAAAAGGCTTGTCTCTTGCGACACAAACCTCAAAATGGTGGTGCTTACTGGACTCGAACCAGTGACCCCATCGATGTGAACGATGTGCTCTACCAACTGAGCCAAAGCACCATTTTGTCCGGATATTTTCGTGTCCGCATTTCCATAACACTCACCGGTAAGCATTATGTACATCAGCCAGTTTGCTCTACCAACTGAGCCAACAGACCAAGTCACTCGGAACGAAAGATAGTATAGCCTAGTGCGGCGGGGGTTGTCAACCCTGAATTTCAATTTTTTACAAGGAATCTGCGTTCGTCTTTCTTTCTCATCGTCTTTGTGTTATAATCAGACGATACCTTTGTGATTTTTGTCAGGAAGTTGGGAGATAAGCATGCAGCTGCCTTTCATTTCGGTGATTTTGCCCGTGCGCAACGAGGAACGATACATCGCCGCGTGTGTGGATTCCATTTTTTCGCAGGATTACCCCGCGGATCAGATGGAAGTGATTTTTGTGGACGGCCGTTCGGAGGATCGAACGGTCGAGCTGCTGCATGCCATGCAGAAGGAGCATCCGCAGATTGTGGTGCTGGATAACCCGAACCGCACCGTGCCCTACGCCATGAACATCGGCATTGCGCACAGCAGCGCGCCGGTGATCGTGCGGCTGGACGCGCACGCGGAGTATCCGGCGGACTATATCCGTCTGTCCGTGGAGACGCTGCTCACGAAGGACTGCGACAACGCGGGCGGCGTGTTTGAAACGCATGGGCGCGGCTTTATGGGCGAGGCCATCGCGGAAATGCTCAAGACGCCGCTGGGCGTGGGCAACGCGACCTATCGCCTGACGACGGAGGACGGCTATGTGGATACCGTCCCCTTCGGCTGCTTCAAGCGGGCGCTGTTTGACCGCATCGGCGGCTTTGACGAGCGCATGACCCGCAATCAGGATAACGAGCTGAATTTCCGCATCCGCAAAAACGGCGGAAAAATCTACCTCAACCACAACATCCGTGTGCAGTATTACTGCCGGGACACGATGCGCGGCATTATGAAAATGGGCTACATGAACGGCAAATGGAACGTCATCACGATGACGCTCGTTCCCGGTTCGATGGGCGTCCGCCACTTTGTGCCGCTGGCGTTCGTGCTCTCGACGATTCTCCTCGTGCTGCTGACGCTGCTGACGAAAAGCATGCTCTTCGGCGGGCTGCTGGCGCTGGAATGGGGCGCGTATCTGCTGCTGGATTTCTTCTATTCCTACACCATCGCCAAGGAGAAGGGCTGGAAATTCCTGCCGGTTGAAATCATCCTCTATCCGGCGTTCCATTTCGCTTATGGCTTCGGCTCGCTGTGCGGCATTGCGGCGCTGCCGAAATTCGTCAGGGCGGAGAAGGAAAAGAAAAAAGGCGGGTGACGGGCGGTGACGGTGCTGCATATCTGCTGCAACCTCGCCGGTTCAACCGTCTTTCCGCAGTTGTTTGAGGCGCTGGCCGCGCAGGGGCTTGAGCAGGTGGTGTTCGTGCCGGAAAAGCGCGCGGCGGATCTGGGCAAAAACGAGCCGCGCGGGGTGAAGACCATCCGCGCGATGACGGTCAGGCAAAGCGACGCGCTGTTCTTCTTCCGCAAGGCGCAGAGAAGCGTTCCGGCGATTGAAGGGCAGATCGACATGGCGGGCGTGACGCTGATTCACGCGCATACGCTGTTCACCGACGGCTCGATTGCGGCGCGTCTGGCCAAGAAGCACGGCCTGCCGTATGCCGTCACGCTGCGATACAGCGACATCGAGGCCATCTGGAAATACGAGCCGCACCTGCGGCCGATGGCGCGGCGGATTCTCGGCGGCGCGGCGCGGGTCGTCTGTCTCGGCGGCGCGGCGAAGGAGAAGGTGCTCGGCTGGTTTACGGGCGCGGCGCGGGATGCGCTGGCGGACAAGCTGCGCGTCATCCCCAACGGCCTTGATCCCGCGTGGCTGGACGGCGCGCCCCGAACGGCGGCGCATACGCCCGTGCGCGTGGGCTTTGCGGGGCGGATGAACGAGCGGAAGCGCCCGCTTGACGCGCTGAACGCGGCGCACGAAGCGGGCTATGCCGTGGCGGCCTGCGGAGACGGGCCGCTGAAGGAAGCATTCTGCGCGGCGATGCAGCCGTGGGATCGCTATCTGGGGCGCATATCGGGCATGGACGCGATGAAGGCGTTTTATGCGGATTGCGACGTGCTGCTCGTGCCATCCTCGGCGGAGACGTTCGGCATGGTCTATCTGGAGGCCATGAGCCAGGGCGTACCCGTGCTGTATACGAAGGGGCAGGGGTTTGACGGCCAGTTTCCCGAGGGCGAGGTCGGCTATGCCGTGCCGTGCGGCGACGTGCGGGCGCAGGCGCAGGCGCTCGGGCGCGTCATGCAGGGCTATGCGGAGCGCTCGAAGCGATGCATAGAGGGCGCGAGGCGGTATGCGTGGCCGCGGATCGCGGGCATGTGGATGGAATTATCATCGGGAGCTCCTCTTCGGGGAGCTGTCAGCGAAGCTGACTGAGGGAGAGAAGGTGGCCGCATGCGGATATTGATGATGATTCACCGGCTGGCGGATAATTCGCCGTATTGCTTTTATGTGCATGAGCAGGCGAAGGCGCTGCGGGCACAGGGGCATGACGTGACGGTGATCTCCTGCGTCGGCACGATGCCGATGATGAAGGCGCTCCGCCCGCGCTGTATGAGACGGACAGGCGAACGCCGAAGGAAGCGGTCATCGACGGCGTTCCCGTGTATTTTCCGCGCTGCCTGACGCTGGGCAACGCGGGCGAACGATGGCTCGGCGGATGGCCGATGTACCGCGCGGCGCTGCCGATTGCCAAAGCGCTGCACGCACAGAAGCCGTTTGATCTCCTTCACGCGCATATGCTCCCCCGCGAGGGGCACGCGGGGCGGCTGCTGGGGCGGGCGCTCGGCCTGCCCGTGGCGCTGACCGTGCACGGGACGGACGTGTTTCACTACTTCATCCCCGGCCAAACGCCGTGGAAGCGCAATGTCGAAACCGCGCGGCGCGTCGATGCGCTGATGGCGGTGTCGAGCCTGCTGCTTTCGCGCGTCGCGCCGTATCGCGGGGAGGGGCGGATCAGCCGCGTCGTGCAAAACGGCGTGGATCTCTCGCTGGTGCCGGAAAACGAGGCGCCAAGGCCGCGCGCGGTGATCTCCGTCGGCACGCTCAAGGCGAGGAAATGCATGGATAAAACGCTGGAGGCGTTCGCGCGTCTGGCGGATGAATACGGCGACGCGACGCTGACCATCGTGGGCATCGGCGAAATGGAGCATGCGCTCCGGGCGCGAATCGCCGAGCTGCATCTGGAAGGCCGCGTGACGCTGACCGGCGGCCTGCCGCACGAGGAGGTTCTGCGGCGGATGGCGCAGAGCGACCTGTTCGTTCTGCCGAGCTGGGGCGAGGGCTACGGCATCGTCTACATCGAGGCGATGGCGGCGGGCTGCATCGCCGTCGGCGCGGAAAACGAGGGCATCGCCGACACCATTACGGACGGCGAAAACGGCTTTCTCGTGCCCGCCGGGGACACGGACGCGGTGGAGCGCGTCATGCGCGCCGTGTTCGCCCATCCCGAGGCATACGGGCGCTGCGCGCGCGGGGCATGCGCGACGCGCGCGAGCTGACATGGGCGCACAACGCCGAAATCACCGCGGGGGTTTACCGCGAGGCCATGGAGCATTGGAGGAAAGAACATGCGCAAGCAGGGCATTGACGGAACGGGGATGCTCAACCTGTACGACAGGGTGACGGGCATTTTCAACGAGATTTTTGATTCGCGGCTGCTGACGGCGGCGATCTTCGCGCTGATCGGCTATTGCTCGCTGTTCACGCAGCGGAAATTCCCGATGCGCTGGATGATCTTCGTGCTCTTCGGCATGATCCTGCTGGCGTTTGTGACGCTGACGGCGCGCACCCCGGACAAAAGGCGCGCGTGCACTTTCACAAGGGCATGGCGGGGCTTTGGTTCGCGCTGCACGGGATGATGGTGGTTTCCGGCCTGTTTTACGAGGATTGGCTGCCGGAAAGCGTGCCGCTTCTTGTCTGCTACCCGATCGTGTTTTCCGTCTTCGTTTCGCGCGACGACGATTCGACGTTCCGCTCCATCCTGCGCGGCGCGGTGTTCGCGGTGCTGCCGTTTCTGGCGTGGTCGTATGCGGCCGTGCCGCTGAGCTTCGCCTATCCGGGCTACAAGGGCGTCTTTTATGACGCGAACTGCCTGTCGATGTGCTGCATCGTGATGGCGACGGCGGCGCTGCTGCTGGCCTACGCGAGCTTTGTGGAGAAGCGGATGAAGGCGGCGGCCGCGTATCTGCTGCTGGGCGTCTGGGCGGCGGCGACGCTGCTGGCGACGCTCTCGCGCTCGGGGTTGCTGGCGTTCGCGGGCGTGATGGTGATTCTGGTTTCGGCGATCATCGCGGGCACGGCGAAGCACCCGGCGCGGCTGCTGGCGCTGGTGGCTGCGTTCATCGTGCTCTGCGGCGCGGCGGGCGTGAAGATCACGAAGGACAAGATGTATGAAGCGGCGGTGGAGGATTACAACCTCGCCGTGTACAACCACGAGACATACGGCAACCCGATCACCGTGCCCAAGCCGGAGGACAGGACGATCAGCATGGACGACCTGACCAGCGACCGCTGGGGAATCTGGACGACCATTCTGGAAAACCTGACGTGGAACGGCCATAAGGACAGCGTGATCTGGGAATGGGTCGCCAAGGACGGCGCGGGCGACCGCCACTACAACGCGCACAATGCGTTTTTCGGCGTGGCCTACAACAACGGCTTCATCGCCGGCTTGCTGCTGGTCGCCTACACGGCGCTCGCGTTCATCCGCGCCCTGCGGTATTACTGGGCGCACCGGAAGGAGAGCCCCTACGCCGCGACGCCGCTGGCGTTCTGCACGGTGTTCATTCTGGTGGGTATGTTCGAATCGGTCTACGCGCCGTTCTCGGTGATCGGCTGCGCGTATTTTCTGGTTCAGGCGCCGCTCTGGCGCGCGGAATAAGCCCGCTATGATTTGCGCTGCATAAAGGAGAATGTCCATGAATCCGAAGGTTTCGGTCATCGTCCCGGTCTATGGGGCGGAAGCGTTTCTGCCGACGTGCATCTCGTCTCTGCGCGCGCAGACGCTGCGGGATATCGAGCTGATCTTCGTCTGCGACGGCAGCCCGGATAACTCTCTGGCGATTCTGCGCAGGGTGGAGCCGCTGGACAGCCGAATCCGTGTGATCGCGTTTGAGGAAAATCAGGGCGTATCGGCGGCGCGCAACGCGGGGCTGGACGCGGCGCGGGGCGATTACATCGGCTTTTGCGACGGCGACGACTGGGCGGAGCCGCAGATGTACGAGACGCTCCTGCGCGCGGCGGAGGAAGCCGGGGCGGACGTCGCCTTCTGCCGGGTGTTTAAGGACAGGGGCGAGGCGCGGGAGGATGTGCCGCTGGGCTTTGACGACGGCACGGTGTTCAGCCGCGAGAAATCGGCCGGACGCTGATCCCGGCCATGCTCTCCCGGCCGACGGACAGCGACGAACTGCCGCTTTCCGGCTACACGCCGCGCAACCTGTTTCGGCGCGAGGCGATCGGCAGCCACCGCTTCCGCCCGGATATCCGATACGCGGAGGATCTGCTGTTCATCGTCGCCTGCATGAAGGACGCGAGATGCGCCGTCGCGGTGGACAGGGCGTATTACCACTATCGCTTTCACAGCGGCAGCGTGACCAAGCATTTCAGCTTTCACGTGCCGGAGAGCTACGAAAAAAATCAACGACGCGCTGGAGGCGCTTTTGGCGGACAGCCCGGAGTGCATGCGCCGGATGAAGATCCGCCGCCGCAAGATGGCCGTCGGCACCGTGCGCAATTTCTGCTACCCCGGAACGCCCTACGCATTTTGGGAGCGCGTGCGCCGCGCAAAGGCATACATGAACAGGCCGGATATCGCCGCGCTGTTTGACGACGTGAAACCGAGCGATTTTCCGGCGCAGCTCGGCGTGAAGCTGTTTTTGATGCAGCGCCGGATGGCGTTTGCGATGTGCTTCCTGTTCACTTACGTGTTTGACCGGGTATGACGAAAGACGAGGAGCGACCATGCAAAAGAAAGAAGAACGGATGGATATCGCCGAGGTGCTGGCGCGGCGAAGGCCGCAGCGCATCGCCAAGCGCGCCATGGATATTGTCCTCTCGGCGGCGGCGCTGGCGGTGCTCTGGCCGCTGCTGCTGCTCATCGCGCTGGCGGTGGTCATCGACGACCCCGGCCCGGTGTTTTATCGGCAGGTGCGCATCGGCAGGGGCGGCAAGCCGTTTCGCATTTTCAAATTCCGCTCGATGGTGACGGATGCGGACAAGAAGGGGCTGGCGATCACCGTCGGGCGCGACAGACGCATCACCCGCGTCGGCGCGATTCTGCGCAAGACCAAGCTGGACGAGCTGGCGCAGCTCCTCAACGTCCTCGCCGGGCAGATGAGCTTCGTCGGCCCGCGTCCGGAGGTGGAGCGATACGTCAGGCTCTACACGCCGTATCAGCGGCAGGTGCTCCTGGTGCGCCCAGGCATCACGGATTACGCCTCGATTGCTTACCGAAACGAAAACGATCTGCTCGCCGGGGCGGAAGACCCCGAAAAAATGTACATCGAGCAGATCATGCCCGATAAAATTGAGCTGAACATGAAATATCTGCGGGAAATTTCCCCGCTTGCGGATATCAAATTGATTCTTAAAACCGTTGCAGCGGTTGTCAAGGGATAAAAGGAGGAGCTTACATGCGCAGCGATTACAAGGTTTATCGTTATGACCGTCTGGATGCGCCGGTTGTCACCGCGGGCAGCGCCGCCGTGCTCATCGGCGCGCAGAACGGCCTTTTTCCGGATATGGGCTACGCCGTTCCGGGCGAAATGGGCGGCCTTTGGGCCGGAGAAAAGAAGGTCTGCGACGGCTTTTTTCTGGCCGTTGACGACGTGCCGCTGACGCAGGCCGACGCCTGTGAAATCCACCCGGTCGTCACCGCGTTCCATTACCGCATGCAGAAGGAGCGGCTGCACGTCGTCCGCCGCCAGTTCATTCCCGACGGCGTGAGCGGCTGCGTGATCGAGCTGACGATTGAAAACCTCAAAAACGCGCCGCGCATGGCCGAGGTATCCTTCACCGTGCGCACCGATATCCTGACCGCCGCCGCCGCGCGCGGCGAGGACGGCGCGGAGCTTGGCCGCGACGTCGGCGAATACGACGAGCAGGAGCAGGCGTTCTTTGCCCGCGACAGCCGCAATCCGTGGCACGCCGTCTGGGGCGCGCAGACGGGCTGCCGCGTGCTTCAGGCCGATCTGCCGCAGAGCGTTTACGGCTTTGGCAACACGCAGGGCAAGGGCGTGAACGGCCGCCTGTTCTACCGCCTGCGCCTCGCCGCGAATGCTCAGGCGACCATGCGGCTGTACATCGCGGGCGGCTATCCCTCCCGCTCCAAGGCCGAGGAGGCGCTGGCGCTTCTGCGCGGGCAGGCCGAGACGATGCTGGAAGAAAAGCGTGCGCGCATTGAAGCGATGAAGGCGCTCAGCGACGCGACGCTGCCAGACGCCGCGCTGGAGCAGTGCGTCAACTGGGCGAAGCTCTACGCCGACTGGATGCTCCGCACCCTGCCGCGCGGCGGATGCGCGCTGTGCTGCGAGCTGCCGGAAAACCCCGCGCTGTATGGCGAGGGCTGGGCGAAGGCGATGGAGGCGCTGCTGCCGCTGGGCGGCGCGGCGCGCGTGCAGGAGATGCTGCGCACGCTCGTCGATGTGAGCGCACAGGCACAGCTGGCGCCCGGCCGCGTGGCGCGCAGCGTGTCGCTCTCCGGAAAGGTCTTGCAGGCGGGCGGCGAGCGCGAGAGCGCGCAGTTCGTCGCGCTGGTGCATCACACGCTGCTTTGGTCGGGCGACCGGGCGTTTGCGGCGGATATGCTGCCGATGACCGGGCTGTGCGTCAACTATCTGCGCCGCAGCACGCGGAGCTTTGAGGATGTGCAGGAGGACATGCTGGCGCAGGTGCGCGCGGCGCTCGTCGGCCATGCGTATGTTTTGAAGCTGACGGGCGCGGACGACGCGGCGACGCTGGCGCTGCTTGACAAGCTCCCGGCCGAGCCGGAGCAGGGCGAAATCGCGCCGAACGCGACGCTGGCTGAGCGCGCGCGCTGGCACGGCGAGCATGAGCATGTCGAGCAGGTGATCGTCTGCATGGAGCAGATGGCCGCTTCCGCCGCGCCGGGTCTGCCCGGTTCGGTGCGCACCGAGGACGCCGCGCTGGGCGTGCTGCTTCAGGCGCGCGCGGCGGAGGGGATGATCCGCCCGGCGTTTGAATGTCTGTTCGGCGTGAAGCCCGACGCGGGGCGCAAGGCGGTGGCGTGGCGTCCGCATACGCCGATCGGCTGGGAAGGCTGGAAGCTGGAAAACCTGCGCATCGGCGACGCTTCGTTCGACCTGACCAGCGAGCGCGTTTCCCCGAGCCGCGCCCGCTATACGATCCGGACGGCGCAGCAGGGCTGGACGGTCTGCGTCACGGAGAACGGCGAGGAAAAGGCGCTCCCGCTCGACGGCGAGATTTCGGTGATTTTGGAAGATTAAAGGGAACGAATGGAACTGTTAAGCGAACAACACTGATATTTCAAAAAAACTAAGTATTTTTGCTCGAAGGTTTCCAAAGGGCGACCGGAAAGCCCTTTGGTGGGGCGATGGGGCAAAGCCCCATATCCTAAAATGCTTAGATATTTGTTTCTTGAAATGTTTGGTTTAAGCGACAGCTCCTAAAAGGCTGTTGCAATGAAAAAATGGATTTTTGCTGTTTTGGGTTTTGATGATGACGGCGGTCGGGGCGCTGGCGGATACCGCGCCGGTGAATATGGCCGTTCCGCCGGAGGCGATCACGACGCAGGCGGAAGGCGAATTGGAGGATTACGGCCTGACCTTCCCGGAGGATATGCCGCTGGCGGCGCGCAACTTTGTGCGCTTTGCGCGCGCCGAATTTGAGAAAAACGGCGGGGCGCGCCTGCCCAAGTGCAACGAATACACCCGATGGTATTACCACGATAAGCGCGAAATCGGCTGGTGCTCGGTGTTCCAGCTTTACTGCGCGTATCACAGCGGCTTGCAGCTCGTCCGCTATCGGCAGGATACCGAGGTGCAGCCGGGCGACTGCATCTCCGCGATGGAGGGGCGCGTGGGCAACGTGCGCCTCGCCTTTTGAGGAACACGGCCGCTGGCTGGACGGCACGCAGGGCGCGGCGCCCAAGCCGGGGTATCTGGTGATTTACGGCGTGCGCCAATCCACGCCGTACACGCATGTCGCGATTGTGGAGAGCGTCAGGGGAGCTGGGCGGCGGGCTGTACGAGCTGACGACGATTGAGGGCAATTTGAACTCGACCGTGCGCCGCCTGAACTATCGCTACAACGCGAACCCGAAGCAGCCGTATCGAAACATGTCCGTCGTGCCGACGGATGAAATCACGCAGGAAAACTGTCAGTACACCCTTCAAAAGGACGACTGGTATGTGACGGGCTTCTGCGCGACGTGGTAAAGAGAGGTCGCTATGGAATACGTTCGCAAGGGTTTTCGGCGCGTGAAGAACCGCATCGTCAACCGCCCGTCCGCGGTGCAGAAGCGCTATTACCTCAAATTGCGCGCGCAGCTCGATCCGCTCCGAAGGCCGAGCGATTCCGGACCGAACCGCCCGGTGCTGATGATCTCCGGCATTACGATGCGCGGGACGGGCATTTTCTGCAACCTGCTGGCGTTTCTGCGCTGGGTGGATTTTGCGCAGCGCATGGGCTATATCCCGGTGATCGACATGCAGAACGTCGAAAACCTCTATCTGGAGGACGAGCTGCTGGGCAAGGTCAACGCCTACGAATACTTTTACAGGCAGCCCGCGGGCATCGGCGTGGAGGAAGGCTACCGCGCCAGGGAGCTGTATATCGTCAACCGGCTCGATTGCCCGTATGATTTCACGCGGGCGCAGAAAAAGGCGTACCGCGAGGCGACGAGGATCGTTGATTGGGTTTACGGCGAGAATCGAGAGAAGTATTTCGACCGGATCAAGGCGATTTACGACCGTTATTTCGTGCCCAGCGACGAGGCCGCGGCGTTTGTGGACGCGCGCTTTCGCGAGCTGATCGCGCCGGGGGAGCGGACGCTCGGCCTGCTCTGCCGCGGGACGGATTATTTCACCAAACGCCCGTATAAGCACCAGATTCAGCCGACCGTTGCGCAGATCATCGAGAAGACGGACGAGACGCTGGCGGCGCACCCGGTCGATAAGATCTTCGTCGCGACGGAGGACGAGGCGATTCTCGCCGCGCTGAAGGCGAAATACGGCGGGAAGCTCGTCTATGTCGAGTGCCCGAGGCTGACGGCGGTGCAGGGGCAGTCCGTCGCGGAGGGGTTCGCCGAGCGCGGCGTGGACAGAAAGCTGAACGGGCTGTATTACTTCGCCTCCATTGCCATCCTCGCCCGGTGCGACCACCTGATCGCGGGCAAGACGATGGCGACCCAGTTCATCCGCACCATGCGCGATACGCCGTTTGAGACGGAGTTCTATTGGGATCTCGGCCGCTACGGCGTGGACGACGCGGGAAAGCGCGGCAGGTAAACGGCTGGTCAAACCGTTTTACACAAAACCGACGGCACAAAAGGCATAAAGCAAGGGGGACGCTCGGCAAACGGAGCGTCCCCCTTATGATATTACAGCGTTTTTTCCATGGTCACGGCGGCGGCGCTCCGCCCGGTTTCGGCAAAGCCCAGCCTTCGGTGCAGTGCGAGCGAGGCCGCGTTATCCGGCGCAATCTGCACGGCGCAGACGGCAAAGCCGCGCGCCTTCATGGCGGCAAAGAGCAGCGGGAGCGCCGACGAGGCGACGCCGCGCCTGCGCATCGCCCCTGAAACGGCGATGCCGTAGGAAAAGCGCGCGCCGGAAACGGAGTGCACCGTGATCCCGCCCGCGTGAAGCCCGTCCGCACGGATGAAAAAGCGCAGGGACGGCGGCGGATCGAGCGGGAGAAGCGAAACGCGCATCAGGCTTTAGGCAGGGCTTCCTCGGGCGCAAAGCCGCTGGCGATGCAGCTGCGCGCGCTGGCGCTCTTGCCGCCCTTGGCGATTTCATCGGCGAGGAAGTTCGGGTGCGCCAGCAGGAAGCTGCGCATGAACGCATCCGGGTCTTCGATGAAATGCAGGACGAGGGCGAGCTGCTTGTCGCTGATGCGGCCGAGCTTGCGCGCGGTTTCAAACAGCTCGGGCTTGATGACCACCAGCGTCGTCAGCGGGCAGCCCGCGTCGGAAAGGATTTTGCTGCCGCCCTGATCGCGATCCACGACCGCCAGCGAATAGGCGATCTTTGCGCCCAGCGCCTCCACGGCGGGAATCCACGCGCGGATGTAGGAGGAAGCGACCGTCACCAAATCGGCGATATGCACGCTGCGCTTGCCGGAAAGACCGGCCTGATCGGCGGGCATGCTCGCGCCGTCCGCATCGGTGTAGACGCAGGAAAGATCCTTGAAGATGGAAAGATGACCCAGCCCCAGACGGCGCGCGACCGGCATGGAGAAGAAGAAATCGCGGCGTTCGCCGCCGGAGACGAAATCCACATCCATGCTGCGCGCGGCCTCGCACATCAGGTCGATGAGCTGATGATAGATCGGGCAGGCGGCAAGCTGCTTTTCAATTTCGCCGTAAACCTTGCCGTAGAACGCCAGCTTGTCGCCCGCGCAGGCCTCCTCGATGACGGAAAGCAGCGCGTTGGCCGCGGCTTCGCTGCCGTAGAGGAACTGCGTGTTGATGTAGAACGGGCCGAGCTTGCCGGACGTATACCAGAACGGCTGACCTTCGGGGCAGACGCGCACGGCGTCGGTTTCAAACAGCCAAGATACGATCGGGTTATCCATGGATTTGCCTCCTTAGCGGTGTTTGTTTTCTGTTATTATAAGGGATGGCGCGCCAAAAAGGAAGAGCGGCGGGAAATTTGTGCGGACAAAAAATGGACGCAGGGCTGTGCGGCCGGGGATGCAAAAACGAGAGGGACGGCGCGCGGCGCGGCTTTTTTTGCCGCGCAATTTGCAGGAGGCGCGTCAGGTTGAGCGATCAATCGCTTCATTTTGGAGAAAAGAGGCGCGCGCCTTGCGGGAATTGACCCGGATAGATGGTCGTGTTATAATAACGAACGAAAATGCGCTCATCTGAAAAAACACAGAAAGAAGAGAAAAATCCACCATGAAGACAATTTGGAAAGGCATCGACTGGCTCGCGCGCGCCGTCATCCGCCTGATCGGCAAGCTCTCCCGAAGCTGGGCGAGGCCTGCCTGAAGCTCTGGGAAAACACCGAACTGGTCAGCTATCTGCTCGTGGGCGTGGCGACGACGCTGGTGAACTACGTCGCCTATTTCCTGGCGACGCGCACGGCGGGGCTGAGCGTCATGGCCGGAACGTGGGTCGCGTGGGTGATCGCGGTGGCGTTCGGCTATGTCGCCAACAAGCTCTTTGTATTCAAGACGCACTGCCCCGACACGGGCGCGCTGCTGCGCGAGGCGGGCAGCTTCTTTGCGATGCGGCTTGTGTCGCTGGGCATGGAGACGGTGCTGATGTTCCTGCTGGTGGAGGTGCTGCACCTCAACGACCTGGCGATGAAGCTGCTGGTGAACATCGTGGTCATCATTTTGAACTATGTGTTCTCGAAGCTGTTCATTTTAAGAAGAAATAAAAGAAAACGCAGACACACACACCGAGGGAGGGACGAAACATGAAACCCATTCGTCTTTTGCAGCGTTCTTTTTGCATGGATGACGCTGACAGCCGCCGTGGCCGCGGCGGATATTACCGTTACCAAGCGCGACGTGAACATGGCCGCCGGGCTGGATAAGAACGTCGCCAACATTCTCGTGCTCCTGCAGGACGGCGAGACGACCGATACGATGATGGTCGCTTCCATCAACAGCCGCACGGGGCGCTCGGTGATGATGCGCGTGGATTGCAGGCTGATGGTGGATGTTCCGGAGGTCGGCGAAACGCGGCTGGCCGACGTTTACGCGCTGGGCGCGCAGAAATGCCGGGGCATGCTGGCCGAACGCACGATCAACACGCTGCTGGGGCTGAATATCGGCACCTACGTGGCGCTGGATGTGACCAACCTGCCCCAGCTGGTGGATGCGATTGACACGGTGAGCATGGAGCTGGACGAGCGGGAGGCGGCCGCGATGGGGCTGGATCTCGGCTGGAACGACCTGACTGGCGAGGAAGCGCTGGCCTATGTCCGCCTGCGCCTTGAGGGCGACGACCCCGCCCGCAGCCGGGGCTATGAGCTGCTGATGCAGATGCTCTACGAGGGGGTCAACAGCGGCGATTTGGGCAGCATGCTCGGGCTGGGCACCAAGCTGCTCGGCGCGCTGGATACGAACCTGAACGCGATGACCGCCGTTACGCTGGCCTCCGCCGTCAAGGGCGGGGACGACCGCAGCGAGCTTGCCCTGCCGACGCAGGCACAGCAGACGAGCGAAGAACCGCTGCGCGCCGACACGGCGGCGATGCAGCAGACCGTGAAAGAGGCGCTCTATGAAGAATAAAACGGAAATCCCCGCCGCTGAAGCGGCGCATGCCGCCAAACAGGCGAGCTTCGCGCTGGCCGCAGCGCCGGCAAGCGCGCAGCAGCGCGCTGCTGGCGGTGGCCGCCGCGCTGCGCGCGGAGGCGAACATGGTCTTCAAGGCGAACGAAATCGACATGCGGCAGGCCGAGAAGGAAGGGCTGGCTGCGCCCGCGCTCAAGCGGCTCAAATTCGACGCGCACAAGCTGGAAGACGTCTGCGCGGGGCTTGAGCAGCTTGCCGCGATGGAGGATCCCATCGGGCGGGAGCAGCTGCGCACCGAGCTGGCCGACGGGCTGGTGCTCTCGCGCGTCAGCTGCCCCATCGGCGTGATCGGCGTGATCTTTGAATCGCGGCCGGACGCGCTGATTCAAATCGGCGGCCTGTGCCTCAAGAGCGGCAACGCGGTGCTGCTCAAGGGCGGGCGCGAGGCGATGCGCACCAACGAGGCGCTGTTCGATATCCTGCGCGACGCGAGCGTCGCGACGGGGATGCCGGACGGCTGGTGCGGCCTGCTGACCACGCGCGAGGACGTCTCCGTCATGCTCAAAATGGACGAGGACATCGACCTCATCATTCCGCGCGGCTCCAATGCCTTTGTGCGCTACATCATGGAAAACAGCAACATTCCGGTGCTGGGGCACAGCGACGGTGTGTGCCACGTCTATGTGGACGCGGACTGCGACGCGCAGATGGCCGCGCGCATCGTTACCGACGCCAAGACGCAGTATCCCGCTGCCTGCAACGCGGCGGAAATGCTGCTGGTGCACAGCGCCCAGCTCGCCAACGCCCTGCCCGCGATTGCGCGGGCGCTGACGGAGGCAGGCGTGACCCTGCGCGCGGACAGCCGCGCCCGCGCCGCGCTCTACGCCGCGGGCGTCGCCAGCGAGGCGGGGGACGAGAGCGACTGGGGGCGCGAGTATCTGGCGCTGACGATGGCCGTTCATACGGTGGATTCCATCGACGAGGCGATCGCCTTCATCAACAAGCACGGCTCCCACCACACGGATTGCATCATCACCCGCGACGAGGCGGCGGCCGGGAAGTTCTTCGCGCTGGTGGATTCCGCCGGGGTGTATCAGAACTGCTCGACGCGCTTTGCCGACGGCTATCGCTACGGCTTCGGCGCGGAGGTCGGCATTTCCACCGGCAAGATTCACGCGCGCGGCCCGATGGGGCTGGAGGGGCTCTGCTCCTACAAGTACATTCTGCGCGGACACGGGGATATCGTCGGCGATTTCGCGGCGGAACGGCGCAGGTTTACGCACAAAAAGCTCCTGTGAGAGGGGAAAGAAAGATGCTGAAACGAGGGGTTGCGCTGCTGCTCCTGCTGTGCATGGCGCTGCCGTGCGCGGCCACGGCGGAACAGGCGGACGCGCGGCGCGTGGTCTACCTCACCTTTGACGACGGCCCCAAAAAGGACACGCCCGAGCTGCTGGAAACGCTGGAGGCACTGGACGTGCCCGCGACGTTCTTTCTGGTGGGGCTGAGCGTGCGCGCGTTTCCGGAATACGCCAAACAGATTGTGCAGGCGGGGCATGCGGTCGGCTGCCACACGATGGGGCACGCGGCCGGGGCGATCAAGAAGGACGAGGACTTTGTCCTTCGCGACATCGGGCGCTTCAACAGGATGATGAGCGAGGAGATCGAGCCGGGGTTTTCGACCGATATGTTCCGCTTTCCCGGCGGGAGCTCGAGCTACAAGGCGCGCATCAAGGCGAAGGTGCGGGACGCGGGCTACGCCTGGTTTGACTGGAACACGATGACCGGCGACGCGCAGTATTCGTTTTCCAGCGACAGGGAGATGCTGGAATACACGCTGGGGCAGGCGCACGGCAAGGACGTGGTGATTCTGCTGATGCACGAGGGCAAGACCAGAACGCGGCGGATTCTGCCGGAGCTGGTCGCGTATTTCCGCGAAAACGGCTATGAATTCAGGCGGCTTTCCACGGGGGAGGAGGATCGCGAGATCCTCTCCCGCTGCGGCGCGCACTTCATGCTGCCCGATGCGAAACAAGGAGGCCATTAACCATGAGATGCGGATGTCCGCAATGCGGAACGTATATGATTCAATCGGAGGGCATCGACTTCGGCTGCGTCTGCCCGGAATGTCTGTACCGCTGCCGGGCGTGCATGGGCACGAACACCGTCGTCAGCCGGGAAGACCTGCGCAACCTGACGTTTGTGGATCACACGGCGGAGCACGAGGCGCAGGAGGAAGCGGGCGACGGCAGGCGCGAACCGCTCCGACCCGAGGATTTCATCGACTGAGAGAGAAAAAAATTTGAGCATTTGTTGCAGGAGGTATTTTACATGATTGCACTGGGAAGCGACCACGCCGGTCTGCCGCTGAAGAAGGAGATCATCGCGCTGCTGGAGGAGATGCATCTGCCTTACCACGACTATGGCACCTATACCGGGGATAGCTGCGACTACGCGGTGTTCGCCCAGCGGGCGGCCAAGGCCGTCGTGAGCGGCGAGTGCGAGCGCGGGATTCTGTGCTGCGGCACGGGCATCGGCATTTCCATCGCCGCCAACAAGGTGAAGGGAATCCGCTGCTGCGCCTGTTCGGACTGCTACTCCGCGGAGATGAGCCGCGTCCACAACGACGCGAACATGCTCGCCCTCGGCGCGCGCGTGGTCGGCACGGAGCTGGGACGCATGATTGCAAAGAGCTTCCTCGCGGGCGAGTTTGAGGGCGGCCGCCATCAGCGCCGCATCGACCAGATCACCGCCATCGAGAACGGGGAGGATCTGGGCTGATGAACATTCTGGATTTCGGCGCGAAGCGCGGGCGTTTTGCGGCGACGCGATTCAGCGCGCGATTGACGCGGCGGCCGCAGGGCGGCGGGCGCGTGAGCGTGCCCGCGGGCGAGTATGAGACGGCGAGCCTCGTTCTGCGCAGCAACGTCGAATTGCATCTGGAAGCGGGCGCCGTGCTGCGCTTCGTCGATGATTTTGACGCATACCCCGTCGTGAACATCCGCTGGGAGGGCTATGAGCAGCCCTGCCACCGGCCGCTGGTTTACGCGAAAAACGAGGTCAACGTGGCGCTGACGGGTCTGGGCACGCTGGAAGGACAGGGCCCAAAGTGGTGGACGGCCTTCCGCGCGAAGACGCTTTCCGCCGCGCGCCCCTGCGCGGTCTGCTTTGAGGATTGCACCCGCGTGCGCATGAGCGATTTCGTCGTCCGCAACAGCCCGAGCTGGACGATCCATCCCGTGCGCTGCGAGGATGTGACGATTGACAAGCTGACGATCGTCAACCCGTTTGATTCGCCCAACACGGACGGCATCGACCCGGAGAGTGCCGCAACGTGCGCATCACGGGCTGCCACATCGACGTGGGCGACGACTGCATCGCGGTCAAAGCGGGCACGGAGGACGCACTGGAGAACGTGCCCTGCGAAAACATCGCCATCACCGGCTGCACGATGGTGCACGGCCACGGCGGCGTTGTGCTGGGGAGCGAGATGAGCGGCGGCATCCGCCGCGTGTCCATCGCCGGGTGCGTGTTTGACGGCACGGATCGCGGCATCCGCATCAAGAGCCGGCGCGGGCGCGGCGGCGTGGTGGAGGATGTGAGCGTCACGGGCGTCGTGATGAACGACGTGCTCTGCCCGCTGGTCGTCAACCTGATGTATTTCTGCGGCAAGGACGGCAAGCTGCCCATCGTATCCGACCCCGAACGCCCAGCCTGTGACCGAGAGAACGCCGCACGTGCGCCGCATCCGCATAGCCGACATCGTGGTGACGAACGCGAAGAGCGCGGCCGCCTGCCTCTACGGCCTGCCGGAAGCGCCGCTGGAGGATATCAGCATCGTGAACACGCAGATTCACCTGACCGAGGATGCGCCGAGCTTCCCGGTGATGAACGCGCAGCAGCCCGTGACGCTGGCGGGGCTGACGGCCGAGCATGTGCGCGGCCTGCATCTGACCGACCTGCGCATCGTCGGCGCGCGGGGAAACCGTGACGCTGCACGATGTGGAATAAGGGGGAATACGATGAGCTACGAGAAGACCGTTTGGGCGGGCGAAGGGACGCTCGCGCGCGAGCAGGAGTATAACTACCACTGGTGCTACGAGCGGGGGATCATCACCAAGGCGTGGCTGGATGTTTACGCGGCGACGGGCGACCGCCGCTTTTACGACGCGGCCAAGGCGAACGTGGATCAATACGTGACCGCGGACGGCGAGATTCTGACCTATGAGCCGGATAAATACAATCTGGATATGATCTGCATGGGGCGCACGGCGCTGCGGCTGTTCAAGGCGACGGGCGAGGCGAAGTATGAAAAGGCCTGCCGCCGCCTCATCGAGCAGATCAAGGGTCAGCCGACGACGGCGGAGGGCGGCTTCTGGCACAAAAAGCTCTACCCCCAGCAGATGTGGCTGGACGGCATTTACATGGCCTGCCCGTTCCTGACGGAATTTGCCGTGATCTTCGGCGAGATGCAGTGGGCGGATCTGGCGGCGAAGCAGATGACGCTGATCTTTGACAAGACGCGCCTTGAAAGCGGCCTGCACGCCCATGCGTGGGACAGCGCGAGGGCGCAGAAGTGGGCCGACCCGCAGACGGGGCTTTCCCCGCACGTCTGGGGGCGCGCGATGGGCTGGTTTGTGATGGCGCACGCGGACGTTCTGGCCGTGCTGCCGGAAAGCCACCCGGCCTATGCGCGCCTGAGCCTGCAGATGAAGTCGCTGCTGCATGCGGTGATGGCCGCGCGCGGCACGGACAAGCTCTGGCATCAGGTGATGGACAGGCCGGAGAGCGCGGAGAACTACGCGGAATCCTCCTGCTCGGCGATGTTCATCTATGGGCTGGCGAAGAGCAAGGCGCTCGGCCTGTGCGGCGCGAAGGAGGAGGCCGCCGCGCGGGAGAGCATGGACGCGCTCTGGGCGCAAAACGTCGTCACGGCGGCGGACGGCTACCCCGAACTGACGCGCATCTGCAAGGTGGCGGGGCTGGGCGGCGAGCCGTATCGCGACGGCAGCTACGGCTACTATGTCCATGAAACCGTGTGCAGCGGGGACACGAAGGGCACCGCACCCTTCCTGATGGCCTGCTGTGCGCTGGAGGTTTAACGCATAGCTTAACAAAGGCAAAGGGCGGGTTAATCGCTTAACCTCACAAAGTTTCGCACAAGAGATTGATTTCCATTTTATGCACTTGACACAACTTGACCAAAAAAATTATAATAAACATGCACAGAGGGAACAGCTTTTAACAGAAAACCCGTTGTGTTTCGTGGCTGGCTGAAAGGGGCGGGCAAGTTCCCCTATGGCGCCGGAAAAACCGGCAAGATAGATTAAAAGGAGAGCGAATTTGTGATGAAAAAGATGATCGCATGCCTGCTGACGCTGGCGCTGGCGCTGACCGCCGTTTGCGCGTTGGCCGAAGGCTCCCTGACCTTCTCTTGGTGGGGCGGCGACGCCCGCCACGAAGCGACCCAGCAGGCCGTCGAGGCTTTCAAGGCCGCGACCGGCATTGACGTGCAGTGCACCTACAGCGCGTGGAGCGGCTGGGAAGACAAGATGAGCCAGTATTTCGCCTCTGATTCCGCCTTCGACGTGAACCAGATCAACTGGAACTGGCTGTACTCCTTCACCAACGCGGACGGCAGCAGCAAGTTCTACGATCTCAATCAGGTCGCGGACATCATCGATCTGTCCCAGTTCGACGAGAAGGCGCTTGCCCAGTGCACCATCGACGGCAAGCTTCTGGCCATCCCGGTGGCGATGACCGGCCGTATCTTCTACTGGAACAAGACCACCTTTGAGAAGGCCGGCCTTGCGACCCCGATCACGCTGGAAGAGCTGATGGCCGCCGGCCCGATCTTCGCCGAGAAGCTGGGCGAGGACTACTATCCGCTGGCGCTGGGCGCTTACGACAAGATGATCCTGATGGTCTACTATCTGGAGAGCGTTTACGGCAAGGATTGGGTTGCCGACGGCCAGCTCAACTACACCACCGAGGAAATCGCTAAGGGTCTTGAGTTCATCCAGACGCTGGAAGACAACCACGTGATCCCCAGCGCCGAAACCCTGACCGGCGACGGCGCGGACAGCCTGGACAAGAACCCCAAGTGGATGGAAGGCAAGTACGCCGGCATTTCGAGTGGGATTCTCTCCGCGAGCAAGTTTGAAAAGTCGCTGAGCGAGGGTCAGGAGTTCATCGTCGGCAATTACTTCGCCGACATGGGCGAATACCACGGCGGCTTCACCAAGGTTTCTCTGGCGTTTGCCATCTCCAACACCGCGGCGGACAAGCAGGCGGCGGCTCAGCTCATCGAGTTCCTGCTCAACAGCGACGAGGGCGCGAAGCTGATGAACAGCCAGCGCGGCATCCCGCTGAGCAAGAAGGCCAACGTGCTCTGCGCGCAGGAGGGCCTGCTCAACGCGAAGGTCGCCGAGGCGAACGCGAAGGTGCTCGACTGGTGCTCCAACAAGCTGGACCCGAAGTTCGAGAGCAGCGCGCTTAAGAACAGCGACGGCGTGTATTATGACGCGATGGACGGCCTCCCTACAAGGATTACTCCATCGAGGAAGCCGCCGAGGTGCTCTGCGAGGGTATCACCGAAGTGCTGGCCAAGTAATTTCCAAAATGAGATCATCGGGGCGGCTTGGCGGAGGTTAAGCCGCTCCGATTCGTTCAATCAAGAAGGAAAGGGGGAGACCCGATGACGAAGGGATCTTCCGCCGCGCGCCAGACCTCAGAAAGCGGCGCGGGCTGAGCAAGCTGGAGCAGGGCTACATGGGCTTCCTCCTGATCCTGCCGTGGCTGATTGGCTTCTGCATCTTTAAGCTCTATCCGTTCGTATCCTCGCTGGTGTACAGCTTCACGGATTACGATCTGTTTAGGGGCGTGCAGAATGTCGTCGGTTTCCAGAATTACATCGACGCATTTACCAAGGCGAAGAACGTCAAGGCGCTGAAGGTGACCTTCACCTATGCGTTTATGACCGTTCCGCTGAAGCTGATTTTCGCGCTGTTCATCGCCTACATCCTCAATTTCAAGATCAAGGGCGTGGGGCTTTTCCGCACGGCGTACTATGTGCCCTCCATTCTGGGCGGCTCGGTCGCCATCGCGGTGCTCTGGAAAGCGCTGTTCAAGAACGACGGCGTGGTGAACACGATTCTGACCATGCTGGGCTTTGAATCCATCAACTTCCTGGCGGATAAAAACTGGGCGCTGTTCATCATTTGCCTGCTGCGCGTGTGGCAGTTCGGCTCGGCGATGGTGCTGTTCCTCGCGGCGCTCAAGGGCGTGCCGGAGGATCTCTACGAGGCGGCCAGCATCGACGGCGCGACCAAGGGCCGCCAGTTCCTCTCCATCACCATTCCGCTGATCTCCCCGGTGATCTTCTACAACCTGGTGACGCAGCTCGTGCAGGCGTTCCAGGAGTTCAACGGCCCGTACATCATCACCAACGGCGGCCCGCGCAACGCGACGACGCTGATCTCCGTGATCGTGTACAACACGGCGTTCAAGGATTACAAGGTGGGCATGTCCTCCGCGATGGCGTGGGTCATGTTCGTGATCGTGATGATCCTGACCATCATCGCGTTCGTCAGCCAGAAGAAGTGGGTTTACTATTCCGATGACGATGGGAGGGGCTAAGCGATGAGCGCAACTGGCATTGTTTTTCTGCCCTGAGCCTCGTGATGCTCGGCCTCGGCTTTTACGGCGCGTCCGTTGACGTGGTCAGCGCGACGGGGCTGGCCGAATCCATCGGGCAGATGAAGAATTTCTATTTCCTGCTCGGCGGCCTGATTCTCTTCATCGTGCTCTACCGGCTGGCGTTCAGCAAGGCGAGCCTGCGCGTGCAGCACACGATGAGCACCACCATCCGCTACGTCATCCTCATCGGCGTGGGCGTGTTCATGGTCTATCCGCTGCTGTGGATGATCAGCGCCACGTTTAAGGACAACAACGAGATCTTCGACCCTGAGCCTCATCCCGACCAGACCGACGATGGAAGGCTACAAGGCCGCGATGAACAACTACGGCGGCGATATGAACATCTGGCAGGCCATGCTGAACACCTATAAATACGTGATCCCGAAGGTGATCTTCACCGTCGTTTCCTCGACGATCACGGCTTACGGCTTCGGCCGCTTCGCTTCCGCGGGCGCAACTTCCTGTTCGCGGTGCTGATGGCGACGCTGTTCCTGCCGCAGGTGGTGCTCAACATCCCGCAATTCCTGATGTACCGCCAATTCGGCTGGGTCGATTCGCCGTATTACCTCGCGCTGATCGTGCCGACGCTGTTCGCGCAGGAGACGTATTTCGTCTACATGCTGATTCAGTTCATGCGCAATATCCCGCGCGAGCTGGATGAGGCGGCGAAGATCGACGGATGCAACATCATGCAGACGCTGGTGCTCGTGCTCGTGCCGATGCTCTGGCCGGCGATGGTCTCCGCGGGTCTGTTCCAGTTCATGGGTCGAGCAACGACTTCATGGGGCCGCTGCTCTACGTCAACAGCCCGGCGCGTTATCCGGCGACGCTGTTTGTGCGCATGAGCATGGACGCGGATACCGGCTTTGCGGGAACCGCGTCATGGCCGTTTCCCTGATTTCCATTATCCCGTCGCTGGTTGTGTTCTTCCTCGCGCAGAGGCAGTTCATGGACGGCGTGACGGCCGGCGCCGTCAAGGGCTGATTTCGCTTCTCTTTGGGCGCGCCTGCGTTGACAGGGGCGCGCTTTTTGCGTTATAGGGTTGATGGAAGGCGCGGACAAGAGGTATAATAGAAATTGTGCCGAAGACGGCCATGCGAAAGAAACAAAACAACGAGCGAGGAAAGGAACAGCCCACGCATGGATATACAGAGCGTTTTATCGAGTGAATTTTCAAACCGCGCCCGCGATCATCGGCAGGATCGTATCGCTGATCGACGAGGGCAACACCATCCCCTTTCATCGCCCGGTACCGCAAGGAAATGACCGGCGCGATGGACGACCAGAAGCTGCGCGAGATCAGCGAACGGCTGGATTATCTGCGCGGGCTGGATAAGCGCCGCGAGGCGATTGCCGCGTCCATCACGGAGCAGGGCAAGATGACGGATGAGCTGGAAAAGAAGCTCGCCGCCGCCGCGACGCTCTCCGAATTGGAGGACGTCTACCGCCCGTACAAGCAGAAACGCCGCACCCGCGCGATGATCGCCAAAGAGAAGGGCGTTCAGCCGCTGGCGGACGCGATTTTTGCCCAGCGGCGCGGCGACGATCCGCTGCGGCTGGCGCAGGCATATGTGAGCGAGGAAAAGGGCGTGCCCGACGCGCAGACCGCCGTTCAACTGGCGCAGGATATCCTCGCCGAGCAGATCAGCGACGACGCGGCCATTCGCGCCAGCCTCCGCGCGCTCTGCCGCCGCACGGGCATGCTGCGCGCCGTCGCGGCGAAGGAGGGCGAAAGCGTCTACGCGCAGTACGCCGACTATCGCGAGCCGGTGCTGCGCGCGGCGGGGCACCGGATTCTGGCGATCAACCGGGGCGAGCGCGAGGAATGGCTCAAGGTCGCGGTGGAATGTGACGACGAGCAGGCACTGCAAATCATCTGCCGCGCGGTGATCGAGCCGGGCAGCGCGTGCTGCGACGTGGTGCGCGCGGCGGCGAAGGACGCTTGGGGCAGGCTCATCAGCCCGTCCCTGGAGCGCGAAATCCGAAACGAGCTGACGGACAAGGCGAACGAGGGCGCGATCCGCGTCTTCGGCGACAACCTGCACCAGCTTTTGATGCAGCCGCCGATTCGCGGCAAGGTCACGCTGGGCGTCGATCCGGCTTCCGCACGGGCTGCAAGCTGGCGGTTGTGGATGAGACGGGCAAGGTGCTGGAAACCGGCGTGGGCTATTTCACCCTGCCGAATCACGAGGCGCAGAAGCCGCGGGCGAAAGCGCAGATTCTGGGCATGATCCGCCGCCATGGGGTCACGGCCATCGCTATCGGCAACGGCACGGCCTCCCGCGAAAAGCGAGCAGTTCATCGCCGCCCTGCTGCCGGAAGCGCCGGGCGTGGCCTACGTCATCGTCAGCGAGGCGGGCGCGAGCGTGTATTCCGCCTCCAAGCTGGCGGCGAAGGAATTTCCGGAATACGACGTTTCGCTCCGAAGCGCGGTTTCCATCGCGCGGCGCATGCAGGATCCGCTGGCCGAGCTGGTGAAGATCGACCCGAAGGCCATCGGCGTGGGGCAGTATCAGCACGATTTGAAGCAGGCGGAGCTGGAAAACGCGCTCTCCGGCGTGGTGGAAAGCTGCGTTTCGAGCGTCGGCGTGGATGTGGAGACGGCCTCTGCGTCGCTGCTGACGCACGTGGCGGGCATCGGCGAGGCGCTGGCGAACAACATCGTCGCCTATCGCGACGAAAACGGCATCGCCTCCCGCGCGCAGCTCAAGAAGGTGCCGAAGCTGGGGCCGAAGGCCTTTGAACAGTGCGCGGGCTTCCTGCGCGTGCACGGCAGCAACCCGCTGGATGCGACGGCGGTTCACCCGGAGAGCTATGCGGCGGCCAAAGGCGCTGATGGAGAAGCTGGGCTATGCGCCGCAGGCGCTCAAGCGCGGCGGCATTGTCGGCATTGCGGAAAAGGCCGAGCAGGCGGATATGGCGAAGCTGGCCGAGGCGCTGGGCGTGGGCGAGATGACGCTGCGGGATATCGCCGCCGAGCTGGAAAAGCCGGGGCGCGACCCGCGCGACGAGCTGCCCGCGCCGGTGCTGCGCACGGATGTGCTCAGCATGGAGGATTTGAAGCCCGGCATGGAGCTGACCGGCACGGTGCGCAACGTGATCGACTTCGGCGCGTTTGTGGATATCGGCGTGCATCAGGACGGGCTGGTGCATATCTCCCGCATGGCGGACAGGTTTATCCGCCACCCGAGCGAGGTGGTGCGCGTCGGCGACGTGGTGACGGTCTGGGTGGTCGATGGACGTGAAAAAGCAGCGCATTGCGCTGAGCATGGTGAAGGGGAGAGCCTGACATGCGAAGGGGGATTCTCGTGGGGCTGGCGGCGCTGCTGATGGCCGGCGCGCCCGCTCTGGCGGAGGAAAGGACGCGCAGCTACGGCGGGAGCGGCGCGGATCGCCTGACCCGGCTGATTGAATACGGGGACGGGCTGATTGCCGTCGGGCGAACCGACTCGCGCAACGGCGACCTGGCCATGCGCACACGGCGCAATCAGGCAGGGTGGATGCTTTGCCTGAACGGCGAGGGCGCGCCGCTTTGGAGCTACTGCACGGCGAAGGACGGCCGAAACGAGATGAGCGCCCCCTTTGCGCACGAAAACGGGCAGATTTCCGCCGTGCTGACCGGCCGGGGGATCGACGGGCTGGAATGGCTGATCGTCAGCGGCGAGGGCAGGCTGGCGCAGCGCAGGACGGCTCCGGCGGTCGAGGCGGTCTGCGCGCACGGCGGCACGGACATGACCGGCATGCCCTACGACCGCGACGGCGCGCCGCATCTGGCGCTGATTGTCGAGCACGGGGACGGCGCGTGCTGCGTCGCGGATCTGGACGCGGATGGGCGGCTTGCCCAAGGCGCGGGATTCCCAGAGGGAACGGCGGGCTTTGCGCCGTGCGTGGATGGCAGCGGACGCCTCGTCTCGGCGGATTGCGCGGGCGGGGAGGCCGGGGTGATGCTGGTCACGCCCGGAACGGACGACGCGCCGGTGAGAATCCCGCTTTCCGGCGTGACGGCGGAGGCGGCGACGGCCGTTCTGGCGCTGGAGGACGGTTCCACGGTGGTCGGCGGGAAGCGCGGCGGCGGCGGGTTTCTCGCCCGCATCAACGCGCTGGGCGAAACGCTGTTCGCCGTGGCGACGGACGCGCCGCTTGAACGGCTGGCCGCCAATTCGAGCGGATTTGTCGGGCAGGACGGCGCGCGGCTCGTCTATTTCGACGAGGACGGCCGCCTGCTGGGCAGCCGGACGACGGGCTATGACCGGGACGCGGCGCTCTGCGCGCTGGAGGATATGGCGGGGCTGAGCGGCGAAACGGCGCTGCTGATGGACGCGGAGCGCGTCGGCGGCGGGCGCGCGGAGATCGTCTTTGTGCCCGATGAAGGAATCGAAGCAGCGGAGAAAGAATATAACCATGTGCTGTACATGCAGCCCGGCTGCGTGATGAAGGACGCATGGGCGCAGGAGAGCGGTGTGCTGCTGCTGCTCGAACGGGAGGACGGGCGGCAGAGCGGCGTTTACGTCAGCGCGGACGGAGACACGCGCGAAACCGACGCGCCGACGGCGCGCGAGGCGGGGCGGCAGGCGGTTTCCGGCGGCGTTTTGGCGTGGCGGGAAGAGCGGGGCGGCGCGGTCGTGACGCTGGAGGATGCGCAGGGCGGGGAAATCTGGCGGCTGCGCACCGTGATCCACACGGCGGCGGACAGGCTCGAATGGCGCTGCGCGCTCGAGCTTCCGGATGGCAGCTACGCCCTCGGCGGGCGCTACCTCACCGGCGAGGGACAGCGGACGGAGCAGGCGGCGGCGCTGGCCGTCGTCGGCCGCGAGGGCGTTTTGCGCCGAATCGTCCCGGTGGAGGCAAAAGAAGCGGGGCAGCGCGTCGGCTGCGTCTGCGATATGGCGTATGACGCGGAAAGTGGGCTGCTGCTGCTCGTCTCCCGGACGGAAGACGGCGCGGAGAACGTCGGCGCGATTCAGACCGCGGACGGCGAAACGGCGTGGACGGTCGGCGCGGGCATGGACGTGGAGCAGGCGCGGCTGATCCTCGACGCGGACGGCGAGGCCTATCTCGAACGAGCCGAAGCGACGGGCAGAGCGCCGCCGCCGTCATCCGGATGGATTTGGAAGCAGAAGACAAATAAAAAACGGCGAGAGGCCGAAGGGCGGGCGCGAAGCGGTGTCCGGCACCAAACAGGAGGAAAATATGAATACCGATATCGTCATCGTCGGCGCGGGTCCGGCGGGGATCTTCACCGCGATTGAAATGATTCGCCGGGGAAGCAAAAAGCACATCACCATCGTGGAAAAGGGTCAGCCGATTGAAAAGCGCCGCTGCCCGAAAACCGTCACCAAGCACTGCGTCAACTGCCGCCCGTATTGCCACATCACCACCGGTTTTTCCGGCGCGGGCGCGTTTTCCGATGGCAAGCTCTCCCTCTCTCACGAGGTCGGCGGCGATTTCCCGACGCTCATCGGCGCGCAGAACGCGCAGGATCTGATCGACTACACCGACGGCATCTACCTCGAATTCGGCGCGGACAGCCACATCGAGGGCATCGGCAACACCGAGGAAGTGCGCGAGATTCGCCGCCGCGCGATTCAGGCCGGGCTCAAGCTGGTCGATTGCCCGATCCGCCACCTCGGCACGGAGAAGGCGCAGACGCTCTACCTCGCGCTGGAAAACTATCTGCGCGACAACGACGTGGAGATGATCTTCGGCTGGGAATGTGAGGAGCTGCTGATGGACGGGGAAACCTGCCTCGGCGTTTCCCTGCGCAGGGGCGACCAGACGCAGGAAATCCGCGCGCAGCACACCGTCGTGGCGACGGGCCGCCGCGGCGCGGACTGGCTGGAAAAAATCTGCGCCGAGCACGGCATTGCCCACCAGCCCGGCACCGTGGATATCGGTGTGCGCGTCGAGGTCCGCAACGAGGTCATGGAGGAGGTCAACAGTGTCCTCTACGAGTCCAAGCTCGTCGGCTATCCTCTGCCGTTCAAGAACAAGGTTCGTACATTCTGCCAGAATCCCGGCGGCTTTGTGAGCCAGGAGAACTATGACAAGAACCTCGCCGTCGTAAACGGCCACAGCTACAAGGACCTGAAGAGCGACAACACCAACGTTTCCGTGCTGTGCAGCCACAATTTCTCCATCCCGTTCAATCAGCCGATTGCCTACGCGCAGAAGGTCGGCGAGCTGACCAACATGCTCGCCAACGGCCACATCCTCGTGCAGCGCTTCGGCGACATCCTCGACGGCAAGCGCACGTGGGAAAAGGAGCTCGCGCAGAGCAACGTCCGCCCGACACTGCCGGACGCCGTCGCGGGCGACATCACCGCCGCGATGCCCTATCGCGCGATGACCAACATCATCAACTTCATTCAGGCGGCGGATATCGTCGTGCCGGGCTTTGCCGCGTCCGAAACGCTGCTGTATTCGCCGGAACTGAAATTCTACTCCAACCGCGTGAAGATGGATGAGGAGCTGAACACCAACGTGCGCGGCCTGCACTGCCTCGGCGATTCCTCCGGCTGGACGCGCGGACTGATGATGGCCTCCGCCATGGGCGTTCTGATGGGCAGAAAGCTGGCGGAAAACGCATAAATCAGCGCTCCTTCGGCGCGTCGCTTGGTTTGAGCGTATGCACGGCGTACAGCTCGCCGAGCGCGTAGGCTTCTTCCAAATCCTCCGGCTCGGCCGGGGTCAGCCCGGTACATTCCGTACTGCTGGCCACGTTCCCGCTCGTGCGGGGCTTTCCCTTCTGCGCGGGCGGATTCCACGCCTTTGCCAAATTTTTGCCTGAATGAGCCATATAAAAATTCCCCCTGTCTGCGTTTGATAGCCGTATCATGGCGCAGCGGGGGGAATTTTATTCGCCTTCCGTCATGGCTTTGGCGTGCTACGAACTCCTTCCGTCACGACTTTGGCGTGCTGCGAACTCCTTCCGTCATGGCTTTGGCGTGCTACGTACTCCTTCCGTCATGGCTTTGGCGTGCTACGTACTCCTTCCGTCACGACTTCGTCGTGCCACCTCCTAAGAGGGAGGTATTTAAGGCGCACTCTCCTGCGAGAGCGGATCAAGCAAATTCTGCACAAAACGCGCCTACAACTCGTTGATATAATGACATCTTATGTCAACAAGCAGACGGAAGGCGTTAAAAGCGCTTTTAGTTCTTCCGGCAGCGGCTCGACGACCTCCACCGTTTCGCCCGTGACGGGCTGGACACAGCGCAGGTGCGCGGAATGGAGCGCGAAGCGGTCTTTCAGTTCCGGCAGTTCGCGGCCATAGAGGTAATCGCCGCAGATCGGGCAGCCGATATGCGCCAGATGCACGCGAATCTGGTGGGTGCGCCCGGTTTCCAGCCGCAGACGGATGAGCGCGCGGTCTCCGGCGGCCTGCTCGACGCGATAATGCGTCACGGCGCGCCGACCGTCGGGGCGAACCGCGCGTTTTGCGCCCGTGCCGAGGCGGGCAATCGGCGCGTCGATCACGCCCTCGCGCTGCGCGGGAACGCCCTCGGTCACGGCGAGGTATTCGCGGATGAAGCTGTCCGTGTGAAGCTGGCCGGTCAGCAGGCGCTGGGCGTGGGCATGGCGGGCGACGCACAGCAGGCCGCTCGTGCCCTTGTCCAGCCGATTGACGGGGTGATAATCAAACGCCGCCGCGTCCTGCCCGAGCAGGGCGGCGAGCTGCTCGCGGAGCGTCCCGGTGTGGATATGGCCGCAGGGGAGCGTGCCAGCGGCGCGCCCTTGCTGACGACGAGCATATCCCCGTCGATATAGCGGATGAAGGACGGCGGCAGGCCGTCGAGCGCGGCTTTGATTTCGGTTTTGGCTTCGATTTCGGCTGTGGTTTCGGTTTCGCCGTTGTCTATGCGGATTTCCAGCCGCTGCCCCGCGCGCAGAACCGTGTCCGCGCGCAGCGGCGCGCCGTCGCAGAGGATGCCGCCCTCGACCTTGAGCCGACGAAAGGCGTGTGTGCCGAGCTGAAACCGGCGGGGGACGACGCTCCGCGCCGCGCGCCCCGCGTCCTCCTCGGTGGTGATATAGGTTAAGATGCGCATAAGGCCTCCTGTGTGCACAAAAGGGAGAAGACCGGCCGTCAGTCGGCGCGCCGCACGGGGCGGCTCCCGAATCTTTTCGTCGTTTCCGACACCGACATTATAGCCGACAATCGGCGCGGCCGCAACGGCTGCGCTCCAGCTTGTTGACATAGGCAAACTTGGCTTGAATAGCAAAATCAAGAAATTCAGCGATTCTTTCATTTGCGGAAAGGACTATTCTCCCCCCGGGGGGAGAATAGCTTTTTGTCTACAGTCTGCGGCTCGGCGGGCACATCGCCTGCGGTCAATTGACAAACGCCGCCGATGCGGGGTACAATGAGCTATCCCAAAAAACAAAGGAAACGGGGACGCACATGAACGCAGTCGCCGCTTTTGAAAACCGAAAGGATACGCTTCGGGCGCAGCTGGAGGAAAGCGAAAAATATGCCGCAGGCGATTTCCGCCGCGACCATGACGCTGGAACAAATCGCCTGCGATCTGGCGCAGGATGAACAGGATGATTTCGCCCGCCAGCGGCAGCGAGGCCGTCATGGCGCTGGCCAAGCGCCTGCCGCTGGGGCTGCGCGCAAGCCGCGCCAAGGCACAGATTGTGCTGGAGGAAACGCAGGAGCAGCCGAGCCGGGTTCGGCGCGGGGCGGTCGGCGCGGGCGCTGTGATGCTCGCGGCACTGGCGGTGTATGAAGCCGTGAACGGCAAGATGAATTTCGCGCTTTTGCAGGCGCTGGGCGCGCTGCTGATGCTCTTCGGCGCAAACGGCGCGCTGACCGCAACGACGCGGCAGATCCCGCGCGCGCAGGCAGAGACGACGATTGACGCGGCGGACATGGTGCGCGAGGTCGGCGAAATCTGTCAGGCGGCGGATCTGTGCGCGGCGGATCTGGCGCTCATCGAGCAGGATAACGCGCCGTCGCGCCTCTCCGGCACGGCGGACGAGGCCATGCTCGATCTGCTCTCGGCGATGATGGAGGCGCGCGCCTCCGGGCGGCAGGATCTGGCGCTGCGCAGCCTTGACCAGGCGGAGCAATACCTGCGGATGCTGGGGTGCAGAGCGTGTTTTACGACGCGGAGCATGCGGCGCTGTTCGACGTGCTGCCCGCCCGAAGCGGCGAACGGACGGTTCGCCCGCCCGGCGCTGGTGCGCGACGGGGAGCTGGTGCGCCGGGGTGTGGCGGCGGTCGCGCCGATGGCCGCGAAGGAGGCGTGAACATGAAGATTTTGGGCTTTGATTTGGGCGACGGCGAGAGCGCCGTGACGCTGCTGGACGAGGATTCCACCGTCGAGCCGCGCGTGATGCCGCTCTGCGGCAAAAACAGCCTGATTTCCGCCGTGGGCGTGAAGGACGGGCGCATCGTCATCGGCGAGGCGGCCAGCGTGACGGACGGTGCGGCGGAGGCGAAGGTGCGCTTCAAATCCCGCTACCTGACCGACCCGGCCGCTTCGGCGGACGTGCGCGCGTTTGCGCAGGGCGTGATGAACGAACTTGTCCGCACGCAGCCCGCGCTGATGGCCGAGGTGAGCCGAACGGTGGTCGGCTGCCCGGCAGGCTGGGGCGACGGCAGGCGGGAGCAATACGCCGCGCTGCTGGAGTCGGCAGGCTTCCCGAACGTCAGCGTCGTGCCCGAACCGCGCGCCGCGTTTCTCTACGCGCGGCACGCGCGCGGCCTGCGCGTCAGCCCGGAGCTGATGAAAAAGCGCGATGGTCATCGACATCGGCTCTTCGACGACGGATTTTGCGTATATCGTGGACGGGCACCAGCAGAACGTGTCGCTCTTCGGGGACACGAACCTCGGCGGCGGGTTGATCGATGAAAGGATTCTCGCTCACGCGCTGGCCGCGTCGAAGGACGGGGGCGCTTCGCGCCGTGTTTGCGGAAAGCCCCGCGTGGCGGAGCTATTGCGAGCTGGAGGCGCGGCGGCTCAAGGAGAGCTATTTCCTCGACGAGGGAAAGTGGGCGGACGCGCCGCTGACCCGGACGCTGACGGTCTGCTACGACGAGCCGCTGGCGCTGGAGCTTTCCATCGGCGGGGCGAGCATCCGCAGCATGGTGGAAGAGCCGATCGCCGCGCTGGGCGGGCGGAGCTTCGTCGGCTGTCTTCAGGACGCGCTGCGGGCGGCGGTGAAGGTCAGCCGGGAATGTCCGCCCGAGGTCGTGATTCTGACGGGTGGCGCGTCGCGCATGGCGTTCTTCCAGCAGGCCTGCCGCGAGGCGTTTGCGGACGCGCTGGTCGTGCTCTGCCCCGAGCCGGAGTGCTCCATCGCGCGCGGGCTGGCCTACGCGGGGCGCGTGGACGAGCGGCTGAGCCTGTTCCGGCGGGAGGTCGCCTCCATCGCGCACGGGGAAAAGCTCTCCGTGGCGGTGAACGCGAGCGCGCACGAGCTATACGAGCCGGTGGCCAGGGCGCTGTTTGACATCGCGCAGGAGAGCACGCTCGAGGCGGTGCGGCTTTGGCGCAAGGGCGGCGTGGACACCATCGAGGCGCTGAACAAGAAGGTCGAGCGGAAGATTTCAAAGGCCTTCGCCGGGGACGCGCTCTGCGACCGCATCGGGGGCGAATTGCAGGCGTGGCTGGATGAGCTGATGCGCACGCTGGAAAACGAGCTGACGACGCTCTGTGTGCGCTGCGGCGTGCCGCCGGAGCGGATGAGCCTGACCGGGGCGAAGGTGGACGCGGGGCTTTCCGGCGTGAAGCTCTCGCTGCTGGACGCGATGGGCATGGATATCCTCTCCGGACTGATGGGCGTGGTGCTGGCGGTCGTCGGCGCGAGCCTGTGCGGGGGCGGCGGCGTGGCGATGGTCAGCGCGGGACCGGCCGGCATGGTCGCGGCGCGGCGGCGGGCATACTGCTGGCGCTGGTCGGCAAGAGCGGCATGGAAAAGGCGCTGGTCAAGGCGAAGCTGCCGCTGCTGGTGCGCAGGCTGGTGACGGATAAGGCGGTGAAGAGCGGCCTTTCCCGCCAGCGGGACGAGATTGAAAAGGCGATCATCAAGGCGCTGGCCGACCCGGCGAACGGCTTTTCCGCGCGGCTGTGCCAGAGCCTCTCCCAGACGCTGGGCGCGCAGATGGAACGGATGGCGAAGGACGCGGAAATGTCGATTTGTGCGTGATGGCCACAAAATAAAACGGATATACAGACGAAATATATAAATGGCAAACGGTTTGACTGTCTAAAATGACCAGAAACGGAAAATAAAACATGAATATTCGCACAAAATCATGCAAATTCGCGCCGAGTATGCTATAATGGCGGCAGCAATCTAAATCAAGGAGGGATTTCATGGAATTCCATGTCTACGAAAACGCGCGGGCGGCCTGCGAGGCGGCAGGCGTGCTCATCGCCGCGCAGATCACTCGCAAGGGCGACAGCGTGCTGGGTCTGGCGACCGGCTCGACCCCGATTCCGGCATATGAAATGCTGGTGCAGTGGTACGACCGCGGCGTGATCGACTTTGACCGCGTCCGCACGTTCAATCTGGACGAATACGTGGGCATTGACCATAAAAACCCGCTGAGCTACCATGCGTTCATGCAGGAGCATCTGTTCAGCAAGGTCAACCTGCGCAAGGAAAAACGTGCATTGCCCAGCGGCAATGCCGCCGCCGACGTAGAGGCATACGACAAGGCGATTCACGCGGCGGGCGGCATCGACATCCAGCTTCTGGGCATCGGCCGCAACGGCCACATCGGCTTCAACGAGCCTGCGGACGATTTCACCTACGGTACGCACGTCGTCACACTGGCGGCGGACACCATCGAGGCGAACGCCCGCTTCTTTAAGAGCGCGGACGAGGTGCCGCGTCAGGCGGTCTCCATGGGCATCGGCAACATCATGGCGGCGAAGTGCGTCGTGCTGGTGGCAACGGGCGAGAACAAGGCGAAGGCCGTGTACGACACCATCCGCGGGCCGATCACGCCGCGTGTGCCCGCGTCGGTCCTGCAGCTCCATCCCTGCTGCGTGATTCTGACCGACCGCGAGGCGGGCAAGCTGATGCTTGAGGAGTAAACCATGCTGGTCAAAAACGGAACGGCGTTCATCGGCGGCCACTTTACGCGCGCCGATGTGCGCGTGGAAAACGGGAAAATCGCGCAGATCGGCGATTTGCAGCCGCGCGAGGGCGAGGAGATCCGCAGCGCGGCGGGGCTGTATGTGCTGCCGGGGCTTGTGGATATCCACATCCACGCCTACGCGGGCGCGGACTGCATGCGCGGGAAGACGACGTGCGCCGCATGAGCGAAGGTCTGCTCAAAACCGGCGTGGCGGCGTTCATGCCCACGACGATGAGCGCGCCGATTGAAGCGACGAACCGCGCGCTGCGGGCGATTCAGGCCGTCCGGGACATGCCCTGCGAAAAGGGCGCGGCGGTGCTCGGCGCGCACATGGAAGCGCCGTTCCTCTGCGAAAAATACAAGGGCGCGCAGTTGGGCGAATGTCTGATGAACCCGAGCGTCGAGGCGTATGAGGCCATGACGCGCGGGACGGACTGCGTCAGGATGATGACCCTCGCGCCGGAGCTGCCGGGCGCGCTTGACATGGTGGCCGATCTGAAAGCGCGGGGCGTTGTGACCTGCGCGGCACATTCGAACGCGACGGCGGAGGAGGTTCACGCGGCGGCGGATCGGGGGCTGACCCAGATCACGCACCTGTTCAACGCGCAAAGCCCGCTGCACCACCGCAAGCCCGGCGTGCCGGGCGCGGGGCTGGCCGACGAGCGGATCATCGTGCAGGCGATTGCCGACGGGCTGCACCTGCACCCGGATACGCTGCGCATCGCGGCGCTCTGCAAGGGCGCGAAGGGCATGGTGCTGATCTCCGATTCGATGGAGGCAGCGGGCATGCCGGACGGGCAATACGACCTCGGCGGGCAGGCGGTATTCGTTAAAAACGGCGAGGCGCGGCTGGCGGACGGCGTGATCGCCGGTTCGACGCTGGTGCTGCACCGCGCGATTCACAACATGATTACGCTGGCGAAGATGCCGCCGGAAACCGTGATTCCGATGGCGACGAGCACCCCGGCGGATTCCGTCGGCGCGAAGGGCTACGGCCGCATCGAGCCGGGGGCCTGCGGCGTGCTGACGCTGATGGACGCGGGATGGAATCTGGCGGGTGTGACGGCATAAAACGGAGGAACAGAGAGCTTGCAAGTTGCGATCTATGCGACGGAGGAAAAGCGCCGCCGCGCGGGGTTTGACCATGTGCTCGTGCTGGCGCGGCTGGGCGAGGCGCTGATTCTGCGGCGCGACCGAATCAACGCGCTGTGGGTGCTGCCCGAGGGGCGGATGACGCGCGGCCAGAGCGTCGAGGAAACAGCCAGAAGCGCCTTGGACGCGGCCATCGGCGAGGCGGTGTTCGACGTTTACCCGCTGTGCGCCTACGGCGTGATCGATGAAAAGGGCAGGGAGACCGGCGGCCTTTGCTATGTGGCCGACGTGCGCGACTGGCCGGACGAGGCGCTGGACGAGGCGCGCGCGTTTGATCGCCTGCCCCTGTCCATGCAGATGGACAGACCCGCGCTGATTCTGGCGCTGCACAAATGGGCGGGCGAATGGTTTGACGCGCGCATCACGCTGGAGCGGCTGGGTCAGCCCGCGCCGTTTTGACCCTTGACAGAAGCGGAAAAAGGTTGTATGCTGACAGGCAATCTGTGAACCCGGAGGTTATGAAAAGATGGAACAGGAAAAAATTCTGCGCATCAACGAGCTGGCGAAAAAGAAAAAAGAGGTCGGCCTGACCGATGAAGAAACGCGCGAGCGCTCGGCGCTCTACGCGCAATACATCAAGGAGTTTCGCGAGCAGACGGAAGCGACGCTCAAGCGCGTTCGCGTCGAGCAGGAGGACGGCAGCTATAAGCCGCTGGTCAAAAAAGAAAGCAAACTGAATTAAAGCGTGAAAGGGCTGTCAAGCTGACAACGCCGATATTTCAAGAAAAACTAAGTATTTTTGCCCGAAGGTTTCCAAAGGGCGAGCGGAAAGCCCTTTGGTGGGGCGATGGGGCAAAGCCCCATATTCTGAAAATGCTTAGTTTTTTTTGATTCTTGAAATGTTTGGATTAGGCTTGACAGCCTTTTTTAGAAGCGGCGGAAACGAAAAAGAGAAAGAGAAGGGAAAAGACAAAGCCATGCTGACGTATACCTATGTTTCAAAGGGAAAATTCGAATTGATGGAAAAGCCCAAGCCGACGCTCCTGCACGAGCGGGACGCGATTGTGAAGGTGACGCTCGGTAGCATCTGCACCAGCGATTTGCACATCAAGCACGGTAGCGTTCCCCGCGCGGTTCCGGGCGTGACGGTCGGCCACGAGATGGTGGGCGTCGTCGAGGCGGTGGGGCGCGGGGTCACCCATGTCAAGCCGGGGGATCGCGTGACGGTCAACGTGGAGACGTTTTGCGGCGAATGCTTTTTCTGCAAAAAGGGCTATGTCAACAACTGCACGGATCAAAACGGCGGCTGGGCGCTCGGCTGCCGCATAGACGGCGGGCAGGCGGAATATGTGCGGGTGCCCTTTGCGGATCAGGGGCTGAACAAAATTCCGGACGGCGTGACGGATCGGCAGGCGCTGTTGGTGGGCGATGTGCTGGCCACCGGGTATTGGGCGGCGCGCATCTCCGACATCACGCGGGAGGATACCGTGCTGGTGATCGGAGCGGGGCCGACGGGGCTGTGCACGCTGCTTTGCGTGATGCTCAAGCGCCCCAAGCGCATCGTGGTATGCGAAAAGGACGAAAACCGGATTCGCTTTATCCACGCGCATTATCCCGGCGTGCTGACGGTTTCGCCGGAGGAATGTGCGGACTTCGTCCGCGCAAACAGCGACCACGGCGGCGCGGACGTCGTGCTGGAGGTCGCGGGGCGGAATCGACGTTCCGCCTGGCGTGGGAATGCGCCCGCCCCAACGCGATTGTGACGGTGGTGGCGCTGTACAATCAGGCGCAGAGCCTGCCGCTCCCCGAGATGTACGGCAAGAACCTGACGTTCAAAACCGGCGGCGTGGACGGCTGCGACTGCGAGGAGACGCTCAGGCTGATTGCGCAGGGGCAGATAGACACCGAGCCGCTGATCACCCACACCTATCCGCTGAGCCGAATCGAAGAGGCCTACGCGCTTTTTGAAAACAGGCAGGACGGCGTGATTAAGGTCGCCGTGGAGTGCTGACCGCAGGATAGATAACAATAATTGAACAAATTCTGCACAAAACGTGGGCGCCCACCGAACTCCTTCAGTCACGGCTACGCCGTGCCAGCTCCCTCGAAGAGGGAGCTCTTTGAGCAGGTTATTTTCCGTCTAAGCAATACGTCGCGCCTATACGGTGTTTTGTGTGGAATTTGCTTTTTACTCAATGATTGCTGTAAACTCAAAAAGACTGTCAAGCTAGCTTGACAGCCCTTTTAAGGAGCGAAACGGAAGCGCGTCAGGCCGCGAAGCCCTGCGCGGCGAGCGGCTTTGCGCAGACGCAGCGCGAGGAAGGCGGCGAGCAGAATCTTCACCGCGTCGCCGGGGAGAAACGGAATGACGCAGTAGCTCATGCTGGTGGCCAGATTCAGGCCGGTGACCGCCATGAACCAGATCGTACCGAATGCATAACAGACGGCGACGCCGAGCACCATGGACAGGCAGAGGGTTTTGAAATTGAACGCGAACTTACGGGAGAGCGCGCCGACGATCAGCGCGCAGAGGATGTAGCCCAGAATATAGCCGCCGGTCTTGCCGAAGAGCACCGCGGGGCCGCTGCCGAAGCCCGCGAACACCGGCACGCCGATGACGCCCAGCAGCGCGTAGACGACCATAGAGAGCGCGCCGTATTTCCAGCCCAGCAGCGCGCCGCTCAGATGCACGGCAAACAGCGCGAGGTTGATCGGAACCATCGGCAGGGGAATCTGAATCTGGGAGCAGATCGCAGTCAGCGCGGCCATCAGGGCGCAGAGCACGAGGCTGCGCGTCGCCGTGCGGCGGGAAGAAGCGGCGTTTTCGGACATGGGACGAACCTTCCTTCTGTAAACTCAAAATCAAAATAAAGTTGACGGGGAACAGTGTACCATGCGGCGAACCGGCTGTCAACCGGAAAAATGCAAAAAGTTGACGGCGGCGCGGAGGGCGCGCCCTTGTTTTGGCCTTGCATCTGTTACAATAAAACGTAAACAGTAAATGAGCAAATCCGAGATTTTGCACGAATTCCGATAACGGGCGCGCAATGCGCGCCCCTACCAACGTTGCGTGAAAAAACAACCGCGCATTGCACCGCTGCACCGTAGGGGCGCGCATTGCGCGCCCGCTTTTTGTGCAGAATTTGCTTTTTGCTCAATTACTGGCGTAAACAGTAAAGAAAATCCACACCCGGACGGATGATAAAGGAGAATTGGTTCCATGGATATGAAACTCAAGGTCGCGGAATACACGCCGCGGCGGCAAAGTGCTGCTTTGAAAACTGCGGTCTCGGCTGCGAGGACATCTGCGCGATGATCGAAACCCCGCCGGATAAAAAGATGGGCGATTACGCGCTGCCGTGCTTCCGCCTCTCCAAAGTGATGCTGCGCGCCGCAGATGATCGCGGGCAAGCTGGCCGAAAAGGTCGCCTGCGAGGAGATCGACCACGTGGAGGTCGTCGGCGGCTATCTGAACGTGTTCCTCCGCCGCGGCGGGCTGGCGCGCGATATCGTGGAGGCGGTGCTCGCCCATCCGGGGCGCTGGGGTTCCAGCGAGATCGGCAAAGGCAAGACGGTGTGCTTGGATTATTCCTCCATCAACATCGCCAAGCGCTTCCACATCGGCCACCTGTCCACGACGATGATCGGCAACAGCCTCAAGCGCATCTATGATTTCAACGGCTACACGACCGTGGGCATCAACCATCTGGGCGACTGGGGCACGCAGTTCGGCAAGATGATCTGCGCCTACAAGAAGTGGGGCAACCGCGAGGAGGTCGAGAAGGGCGGCGTGCAGGCGATGGTCGATCTGTACGTCCGCTTCCACCACGAGGCGGAGCAGCATCCGGAGCTGGAGGACGAGGGCCGCGCGTGGTTCAAGAAGATCGAGGACGGCGACAAGGAAGCCATGGAGATCTTCACGTGGTTCAAGAGGTCACGCTCAAGGACACCCAGCGCGTGTACGACCTGCTGGGCGTGTCGTTTGATTCCTACGCGGGCGAGAGCTTCTACAACGACAAGATGGCGCCGGTTGTCGAGGAGCTGCGCGAGAAGGGCTGCTGATTGAGTCCAGGGGGCGCAGGTCGTCGATCTGGAGGCCTACGGCATGCCCCCGGCGCTGATCCTGCGCAGCGACGGCGCGACGCTCTACATCACCCGCGACCTCGCGGCGGCGTTCTACCGCCACAACACCTATCACTTCGACAAGTGCCTGTACGTGGTGGCCTATCAGCAGAACCTGCACTTCAAGCAGCTCTTCAAGATCATCGAGCTGATGGGGCACGACTGGTACAAGGGCATGGAGCACGTCTCCTTCGGCATGGTCAGCTACGAGGGGCGCGCGCTGTCCACCCGCGAGGGCTACGTCGTCTATCTGGAGGATCTGCTGAACAAGGCGGTCGAGAAGGCGCGCGAGATCATCGAGGAGAAGAGCCCGAACCTGCCCAACAAGGACGAGGTGGCGCGTCAGGTCGGCGTGGGCGCGGTGGTCTATTTCGACCTGCACAACGACCGCAACAAGGACATCGACTTCCGCTGGGAGCGCGCGCTGAACTTTGACGGCGAGACCGGCCCGTATGTGCAGTATACGCACGCGCGCTGCTGCTCCGTGCTGCGCAAGGCGGAGGCGTTCGCGGCGGCCGAACCGGATTACAGCGTGATTACCGACGACGAGGCGCAGGATGTGCTGATGCTGATTTCGCACTTCCCGCAGGTGGTTCGCAAGGCGATGGAGCAGAGCGAGCCGTCGATGATTACGCGCCACACGACCCAGCTGGCGCAGGCCTACAACAAGTATTACTTCGAGCACCGCATCATGGATGAGAGCGACCCGGCCGGAACGGCGGCGCGCGTGAACCTGACCCGCGCGGTCCGCGACGTGATTAAGACGGGGCTGTATCTGATCGGTGTGGAAGCGCCGGAGAGGATGTAAAGGGGAACGCCTATGGACATCGGACAGCTTCGCGGGCTTTTGCTCGATCTGGATTGCATGACGGCGCTGCGCCATACGCTCCGAAACAGGGCGATGGCGGCGCTGGTCGATCTGTGCCGCGCCTGCGCGAAGGACAACGCCGACGAGGCGGCGGCGCGACGGCGGCCTACTGCCGCGTTTACGACGCATGGCTGGACGCGGCGGCACGGGCGCGGCGGCTTTGCGCGCGAGGCGCTGGAGGCGGTGCTGTTTGAGGAAAGCCCGGCGGCGCTGCTCTGCGCGCGGATGGACGTGCTGCCCTACAGCCTGACCAACGCGCTGGCCAACGATCTGGATGCGCTGGGGCGGCTGACGGCGATTGAACCGGCGATGTTCCTGCTGCTGTGCGAACGCGCGGCATGAGCGGGCAGACGGCGGCGCGCCTGCCCGTCTGGGAACCGACGCTGGGCAGCGAAATGGGCGACCCGCGGCTATCCAAAATGATGCTGAGCCGGGAAGGCGTGACCATGACGGCGGCGTTTTTCCGAAAGCAGGGCACGGGGCTGTTTGCCCGCTGTCCGGGCAGCACGTGGGTCGGCGAGAGCGAAAAATATCCGCTCGGGCTGCGCGGCATCCGCGAGCCGGACCCGATCCGGCTGGAGGACATGGTGCTCTACGAGCGGGAGCGCGGCACGCTGGTGGAAAACACGCGCCGGCTGCTCGACGGGCGGCAGGCCTGCAACATCCTGCTCTACGGCGACAAGGGGACGGGCAAATCCGCGACGGTCAAGGCGCTGCTGAGCAGCTTCTGGCTGGAGGGGCTGCGCATCGTCGAGGTGCCGCTGGCGCAGCTGACGAATCTGCCGACGATTTTCTCCATCCTGCGCGAGCAGCCGGGGAAATTCATCGTGTTTGTGGACGATCTGGCGTTCAACGATTCCTGCCCGGAATACACGGCGCTCAAGACGGTTTTGGAGGGCGGCCTCGAGGCGCGCCCGTCGAACGTCGTGGTTTACGCGACGAGCAACCGCCGCAACATTGTGCGCCAGCGCTTCTCCGAACGGCAGGACGACGTGAATGAACGCGACACGCTGGAGGAAAAATTCTCTCTGGCGGATCGCTTTGACCTGCGGCTGACGTTCTCCGCGCCGACGCAGGAGGAATACTTCACGATCTGCCGCGCGCTGCTGGATGCGCGCGGGGCGGAATACGACTGGGACGAGCTGATGCCGCGCGCCCGCGCGTGGACGGTGAGCCACAACGGATGCTCCCCGCGGATTGCGAGGCAGTTTGTCGATTATATCGCGGGCGAAGGCAAGGCATGAGCGGAAAGAAAAGGAAAAGCCGACTGACCGGCGCGCTGATGACGCTTTTGGGCGCGGCCTGCGCGCTGATCCTGTGCGCCGTGTTTTACGGCACGATGGTCTACCAGCTCGCGGACAGGACGGACGGCGCGCAGACGAAGCAGGCCGAACCGGCGAAGACATTGGCGCTGGGGAGCGGCGAAATGGAAGGCGAAAGCCGCGAGCGCGTTCAAATGGGCGGAAAGCTGTGCGACGTGCTGACGCGGACGTACCTTCTGGCGGACGGCACGCGGGCGCAGGCGATCACCGCCAGCCCGGCGGCCTAATCGAGCGGATGAAACAGGAGGGCTGGCAGGCGCAGCTCGTCACGGGTTTCGCCATCGGCGAAACGGACGCGGTATACGCGCGCAGCGGGGAAAACGCGATGCTCTGCGCGAAGGACGGCGAAACGGTTTACATGATTATCGCGCAGGCGGACGAGCAGACCCTGTACGCGCTCGGCGTGGACGCCGAAACGAAATGACGCATACAAGCCTCGGCGCGGCGCGCCGGGGCTTGTTTTATCTGAATTTTTTCGGGTGTTGGAATTAAAACAGAGAAAAACGGAGAAAACGGGAGAAAACAGAAGGGAGACCAGAAGTATTCAAAAAACTTGCAAAAACGGTTGACAAGCATGGCCGCCGGTACAATATGCAAGCATGTTTGACGGACTGAAGAAGTCCGCTTTTTGAGAAGGAGGTGTCTTGTATGGCTGCTGCTGGTGTGCGCGTGAAGATCACGCTGGCCTGCACGGAGTGCAAGCAACGCAATTACAACACGATGAAGAATAAGCGCAACAACCCGGACCGTATCGAAATGAGCAAGTACTGCCGTTTCTGCAAGAAGCACACGGTTCACAAGGAAACCCGCTAATTCACGCGACAAGACGGACAAGGATGTGAAAGAGATGTCTGAAAACAAAGGCGCGAAGAACACCGAAAAGCCCGGTTTCTTCACCCGCGCGAAGAATTGGATCGTCGCCCTGCCTGGCCGCATTTCGATGCGTTCAAGAACATGGTGGCTGAGCTGAAGAAGGTCGCGTGGCCGTCCAAGAAGCGATCTCATCAATTACTCTATCGTCGTCATCGCGTTTGTCGTGGTGCTGGCGATCGTCGTCGGTCTGCTGGATACCGGTTCCGTTCCTGGTCAAGAAGCTCATTGAGCTGTAAGCCTGACCACAGGAGGGTTAACATGGCGGGACGAGAAGGCCCCTGTGGTATGTTGTGCATACCTCATTCGGGTTACGAAACAAAGTCGCCAACGATCTCGTCAAGACGGTGGAAAACAACGGCATGGGCGACCTGATTCAGGAAGTCACCGTGCCGATTGAGGAAGTCGTCGAGATCCGCAATGGCAAGCCTCATACCATTCAGCACAAGCTCTTTCCCGGCTACGTTCTGGTCAAGATGATCAAGACGACGGAGAGCTGGTATGTCGTGCGCAACACGCGCGGCGTGACCGGCTTTGTCGGCCCGGGAAGCGAGCCGATTCCGCTGACGGACGAGGAATATGAGAGAATGACCAGCTGCCAGGGCACCATCCGCATCGACCTTGAGCCGGGCGACAACGTTCGGATCAAGAGCGGCAGCGTGGAGAACGCCATCGGCACGGTCGAGGAGATCAACGCCGAGGAGCACAAGGTCAAGGTCTCCATCGAGATCCTCAACCGCAAGACGACGGTGGAGTACGACATTTCCGAGGTGGAGCGCCTGTAAGCCCCCGCTCGAAAGACGAAACAGACAACCCCCGGGCGATCCCCGGTTGTTGAAAAGGCTCATTTCGCCAAGAGATGGGCGTCAGCCCGGTCTGCTTTTAGCGGCAGGCCGGACGTGGGAGGAACATCATGTTCCGCGTGACCACAGATTGAGGAGGATTATTACCATGGCTAAGAAAGTAACTGGCATGATTAAGCTGCAGGTGCAGGCCGGTAAGGCCAATCCTGCGCCGCCTATCGGCCCGGCGCTCGGTCAGCACGGTGTCAATATCCCGGGCTTCTGCAAGGAGTTCAACGAGCGCACCAAGAACGATGTCGGCCTGATCATCCCGGTCGTCATCACCGTCTACTCCGACCGTTCCTTCACCTTCATCACCAAGACCCCGCCGGTCCCGGTGCTCATCAAGAAGGCGCTGGGTCTCGAGTCCGGCAGCGGCAAGCCCAACAAGACCAAGGTTGGCCAGCTCACGCAGGCGCAGGTCCGCGAGATCGCTGAGAAGAAGATGCCCGACCTGAATGCTGCCAACATCGAGTCCGCGATGAGCATGGTCAAGGGTACCGCCCGCTCCATGGGCGTGACTGTCGCCGACGCCTAACAGGCGGTGAAAAGCGCGGCTTGCCGCGCGAGGCGGCTTGCGTTAAGCAGGCCGGAAACTGTGGGAGGATTTTAAGCCGTTTGTACCACAAGGAGGAACATAAACATGAAGCATGGCAAGAAGTATCTCGAGAGCGCGAAGCTCATCGAAAGCAGCAAGCTGTATGATCCGGACGAGGCCGTGAAGCTCGCCCTGCAGACCGCGAAGACCAAGTTCGACGAGACCATGGAGATCTCCGTGCGTCTGGGCGTCGATCCGCGCCATGCCGACCAGCAGGTTCGCGGCGCTGTCGTGCTGCCGCACGGCACCGGCAAGAAGGTTCGCGTCCTCGTGTTCGCCAAGGGCGAGCAGGCCAAGGCCGCCGAGGAGGCCGGCGCGGATTACGTCGGCGCTGAGGAGCTGGTTGCGAAGATCCAGGGCGAAAACTGGTTCGACTTCGACGTCGTCGTCGCGACCCCGAACATGATGGGCGTTGTCGGCCGTCTGGGCCGCGTCCTCGGTCCGAAGGGCCTCATGCCGAACCCGAAGAGCGGCACCGTCACCATGGATGTGGCGAAGGCCATCAGCGAGATTAAGGCTGGTAAGGTCGAGTATCGTCTGGACAAGCAGGCGATCATCCACTGCCCGATCGGCAAGAAGTCCTTCACCGCCGAGCAGCTCACGGCCAACCTGACCGCGCTGATGAACGCCATCAACCGCGCCAAGCCGGCCGCGGCCAAGGGCATTTACCTGCGTTCCGTCGTCCTGTCTTCCACGATGGGCCCGGGCATCAAGGTCAACCCGCTCAAGTTCTAATTTGTAAATAGAACGTAAAATCCGCGCAGATTTCGGTCTGTGCGGATTTTTTAATTGACAGCGGCAGGCTGCGGTGCTATCCTAAAGAAAAGAGAACCGAAATTTTTTTTACAAGGAAGGTGCGAACAGCAATGAAAAGAAGAATGACCCTGGCGCTCGTTTTGGCGATGAGCCTGAGCGCGGCGTTTGCGATGGCGGAGGAGACGAACAGCCTCAAGGATTTCACCAGCAGGCTGAAGGGCGGCACGGTGCAGGCGCAGACGGCGGAGCCGGAGACTCCGGCGACGCAGAGCGAGGACGAGAGCAGCTACGGCAAGCCGGTGAAGATCGAGGATCCCTTTTTCCAGAAGGTGCGTTCCTCTGCGTATCTGCTCGAGGACAAGTATTCCAGAGAAGCGAACGTGATGATCGAGGTCAAGAACGTCAGCGGCCGGACGCTCTATCCCCGCGGCGCGACCGTTTCGGCGCTGAACGCGGCGGGCGAGGTCGTTGAAGAGGAGAGCTATTCCAACTGCGCGCCGGACATGGTGGAAAACGGCGAGAGCATGTTCATCTGGGATTGGTTCTACGGCTTCGAGACTCCGATTGATGAGATCGCGGGCTTCGCGGTGACAGTGGAGAGCGAAACGAGCACCTACACCGAATACCAGAAGATCGACGCGCAGGGAATGATGATGGACAGCATCGCGTATGCGCTGGTCGAGAACACGCTGGACACCGATATCTACGGCGTTTCCGCGGTGATCGCGGTGGACGACGACGAGGGCAGGCTGCTGGACGTGTGCAGGGTCAGCACGGGCAACGCGACGGGCATCTTCCCCGGCAGCACGATGATCCTGCGCGCAACCGTTCGGGATTACGAAAACGACACGACGCTTGAGAGCGGCAACGCGACGGTATACGCGCTGCACGAGCTGGATTAAAGACGCATACACGAGAGAGACTTGCCGCGCCTCCTTCCGGCTATCGGCTTTTCGCATGAAAGGCTGAGCCGAAGAGAAGGAAGGGGCAGGTCTCTTTCCGATTGAGGGGAAAACGATGAAAAGAGAATTTGCGCGCTGCTGGCCGCCTTGCTGCTGACCGGCGCGGCGGCTTCGGCGGACGGGCTGGATTTTCTCAAGCCGATCTGGATGCAGATGATGGACGGCGGGGATTCGGCGGAAGCGAGCATCCCACAGGACGTTCGGGTGACGTGCGCGGACGAGCGGCTGACGGTCGAGCAGTACGGCGTGATTTTGGAAAACGAGCACGCCGCCGAGGCGCACATCTACGCCGTTTTGCGCAACGTCAGCGGGAAGCGGCTGCCAATTCAGACGGTGCAGATGAAGGCGGTCGGCGCGAACGGGAAGGCGCTGCACGAGGAGCGCTATGTCAGCCATCTGCCGGACGTGATCGAGCCGGGGGAGACGATGATCGTCAGCGAATGGATGTACGACTTTACAAAGGATATCGGCAAGGTGAGCGGCATCGAGATAACCGTCGAGACGAGCACGCGCGCCTACACGCGCTGGACGCGGCTGGACGGCGTTCGCGCGTGGCGGGAGGGGAAATACCTCTGCGTGGAGCTGACGAACACGACGGAAGAAACGCTATACGGCGCGGTCTGCGGCGCGATTCTCGAAGACGCGGACGGGCGAATCCTCGACGCGATGATGCAAAGCGCATACGCCACGGAAGACATGGGGCTTTTGCCGGGCAGCAGCGTCATCTGGCGCAAAAGGCTGGAGGACAGCGCGACGCTGGAAATCGGCACGGGCGAGATGACCTGCGAGGCTTGGGCATACCGAATCGAAGAAATATAAAAAAATCGCAAAAGGGCGTATCGTTTTGGCGGCTCGCGCGCTATTCCATATAGAAGGGCAAAAGGGGCGTAGGCGCGATGAAGGAAGAAAAAGAGGCGTTTATCGAATCGCTGTACCTGCAATATGCGGGGAAGCTGGAACGGGCGAGCCTGAACTACGTGCGGCACCGGGGGGAATACCGCGATCTGGTGGACGACAGCATCCAGAAGACGTTTCTGAAGGCCTACGAGGAATACGACACGCTGAAGGATGCGCCGTATATCGAGGCATGGCTGTTCAAGGTCTGCCGGTATCGGCTGATGACGGCGCTGAACACCTACCGAAGACGGCAAAAACGGCATGTGCCGCTGGAGGATGACGCGGCGCTGACGGAGAGGGAGCTGATGACGGCCATCGACGCGCTGCCCGACAGAATCAGCAGCCGGGAAACGCTTGAGCGGGTTTTGGACACGCTCAACGAGCGGGAAAAAGGGCTGGTTCAGGCGCATTTTGTGGACGGCGTGAGCTGTGAAGAGCTGGCGAAAAGGCAGAACACGACCATCGGCGCGATTCGGACGGCGCTGGCGCGGCTGAGAAAGAAGGCGCGGCGGCTGGCCGAGGACGAGCGGACATGACGGACGGAATACGGGACATCGGATATCGGATGGAGGGAACAGCGTGAGCATCGAAGAAAAAATGGATATGCTGCGCCGGAAAATCAAGGACGGGGCGCTCGGTGCGGACGACGCGCGAAGGGCGCTGCGGGCGGAAATCGACGGCGAGCTGCGCAAAGCGCCGGCGGACGTCGATATGGACGCGGTGAACGCCTGCGAAGCGCTGCCGGCCGAGCTGAGCGGCGCGAAGGAGGAGACGCACGCGGCGCAGAACCTGCGCGCGATCCGCGAGAAGCTGCATCCCCAAAAGCGCGCGCCCAAGCGGAGCGCGGCGGTCGCGGCGCTGCTGGCGGCGGTGCTCGTATTCGGCGGCACGGCGACGGTCTTGGGGCTTTCGGGCAACGACCACACCAAGCGGCTTGAGGAATTGCAGGAGAACCGGACGGTTCAGGTCGCGCAGATCACCCCGGAGAACGAAACGCGCGTGACGCTGCCCATCGGCGCGCAGACGCTGACCCTTGAGCAGGCGGCGCAGCGGGATATCCTCGACGAGACGGGGAAGCTCCGCGTTCTGGCGCAGACGCTGACCGACGTGGACGAGGCGGGCGGCATTCGGATGCTGCTGGTGTTGGCGGAAAGCGCGGAGGAAACGCACGTGGACGGCGCGTATCTCGTCGGCTTTGACGCGGACGGGAAGCGGTTGGAAACCGCCGTGGATATGAGCGTCAGCCCGGCGCTGCTGGCGGGCGGAAAATCGCTCATGAGCGCGGAGATCGAGCCGGGGGCGATGGACGGGGCGGAACGGTTTGAAATCTGGCTGAACATCGAGCGGGCGCCGACGCGAACCGCCGAAGAACAGGACGCGGACGCGGAGCTGCGCGACCACTATTTCGTGGCGACGCTGACAAAGGACGCGGACGACAGCGGGGAAACCGACGGATACGTGAGCATCTGGGCGACGGACGCGCAGGGGATGCTGCTCGACGGATTCAATGCGTCGCTGGACGAGGGCGAGCAGCTGCTCGCGGGCGAAACATGGACGTTTGAAAAGCGCATCGGAAGCTGGGTGACGCTTGAGCAGGAGGATAACGCGGAGACGGGCTCGGTGGGGTATAGGATGGTTCGGGCAAAGTAAATCCCGACGGAAACCGCCGCGTTTTTACCCGGTGGAGAAGCAGCGTCAAAAAGAGACGGAAACCCTCGATTTTTCGCTTAAAATCGTTGACAATCCCGGATAAATATGATATGATAGCACCCGTGAATTGAAAAGTTCTGTGCCTAAGACAGTTGGTCACGCGCTTGCGCGTCATAAAGGGTTTTCCGCCAGCCGAGGTGCGAGTGCGATTTTTCCGTGAAAACGGTTTTCTGCCCTTGCGCCCAGCGCAGGGGCTTTTCTTTTCCGAAACCTTTCGGGAAGGAGGAAAATGACATGTCCAAGAATTTTGAAGCGAAGAAAGTCGTTGTTTCCGAAATCGAGGAGAAGATCGAGAAGGCCGAGTCCATCGTCATCGTCGAGTATAAGGCGCTGACCGTGGAGGCCATCACCGCCCTGCGCGCCAAGTGCCGCGCGGCGAACGTTGATTACTGCGTTCTCAAGAACACGCTGATGAAGCGCGCGCTGGAGAACAAGGGCATCAAGATCGACGACGCGATTCTCGAAGGCCCGAACGCTTTCGTTTTCGGCAACGGCGATCCGGTGTCCGCTCCGAAGCTCATCAAGGAGTTCATCACCGCCGCTGAGAAGGACAAGAAGACGTCCCCGCTGACCATCAAGGCCGGCATCATGGACGGCGCTGTGCAGAGCGTGGAAGAGGTCAAGGCTCTGGCCGATATCCTGCCGCGCGAGCAGCTCATCGCCAAGATCATGGGTTGCCTCAATTCTCAGGCGACCGCTCTGGCTTACGTCATTCAGGCGATTGCCGACAAGAAGGCCGAAGCCGGCGAGCAGTAATCTGCAAAAGACAGCCGGATAGACGGCATCTTCAAACCAAACAAATCTACAATAATGGAGGTAACTTACCATGGAAATCAATGAGATCGTTTCCGCTATCGAAAGCCTGACCCTGATCCAGGCTTCTGAGCTCGTGAAGGCCCTCGAAGAGAAGTTCGGCGTTTCCGCCGCCGCTCCGGTTGCCGCTGCCGGCGTCGCTGGCGCTCCGGCCGCTGCCGCTGAGGAGAAGACCGAGTTTGACGTCGTTCTGGCTAGCTTCGACGCTGCCAAGAAGGTCGCCATCATCAAGGCCGTCCGTGAGGTCGTGCCGGGCCTGGGCCTGAAGGAAGCCAAGGACATCGTCGAAGGCGCCCGAAGACCCTGAAGGAAGGCGCTTCCAAGGAAGAGGCCGAGGACATGAAGAAGAAGCTCGAAGAAGCGGGCGCGAAGGTCGAAGTCAAGTAATTTCCCTTTCCCGGAAATTCAGCCCCCTGCCGTTGGCAGGGGGTTTTCCTTTTTGGCACGACCGCGCGAAGAAAATTGCCCAAAGGGCTTGACTTGAGGCCGAGGTCAGGTTGTATGATAGAGGGAATTCGCACAACGAAACAGGGCCTTGAAAGGGTGTACAGGATGGACAACATCAAGAAGAATTTCGGCCTTGGCTGCATGCGCCTGCCGATGAACGGGGAAAGCGTGAACCTTGAGGAAACCGGACGGATGGTCGATGCGTTTTTGGAGGCGGGCTTCAACTACTTCGATACGGCGCACGGCTATCTTCAGGGCGAGAGCGAAAAGGCGCTCAAGGCCTGCCTGACGAGCCGCTATCCGCGCGAAAGCTACGTGCTGACGGACAAGCTGACGGGAAGCTTTTTTAAGACCGAGGCGGACATCCGGCCGCTGTTTGAAAGCCAGCTCGAAGCCTGCGGCGTGACGTATTTCGATTTTTACCTGATGCACGCGCAGAGCGCGAAGAACTACGGCCACTTCAAGGCCTGCCGCGCGTATGAGACGGCGTTCGCGCTGAAGGCGGAGGGCAGGGTTCGCCACGTCGGCCTCTCCTTCCACGACAGCGCGGAGGTGCTGGAGCAGATTCTGACGGAGTATCCGGCGATCGAGGCGGTGCAGCTCCAGTTCAACTATGCGGATTACGACGACCCGAAGGTGCAGAGCCGCAAATGCTACGAGGTCTGCGTGAAGCACGGCAAGCCGGTGATCGTCATGGAGCCGGTCAAGGGCGGCAATCTGGTCAATCTGCCGGAAAACGCGAGGGCCGTGCTGGACACGCTGCGCGGCGGAAGCGCGGCGAGCTACGCGATTCGCTTTGCGGCGGGCTTCCCCGGCGTGATGATGGTGCTCTCCGGCATGAGCAACATGGAGCAGATGCGGGATAATCTCTCGTTCATGCGGGATTTCCGGCCGCTCGATGAACGCGAAAAGGCCGCTGTCGGCCGCGTTCGGGCGATTTTAAGCGGCGGGAACCTGATTCCCTGCACGGGCTGCCGCTACTGCGTTGACGGATGCCCGAAGCACATCGCCATTCCGGAGCTGTTCGCAGCGATGAACGACAGGCAGATGCACCCCGACGGAAACGCCGATTACGCGGTGCACACCGCGCCCGGACACAGGGCGTCGGACTGCGTGAAATGCGGCAAGTGCGAGCGAGCCTGCCCGCAGCATCTGCCGATTCGCCAGCTCTTGCAGCGCGCCGCGCACGAATTTGAAAAGGCCTGAGGAGGGACGGAGCAGGCGGGAGGTTTGTTTGAGCGCCGCTGCTTTGATTCGGTTTTCCTGTTTCGAAAGGAGTTTCGCAAAACCCTTGACATTCCCTGACGAACGTGCTAAACTACAATCTAGTTTTCAATACTAGATGAATTGTTCGAAGGGGGAAACGCGATGACACGCACCAAACTCATGGATCGCGAAATGCCGGTCTACACGAAAAACGAAGAGCTGTTCAACATGATCAGCCACATTGTCGGCGGCGGCGCGTGGGCGTCGCGGGGCTGGTGCTGTGCATCATCGTTTCCGCGCTGCACCACAATGGGTTCGGTCTGGCCGGATCGATCGTATTCGGCGTTTCGATGATCCTGCTGTATACGATGTCCAGCGTCTACCACGGGCTCAAGCCCGGCCTTGGCAAGCGCGTGATGCAGGTGTTTGACCACTGCACGATCTACGTGCTGATTGCGGGCACGTATACGCCGCTGCTGCTGAGCGCAATGCGGCCGATTGACCCGGTGGCCAGCTGGGTGCTGATGGGCATCGTCTGGGCGCTGGCGGCGGTGGGCATTGCGTTCACGGCGATTGACCTCAACAAATACAAGGTCTTTTCGATGGTCTGCTACATGGCCATCGGCTGGTGCATCGTCTTCAAGCTCCCGCTGCTGATTCAGGCCATCGGCTGGGGCGGTTTCCTGCTGATTCTGGGCGGCGGGCTGCTGTATACGGTGGGCGCGGTGCTCTACGGCAAGGGCAGAACCAAGCCGTTCATGCATTGCGTGTTCCACGTGTTTGTGATTCTGGGCAGCGTCTGTCACATTCTGGCGATTCTGCTGTTCGCGCTGTAAGGAAAATGACAAACCCAAAGCTGCTGCTTTCGAACGGGAAAACGGCAGCTTTTCTGTATCTTATCGCGCGGTGGACGAAGGAACAGGCGCGGGGTTTGGCCGACAGTTGGGGCAGAGCTACAAATGTTTTTCACTTTTTTGCGCAAGATGTGTAAAATTTCAGTAAAATAATGGTTGTGCATAACCAAGTGAAGTGATATAATAATCGCAAAGGCAATGAGCGAACCATCCACTGCCTAAAACAAAAAGGAGGAAACTTTCCATGAAAAATTCCTTGCTGCCGCCTTGGCGTCCATGATGCTCATCGGCGGCGCGGCGCTGGCTTTGGCCGACGGCGAACTGAACATCTGCTCCCCCGAACAGCGACGGCCTGCTCTCCATCATCCCGGTGTTTGAGGAGCAGACGGGCATCAAGGTCAAGGTCGAGTCCATCGGCACGGGCGACTGCATGAAGCGCATCGGCAGCGAAATCGCGCAGGAATACAGCACCTTCGATCTCATGTACGGCGGCTCGCTGGCCAACTACGTGGCCAACGCGGATCTGTTCCAGGATTACGTCTCCGATCAGGATCAGTACCTGATGGATGCGTACAAGAACACCCGCGGCTACTGCACCAACTACACCATCGACGGCTCCGTGCTGCTGGTGAACACCGACATGCTCAAGGAAATGGGCATCGAGGTGAACGGCTACGCCGATCTGCTCCAGCCCGAGCTGGTGGGCAAGATCGCTTCCGCCGATCCGGCTTCTTCTTCCTCCGCGTTCTGCCAGCTCACCAACATGCTGCTCGCCATGGGCGGCTATGAGGATGACGCGGCCTGGCAGTATGTGCAGGATCTGTTCGTCGGCCAGCAGGTCGCCATCACCAGCGGCTCCTCCGCGGTGTACAAGGGCGTTTACAACGGCGAATACGCCGTCGGCCTGACCTACGAAGACCCCTGCGTCACCCTGATTAAGGACGGCGCGACCAACATCAAGGTTGTCTACCCGGTCGAGGGCACCGTGTTCCTGCCGGCGCAGATCGGTATCGTCAAGAACGCGAAGAACGTCGAGAACGCCAAGGCGTTCGTCGATTTCATGCTCTCCGAAGAGGCGCAGCGCTTCCTGGCGGAAAACACCACCAGCCGCAACGTGCGCGAGGTTGAGTATAAGAACGACGTTATGACCCCGCTGGCCGACATCAAGCTCATCTACGAGGACAGCGATTACGTCATCGCCCACACCTCCGAGCTGAAGGAAAAGGTTCAGGACATTATGATGGACATGTAATTTCCACATGCCTTCGGGCGAGGGCGTCGGCCGTCAGGCCGCGCCTTCGCTTTTTATAGGGCGGAAGGCGCACGAGCCGAAGGCCCGGCTAAACAGGGAAAATAACGCGAAAGGAATCAACGGATATGAGCGTAGGGATTCATTTTGAGCACATCGTCAAGAAATATGGGGAGAACGTCATCATCCCCGACCTGAATCTGGACGTCAGGGAGGGCGAGTTCTTCACGCTCCTCGGCCCGTCCGGCTGCGGAAAGACGACGCTGCTCCGCATGGTCGCGGGCTTCAACTCCATCGAGGGCGGCACCATTGCCTTTAACGGCAGGGTCATCAACGACATCGCTCCGAACAAGCGCAACATCGGCATGGTTTTCCAGAATTACGCCGTCTTTCCGCACATGACCGTGCGCGAGAACGTCGCCTTCGGCCTTGAAAACCGCCATCTGCCGAAAAACGAGATCAAGCGGCGCGTCGATGAGATTTTGGAGACCGTGAAGATCACCCAGTATGCCGACCGCCTGCCCGAGCGCCTTTCCGGCGGTCAGCAGCAGCGCGTGGCGCTCGCCCGCGCCATCGTCATCAAGCCGGATGTGCTGCTGATGGACGAGCCGCTCTCCAACCTCGACGCGAAGCTGCGCGTCGAGATGCGCAACGCCATCCGCCAGATTCAGAACAGCGTCGGCATCACCACGATCTACGTCACGCACGATCAGGAGGAGGCCATGGCCGTTTCCGACCGCATCGCGGTCATGTCCGGCGGCGTGATTCAGCATGTCTCCACGCCCAAGAGTATCTATCAGCGCCCGGCGAACCAGTTTGTCGCCAACTTCATCGGCCGCAGCAACACGCTCAGCGCGCGCTACGCGCAGGGCGCGCTGCACTTCGGCAACGGCTACGTGACGCCCTACGACAACTGCGGCAGCGCCCCAGCGGAGGATGTGCTGGTGGCGGTTCGCCCGGAGGAGTTTGTGCTCGCGGCGGACGGCCAGCAGGGCATCGACGCGACGGTGGTTTCCAGCGTGTTCCTCGGGCTGAACACGACGTACTTCGTGGAGCTCTACGACGGCACCAACGCCGAGATCGTCGAGGAAAGCTCGATTTCCAGCATCATCCCCAACGGCACGAAGGTCAAGCTGACCCTCAAGCAGGACAAGATCAACGTGTTCACCGCAGACGGCAAGACCAACCTGACGAAAGGGGTTGTGAACGATGTCCGCTAAAGCGCCCCGCAAAAAGATTCGCTGGGATCTGTGGATGATCGTCACCGTCGGCGTCAGCATCTTCTACATGCTGTTCCTGCTCTATCCGCTTATCAGCATGCTCAGCAAGAGCGTCATCGGCGAGGACGGCGGTTTCACCTGGCAGTATTTCGCCAAGGTCTTCCACAAGAAATATTATCAGCGCGCGATCTGGGGCAGCCTCAAGATCTCCGCGACCGTGACGCTGATTACTGTGCTGCTGGCGACGCCGCTGGCCTACATCATGTCCACGGTGAAGATTCGCTTCGCCGGCGCGCTGCAAATCCTGATTCTCGTCAGCTCGATGAGCGCGCCGTTCATCGGCGCTTACGCATGGATCATGCTCTGCGGCCGCAACGGAACCATCACCAATTTCCTGCTCAACACATTCGGCTTCAAGCTCGGCGACATCTACGGCTTCAAGGGCTGCGTCATCGTTATGAGCCTGCAGCTCTATTCGCTGGTGTTCATGTTCGTCTCCGGCGCGTTCAAGAATCTGGATAATTCGCTGATCGAGGCGAGCGAGAGCCTCGGCTGCTCCGGCGTGCGCAAGATCTTCAAGATCGTGCTGCCGCTGATTCTGCCGACGCTGCTCTCCGGCGCGCTGATGGTGTTCATGCGCACGTTCGCCGACTACGGCACCCCGATGCTCATCGGCGAAAACTACAACACCCTGCCGGTCGTCGTCTACAAGGAGTTCCTCTCCGAAATCGGTTCGAGCGACGGCATGGCCGCGGCAATTTCCATCATCGCGATTGTGATTACGACGACGGTGTTCCTGCTGCAAAAGTACATCGCCAACCGCAAGGTGTTCTCCATGAGCGCGCTGCATCCCGTCGAGGCGAAAAAGCTCCACGGCGTGAAGAACGTGCTCGCGCATGCGTACTGCTACATTCTGGTCGGGCTGGCCATCATGCCGCAGTGCTACGTCATCTATTCCTCCTTCCGCAACACGAGCGGCAAGCTCTACACCGAGGGCTTCGGCCTTGGCAGCTATAAGGAGGCGTTTTCCACCGTCGGCAGCTCCATCGTGCACACCTACGCGCTGGCATTCGCCGCGATTTTCGTGATCGTGCTGGTGTCGCTGTTCGTCTCCTACGTGGTGGTGCGCCGCCGCAACGTGTTCAACGCGGCGATCGACGTGGTTTCCATGTTCCCGGAGACGGTCATGGGCTCCATCCTCGGCATCGCGCTGCTGACCACGTTCAACAAAAAGCCGCTGCTGCTGACGGGCGGCGCGTTCATTATGATCCTCTCGTATACGATTCGCCGTATGCCGTATACGATCCGCTCCTCCTCGGCGATCCTGCGCAACATTTCGCCCAGCATCGAGGAGGCTTCCATCAACCTCGGCGCGTCGGATTTCAAGACCTTCTTCAAGGTCACCGTGCCGATGATGATGTCCGGCGTCATCTCCGGCGCAATCGCTTTCGTGGATTATGATTATCACGGAGCTGTCCACCTCCATCATCCTCTACACGAGCAAGACCAAGACGATGACGCTGGAAATCTATTCCCAGATCATCCGCGGCAACGACGGCGTGGCTTCCGCCATTTCCGCCATCCTGACGTTCTCGACGATCATCGCGCTGGCGGTGTTCTTCAAGGTGAGCGGCAAGAAAGAGATCACCATGTAATACCGCCGAAGAAACGGGACTGTCAAGCTAATACTACCGATATTTCAAGAATAAAACTAAGTATTTGCGCCCGAAGGTTTCCAAAGGGCGATCGGAAAGCCCTTTGGTGGGGCGATGGGGCAAAGCCCCATATCCAAAAATGCCTAGATATTTGTTTCTTGAAATATTCGGTTTAAGCTTGACAGCCCCGTCTTTTATCTTGCAGGAAAAAGCAAAAAATGCTAAAATATACGCGGTTCATCCGCAAAAAAGCGCAGGAGGGGAACGGGCTTGATTCACATTAAAGAGCTGTTTCGGCTTCAGGACATTCAGCATTTGCGCCTGATCGCCGGTCGGGACGGATTGGAGCGCACCGTGACGGCGGCCGTTTTGTTTGAATACGACCCCTCCCGCGTGCAGCTTCCGGATTTTTACCGCGGCGATCTGGTCGTGACCACGCTGGCTTACGCGCGCGGCGACGCGCAGCTCGTGGCGCACTCCCTTCAGGCGCTGATGAATCAGGGCATCGCGAGCCTGATGGTGAAAACGGCGTATTTCAGCGAGCTGCCGCAGTCGGTGATCGCGCTGGCCAACCGGCTGGGCACGCCCGTGTTTCTCTTTGACGACACATATATCGAGGAGGTCATTTTGCAGGTGACCGACCTCATCCGCGGCAAGCGGCATTTTTCCGGTTTCGAGCAGGACGTTGACGCGCTGATGCGCGGCGACCTGACCGAAGAGCAGACGCGGGAGCGCGCGCGCGCATCGACCCGGTCGGGCACGGGCGCTATCGGCTGTACGCCGTCAACCCCAAGGAGCGCGTGGTCTCGCTGGACGACAGGCTCTACGCGCTGCTGGAGACGGACGCGGACGCGGCGCGCCGCTGCACGTTCATCGAGTGGCGGCGGATGATGCTGGCGCTTTGCCGCGAGGAGGACGGACTGACCGCTGAGGAAGCGCGCGCGCGTTTTGGCGACATGCTGACGCGCGCGGGCATTGACGCGCAGGCCGTCGTCATCGGGCAGAGCGATTTGCGGGAGGCACGCGCGCAGCTCGGCACGTCGATGTGCGAGGCGGTGTACGCCGCGCGGGCGGCGAAGCTCTGCGGAAAGGCGGCGCTCGGCGCGCGCGAACTGGGGCTTTACGCCTATCTGTTCCCGATGAGCGAAAACCCCTTCGTCTGCGACCGCTGCCGTCGGGTGCTCTCCGCCATCCGCGAATACGACGCGCAGAACCACACCAATCTGGAACAGACGGCGCTGGTCTACGTCAAGGAAAACATGGAGATTGCGGCCGCCGCCAAGGCGCTGTTTCAGCATCCGAACACGGTGCGCTACCGCCTGAGTAAGATTCAGCGCATCATGGGCATGGAGGATGACCCGCTCTTTGCGCCGATGCTCAGCCTGACGGTGAGCCTGTCGCGGATTTTGACGGAGGAGCAGGCCTGATCGCCCGCTTGAATTTTTCGCTTGTTTGAAGGAGAGAAACGCATGAACATTATCGCTCGCGCCGCGCTGTATCTGTACGACGGAAGCCAGGCGGCGCCGATTTTTCCCGACAAGGTGGGCAAGCCCGGCGACGAGGCCGCGGCGTATCTGTCCACCGTGGCGGATAAGCTGATGGCCTCCGACGGAAGCCGCACGACCTGCGTGGAGCCGAACAGCGCGCAGGAGGAGATGCTGCGCCGCTTCATCCTCACGCCGTTTCAGGAGGCGGCGGACGCGCTGATGCGCAGCATGGACGAGACCATGCAGGCGCTCGAAATCCCGCGCGAGGGTTTCGATATGGTGATTTTTTCCTTTGAGAAGGACGGCAACCCGCACCTGTGCGTGGCGCAGCTCCCCTATCGCGGCGCGATGGTGCACCGGCTCGACGTGGCCGAGGATGGAACGACCGGCACGCAGGTCGTCCCTTGGCGCGGTGCTCCCGCTGCCGGGCAGCAAGGGCTGCTCGGGCTTCGTGGTCAACCTGTCCACCGGCGATATCCGCCTGCGGGACGCGCAGGTGCTGACCAACGTGGGCAACCGCGCGCTGTTCGCGCAGGCGCTCTTTGCGATGGCGGAAACGAAATCCACCAAGGAGGCGGTGCAGGCCGTCGCGCAGGCGATTGCCGAGGCCGCGCCGTCCGAGATGGACACCCCGATGCTGACCCCGATGGTCAAGCGCGCGATGAGCAAATCCATCGAGGAAAAGGGCGTGATCGACGTGAAGGACGTGGCGGAGGAGGTTTTCCGCTCCGACCCTGAGCGCGAGGCGATCATCGAGCAGGTCGCCCGCCAGATTCAGGAGGAGCAGCTCGAACCCGTCATCCCGGTGGAAAACAAGCGCGTCGTCGCCCAGCTCCAGCGGGTGAAGATCAAGACGGATACCGGCATTTCCATCACCCTGCCGCGCGAACTGGCGGACGACGAAAACGGCTTCGCCGTCGTGGAGAACGGGGACGGCACGATTTCCATCATCATCAATAAAGTGCAGGAATTGAAGACGGAGTGACAAGGAGGACATCCCATGAACTGGAACGAATACGGCGCGTTTATCATCGAGGAGACGAAAAACCTGTTGGCCATCGACAGCCCGAGCGGCATGACGAAAAAGGCGGCGGAGCACGTGGCGGCGCGGTTTGAGGCGCTTGGCTATGCGCCGCAGACGACCCGAAAGGACGGCGTGCTCGTCTGCCTCGGCGGCCGGGATCGGGAAAACGGCCTGCTGCTGGAGGCACACATGGATACCCTTGGCGGCATGGTCTGCCAGATCAAGGCGAACGGGCGGCTGAAAATCACGCCCATCGGCGGCCTGCGCGCCGAAAACGTGGAGACGGAGAATTGCCGCGTCGTTACCAAGTTCGACGGCGTGATCGAGGGCACGGCGCAGCTCATCAACGCATCCACCCACGTCAACGAGAAATACGCCGATACGCAGCGCACGTTTGACACGGTTGAAATCGTGCTCGACGAGCCGGTGGCCGACGCGGAGGATGTGAAGAAGCTCGGCGTCCGCACGGGCGATTACGTCTGCTTCGAGCCGCGCACCCGCGTGACGCAGAGCGGCTACATCAAGAGCCGCTTCCTCGACGACAAGCTGAGCGTCGGGATTCTGCTGGGCTACGCGAAATATTTGAAGGACGAGCAGATCACGCCGGAGCGCGCGGTCTATGTGCACATCACCTCGTTTGAGGAGGTCGGCCACGGCGGCAGCGCGAGCGTGCCCGCGGGCGTGACGGAGGCTATCTCTGTGGACATGGGCTGCGTCGGCGAGGGGCTGACCTGCGACGAGCGCATGGTTTCCATCTGCGCGAAGGACAGCGGCGGCCCGTATCACTACGATGTGGTGCGCGGGCTGATTGCGGCGGCGGAGAAGATGGGCGCGCCCTACGCGGTGGACGTCTATCCGCGCTACGGCAGCGACGTGGAGGCGACCCTCCGCGCGGGCTACGATATCCGCCACGGCCTGATCGGTTCGGGCGTGTATGCCTCCCACGGCTATGAGCGCAGTCATGTGGAAGGCGCGCTGGCTACGCTCAAGACGCTGATCGGCTATGTGGGGTAAGGCGTAACGCGCGTTTCCCGATGGGGTTTTTACTCGAAAGGAAAGAAAAGGCTGTCAAGCCAAACCTGATATTCAAGAATAAAGCCAAGTATTTGGGCCCGAAGGTTTCCAAAGGGCGACCGGAAAGCCCTTTGGTGGGGCGATGGGGCAAAGCCCCATATCCTGAAATGCTTAGTTTTGATTCTTGAACGATCTGGATTAAGCTTGACAGCCTTGTTTTTTGGATGAATGTCTTGCAAACCTTGACAAAGGATCGGGCTCAGCCCGCGTTCGCTTCGCGGGCTTTGAGCTGGCGCAGAATCCCGCTCATCATGGCGAGGCACAGCGCCAGCGTGCAGATATCCGCGACGGGCTGGCTGATCTGGATGCCGAGCAGACCGAAGACGCGCGGGAAGAGCAGCAGCGCCGGGATGAGGAAGATGCCCTGACGCGCGGTGGAGATGATCGTGGAGCGCACGCCGTAGCCGATGGCCTGCGTGAACATGTTGCACATGGTGATATAGCCCCAGAGCGGCAGGGTCAGAAGCTGGAGGCGCAGGGCGAAGGTGCCGATTTCGATGACCTGCGGATCGTCGCGGCGGAACAGGGCGATGATCTGGCCGGAGAACGGCAGGGAGATGACGCACAGCACGACCAAAATGACGGTCACGACCTTCACGCAGAACCAGAAGGCCTCGCGCACGCGCCCGAACTTGCCCGCGCCGTAGGAGAAGCCGCAGACCGGCTGGAAGCCCTGACCGAAGCCGATGACGGAGGAATTGATGAACATCGCGTAGCGACAGACGATGGACATGGCGGCAATCGCCGCGTCGCCGTAAACCCCCGCCGCGTTGTTGAGCAGGATGTTCGAAATGCTCGCGATACCCTGACGGCCGAGGGAGGGAATGCCGTTGTAGCAGATGCCGCCGTAGATCCGAAGGCTGGGCTTGAAATGCGAAAAGCGGATGGAAAGCGCGTCCGCCTTCGTGTTGCACATCGTCAGCAGGATGCAGAAGCTGACGACCTGCGAGAGCGCCGTCGCCAGCGCCGCGCCCGCCGTGCCCATATCCAGCGCGAAGATGAGGATGGGGTCGAGCACGATGTTGAGAATACCGCCCGCGGTGATGCCGACCATGCCGTACATCGTCAGCCCCTCAAAGCGCAGCAGGTTGTTCATCACGAACGAGCACATCATAAACGGCATGGCGTAGAAGATGTAGGTGGCGTAATCCTTGGCGTAGGGGGCGATGGTCTCTGTCGAGCCGAGGAAGCGAACGACGGCGTCGATGTTCGTCAGGCTGAAAAACGCCAGAATGACGCCCGCGATGAACGCCGTGAAGAACGACGTGGAGGCGTAGGCGTCGGCCTTTTCGCGGTTGCCCGCGCCGAGCGCCTGGCTGACGTGCGTGCCCGCGCCCATGCCGATCATAAAGGAGACGGCCTGGATGATCGCCATGGCGGAGAAGATGACGCCCACCGCGCCGGAGGCGGAGGTGCCGATCTGGCTGACGAAGAAGGTGTCAGCCATGTTGTAAATGTTGGTGATGAGCATGGAGATGATCGTCGGCACGGCGAGCTTCGGGATGACGCGGCTCACCGGGTCGCAGAGGAGCATGTGGTTGCGCTGTTCGGCTGTCATGGATTTCATGGCTTAATTCTCCTTGGTTTCAGTAATGTTTTAATAGATGAACGGGTTAAAATCAGAGCAGATACCCCGCCAGCGAGAGCGTAAGGCTCAGCGCCAGCGCGGCCAGAACGTCGCTGATATCGTGCTGGCCGGAGAGCACGCGCAGGCCGCCGATGAGCGCGCAGAGCAGCGCCATGCAGACGACGACCGCCGGACGCGGAAAGACGTAGACGACGGCGCAGGCGATGGCGGCGGCGCTGGCGGTGTGGCGGCTGGGCATGCTTTTGCCCTTGCCGGGGCTGTATGCGCCGACGGGCGGCGCGCCGTAGCGATCGTAGGGGCGCTGCTTGCCGATCAGCGGGCGCAGCGCCGTCACCACGGCGAAACAGGCGGCGGGGACGAGCACCGCGCGGACGATGTGCCCGTCGCCGGTGAACATCAGATACAGAAGCGACGCGCAGTAAATCGCCGCGCAGAGCAGCGTCGGCGCGCGGAGCGCCTTTGCCCTGCCCGGCAGGCGGTCGACGGCGCGGCGCGTGGCCTCGGTCATGCGGATCTATTGCTCGCGGGTCATAAACGGCCTCCTTGACTGAACGGGGGAAGATCGGTATAATAAAACCATTGGATCGGGCGCGCCGCCTGTGCGGAAGCGCCCCGGAAAGGATCAATATGCTTGAAACGATGAAGGCCGCCATTTTCGATATGGACGGCACACTGCTCGATTCCATGACCCAGTGGCGCAGGATGAACGGCGCGTTCGTCCGCGAAATGGGCATCGAGCCGACGGAAAAACAGGAAGCGGACATGATGTCCATGTCCGGCACGATGGTCGTGGATTATTTCAGGAGCGAGTTCGGGGTCGATACCGATTTTGAGGCGCTCTGCGCCAGAGCCTGCGAGGCGATGGAGCCTGTTTACAGCGGCGGCGTGCCGCATAAGCCCGGCGCGGCGGCCTATTTGAAGCGCCTGCGCGCGCGGGGCGTGAAATGCGTCATCGCGACGGCGACGCCCGCCCGATTGGCGATGATCGGCCTCAACTGCGCGAATCTGGTCAGCGATCTGGATTATATTTTCACCACCGACATGCTGCACCTCAACAAGAGCCAGAATGCGTTCTTTGAGCGCGTGAGCGAGATCATCGGCGTACCGAAGGAAGACTGCATCATGTTTGAGGATTCGCTGTATGCCATGCAGGGCGCGAGAAACGCGGGGCTCGGCGTGGTCGGCATCACGGACGCGACCAACGCGCGCGACCGCGAGGCGATTCGCGCCTGCTGCGACGCGGTGATTGATTCCTTCGACGAACTGCCGTAACCGGCGCGTTTTTTTCGCTGATTTTGCTTTTGCTCAATTATAGCTTAGGAAAAACGCTCCCCAAACCTCCCTCATCGAGGGAGGGGGACCGCCCGCAGGCGGTGGAAGGAGTAAGTTTTACGCCGATTCTTTCATTTTAGCACTTTTCGGAAGCCGCGTCAAACCCGCTGGAACGAAAATCAGGCTGTTCCGACAGAAAAAAATGATACAATTTGTTTGCAAAAACTAACAAAAGTTTCAAGCGAAGACGAAGGGAGCGGCTGCCATGCCGGAGGATTGGAAACGGGCGCTGGAGCGCCGTCTGGCCGATGTGCCCAGAGGCGAGGTGCTCATTCGGGCGGCCTCGGGCGCGCCGCTTTTTCCGCCGCCCGCCTGCGCCTGTATCGGACGGGACGAGAAGGGGCGGCTGGATATCTGGCCGCTGTACCCCGGCGTGGAGCTGACCCTGCAGGCTTACAGCGCGAAATCGGTCGCCTTTCACCACGATGTGCCCGGTGCGGCGATGCTGGAAATCAACCACTGCTACGCCGGGCGCGTCGGTTATACCAGCGGCGCGGAACCGGCGCTGTATTTGGGCGAGGGGGATCTCTCGCTCCACGGGCTGCATACCGGCGTCGAATCGGTGATGCAGTTTCCGTTTGACGGCTATCTGGGGTTCAGCTTCCGCGTGGACGTCGCGCGGCTGGATGCGAATCTGCCGGATTTCATGCGCGAAGCGGGCGTTTGTGCGGCGGGGATTCTGACGAAATTCTGCGGGGAAAACGGCTTTTCCGTGCTCTCCTCGGCGGAGCAGGTCGGCGCGCTGCTCGACCCGCTCTACACCCTGCCCGAGCGCCTGCTGATTCCATACGCCAAGCTCAAGTTTCAGGAGCTGATGCTGCTGCTGAGCGTCATGGATGCGCCGCCCGTGACCCAAAGCGCCTATCAGGCGGAGCAGATCGCGCTCATCCGGCGGATTCACGACCAGATGATGTCGGATATGAGCCAGCGCTGCACGATTGAGATGCTCTCCCAGCAATACCACATCAACACATCGACGCTCAAGAGCCTGTTCAAAACCGTCTATGGCCAGCCGCTCGCCGCGCACATGAAGGAGCACCGCATGGAATACGCCGCGCGGCTTCTGCGCACGACGACGGACTCCCTCGCGGAGATCGCGGAAAAGGTCGGCTACGAGAGCCAGAGCAAGCTGACCGCCGCGTTCAAGAGCGCATATGGCGTTCTGCCCAGCGAATACCGGAAGGAGAAAAAAGAAAACAGCCGCCCTTGACGGGCGGCTGAAACGATGTTATACTATAGGCACAGCAGCGGGCTTTTACAGAGCGTTAGCCCTGCTCGTCGGAGGAAACATGATGGCGGTCATGTTCCTCCTTTTTCTTTGCAGGTCTTCCAGCGTCTCACGAAGCACGAATGCGACGATGCAGATGCCGGATATCGCAAGCAGAAGGTTCGGCATGGCTTTCACCCCCTTCGGTTTGATTCCGAGTTGGAATGGTGTTAAGCCCGCGCCGTGCCTGTCGGTAAAACCAACGTAAAATATTATAGCATGGTATTTAGCGCTAAACAAGCCTGCCGTTGCGCTTTGACCAGCATCGAAAAAGATTTTCAGCACCAATCACGCCGACGTCGGCGAATCGCCGCCCACATCTCGTTACAGGTTATGCACCCAGCGCGCACCGTTGAGCGCCAGGCCGACGTCGGCGAAAATCGCCGCCCACATGTTCGACCGCCAGCGCGAAGACGATGTTCTGATACACGATGCCGATGCATTTGCGGGAGATGCGGATGGCCTTGGCGATTTTCAGCGGGTCGTCATCCATCAGCACGACGTCCGCCGCCTCGATGGCCGCGTCCGAACCCATCGCGCCCATGGCGATGCCGATATCCGCGCGGCTGAGCACCGGCGCGTCGTTGATGCCGTCGCCGACGAACGCCAGCTTATCCTTGCCGCCCTTGCCGGCGAGCAGCTTTTCGACCTGCGCCACCTTGTCGGCGGGCAGCAGCTCGCTGTGCACCTCGTCCACACCCAGCGCCCCGGCGACCTGATCGGCCACGCGGCGGCTGTCACCGGTGAGCATGACGGTCTTTTCCACACCGGCATGCTTGAGCCGTTCGATGGCCTCTTTAGCGTGCGGCTTCACCACGTCGGAGATCACGATGTGCCCCGCGTACTGCCCGTCCACCGCCATGTGGATGATGGTCCCCACGCTGTGGCAGCCGATAAACGGAATGCCGCGCAGCGCCATCAGTTTGTCGTTGCCCGCCAGCACGGCGTGGCCGTCCACCACGGCGGAAACGCCCTTGCCGCTGATCTCCTGAATGTCGCGCACGCGGTCGCGGTCGATGGCCTTGCCGTAGGCGCGCTGGAGGCTCTTACTGATGGGGTGGGAGGAGGCACATTCCGCCAGCGCCGCGTATTCCAGCAGCTTTTCGTTCTCCATCTCGCTGTGGTGAACGCCGCTGACCTCGAAAACGCCCTGCGTCAGCGTGCCGGTTTTGTCAAAGACGACTGTTTTGACCTTGGACAGCGTTTCCAGATAGTTCGAGCCCTTGATCAGCACGCCCTCTTTGCTCGCGCCGCCGATGCCCGCGAAGAAGCTCAGCGGGATGCTGATGACCAGCGCGCAGGGGCAGGAGATGACCAGAAACGTCAGCGCGCGGTAAACCCAATCGCCCCACTGCGCCGGATGCCCCAGCATCAACCGGACGACGGGCGGCAGAACCGCCAGCGCCAGCGCGCCGTAGCAGACGGCGGGCGTATACACGCGGGCGAATTTGGAGATGAAGTTTTCGGATTTGGATTTGTGGGAGCTGGAATCCTCGACCAGCTCGAGGATTTTGGAGACGGTGGATTCGCCGAAGGCCTTCGTCGTCTGAATCCGCAGCACGCCGGTTATGTTGATGCAGCCGCTGATGACCTCGTCGCCCGCCTTTGCGTCGCGGGGCAGGCTCTCGCCGGTCAGCGCGCTCGTGTTCAGGCTGGACGCGCCGGAGAGGATCACGCCATCCAGCGGCACCTTTTCGCCCGGCTGCACGACGATCACACTGCCGATCTCCACCTCGTCCGGATCGACCTTTTCAAGCTGGCCGTCGCGCTCGATGTTCGCATAATCCGGACGGATATCCATCAGCGCGCTGATGTTGCGGCGGCTCTTGCCGACGGCGTAGCTCTGGAACAGCTCGCCGATCTGATAAAACAGCATGACGGCGATGGCTTCCACATAGTCGCCGCTGCGCGAGATGATCGCCAGCGCGAACGCGCCGACGGTGGCCACGGCCATCAGAAAGTTTTCGTCGAACACCTGACGGTTCAAAATGCCCCGCCACGCCTTTTTCAGAATGTCATAGCCGATGACCAGATAGGCGACCAGATACAGCGCAAGCTGCAAAACGCCGGTCACGGGGATCAGCTTCAGCGCGATCAGCATGGCCGCAGCGGTCAGGATGCGCGCGAGCATCTTTTTTTGCTTCCTGTTCATGGTTTGATCTCCTTCGATTCAGCGCCGGTTTGAGGATGCGGGCGGATCAGCCCAGCTCGATCTCGCAATCCGGCTCCACCTTGCGGCAGGCCTTGAACACCGCCTGCATGACCTGCTTTGCGTCCGCGCCCTCGGCGAATTCGACGATCATCTTCTGGGTCATAAAATTGACGGTCGCGCCGGCCACGCCGTCGGTCTTGCGGGCGGCTTCTTCCATCAGGTTGGCGCAGTTGGCGCAGTCCACTTCGATCTTATAGCTCTTTTTCATGTCGGTGACTCCTTTTCGTTTCATACTAATTCTTGTTAAAATGGCAATCCGCGCACCATCTTTTTCGCTCTGACTTTGCCTCGTTCCGTTCAACGTACCTCCAGTACGCCTCACTTCACTTGGCTTCGTCAGAACAAAAAATCTGATGCGCTCTGTTAAGCATTTTAACTGCGAATTAGTATCAGTCGATGAATTTAACGATTAAGCACTTGTTTATTCGTTGTGACCGTAGTATAATGCATTGAGAGCGCCCGCGCAAGGGCTTTCGCACAACCTCTTCCGATTGGGCGAAAGGACCTTCCGTTTGGGCGAAAAACGGAGCAAAAGGGGAGAATGTCGTATGAGCGAACATCATCTGCATCCCGCGCCGCAGGATACCGCGTCGTTTGAGGCGGCGGCGCAGCTTTTCAAATACCTGAGCGACCCGACGCGTGTGCGCCTGTTTTTCATCCTCTGCCACAGCGAAAAATGCGTGATCCAGCTTTCCGAATGTATGGAAATGTCCTCGCCCGCGCTGTCGCACCACCTGCGCCCCCTCCGCGCGGCGGGGCTGATCGTCGCCCGCCGCGAGGGGAAGGAGGTCTATTACCGCGCCGCCGACACGGTGGAAGCGCAGCTCTTTCATCAAATGATCGAGCAGGTGCTAGAAATCGCGTGTCCGGGCTGAAAGAAAGCCATTCCGTTATTCTTTAAGGCTTGCCCGAATTTCCGCCTCCGTGCCGGAGGAGAGAACGCCCTGCGTCATGTCCTTCGGCCCGCCGCCCTTGCCGCCGAACGCCGCGCAGAGGGCTTTGGTCATCGGGCGCACGTCTTCCGTTTCGGAGGACAGCGCGAAGCTCCAGCCCGCCTCGCGGGGGATGAGCACGAGCGCCGCCTTCGCGCCGACGGCAAGCTGACCGGCGGCCTTACGCGCGTGCGCGGCGGGCAGCGCGTCGCAGGCCACGACGCGGATCGCGTTTTTTGCCTCCCGCTGCGCCAGCAGATCGAAAATGCGCATGCCCAGCGCGTCGTTCTGTGCGCGTAGGCGGTCGCGCTCGCCGAGCATCCGCTCCACCGCGCCGGAAAGCTCCTCCGTCGGCACGGAAAGCGCGTGCCCCGCGGCCTTGGCCTGATCGAGCATCGCGTTTTCATAGGCCAGCGCGCGGCGGCCGCAGAGGATGGAGACGCGCACGCCGCTCTTGTATTTCTGCAAGCCGACGACCTTGATCTGGCCGACGGCGCCGGTGGTATGCACGTGTGTGCCGCAGCAGGCGCAGGTATCCACGCCCTCAATGCGGACGATGCGCACATCCCCGTCGATTTCCTTTTGCTGCGGTATTCGATGTTTGCCAGCGCCTCGCGGTCGGGCACGAACGCCTCCACCGGCTGATCGCGCCAGACGGCCTGATTCGCCAGCAGCTCCACGCGGCGGACGTCCTCCTCGGTCAGCGGGCCGTTGAAATCCATGGTCACGGCCTCCGTGCCGATGTGAAAGCCCACGTTATCATACCCGAAAAGGCCGTGCACCAATCCGGAAAACATGTGCTCGCCGCTGTGCTGCTGCATCATGTCCAGCCTGCGCGCCGCGTCCACATGGCCGCGCACCTCGCTGCCGATTGCCAGCGGCGCGCTGACCAGATGCTCCACCTCGCCGTGAACGTCGTGCGCGTCGAGCACCTGTACGCCGCCCAGCGTGCCGTGATCCGCGCCCTGTCCGCCGCCCTCCGGGAAAAACGCCGTCTGATCCAGCGTGACGACATAGCCGTTTTCCCGCTGCACGCAGGTTTTGACCACGGCGGAAAAGTCCAGCATATCCACATCTTTGTCGTATAATCTGATGGTCATGGGTTGACGCTCCTCTGTGTCGTTTTTTATGTTTTATTGTAGCACAATCGTTTGGAAACTTCAAATGGGGACGGACTCCTTCAGTCTCGCTGCGCTCGACAGCTCCCTCAAGGAGGGAGCTCCTTTGGGCGCTTTATGACTCCTTGTTTTTTTATTCGCAGGAATAGCTTTTATCTGCAATCCAGACCTCCCTCTTCGAGGGACGTTTTCCATCGTCGCCGCCAGTGGCGGATTCAGACGATGAAAAACGCCGAAGGTTGGCACGCCGCAGGCGCGACGGAAGGAGTTGTCTCCCGAAGCCATGACGGAAGAAGAAAAAAGTTTGTCCCGCGGTTTACGGATGTGTTATAATAAAGACAACAAACAGGATGAGGAGGTCATCAATATGAGGAATCCTTTAATCATCACCATTGGCCGTGAGTATGGCAGCGGCGGCCGCGAGATCGGCGAGCTGGTCGCCAAAACCCTCGGCATCGCGTATTACGATAAAAAGCTCATCACCTTGGCCGCGCAGAAGAGCGGCCTGTCCGACGAGTTCATCGCCAACAACGAGCAGCGCGTGCGCAGCGGCTTCATGCAGAACCTCGCCGCGAGCGCCGCGTATTCCAGCGGCTTCTTCTCCAGCCAGTATCTGCCGCTGAGCGAATCCATCTTCATCTCCGAGGCGCAAGTCATCCGCGACATCGCCGCGAAGGAGAGCGCGGTCATCGTCGGCCGCTGCGCGGACTATATCCTCGCCGGGCGCGACAACACCATCAACGTCTTCGTCTATGCGCCGCGCGAGGTGCGCGTCAACCGCATTATGGCGCGCCACAACCTGAGCGAAGCGGAGGCGCTCAAGGCCATCAGCACATCCGACAAGGAGCGCGGCAACCACTATTTCCGCTACACGGATCAGAAGTGGGGCAAGGCGCAGAATTACGACGTCTGCATCAACTCCGGGTTGATGGGCATTGAAAAGACCGCCGAAATGCTGGCGGATATGGCGAAAATCGAGGTTCGTGCCTAATGCGCGCGTTCATTCCCTCCGAAACGGCGCTCGTGCTGGGTGGCGGCGGGGGCGAAGGGCGCGTATGAGGTCGGCGCGATTGCCGCGCTGGATGCGCTGGGCGTGAAGGCGGGCAGCGTCTTCGGCACGTCCGTCGGCGCGCTGCACGCGGCGATGTACGCGCAGGGCAGCATGGACGCGGCGGCTGAATCGTGGAGCAGCATCCGCCTGAGCGACGTGGTGAGCGAGGAAAGCCTTGCCATTGCGGACGACGCGGAAAACATCTTCGATCACCCGGAAAAGCTGTTGGAATTCATCACCCGCTACGCACACCAGAAGGGCGTGGACGTCTCCCCGCTGATGGAGATTCTGCACCGGCTGATCGACGAGGACAGGGTTCGCCGCAGCGGCGTTCGTCTGGGCGTGGTCACCACGCGCTTCCCGTCGCTGGCGATGGTGGAGAAGCGGCTGGAGGAGATGGAGGCCGGTTCGCTGCACGATTGGCTGATGGCCAGCGCGTCCTGCTTCCCGATTTTCCCGATGAAGCAGGTCGGCGGCGACCGCTATATCGACGGCGGCTTCTGCGACAACACGCCGGTGGAGATGGCCGTGCGCAGCGGCGCGCGGGATATCATCGCCATTGACATCGGCAAGCACCGCTCCCACACGCAGTATGACCGCAGGCCGAACGTCACCTACATCCGCACCTCGCAGCCGCTGGGCGGCCTGCTGACGCTGGACAGCGCGCTCTCGGCGCGCAACCGCACCCTCGGCTATAACGACGTGATGCGCGCGTTCGGGCGCATGCGCGGCGTATCCTATGCGTTTGACGCGGTGGACGCGCAGGCGCTCTACACCCGCGCGCAGGATTACGTCGTCCGGCTGACGCAGGTGGAGATGGCGTTCGCCCATTCCAACGCGCTGACGCGGAAGCGGGAGAGCGCCGCGCCGTTCTTCTCCCTGCTGGAGGAGGAGCTGCCGGAAAAGGCGGACGGCATCGACTATTTCCTGCGCGGCTGCGAGCTTTGCGCGCAGGCGGCGGAGGTCAACCCGGCGCAGGTGCTGACGTTCGCCGCGCTGCGGGACGAGCTGCGCGCGCGCCTGCCGCTTGAAAAGGCGGAATCCATGCTCGGCTCGCTGCTGGGCGGCCGGATCGGCGTGCTCTTTGCCAAGCCGCAGATCGACCGCAGGCTGGTGATTGCCTGCCTGTATCAGGTGCTGCTGCGCGAGGGGCTCGTTCTCGCCGCTGGCGCTGCGCACGCTGAGCGCATTCCCGCGGGAAATGCTCTGCGCGATGACGCTTCAAAGTATTCTGTAAAGCAAAAACACGCTCTTTCGACGTTTTACCGCCGAAGGGAGCGTGTTTTGTTTTGAGCGATTCGGGCTTGATGAGCGATGGGCGCGCGCTCAAAGATCACGGCAGCTCTCCCGCTCGACGATGCGGTGCGGGATGATGCTCTTGGTCGCCATCAATTCCGGACGCTCGACGTGGCTGATGAGCTGGCTGGCCGCCTCGATGCCCAGCTGAAAGGAATTGAGATCCACCGACGTGAGCCGGGGCGAGGTCAATTTCGCGAAAAGCGAATTATTGAACGAGATGATGGAAATATCTTTAGGGATAGAAAGCCCGTGCGCCAGACAGGCGCGCCCGAGCGTCATGCCCAGCAGATCGTCGCTGACGACGATGGCAGTCGGCCTGTCCGCGCGGCTGAGCAGCGCGTGCACGGCCGCGTCGTCGCTGCCCAGCGTCGGCATTTCCACGCAGTAATCCTCCAGAAGGGGGATATCCGCCAGTGCCAGTGCCGCCTGATAGCCGCGCCTGCGGTCGGCGGTGAAAAATAGGCGTTGTCGCTGCCCAGATAGGCGATGCGCCGATGCCCCCGGCGGATGAGATATTCGGTCGCCTCCTGCCCGGCGAGAAAGTTGTCGTTGTCGATGTAGACCGTCTTGTTCGCGTAGGCATAGGCCTTGCCGATGAGCACGTACATCAGCTCCGCCTGCACCAGATAGTCGATGACGGTATCGCCCTGACGGGAATAGAGCAGAATAAACGCATCCGCCGCGCCGGTGGAGACGAGCAGCCGAATCGCCGCGAGAATTTCGTCGTTGTCGCGCCCGGTGACGATGGTGCTGACGTATTGATGCGCATTGCAGAACTGGTTGATGCCGCGGATCATCTCCAGATAGAAGGGGTTTTCGTAAACCTCTCTGGCGCTCGGCGGCAGGATGACGCCGATGGTGCGCGGCGCGGGGACTGCGCCGGGTCGCCGCCCATGGCATAGCCGAGCTGCTTGGCGGCCTGACGGACGCGCCGCTTGGTGTCCTCGCTGATGGAGGGACTGTTTTGGCAGGTTCTGGATACGGTGGATGGCGAAACGCCTGCCAGCGCCGCCACATCCCGAATGGTTACGGCCACAGAAACGCTCCTTTGCGCAGAAGATAGGGGGAAAGCGGCGCGTGACACAGCCCGCTCTCGTGTCTGCTTTTATTGTAAAAGAGGATGGGTGCGCTGTCAACCGTGTGCGCCCAATTTGCGCAAAAAATTTGCACAAAGTTGCACATTCTGGCGAACAATGGAGGATGAAGCCGAAGAAGGAAGAAGGGCGAATCTGCAAAATGTCGGTTTATGTCGCGCGCGATTTGTAAAAAAGGCTCATAAATTCCAAAAAGGCTCTTGCATTTCTGAAAAGGTTGGTCTATAATGGGTGCATGGACGTTGCACAGCGTTTCGCAAACAACGTCGTGAAACCGTATGTTTGGAGCGGGAGGACGCTTCGACCATAAAAACTCTCTACCAAATGAAAGGTAACAATCTATGAAGAAAATCATCGCCTTTGCTCTGGCCGCATGCCTGTGCCTTGCTCTGGCCGTGACCGCTTCGGCCGAGGGTTCGGTGTACTACCTGAACTTCAAGCCCGAGCAGGATCCGCAGTGGCAGGAGCTCGCGAAGCTCTACACCGAGAAGACCGGCGTGCCGGTGACCGTCGTGACGGCCGCTTCCGGCAACTACGAGACCACGCTGATGAGCGAAATCGAGAAGAACGATCCGCCGACGCTGTTCCAGGTGAACGGCCCGGTCGGTCTGGCCAACTGGAAGGATTACTGCTATGATCTCAAGGACGCCGAGATCACCAAGCACCTGACCTCCGACGCCTTCGCCCTCAAGGAGGACGACAAGGTGTACGGCGTGGCCTACGTCATCGAGACCTACGGCCTGATCGCCAACACCAAGCTGCTGGAGAAGGCCGGCTACAAGGCCTCCGACATCACCAACTTTGAAACCCTGAAGGCGGTTGCCGACGATATCCAGGCGCGCAAGGACGAGCTTGGCGTGGACGGCGCTTTCACCTCCGCCGGTATGGACGGTTCTTCCGACTGGCGCTTCAAGACCCATCTGGCCAACATGCCGATCTACTACGAGTACAAGGCGGACGGCATCGGCGCGACCGAGGCCATCAAGGGCACCTATCTGGACAACTACAAGAAGATCTGGGATCTGTACATCACCGATTCCACCTGCGACCCGAAGCTGCTGGCCAGCAAGACCGGCAACGACGCTGTGGCTGAGTTCGTCGGCGAGAAGGCCGTGTTCTATCAGAACGGCACCTGGGCCTGGAACGACATTTCCGCCCTCGGCGATGAGAACCTCGGCATGCTGCCGATCTACATCGGCGTAGAAGGCGAAGAGAACCAGGGCCTCTGCACCGGCACTGAGAACTATTGGTGCATCAACGGCACCGCTAAGCAGGAAGACATCGACGCGACCCTCGCGTTCATGGAATGGGTCGTGACCTCTGACGAGGGCCGCAAGAGCATGTCTCAGGACATGGGCTTCGTCGCCCCGTTCGATACCTTCACCGGCGAATATCAGTCCGCGAACCCGTTCGTGCAGATTGACGCGCAGTACACCGCCGAGGGCAAGCTCCCGGTGAGCTGGAACTTCGCGACCATTCCGTCCGAAGAGTGGAAGAACGGCGTCGGCTCCGCGCTGACCGCTTACGCTGCCGGCACCGGCGACTGGGACGCTGTGAAGACCGCGTTCGTGGACGGCTGGGCGACCGAGTACAAGCTGAGCCACTAACTGACCTTGCGCCAAAAGGGGCGGGCACTTCGCCCTCCCCTTTTTCTTCTTCAAACTGAGATAGACTGCAAAAAAGCAAACTGCCCGCAAAAAGGGCAGTCTTCAAAGCGGCATGCGCGCCATGTCCCTTTGCAGGCTGCCCCATTCCTGCCTCCGAAAGGAACCGAAATATGGAAAAAGCAATCAAAAAATATTGGCCGTTTTTCCTGCTGCCGACGCTGGCGGCGTTTATCATCGGCTTCGTGTGGCCGTTCCTGTGGGGCATTTTCCTGTCCTTCCACAAAGTTCACCACCATCAGCAAGACGACGTTCGTTGGGCTGGATAACTACCTGAAGGTCTTTCAGGACAGCACGTTCGTCTCCGCCTTCTGGTTTACGGCGAAATTCACCGTCGTTTCCACTGTCTTGATTAACGTCGTCGCCTTTGCCATCGCGCTGGCGCTGACGCGCGGGCTCAAGGGCACGAACGTCTTCCGCACGGTGTTCTTCCTGCCGAACCTGATCGGCGGCATCGTGCTGGGCTATATCTGGCAGATTCTGCTCAACGGCATTCTGACCAATCTGGGCAGGCCGCTGCTCTCGCTGGACGCGCGATACGGCTTCTGGGGATTGATTATCCTGATGTGCTGGCAGCAGATCGGTTATATGATGATTATCTACATCGCGGGCTGCAAAACGTGCCGGGCGACCTGCTGGAAGCCGCTGCCATCGACGGCGCGACCGGCGCGCAGGCGCTCTTCAGGGTCAAGCTGCCGATGGTCATGCCCTCCATCACGATTTGCACCTTCCTGACTTTGACCAACTCCTTCAAGCTGTTTGACCAGAACCTGTCCCTGACCGGCGGCGAACCGGCCAAGGCCAGCCAGATGCTCGCGCTCAACATCTACGACACGTTCTACCAGCGCAGCGGCGCGCAGTGGAAGGGCATCGGTCAGGCGAAGGCCGTGGTCTTCTTCCTGCTGGTCATCGTCATCGCGCTCATTCAGCTCTATTTCACCCGTCGCAAGGAGGTGCAGCAGTAATGGCCAAATACCATGATGGCGCCGTTTCCGGCTCCCGCCGCGTTGTCAACGTGCTGCTGACCGTGCTGCTCGCGGCGCTCTGCGTCGTGTGGCTCTATCCGGTGCTGCTGATTCTGATTAACTCGCTCAAGGACGAGCTGGCGATTTCCACCGCGACGGTGTTCGAACTGCCGACTCAGGCGACGTTCGCCGGGCTGCACAACTATACCTACGGCATCACCCAGCTCAACTTCCTGCAATCCTTCGGCTATTCGGCGACGATCACGATCACCTCGGTCGTGCTGATTCTGCTGTGCTGCTCGATGTGCGGCTGGTACATCACCCGCGTGAGCTCCATGATTTCCAAGGCGATGTATCTGCTCTGCGTGTTCTCGATGGTCGTGCCGTTCCAGATGGTGATGTTCACCCTCTCCAAGACGGCGGACACGCTGAGGCTCAACACGCCGTTCAACATCTGCTTTATCTACCTTGGCTTCGGCGCGGGTCTGGCGGTGTTCATGTTCACCGGCTTTATGAAATCCGTCCCGATTGCGATTGAAGAGGCCGCGATGATCGACGGCTGCAACCCGCTGCAAATCTTCTTCAAGATCGTGTTCCCGATTCTGAAACCGACGATGATTTCCACCGCGATTCTGGAAACCATGGGGTTTGGAACGACTATCTCCTGCCGACGCTGGTGCTGGATATCAAGAAATACCGCACCATCCCGATGGCGATTCAGTATTTCCGCGGCAGCTACGGCCGCGTGGAGATGGGGCCGATGATGGCCTGCATTATGATTACGGTTCTGCCGATTATCGTGATGTACCTCGTCTGCCAGAAATACATCATCGACGGCGTGATCGCCGGTGCGGTGAAGGGCTAAAGACAATGAAACGCCGCGTCTGTTCTCCCCGGCTGTGAAGCGACGGGAGACATGAAGATGGCCATCGACGACGGCTCGTATTACCTTGTCGAGCAGAAGCCGCGCCTTGCCATCGCGAAGTAAGCATTTCGTTCATTTCTGAATCGAATAGAATCTGATAACACGCCGCCTTGTCAAAAGCAGGGCGGCGTGTTATGATATACGGCGTAGTCAGGTAGGGCTACGAGGTAAGCATCCCTTCGCAACAGCGTACAGAAGCGGAGGTGATAGCAATGACGAATGTAGAGTTGTTTAATACTAATTCTTGTTAAAATGGCTTAATCCGCGCACCATCTTTTTTCGCTCTGACTTTTGCCTGTTCCGTTCAACGTACCTCCAGTACGCCTCACTTCACTTGGCTTCGTCAGAACAAAAAATCTGATGCGCTCTGTTAAGCATTTTAACTGCGAATTAGTATAACGCTCTTCTTGCCGTGATTGGTATCGTGATTGGTGCTGTGGCACTTGGTATCGCGTTAGTCAAGCGATAAAAAAGGCCGCCTCGCAGACTGCAACTGCGTGACGGCGAAATCGGGACTCTAAACCCATTTTGCTGTTGCGGCGGAAGCCGCATACCTCGTAGGGCGCAACCTACCTGACTACATTGTACGCTATCCCGGCAGGCTTGTCAAGAAGTCAGGTTTGCCGGGGCTTTTTTGTCAAAAAAAAACTTTCTCATTTCGGCTTGAAAGCCGTCCGCGAGTTTGATATACTAAACAGTCGAAGTGGTTTGAACAACGAGAAATGGAGAGAGACAGATGAATCAGGTCGGTTTTGACAGCGAAAAGTATATCCGGCTGCAATCGGAGCATATCCGTGAGCGCATCAATCAGTTCGGCGGCAAGCTCTATCTGGAATTTGGCGGCAAGCTCTTTGACGATTATCACGCGGCGCGCGTGCTGCCGGGCTTCGCGCCGGATAACAAGATCAAAATGCTGCTGGCGCTGCGCGATCAGGCGGAAATCGTCATCGCCATCAACGCGGGCGATATCGAGAAAAACAAGCGCCGCGGCGATCTGGGCATTACCTACGACAAGGACGTGGCGCGCCTGATCGACGTTTTCCGCGGCTTCGGCCTGTACGTCGGCTCAATCGCGCTGACGCAGTACGCCGGTCAGCCCGCGGCGGACGTGTTCGAAAAGCGCATGCAGGCGCTCGGCCTCAAGGTCTACCGTCAATACCGAATCCCGAATTATCCCGCCGACGTGCGGCTGGTCGTCAGCGACGAGGGCTATGGCCGCAACGATTATATCGAAACCACGCGCTCGCTGGTCGTCGTGACCGCGCCGGGGCCGGGCAGCGGAAAGATGGCGACCTGTCTCTCTCAGCTCTACCACGAGCACAAGCGCGGCGTGAAGGCGGGCTACGCGAAGTTTGAAACCTTCCCGATCTGGAATCTGCCGCTCAAGCACCCGGTCAACCTCGCCTATGAGGCGGCGACGGCCGACCTGAACGACGTGAACATGATCGACCCGTTCCATCTGGAAGCCTACGGCGTTACGACGGTCAATTACAACCGCGATATCGAGATTTTCCCGGTGCTGCGGACGATTTTTGAGCGCATCTACGGCGAATGTCCGTATAAGAGCCCGACGGATATGGGCGTGAACATGGCGGGCTTCTCCATCGTGGACGACGAGGTTTGCCGCGAGGCCTCCCGGCAGGAGGTCATCCGCCGCTACTTCCAGGCGGCCTGCCGCGTCCGCCAGGGGCAGAACGCCGAGGACGAGGTGGCCAAGATTGAACTGCTGATGCGCACGCTGGATATCGAGCCGGAGCGCCGCGCCGTCGTGCCCGCCGCAATGGCGGTCGCCGAGCGCACGGGCAAGCCTGCCCTCGCCATCGAGCTGCCGGATGGGCAGATTGTCACGGGGCGCACGACCGAGCTGTTCGGCGCGGCTTCCGCGGCGGTGCTCAACGCGCTCAAGGCGATTGCAGGCATTGACGACGAGATAAAGCTCATCGCCCCGGACGTGATCGCCTCCATCCAGACGCTCAAAACCGATTACATGAAGAGCCGAAACCCGCGCCTGCATACCGACGAGATGCTCGTCGCGCTGGCGATCAGCGCGGCCAGCGACCCAAACGCGCTGAAAGCCATGCAGGCGCTGGACAAGCTCAAGTGCTGCGAGGTACATTCCACGGTCATCCTCTCCTCCGTGGACGACGGGGTATTCAAGCGGCTGGGCATGCGCCTGACCTGCGAACCCGTCTATGAAAAGAACAGCCTGTATCATAAATAATTCGAAAAAAGGCCGTTAAGCCAATAAAACCGATATTTCAAGAAAAACTAAGAATTTTTGCCCGAAGGTTTCAAAGGGCGACCGGAAAGCCCTTTGGGGCGATGGGGCAAAGCCCCATATCCTGAAAAATGCTGAGTTTTTGATTCTTGAAATGTTTGGGTTGAGCTTAACGGTCTTGTTTTTTGGACAGCCCTCTTGTGGCTAAGCGGAAGGGACTGTGCAGAAAAGGCCATGGAATAAGGTGTGCTTATACGCTAGATGAAGATAAGGTACAATAAATTGCGCAAGAAAAAGACATAGTTTACAAACTTGGTAGAATGAAAGTTGCTACACACCATTCAAAAAGGAGAGTAAACTATGTCCGAGAAGATTGTACAACTGAACGAGGAAGTAATCAAGGGGCAGCTGAAAGAACTTGTGCGGGGAAGCGTCGAAGAAACGCTAAATGGCCTGCTGGAGGCAGAAGCGGAGAAGCTGACACAAGCTGGACGTTATGAACGCAGCGAACAACGGCAAGGGTATCGGAGCGGTCATTACAATCGCAATCTCATGACAACCGCCGGAGAGGTTAAGCCCATGTGCCGCGGCTCAAGGGGAGTTACCTTGAAACAGCGATTATTGAGCGTTATCGTCGGCGGGAATCCAGCGTGGAAGAAGCACTCATGGAGATGTATCTGGCAGGTGTCGGTGCGCCGCGTAGAAGATATCACGGAAGCGCTATGGGGCTGCAAGGTTTCTTCTTCAACGATCAGCGAACTGAACAAGAAGGCATACGAACACATCGAACAGTGGAGAAACCGACCACTTGAGGGTGGAAAGTATCCCTATGTGTATGTGGATGGCATTTATCTGAAACGGAACTGGGGCGGCGAATATGAGAATGTAGCCATTCTTGTGGCCATAGCAGTCAATGAAGACGGATACCGTGAGGTTCTGGGGCAGCCGAAGGGATGAAGGAAGATAAGGAAAGCTGGAAGGAGTTTTTTCAATGGCTGCGCAACCGCGGATTGAAGGGCATCAAGCTCATTGTTGGCGACAGTGCCTCGGCATGCTCGAAGCAGCCGGTGAAGTCTTCCCGGAATCCAGGTATCAGCGCTGTGTCGTTCACTTTATCGCAATGTGTTTTCTACGGTACCGAGGGCAAAGATTAAGCAGGTTGCGCTGATGCTCAAAGCAATTCATGCGCAGGAGAATAAAGGAGCAGCCCGGAAAAAAGGCAGAAGCGGTTGCAGAAGAACCCGAAACATGAAACTGAAGGAGGCTTCAAAAAGATCTGCGACAGTATAGAAGAAACGCTGACATATATGGATTTTCCGCCCGAGCACTGGCAGAAAATCCGTACCAACAACATCATTGAGCGTCTGAATCGCGAGATCCGGCGCAGGACGCGCGTAGTAGGCACTTTTCCTGATGGCCATTCGGCTTTGATGTTGGTATGCGCCAGACTGCGTCATGTCGCCGGAACCCAATGGGGCGGGAAAAAGTACATGAGCATGAAGCACATTGAGATGCAGGAAGACGAAGCTGGTTGATAGCAGAAAACAGAGTTCACGCAAGGGCTTCGCAAGCGGCTTCGCCGCCCTTGACGCGCTCTCTGCCCTCTGCTACTAGGTAATTAAGGGCAGGTTTCCCCCCTGTGCAGACTGAGTTCTGCCAGACTTGTAAATGAATTTGCGCATAATACTTGACGGTACCTAGATGAATGTTAAATTCTTTCACTTTTGAGCGAATAAAATGAAAAATAGAACAAATTGAAGGAAATGTGATTTTTCTCCCAAATTTTTCTTGAAATCCGGGCGCGTGGTGATTATAATAGGTCGGTAGTTTTTAATGATCGCGTTCGCGCGGACGGAAGGAAGGTATAGGATGCACACCAAGTTTATTTTTGTGACGGGCGGCGTCGTCTCCTCGCTGGGCAAGGGCATCACGGCGGCTTCGCTGGGGCGGCTGCTCAAGAGCCGCGGGCTCAGGGTTTCCATGCAGAAGTTTGATCCCTATATCAACGTCGATCCCGGCACGATGAACCCGTATCAGCACGGCGAGGTCTTTGTCACCGACGACGGCGCGGAGACGGATCTCGATTTGGGGCATTACGAGCGCTTCATCGACGAAAATCTGACACAGGCGGCCAACGTCACCAGCGGCCGCGTGTATGATACCGTCATCACCCGCGAGCGCAAGGGCGAATATCTGGGCGCGACGATTCAGGTCATTCCGCATATCACCGACGAGATCAAGCGCCGCATGCTGGCGGTCTCCCTCCGGGAGGATGCGCCGGACGTGGTCATCACCGAGATCGGCGGCACGGTCGGCGACATCGAATCTCTGCCGTTCCTCGAAGCGGCGCGCCAACTGAAAAACGAGGTCGGCCGCGAAAACGTGCTGTATATCCACGTGACGCTTGTGCCGTATATCTCCGCGGCGGGCGAATTGAAGACCAAGCCGACCCAGCACTCTGTCAAGGAGCTGACCGGACTGGGGATTCAGCCGGATATCATCGTCTGCCGCAGCGAAAAGGCGCTGACGCGCGATGTGCGCGCGAAGATCGGCCTGTTCTGCAACATTCCGGCGGACTGCGTGTTCGAAAATCTCAACGCGCGCAGCATTTACGAAGTGCCGCTGATGATTCACGAGGGAGGGCATGGACGAGCGCGTCTGCCGCCTGCTGGGCATCCCCGCGCCGGAGGCCGACCTGACCGAATGGCGCGGTATGGTCGAGCGGCTGCTGACCCCGGAAAGGGACGTCCGCATTGCGATTGTCGGCAAATATGTCGAGCTGCCGGATGCGTATCTCTCCATTGTCGAGGCGCTGACCCACGGCGGCATCGCCCACCATGCGAAGGTGCGCGTGGAATGGGTGGCGGCCGAGAGCGTGACGCCGGAGAACGCGGCGGAGAAGCTGGCGGGCTGTGGCGGCGTGCTCGTGCCGGGCGGCTTCGGCGAGCGCGGGCTGGAGGGCAAGATTGCCGCCGTGCAGTATGCCCGCGAGCACGGCGTGCCGTTTTTGGGCATTTGTCTGGGCATGCAGATGGCCGTGGTGGAATACGCCCGCCACGTGCTCGGTCTGACCGGCGCGCACACCAGCGAAGTTGACCCCAACACGCCGTACCCGGTGATCGACCTGATGCCCGACCAGCAGCATATCGACGAGAAGGGCGGCACGATGCGGCTGGGCAAATATCCCTGCCGCCTGAGCCGCGATTCTGTCGCCTTCGCCGCCTACGGTGAGGAGAATATCTTCGAGCGCCATCGCCACCGCTACGAGTTCAACAACGCCTATCGCGATTTGTTCGTCGAGGGCGGCATGCGCATCGGCGGCGTGAACCCGGAGCGCGATCTGGTGGAGATTATCGAGCTGCCGAACCACCCGTGGTTCGTCGGCGTGCAGTATCATCCGGAGCTGAGAAGCCGCCCGAACCGTCCACATCCGCTGTTCCGCGAATTTGTCGGCGCGGCGCTGAAGGCGCAGGAAAAATAAAAAAGGAAAATCGCCGTTATGCGAAAAAGCAAAACGGCGATTTTGCTTAATTTATGAAAATTTATTCGCATTTTATGTAAAAAGAGTTTAATAAAAGAAGAAAGTGCAGGATTTGAAACGAAAAAGGTCAAAAACATCTTGAAAACCGCGCAAAGAAACGGTATAATCGGATTGTAGACAAATTGCCTTCCCCACAGACGAAGAAAGGACCGAATTTCCTGACTTTGCCGCGCAAAAACAACCGCAGGCTGTCAACGGGCTGACAATCGCGCTGCTCAAACCGTACTTTGAATCACATGGAGGATGAAACAATGGGGGCGTCATTTTCCGATCGTTTTTACATCGCCGCGCCGCAGGGCGTGGCCGCAAAACTCAGCAGCATGCTGCTCGCCGCGCAGATCATGCCCAGCGGCGTTGTGCACACGGGTGTGGAGGCGGTGCGCGCCGCGCAGGGCGGGCGATGCTGCTGACGACGTACCGCCTGCCGGATATGACCGGGGAGGAGCTGGAGCGCCAGCTTGGCGAGGAGGCCGACGTGGTGATGATCGTGCCGCAGGATTACGCGGGCGAGGAAACGGAGAACGTCGTCATGCTGCGCAACCCGATCAGCGCGGACGCGCTGGTGCAGAGCGTCAAAACGCTCGCCCATTGCCGCATACGCATGCAGCAGCTCCGCGCGAAGGCCGAAAAGCTCTCGCGCACGCTGGAGGAGCGCAAGCTGATTGATCGCGCGAAGGGCAAGCTGATGGATGTGTTCCATTTGACCGAATCCGAAGCGCATTACAAGATTCAGAAGACGAGCATGGATTCCGGCCGGCGAATCGCGGACGTTGCGCGCGAAATTTTGGAATCCTCCGAAAACATGGCCAGCTAAACGGTTTTTTTCCTCAGTATGGACAGATTCTTCCCGCGCTATTGCATCCGGGCGAACGATGCGGCGCGGGATTTTTTGGCGTTTTGCAGACTTTGGCGGAACGGAAGGCGGGCTCTGCCCATTTTTTTTGCCTCCGGATGAAAGAATTTCCTGCGCTCATTCGTCTAATAAAAGGAAACCCGCAAACAAAAGCACGGAAAAATGTGATATACTGTTCAAGATGTGGTTTTGTTTCAAATAACATCTAAAACCTGTCCACAAACGGAGAGGCGTCGTCGTCTAATTCATATCGGACATCAGGCGACCAAGGAGGGCAAACGCATGAACAAGAACCGAAAAGCAGCGCTGGCGCTGGCGGCATGGCTGGCCATACTGCCCGGCTTGACGGTGGCTGAGGGCTATACAGAGGGAACCCCGGCGGTCGATCAGCCGGAAGCGCAGAACGACGCGGCAAATGACAGCCAGCCGGAGGAAGAAACGGAAGAAACCGTAGAAGAAATCATAGATGAGCCAACAGAAGAGGAAGAAACAGAAGAGGAACAAACCCTTGACGAGGATGAAACCGAATCATTGATGGAAGACGAATCCGAGCAGAAGGGTGAAAACCGAACAGAAGGACGAACCCGAGCAGAAGGACGAACCCGAGCAGAAGGACGAACCCGAGCAGAAGGACGAACCCGAGCAGAAGGACGAACCCGAGCAGAAGGACGAGCCCAAACAGAAGGACGAACCCGAGCAGAAGGACGAACCCGAGCAGAAGGACGAACCCGAGCAGAAGGACGAACCCGAGCAGAAGGACGAACCCGAGCAGAAGGACGAACCCGAGCAGAAGGACGGAACCGAACAGAAAGACGGAACCGAACAGAAAGACGGAACCGAGCAGGAGGACGGAACCGAGCAGAAGGACGGAACCGAACAGAAGGACGGAACCGAGCAGAAGGACGGAACCGAACAGAAAGACGGAACCGAGCAGAAAGACGGAACCGAGCAGAAGGACGGAACTGAGCAGAAGGACGGAACCGAGCAGAAGGACGGAACCACGCCGACTGAAACGCAGAATCCCATACAGGAAGGCGAGCAAGAGCCGGAAGCGGACGACTGGAAGCCGCAGGGGGACGCTTGGACGGAGCTGGAAAACGGCGAGCACACGGCGGGCGCGCTCGGCGATGTGCTCTCGTGGTTGGAGCATCATCTGGCGGAAGACGAGGAAGCGACGGTGTATATCCGCACGAGGAACGTGCTGACGGCGGACAACGTTTCGCGAAATCTGCTGGGCCGCGTGGGCTTCGAGCCGGATGGCGAGAGCGACAGCTTCAACATGGAGAAATACGAATATGTGGCGGTGCTCGATTCCAAGGATTTGATGACGCTGGAAGAGACGGGGACATGGAGGACGTTCGCCTCTCCATCAGCGTGCAGGTGCTGCGCGAGGACGAACTGAACAAGACCGAACCCCCGGAGCGAATGAGACGCAGGCCCCCGGAGCGAATGAGACGCAGGCCCCCGGAGCGAATGAGACGCAGGCCCCCGGAACGAATGAGACGCAGACCCCGGAACGGGTGAGACGCAGACCCCTTCGGCGCAGCCGAGCACTACGCCTGCCCCGACGGAAGAACCGACGCCTACGCCCGTGCCCAAGCCGGTGCTCGAAGTGACGGCGGAGGACTATGAGCCGGGCGTTTGGAAAAACTCTCCGCCGATGTTCACCCTCTCCGGCATCCCGGAGGACAGCACCGAATACGTCTACGGCGTGTTCATCTGCGACGAGCGGCTGATTCTGCTGTCCGACGGCAACAACATGTATGTGCCCAGCGAGGAAGGCCTCTCCAGCGTCCGCTTCGTCATTCTGGATAAGATGGGCGACGTGCAGTCCCTCTCGGATCAATACGACACGATGCTGGATTTCACCCCGCCGGACGGGCCGTATCTCAGCGGCGACAGCAAGAACAAAAAGGTCTGCTACGTGGAAGCATATGACGATTTGAGCGGGCTGGACAGCATCTCCTACGACGGCGGCAAAACGTGGCTCTCCTGCAACGACCCGGAGACGGACAACATGACCTTCTACGGCGAGGTCGGCGAAACGGTGGACGCGGGCTGGATTCTGACGCGCGACTTTGCGGGCAACATCTCTTCAAACGACGAGGATTTCATCTTCGGCAAGAAGAAGCGCACCGGCACGGGAGACGGCACGGGAACGGGCAAAAAGCCCATCCGCCACGTGAAGGAAACGATGGATTATTCCAAGGCGAACTACAACGCGCTGGAGCTGAACGTTTCCGATCAGCCGCAGACGGAGCTGACCATCGGCGGCACGGCGCTGAGCCTGTCGCTGACCGAGGAGGAGCAGCTCAAGCCGTTCACCGCCGAACTGACGACACGACGTGGCAGACGAAGGCGGGCGAGACGAAGACCGCGCCCAACGCGCTCGTGCTCACCGCGGCGACGGATGCGCAGGCCAACGTTTGGCACTTCGGCGGCGAGACCTATAAGCTGCTGTACAACAGCGGCGTGGAGTATCTGGTGTTCGCTTCCGGCGAGTATATCGCCGTCATCCCGACGGATGGCTTCACCGGCGGCACGCAGTACGGCAAGCTCAAGGCCGGCGGCATTTCGACCCGCAAGTTCGAATACACGCTCATTCAGGATGAAACGCTGCGCGAGACGACGCTGAGCGTGCAGGTGGAGGGCGAAACCTATCTGCTCGAGGAGAGCACGGAGAGCCCGATGTACCGCTACAACGTGCTCATCGGCACAAAGGACATGATGAAGAAGCCCTACGAAAGCTATCAGCCCGGTAAGGAGGCCACATAAATGAAGAAAACAGCAACCCTCGGCGCGCTTCTCTTGGCGCTCGCCCTGCCCCTCGCGGCGCAGGCGGAAACCGTGTTCGCCGGCGAGGTGACGGCGGGGACGACGCAGGTGATCGCCGCGCCCTACGGCGGTCTGGTGGAGGATGTGCGCGTTCGCGTGGGCGACAGCGTGAAGATCGGCGACCCGATCGCCACGGTGGAGACCAGCAAGACCTACGCCTCCACGGATGGCACGGTCAGCGGCGTGTTTGCGCGCGAAGGCGACAGCGCGGACGGCGTGAAAACCCAATACGGCGCGCTGGTGTATATCGAGGCCGATCAACCGCTACACGCTCGAGTGCAGCACGGAGAAGGGCTATAATTCCAGCGAGAACCGCTACATCCACATCGGCGAGCGTGTTTCTCAAGTGCACCAAGGACGGCAGCCATCAGGGGCGCGGCGTGGTGACCGGGCTGGACGAGAAGGAAGACAACAAGTTCACCGTCGGGTGACGGGCGGCGAGTTTTACATGGGCGAAACCGTGGATATCTACCGTAGCGAGGATTATGCCTCCGCCAGCCGCATCGGCCGCGGCACGGTCGGGCGGACGAAAACCGTCGCCGTCAACGCCGAGGGCAGCGTGCTGAAAATGCACGTCAAGGCGGGCGACACGGTGGAGCGCGGCGAGCTGCTGTTTGAAACCGTGACGGGCACGCTGGACGGCCTCTACGCGCCGGATAAGCAGGTGGTCAGTGACACGGCGGGCGTGATTGCGACGGTGGACGCGGGCAACGGCACGAGCGTCGAGAAGGACGCGAAGATCGCGACGATTTACCCGAACGACGCCATGCAGATCAAGATGGTCATTTCCGAAGCGGATCTGATGGATGTGACCGTCGGCGGCAAAGGCCGAAATCGAGTTCAACTGGGATGCGGACAGCGGCCGCCGCTTTGAGGAACGATTTCCTCCATCTCGTATCTGAGCGAAAAGCAGAGCGACGGCGCGGCGAGCCAAAGCGCGCAGTATGTCGCCTATGTCGATTTCACGCCGGATGAAACCGTGCGCATCGGCATGACCGTGATCGTGTATGTGGAGTAACGAACTCCTTCCGTTTCGCTTCGCTCAACACCTCCCTCAAGGAGGGAGGCAGGGGGGCGCTGCGCCAAGGCTCCCTCTTCGAGGGAGCTGTCAGCCGAAGGCTGACTGAGGGAGTAACGAACTCCTTCCGTTTCGCTACGCTCAACACCTACCTCAAAGAGGGAGGCAGGGGGGAAAACGCTGCACCAAGCTCCCTCTTCGAGGGAGCTGTCAGCCGAAGGCTGACTGAAGAGTAACGAACTCCTTCCGTTTCGCTTCGCTCAACACCTCCCTCAGGAGGGAGGCAGGGGGTGAGACGCTACACAAGGCTGACTGAAGGAGTAAAAGTAAACAAAGAAAGGACGCCAAAAATGAAAAAGATACTTTCGATTCTTCTCGCGCTGGCTCTGATGCTGGGCGCGGCGGCGCTGGCGGAGGGCAACGTGACCATCGCCGTGCAGGGCATGAACGACTTCAACGACAACATTCAGAGCATGATCGTCTACGGCGACAAGCTGCTGCTGTCCAGCTGGGATACGCTCTATACGTGGGACAACACCAGCCGCAAGCTGACCCCTGTGGAAGGCTATGACAAGCTGCAAAACGTGCTGACCGGGGACGGCGAGACCCCCGGCGCGCTGGAGCTGAACGACGGCGAGTATGCCTATCTGGACGGCAACCTCTATGCCGTCGGCGGCAAGCTCTACCGCATGGCGACCATCAGCGATGAGGACGGCAATTCGACCAACCAGCTCGTCGAGCTGCTGATTGCGGATGACGGCGCGCTGTCGCTGGGCGAGATCATCGATCTGGGCGACGCGCTCTGCATCGTCGAGACGTATGGCGACGAAAGCTACACCTACACCCGCAACCTGAGCAACCCCTGCTCCTTTGGCAGCATGCTCTACGCGCTCTCCTACGGCGAGGAGCTGGAGCTGCTGGCGCTCAACCTCGAGGATGAAAGCGTGGAGACGCTGACGGTCGATGTGGATGGCGACGTGCAGAACATCGCGCCGTATACCGAGGGCAAGCTGCTGATGACCGTCGTCGATTATACGACCGAAACGCCCAGCACGACGCTCTGGCTGTACGACATTGAAAACGAGGAGGCGGCGCTGGGCGCGCTCCCGACGAGACGGCTATGAAAACGCCCGACGGTCTGGCATATGACGAGGCGCGCGGCAAGATGTATTATGTGCTCCCGGCAGCGTCTGGCGCGTGGACGTCAGCGAGGACGGCCTCGGCGAGCCGGAGGAATTCGGCGACATGCCGCTGTCGTATGCCAGCGGCAACGGCGTGGTTTACGGCGATCTGTACGTGCTCGCCAGCTACGATGCGGTGGTCGGCCGCGACGTGACGCTTGACAAGCTGCCCGCGCAGCGCATGCGCGTCGCCAACGGCGACTACGTCGATTCGATCAACAAGGCGTATTATGCCTTCACCGACAAGCACCGGAATACATGATCTCCATCTCCACGACGCTGGACACGGACAGCCTGCTGCAAAGCATGATGAACCGCGATTCCTCCGTGGATATCTACACCCTCCCCAGCACGAGCAGCGCGTTCACCTCGCTGATGAACCGCGGCTTCATGGCCGAATTGGAGGGCAACCAGACCATTTCCGACGCGGTGAACGCCATGTATGGCTTCCTCAAGGATTACGTGATGAAGGACGGCCACATCTACGCGCTGCCGCTCTCCTGCTACGCCAATATGATGAGCCTGAACACCAAGCTGCTGACCGAAAAGCTGGGCTACGAGGTGCCGACCTCGTGGAAGGGGCTGCTGACGATTCTGGCCGACATTTCAAACAACAAGCGGCTCGAGGAGACGCCGGAAGTGATGATCGCCGAACCGGGCTACGCCAAGGATGATTTCCGTTCTCAGGTGTTCTACATGATGCTGAGCGATTATTTCACCTGGCTGGACGCGAGCGAGGAGAACCTGACCCGCGGCACGCAGGCGCTGCTCGATCTGTGCGAGGCGTTTGAAGCCATCGACTGGGACAACCTCGGTCTGGCCGAGGATTACGAGGACACCGAGGACATGATGTACAACGGGAGCGACGCTTTGATCAATTGGACGAGCCTGAGCGTGTACAACTATGTCGGCGCTGACGAAGAACAGGCGACGCCGGTCGCGCTCTCCGTTGTGGAGGGCGAAAAGCCGCTGATCGGCCAGAGCGTGACGTTTGCGTTCATCAACCCGTTCTCCGAGCACAGGGACGAAGCCGCCGAATATCTGGCCGACGCATGGGCGCTGGAGCAGAAGGAAGACATGATTATGCTCAGCCCGGAGATGAACGAGCCGGTGCTCAACAGCTATTACGGGAGAACCTGCGGAACATAGACAACTCGATTGCCGATTTGCAGAAGACGCTGGACAAGACCGAGGACGAGGAAACCCGCGAATCGCTGCAAGCGAATCTGGATTCCATGAAGCAGTGGCGCGAGGATTACGAGAAGAGCGGCAAATACCAAATCTCCCCGGAGCAGATTGCGAGCTACCGCGCGTTCGGCGAGAACATGGCCGTGCAGCAGAGCCTCATCTGGAACACGAACGAGGGCTCGACGCAGGTGCAGCAGTATCTCGACGGCGCGATGAACGCCCAGCAGCTGGCGGCGGCGCTGGAAAAAAGACCCTGCAAATGCAAAGCTGGAGGGCAACTAAACCCGCATGTTTGAAAAGAAAAAATCCGTCTGGCTGTTTCTGCTGCCGGGGCTTGCGATGCTGATGATCTTTACATCGTGCCCTTTTTTCAGCGGCATCGGCTACAGCCTGACGGACGGAAGCTACAAAAACACGTTTGTCGGCTTGCAGAATTACCGGGATCTGTGGCAGAACAGCATGTTTCTGCTGGGGCTGAAAAACACGATGGAGCTGTCGCTGATCTGCGCGCCGCTGCTGTGGCTGTTTTCCTTTCTGCTGGCCAGCGCGCTGAGCGCGATCAAGCCGTTCGGCGGATTCTTCCGCTCGAGCGTGCTGATGCCGTATCTCACGCCGTCCTCCGCGATTCTGCTGGTGTGGCTGGTGATCTTCGATTACGGCGGCCCGGTGAACCGCGCGCTTGAAGCGATGGGGATGACGCGGGTGATGTGGCTGACCAGCGGCGCGCTGCGCCTGCCGGTCGTGCTGATGTTCCTGTGGAAGAATCTGGGCTTCTGCCTGATTATCTTTCTGGCGGCGCTGCAATCCATTCCCCAGCCGCTCTACGAATACGCGCAGCTGGAAGGCGCGGGCTTTTTCACCCGCGCTTTCCGCATTACGCTGCCGATGATTACGCCGACGGCGTTTCTGGTGTTCGTGCTGGCGTGGATCAATGCGTTTAAGATCTTCAAAGAGGTGTACTTCATCGCGGGCGCATACCCGGATTACTCGGTGTACACCCTGCAAAACTACATGAACAACATGTTCGGCAAGCTGAATTACCAGTTGGTGACGGCGGCGGCTTATTCCTTCGGCCTGATCGTGTTCGCGCTGTTCGGCGCGCTGTTCTTCCTGCAAAGGCGAGCCGCGCGCGGGCTGAATTGAGGTGAGGCGGATGGAAAAACAAACGGTTCGCCCGGCGCATATCCGGCGCAGGCACATTCTGGCGCGGCTGCTGCTGTCGGCGGCGGCGGTCGTCATCCTGCTGCCGGTGGTGCTGACGGCGCTGTATTCCTTCTTTTTCGCCCGGCGAAATCAAGGCGTTCATGCAGACGCGCGGCAGCTTCGACGCGAAGAGCCTGATGGAAATCAAGCTCTCGCCCAACATGTTTTCCCTCAGCCAGTATTATAAAATATTGATTGAGGATATGACGATTCTGCGCTACTTCGTCAATTCGGCGATGTATACCGCGGCGATTCTCTTCGGGCAGGCACTGCTGATTCCGGCGATGGCCTACGCGCTCTCCCGCTTGGTTCCGCGGGCGGGACGCGCTGTTCTTCGTCGTCATCATGCTGATGCTCCTGCCGTTTCAGGTCACGATGGTGCCAAACGTCATCACCCTGCGCGCGATGGGGCTGCTGGATACGATCTGGGCGATCATCCTGCCGATGACGATCGCGCCGTTCTACATCTTTCTGCTGCGGCAATACATGGTCGGCTTGCCGGGCGACATGATCGAGGCGGCGCAGATTGACGGCGCGGGCACGCTGCGCTGCTTCATCCACGTGGTTCTGCCCGTCTGCCAGCCGATTCTCGGCGCGGCGGTGGCGCTCTCGTTTGCGGATTGCTGGAATCTGGTCGAGCAGCCGCTGACCTATTTGACCACGCACACGGAGCTTTATCCGCTCTCCGTGGTCTTCAATCAGCTGACCCAGCAGAGCACCGGCGTGGAATTTGCGGGCGCGGCGCTGTATACCCTGCCCGCGCTGCTGATTTATCTGTATTTCCAGAACGACATTCTGGAAGGCGTCCAGCTCACGGAACTCAAGTAAAGGAAGACAAAAGCGATGAAAAAAATGGCCATCAAGGGACTGGTCACGCTGGCGGCGGTCGTCGCCCTGTGCATGTTCTTTTCCGGCACGATCAAAACCATTTCAACCGCCAAGGTCAAGCTGGTGACCGCCAAGCAGGGCAAGCTGGAGGAGGAAATCAAGCTCAGCGGCAATCTCACGTTCCCGGAGACGGAGGATGTGAAGCTGGCGCTGGCTTCCGACCAGAGCGTGACCATCAAGCGGGTGCGCGTGGCGAAGGGGCGCAGGGTTGCGGCGGGCGACGTGCTCTTTGAGGCGGAGGTTTCCGGCTACGACAAGGAGATGGAAAGCCTGCGCGGCGAATACGACGCGGCGCAGAAGGAGCTGATGGAGCTGGAGCGCAAAAACGGCGACGTTCGGCTCAAGCGCACCGAGGAAATCTGGGTGGAGGCCTACGACGCGCTGGCGAAAAGCAAGGACGACTGCATGACCGCGCAGACGCAGCTCGAGGTCGCCGCCAAGCTGGCGGGCGTGACGCTTTCGGGCGGCCGCCTGCCGTCGGGCGAGACGGACGAGACGCTGACCGCCGCGCAGAAAGCCGTCGATACGGCGCAGGCCGCGCAGGACGAGGCGCAGAAGAAATTCAACAGCGCCAACCGGCTGGGCATCAGCGAGAACGTCATCAATTACATCACCCAGAGCCGCCAGCTCAACGAAAAGCTGGCCACGACGCAGGAGAAGATCACCGCGCTGGATGTGCTGGCGCAGCAGGCGCGGCAGGTGACCGCGCCGCACGACGGCTATATCGTGGAGATCAACGTCAAGGCAGGCGACAGCTACGACGGCAAGACCGCCGCGCTCGTCATCAGCAGCGAAAGCGGCGACGCGGTGCTGCGCGCGGACACGAGCAAGATCGAAAAGAAGATCGACAAGGGCACGCAGGTCACGGTCAAGCGCGACAGCGACAAGACGCTGACCAAAAGGTGACGGACAGCGGCGTGAACGAAGAGGGCAAGCGTTATATCGACGTGAAGCTGACCGACAAGGACATCACAAACCTCGGCGGCGGTGCGGCGCTGTTCTCCGCCGCGGTGGAGATGACGGCGAGCTATCGCGCGTCCAGCTCCACCACGCTGCTCCCGGCCAGCGCCGTTCGCGGCAGCGGGGACAGCCGATACGTCTATATCGTCAGCGAGGAAAGCAACGCGCTCGGCCAGCGTGTGCTCAAGGTGAAAAAAAAAGCAGGATGTGAAGGTGCTCTCGAGGTCGGCAGCACGGTGTCCATTCAGGATGATTTGAGCCGTCAGCGCGTGGCCTATATGGAGGATCGCGCCATCAGCGACGGTTCCGAGGTAATGGTCTATGGAGAATAAAAAAGCGCCGGGGCATGCTCGCGGTGCTGCTGGGGCTCGTGCTGACGGTCTGCGGCGGCGCGCTGACGCTGACCGTCGGCGGGCGGCTGGAATACATCCTGCCTGCGCCGGCGGCGACGCAGGAGGGCGGCGAGCTGAACGCGCTCTACGAAGAAGCGCAGAAGCAGATGGCCTCCATCGCGGATTCGATCACGGCCGGGGCGGTCGGCGCGCGGGCGCAGGGGGTCAATCTCTCCGCGGAGGCGCAGAGCGCGGAGGCGACGGTTTACGCGGTCGGCTCGGGCTATTTCGACGTGACGCATGAAACGCTGCTCGACGGGCGGCTCATCAGCGAGGCGGACGTGAAGCGCGCGGAGAACGTCGTCGTACTCGACGAGCGCATGGCGCTCTCCTTCTTCGCGGGCAACGAGCCGGTCGGCCAAACCGTGACGCTCAGCGGGCTTGATTACGAGGTCGCGGGGGTCATCAAGGCCGAAAGGCGGCTGGGCGAGACGAACGAGCACATCGCCTATATCCCGATCACGTCGGCCAGCGCCAACGCGCTCACCATGCAGACGGTGGAGATGATCGCCAAAACGGCGGACAAGACGACGGGCAGCGCCATTTTGATGGAAAACACGCTGAAAACGTGGCAGCCCGGCGGGAGCTTTTACAACTACGACAAGCTGGCGCTCGGCGCGGCGATGCCGATCCGCTGGGCGGTGCTCTTTGTGGGGGTCGCGCTGCTGCTCAGCCTGCTGGCGCGGCTGAACGCGGCGGCGTGGGGGCGGGTCTGCCTCTATGCCGACCGGCTCAAAACGCGGTACGCGCGGGATATGCTCGCGGGGATGATCGCAAGCGCGCTGCTGATGCTGCTGGGCTATGCGGCGCTGGCGGGCGCGGCGTTCGCGCTGGCGAAATTTTCGATTGACCCGCTGTATGTGTTCACGGAGTGGGTGCCGGAGGTGCTGGTGGAGCTTTCCTCCATCGCCAAGCGCTTCTGGTCGCTGAACGACGCGAACGCGGCGGCGGTGCGCTATGTCAGCCGGAGCTTCTGCGTGCTGGAAACCGGGCGCGCGCTGCTGTGCTGGGGGCTGCTGGCGCTGCTGCTCGGCGCATGGATGAACGGCCTGCCTTTTTTCAGCAGGCGCGTGAAAATGCCGGAAATCAACCGGGAGCGGTGAGCGGCGTCAATCCGCCTGCGTCTCCGCGCTCCCCAGGCCGTAGGCGCTGAAGATATGCGTCAGCTCCTTTTTGCCGGGGAGGCCGAGCTTGCGCAGAATCCCCGTCTGCTGGTTGGAGATGGTCTTGCTGGAGGAATGAAGGCGGACGTCTTCGCCCAGAAGGTGGCGCAGAACGCTCCGCTCCGCGTCGGTCAGCGGTGCGAGCAGCGCGGAGCAGATCAAATGTGCCTGCGAGGTGACGCCCTGCGCGGTTTCGCGAATCATCGGGATGAGCACGGGAAAATTGCTCTTGAAGAGATAGGCCGAGGCGAAGGCATGTGTGCTGGCGCGGATCACCGTTTCAAAATCTTCGCGCGAGGTGAGGATGATGACGCGCGCATCGGTTTGCAGGCGAATCTGCCGGGAAGCCTCTGCGCCGTCTATCGGCGAATGGGCGAGGCACAGATCCATCAATACAATATCCGGTTGTTCCATGAGCGCGGTTTGCACCGCGCTTTTTCCGTCTGTGCAGCTCGTGCAAAGCTCGAAATCCGCCTCGCGGCGGAGCGCCTGTTCGATCAGATAGCGATAATCGAGGTCATCCTCGACCAGCATGATGCGGATGGTGCTCACGGTTTGCGCCTCCCTTGTGCGGCCAGCGGAAAAATCAGGGTAAAGGTGCAGCCCTTCCCGGGCGCGCTGCTGACGCGGATGCTGCCCTCGTGTACGTTCATCACGTTTTGGCAGTAATACAGCCCCAGACCGAAATTTTCGCCGGAGGTTTTGGTGGTGTAATACGGCTCGAAGATGCGCTTCTGCGCTGCCGGGGTCATGCCTGGGCCGTCGTCGCAGACGGAGACAGAGGCTTTGTGCGCGGTGCGGACATAGGAAAGCGTGATCCGGCCGGAGCCGCGCATGGCTTCGACGGCGTTGCCGACAAGGTTGGTCAGCGCCTCGCGGACGTGCGACGGATCGCAGTACAGCGGCGCGTCGTCGCAGCGGTCGATTTCGATGCGCAGCGCGTCGGTGTGCGGCGTTTCGCGGATGATCTGCTCGAACAGCGCGCGGACATCGCAATCGCCGGGGTTGAGAACCACGCGGCCGGTGTGCATCCTCGTTCGCTGGAGGAGCGCGCGCAGATGATCGACCGAGCCTCGGATGATTTGCAGCTCGCGGTTTTCGGGGAGCCGTTCATCCAGCAGCGCCGCGCACCAGTCGATCTTGTTGAGGTCGTTTTTGAGCGCGTGGGCGACGTATTGTGTGTTGCGCTGCAACACCTCGCCGCTCCCGCTCCAATCGTAGGTTTCGCGCCGGAGACGCATGCCCCATATGCCCTCGCGAAACGCATGATAGAGGAGGAAGCACAGCGTAAACAGGACGACCGGCAGCTCGATCTGCCAGATTTTATCCAGATGGGGGATGCCCAGCGCGTGATAGGGGAACGCCGCGACGAGCCAGACCCACAGCGGCAGAAGCACGCTGACGGCCACGAGGCGGCGCTGCCGGTTGTGCCCGCCGTGGCGCTCCATCCAGAGGGCGCGCAGCAGGATCAGCGTGGCGATGAGGCCGAACAGCACGTTGTACCCCGCGATGCTCAGGCAGAACACCGGGTCGCGCTGGAGCGACGCCACCCGATCGGGCGGAAAACGGACGCTCAGGCAGACGGCCGGAAGCCAGACGACGACGCGCAGGAGCGGGAAGAAACGGGTTTGGTTGAGCTGCGCGAAGTAAAACGCGAACATCATCACGCAGGGAATGGCCAGTAAATAGAAAACCGCGCTCAGGACGGAATACATCAGCGACGCGCCCGCCTGCGTCCATATGCCGGAGGCAATCAGCGACGGGCCGAGGCCGTAATACAGATATTCCTTGAGCGCGCCGACGCTGAACATCATGCCGCCGGTGAAGCACCACTGGTTGAGCTGGTTGCGCGCGTCGGCCAGCAGAACCAGCGAAAAGGCCGCCCAAATCACAAGCGTGAACACAAGCAGATGCGTTCCCGGAAGAGAAGCCCAATACGCGATGACGCGGCTCAGAAAATCAGGCACGTTTTTTTCCTCCGTTTCCCTCATGCGAATTTCGGCCAAAAATCAGACAAAGGCCGTTATTCTTGTTTTCAGTATACCATCATTTGATGTATTTCGAAAGTTCTTTTCGATGAATTGGTAAAATTTGAAAATTTGGAAAAATCAATCGGGCAGCGTGGGTTCGGCTGCCTCGCCGTCCCGATAGAGGGAAAGATGCAGGTGCGCGCCGAGCTCGCTTTCCGCCGGGACGGCCGCCATCACGTCGCCCAGCGGCTGGCCGCGCACGACGCTTTGACCGGCCTGCACGAGCGCGCAGGACAGCCCCGAATAGGTGCAGACCGCGCCGTCCGTCTGGCGAACGGCCACGTGCCAGCCCCAGAGATCATCCCGCACGCAGGAGAGCACCACGCCGTCGCGCATGCAGACGGCGGTTTCGCCGCTCGCCGCGCCCAAATCGACGGCGGGATGCGCCTGCCAGCAGTCAAGCGACGGCCAAAGCACGGGCTGCGCGGAAAAGCCGCGAAGCAGCCCGCCGGAAACGGGGCGAACCGCACCCACAATGGACGGAAGGCGGACGGGCGCGAGCGTCGGCAGCGGCGACGGGTTGGCGGTCGGCGCGGGGGAAGGGGAGGCGACCTCCGGCGCGGGGGCGGCGGCCTGCACGTTTTCCGCCTGACGGAGACGGTCGGTATACAGCGCCGTGCCGACGATGACGGCGATCATCGCGCCGAGCGTCACCCAATAGGCGTAATCCAGCAGCCATTCCCGCGCCTGACGCAGACGGGTTTTGAAAAAATCAAACACGGTCATCCCTCCCTTTTGAAAGAAGGATGACCGTGTGAAACGAAAAATATGCAGCGTTTTGCCGTCAATCGCGCTCGAACACCCGTGTGCCGACGCGAACGCCCCACGCGCGTCCGGCGCGAATCAAAAACTCCAGATGGCAGACGACCGTGTCCGGCGCATCCGGCTTGACGGCGAGGAAGCGCGCGCCGCCGCAGTAAACGAGGCGCAGATTCTCGCCGTCGCGCGTGCCGCGCAGATGGCTGCCGTCCTCCTCGCAGTGGATGCACAGGATGCTCGGCACGCCCTCGTGGCCGATATAGCGCCCGCGGATCATATGCGGCGCGCTGAAATCGCGGCCCGCGGGGGTGAACCAATCCATATTCGTGGCGAGCGGAAGCCCCATCACCGCGCAGAGCATGCCGTAGAGCAGCGCGTCCATATCCTCGTCGCCCTGATTGCAGAGCACCGCGAAGCCGTAGCCCTCGCCCAGCAGAAGAGCGCCCTTGCTCGATACGCCGTGCAGCCCGCCCGCGTGTTCGCAGACGACGTGCCCCGCGAACTCGCGCTTGTTCAGCCCCATGCACATCGTCATCAGATGGGAAAGCGGATGATAGCGCCCGACCAGCAGATCGACCGCGTGCGCCGGAATCGCCTGCTTGCCCTCGTGCATGCCCATGTTGGCGATCATGCGATAATACGCCGCCATGTCGCGCGAGGTGGATTTGACCATCGCGCAGCCGCGGAACGGCGGCAGGACGCTCCAGCAGTCGTCGCAGGTGCGCCGGCCGTCCTCCACCTCGAACAGACTGGTGATGTTGCCGCCGGAGAGGGCGCGCGCGGCCTCGACGCCGTTATCCAGAATGGTGCGGGTCATGCCCAGCGGGTCGAAGATGCGCGCCTGCATGAACTGCTCGAGCGGAACGCCCGCCGCCTGATCGACGATGTAAGAGAGGATGGCGTAGCCCTCGTTGGAGTAGCTCATCACCTCGCCCGGCGCGCCGAGCGTGTTGTAGCCGCAGTGCGCGATATACGCGATGATCTGGTCGATCGTCTCCATCTTGTTGGGCGCGGTGCGCTTCATCTCGCGCAGCCAGTCGCTTTCGCTGCGCCCCTCGCTGTTCATGGCAATCGACCATTCCAGCGGCTCCATCGGGGGAATGCCCGCCGTGTGCATCGCCAGCGTGCGCACCGTCGCCGCCTCGCGCGGCTGACCGGCCAGCTCAAATTTCGGGAAGAAATCCGAAACCGGGGCGTTCAGGTCGAGCCTGCCCTCACAGGCCAGAATACAGGCGCACAGCGCGGTCATCGACTTGCTCATCAGGCGACGCCGAACAGGGTGTCGTTGTCCACCGGGCGGGTGAAGGCCCCGTCGCGGAAGCCGTAATTGAAGGCGTATTCAAGGCCGTCCGGCCCCATGATCGCGGCGCTCACGCCGGGAAGATCGCGGGCTTGGCAAAGCCCGGTCAGATATGCGTCAAGTTTGGAAGAATCAAACATGGTCTCCTCCTGCAAAAAAGGCGTGTACAAAGAGGGTTCTTTGAAAACAAGAAGATTATAGCACGATCTGCGGGAAGTTTCACGCTTTTTTTGACAGACCGAAAAAAACCGGGGCTTGCAATGGCGGAGGAAAAAAGGTAAACTGATAAGGATTTGTTTGAACCGTATTCGGGCGGCTTCACGCAGGAAACGATTTTCAAAACAATCATTGAGCAAAAAGCGAATATTGCACAAAGCGCGGGCGCGCAATGCGCGCCCCTACGGGCACGGCGGCGTAATGCGCAGTTCCTTTTTTCCGCAATATTGTAGGGGCGCGCATCGCGCCCGTTATTGGAATTTTGCAAAATTTCGGATTTGCTCATTTACTGTTCAAAAAAGTGATCCGAAAGGAAAAAGTGTTGATGAACCAAAAGAAAGCGGGCGTGCTGCTCAGTTACGGGCAGACGATCCTCTCCACCCTGATTTCGCTCACCTATACGCCGGTGATGCTGCGGTTGCTGGGGCAGAGTGAATACGGCCTGTATACGCTGGTGAACGGCTTTGTCTCCAACCTGAGCCTGCTCTCCTTCGGCATGGGCAGCGCCTACATGCGCTATTATTCCCGCGCGGAGGCGCAGGACGGCGAGGACGGCGTGGCGCGGATCAACGGCATGTTTATGACGATCTTCTTCGCCATCAGCCTGCTGTGCCTGCTGACAGGCGGCGTGCTGGTCGCCAACGTCAAAAACATCTTCGCCGCGAAGCTGACGGCGAAGGAGCTGGATACCGCCAAGATCCTGATGGCGCTGCTGGTTGTCAACATCGCCGCGTCGTTCCCGGCGAGCGTGTTCTTTTCCTATATCACGGCGAAGGAGCGCTTCCTGTTCCAGCGGCTGGTCGGCATGCTGCGCACGGTGCTCAATCCGATTGTGATGCTGCCGCTGCTGCTGATGGGGTACGGCTCCATCGCGCTGGTGCTGGTCACGCTGATCCTGACCGCGATCAGCGACGCGGTGAGCATCTGGTACTGCGTCAAAAAGCTCCGCATGCGCATCACCTTCGGCAGGTTCGATTTCGGGCTGCTGCGCGACATGGCGGGCTTCTCGTTCTTCATCTTCCTCAACGAAATCATCAACCAGATCAACTGGACGGTGGATACGACGCTGCTGGGCATCATCAGCGGCACGGCGGCGACGGCGATTTACGGCGTGGGCGCGCAGATCAACCAGTGATTACATGGCGCTGTCCACGTCGATCTCCGGCGTGTTCACCCCGCAGATCAACCGCATCGTCGCGCGCGGGGAGGGGGACGAGCAGCTCACGCGGCTGTTTACGCGCGTCGGGCGCATCCAGTTCATGCTGCTGATGCTCGTGCTGACGGGCTTCATCTTTGTCGGCATGCCGTTTATTCAGGCGTGGGGCGGCGCGGAATACGCCCCGGCCTATTGGGTTGCGCTGCTGCTCATCGGCCCGGTGACGGTGCCGCTGATTCAGAGACATCGGCATTGAAATCCAGCGCGCGAAAAACATGCATCAGTTCCGCTCGAAGGTCTATTTCTGCATGGCCATCGGCAACGCCATCGTCAGCGTTCCGCTGGGCATGAAGTTCGGCGGGATCGGCTGCGCGCTGGGCACGGCGATTTCCATGATCGTCGGCAACGGCTTCATTATGAACTGGTATTATCAGGCGCACATCGGGCTGGACATGGTCTATTTCTGGAAACGGATTCTCGGCATTGTTCCGGCGATGCTCCCGGCCATCGCGCTGGGCGTCGCGGCGGTCAGGCTGCACACGTTTACGGGGTACTCGGGTGTGCTGCTGTTCGCCGTGCCCTATGCGGCGGTCTATGCCGCGGGGCTGTACCGATTCGCGATGGACGAGAGCGAAAGGGACATGGTGCGCAGCGTGGTGAGAAAAATCCGCAGATGAGCGCGCCTATATACAAAACCAGACACAAGGCGACCGAATGGGGAAAAGACGATGAAACAGCCTGTTTTGCTTTTGCTATAACCTGACCGGCGAAAAAATGCAGAAGATTCGACTGGCGGCGATGCGGCTCAAAATCCGCGTCCGTCCGGTGGAAAAGGCGGAATATGCCCAGACGATTGCGGCGCTCTGCGGCGCGGAAGACGCGCGCGAGGCGGCGTATACGGGCGCGGGCTTTGAGGATGAGATGCTGGTGATGGCGAATTTTCCGGCGGGGATGATGAACACGTTCCTCGGCCTGTTTCGCCGGATGGGCATCGCGCCCGTGGCGCTCAAGGCGATGCTCACACCGACCAACGCGGCATGGGACAGCGAAAAGCTGCACGAGGAGCTCGCGGGTGAGCATCGCGCCATGACGAGCGGCGAAGGGAAGAGACATCAGGGGTAAAACTGCCCAATACGAAGGAGAACAACCATGCAAAACAAGCAAACGCTTTCAAAGCCGCTGGTGGTGATGCTGCTGGCCGGCCTGTGCTGCCTGCTCTGGGGCAGCGCGATTCCGTTTATCAATCTGGGCTATCGCTATTTCGGCGTGTCCGCAGGCGACACGGCGACGCAGATTCTCTTCGGCGGCTGCCGCTTCTTTCTGGCGGGCTTTCTGACGATTCTGTTTGAAAGCGTCGCGCGAAAGTCGCCCGCGTTTCCGAAGAGGACGAGCTGGGGCAACGTGGTGAAGCTCTCTTTGGCGCAGACGATCATTCAATACGTGTTCTTTTACATCGGCGTGGCGCACACGGCGAGCGCGAAGGGTGCGATCATTCAGGGGCTTCAGGCGTTTACGTCGATTTTGATTGCCTGCTTCATCTTCCGCACGGAGCGGATGAACGCGCTCAAGGGATCGGCGGGCTGATCGGCGTGGCGGGCGTGGTCGTCGTCAACTGGACGAAGGACGGCTTTGGCGGCGGGGTGCGCCTGATCGGCGAGGGATTCGTCATCATTTCGATGGTCGCCTCGGCGTGCAGCACGGGGCTGATTAAGAAATTCGGCCAGTTTGACAGCCCGGTGGTTATGAGCGGCTGGCAGTTCATGCTCGGCGGCGCGGTGATGGCGCTCGGCGGCTTCGCGGCGGGCGGGCGGCTCGTTTCCGATAATCCGATGGCTTACGTCGTGCTGCTGTATCTGGCGCTGCTCTCGGCGGTGGCGTATTCGCTTTGGGCGGTGCTGCTGCGGGTGAATCCGGCTTTCCCGCGTGGCGGTCTATACGTTCCTGCAGCCGATTTTCGGCGTGATTCTGTCGCTGCTGCTGGTGGATCGAAACAGCGACGCGTCGCTTCTGCGCTACGCGGCGGCGCTGGCGATGATCTGCGTGAGCATCGCGGTGGTCAACCGCGGGCAGCGGCAGGAGGAGGCAAAAATAAAAGGTTCCGCGCATTGACGCGAAACCGAATATATGCTAAAATGTAGACAAGTAGGTTGGACCCTACAGGGTGGAGAGAACCACCGCGACAGTAAAATGGGCTGTTAGAAGCCACAACCGCCAAGCAGAGGGGGAACTGCGAGGCGGTTATTTTTATCGCTCGAGCAGCAGGACGTTCGGCAAGGTGCGCGGCAAATCGGGCAGCCTGACCGAGGAGGACGTGCAAGCTGGTGATGCGCGAGGTGCGCATGGCCTTGCTGGAGGCCGACGTCAACTATATCGAGGTTGTCAAGGACTTCGTGAAAAACGCCTTGAGGCCACCGAGCGCTGCATCGGGCAGGAAACCCAAAGCGGCCTGAGCACCCAGCAGCAGGTCGTCAAGATCGTCAACGAAGAGCTGACGGAATTGATGGGCGGCTCGAACGCGAGGCTGCAATACAGCTCGTCCCCGATTTCGGTGTTCATGCTCTGCGGCCTGCAGGGCGCGGGCAAAACGACGATGTCCGCCAAGCTGGCGAACTGGCTGAAAAAGGACGGCAAGCGTCCGCTGCTGGTCGGCTGCGATATCTATCGCCCGGCGGCCATCAAGCAGCTTCAGGTCGTCGGCGGTCAGGTCGGCGTGCCGGTGTATGAGCACGGCACGCAGGATCCGGTCAAGACCGCGCTGGAGGCGGTCGAATACGCCCGTCAGCATCAGCGCGCGATGTGGTGATTCTGGATACCGCCGGCCGCCTGCATATCGACCAGGCGCTGATGGAGGAGCTTCACAGAATCTGCGAGGCCGTCCATCCGAGCGAAATCCTGCTGACCATCGACGCGATGACCGGTCAGGACGCGGTCAACGTCGCCAACACGTTCAACGAAAAGCTGGAAATCACCGGCGTGATCCTCACCAAGCTGGACGGCGATACCCGCGGCGGCGCGGCGCTCTCCGTGCGCGCGGTGACGGGCAAGCCGATCAAGTTTGCGGGCACGGGCGAAAAGCTGACCGATCTGGAAGCGTTCCACCCGGAGCGCATGGCCTCCCGTATTCTCGGCATGGGCGACGTGATGACGCTCATCGAGAAGGCGCAGGAGAACATCGACATCGACCCCGAAGAGGCCGGCGATCTGGCCAGAAGGATGAAGAACGCCGACTTCACGCTCGACGATTTCCTCAGCCAGATGCAGCAGATCAAGAAGATGGGCCCGCTTTCCGGCATCCTCAAGATGCTGCCGGGCATGAGCGCCATCGGCGATATCGACATTCCGGACGACGCCATGAAGAAGCCGGAGGCCATCATCCGCTCCATGACGCCCAAGGAGCGCAGGCGTCCCGAAATCCTCAACGCCAGCCGCCGCCGCAGAATCGCGGCGGGCAGCGGTACGACGGTGCAGGACGTCAACCAGCTCATCCGCCAATTCGAAGAGATGAAGAAGCAGATGAAGATGGTTATGAACCAGTCGCGCGGCAAGAAGGGGCGTTTCCGCTTCCCGCCGATGCGCTGAACCCAAGGAAGCCGACAATCATTTGATTGAGGTTATAAATTATTCAACCTTTTATGAGTTTTAAGGAGGAACACCACAATGGTTAAGATTCGTCTGAAGAGAATGGGCATGAAGAAGAAGCCGTTTTACCGTGTTGTCGTCGCTGACGAGCGCGCGTCCCGCGATGGCCGCTTCATCGACGAGCTGGGCTACTACAACCCGGTTTCCAACCCGGTTGAGCTGAAGATCGACGCGGAGAAGGCGCAGCAGTGGATCAAGAACGGCGCTCAGCCGACCGATACCGTCCGCGCGCTGCTCAAGAAGAGCGGCGCCATCGCCTAATCGCGACGTAATCGGGCGAAGCCCGGAAAGGCAGGCCTGACAATGGAAGAATTGGTTCGCTACATCGCCTCGACGCTGGTGGATCACCCGGAGCAGGTTCAGGTGAAAACCGTGGACAACCCCGAATCCGTCATCATCGAGCTGAGCGTCGGCCCGGATGATATGGGCAAGGTGATCGGCAAACAGGGTCGCATCGCCAAATCCATCCGTTCCGTGGTCAAGGCGGCAACCGCGCGCAGCGAGAAGCCCGTTTTTGTCGAGATTCTCTAAGCGCTGCAAGGCAAGGCCGAAGATACCATGCCGCGCAGCGATGCGCGGCATGTTGTGTTTTAAGGAGGAAAAGCGGATGCAGCAGGAATATCTGCAAATCGGCGAAATCGTGCGCCCGCAGGGGATTCGCGGCGAGGTGAAGCTGCGCGCGATGACGGAGGACATGAGCCGTTACGCGCGGCTGGAAAGCGTGTTTCTGAAAAAGAACGGGCAGATGGAAGAAAAAAAGGTGCTCAAGGGGCGCAGCTACGACGGCTTTGCGTTTTTGCAGCTTGAGGGCGTAAATGACCGCGACGCGGCGGAGGCGCTGCGCGGGGCGGAGGTCTACGTCGATCGCAGACACGCCATCAAGCTCGGCGCGGATGAAAACTTCGTCTGCGAATTGATCGGCCTTCGGGCGGTGGATGAGACGGGCGAAACCATCGGCACACTGCGCGACGTGCTCAAGCCGAACGCGGTCTGCGACGTGTATGTGTTCAATACGCCGCGCGGTGAATTGATGATTCCGGCGCTCAAGCGCGTGGTGAAAACGGTGGATGTGGACGCGGGCGTGATGACGCTGGACAGCGCCGCGCTGGCCGAGGTCGCCGTTTGGGAAGACGAACCGGCCGAGCGCGACGAATAATTTTTTGCGTCCGACGGGAAGAAAACAGGCCGCTGAATCGTCTGCTTCGCAGGAGGACAAGATGAAACACAAAATATTCGCTTTTGGCGCTGCTGCTCACGCTCGCGGCCGCCTGCGCGGGCGCACAACAGCGCCCGAGCGTCGGCTGCTTTTCGCCCGGCCTCGTGCGGGTGAGCGAGAAGATGAAGGAAAACCCGACCGTCAGCGCGGACGTGACGCTGACGGTGGAAAACGCATTTTACGCGCGCAACCTGTCCGTGCTGAAAAGATGCTGGAGGGTACGACGCTGCGCGTTTGGGGCGACGACGCGCGCGGCGGCCTGACGCTTGAGCGCGGCGGAGAAACGCTGATGCAGGCCGACGTCGCGCAGGACGGGCGGATCAGCGTGGACGGCCATCCCCTTGAAAACGGGATTTCCATGCCGGACGAGGCGCAGACGGATTGGAACGCGCTGGCCGAGCAGCTGCAAACCACGCCGATTTTGGGACGCGTGCCGCTGACCGCCGTGGAAGCGTGGCTGAAAGGGTTGAAGGTTGGCGACGTTCTCGGCTTCGGCGCGACGGCGGCCAGTGCGTTCGACGTGAAGCGGACGATGAGCGACGACGGCGAACGGCTGACCAAGCTGAACGTCGAAGGGGCGCTCACGATCGAGGGCGAAACGTGGATTTGTCAGTGGTTATCTGCGCCAGCCGGGCGGCAGAGCGCCGAAGGACAATTTTGGAATCCGACTTTCCGAAAGGACGACA
>VOFB01002354.1_pt1 | contig 105231 bp, 130 predicted proteins | sample 5384141 | NCBI WGS metagenome assembly VOFB01 (sample SAMN12384721, study PRJNA508395) | human gut metagenome | isolation source: healthy gut A | host: Homo sapiens | reverse complement strand
TCATCACATGAGGTTGCACAGGGATATAAAGCAGTTAAGGAACGCTCGGCAATCGTAAGATCGTTCATATTGCACCTGCATTTGGTGAAGACGATGCAAGAGTTGGTAGAAAATATGACGCTCCATTTGTTCAGATGGTAGACGAGGCTGGTGTTATGAAGCCTGAAACTCCATTTGCAGGAATGCGTGCTAAGCCAACTAAGAAAGAGATGGAAGCAGGCGCTATCAACTGTGATGTTGAGGTTCTTAAGGAACTTGAGGGCAGAGGAATCCTCTTCTCAGCACCTAAGGTAGAGCATGAATATCCTCATTGCTGGAGATGTGATACACCACTTATCTACTATGCAAGAGAGTCATGGTTTATCAAGATGACAGACCCAGAAGTTAAGGCTAACTTAATTGCTAATAATAAGACAATCAACTGGATTCCAGAGACAATCGGTACAGGACGTTTCGGAGCATGGCTTGAAAATGTTCAGGACTGGGGAATTTCACGAAACAGATACTGGGGTACACCTCTTAATATCTGGCAGTGTGAGGACTGCGGTGAGATGATGTCTATCGGAAGTATCGAAGAACTTAAAGAAAAGTCAGACAATTGTCCAGATAATATCGAGCTTCACAGACCATATATTGATGCAGTTACATGTAAGTGCCCTAAGTGTCAGGGAACAATGAAGAGAGTTCCAGAAGTTATCGACTGCTGGTTCGATTCAGGTTCAATGCCATTTGCACAGCACCACTATCCATTTGAGAATAAAGAATTATTCGAGCAGCAGTTCCCAGCTAAGTTCATATCTGAAGCTGTTGACCAGACAAGAGGATGGTTCTACTCATTACTTGCTATCTCAACACTGCTCTTTAACAAAGCTCCATATGAGAATGTTATCGTTCTCGGACATGTTCAGGATGCAGATGGACAGAAGATGAGTAAATCAAAGGGTAACGCTGTTGACCCATTTGACGCATTACAGAAGCATGGTGCTGACGCAATCCGTTGGTATTTCTACGAGAATTCAGCTCCTTGGGTTCCTAACAGATTCAAGGACGAGTGGGTTTCAGAAGGTCAGAGAAAGTTCATGGGAACAATCTGGAACACATATGCATTTTTCGTGCTTTATGCGAATATAGATGAATTTGACGCAACCAAATACCAGCTTGAATATGACAAGCTCTCAGTTATGGACAAATGGTTATTATCAAAGCTTAATTCTTTAGTTAAGGTTGTTGATACTAACCTTGAGAATTACAAGATTACAGAGACTGCAAGAGCTCTTGAGGACTTCACAGACGAGCTTTCTAACTGGTATGTAAGAAGAAGCCGTGAAAGATTTTGGGCTAAGGGAATGGAGCAGGATAAGATTAATGCTTACATGACTCTTTACACAACACTTGTAACTCTGGCTAAGATTTCTGCACCAATGGTTCCATTCATGACAGAAAGCATTTATAGAAATCTTGTATGCAGCATTGATAAAAATGCGCCTATTTCAATACATTTATGCGACTTCCCTAAGGTTAATGAGCAGTTCATTGACAAGAAGCTTGAGGAAACTATGGATGAGTAGAGCAGGAGAACCTGGCGCATAACATCGTAGAGGTTCTGTACCCCAACGACAATCACTATGCAGGTAAGGAGCTTCGTCTGAAGCAGCAGTATTTCTTCATTTCTGCAAGTGTTCAGGAAGCGATCGCAAAATATAAGAAGAAACATTCCGATATCCGTAAATTATATGAAAAGGTAACCTTCCAGATGAACGATACCCATCCGACCGTAGCGGTTGCAGAGTTAATGCGTATCCTCATGGACGAAGAAGGACTCAGCTGGGAAGAAGCATGGGATATCACAACACATACCTGTGCATACACCAACCATACCATCATGGCGGAAGCATTGGAGAAATGGCCGATCGAGCTGTTCTCCAAACTGCTTCCGCGTGTATATCAGATCGTAGAAGAGATCAACCGCCGATTTGTGGAAGAGATCAAAGCCAAATATCCGGGAAATCAGGAAAAGATCCGGAAGATGGCGATCATCTATGACGGACAGGTTAAGATGGCAAATATGGCTATCTGTGCAGGTTACTCTGTAAACGGTGTTGCTGCACTGCATACAGAAATTCTTAAAGAATCAGGAATTAAAAGATTTCTACCAAATGATGCCAGAGAAGTTTAACAACAAGACAAACGGTATCACACAGAGAAGATTTTTACTTCATGCAAACCCGCTGCTGGCAGACTGGGTAACAGATCATATCGGAGACGAATGGATCACAGATCTGGCTCAGATCTCCAAACTGAAAGTTTATGTGGATGATGAAAAAGCACAGCAGGAATTCATGAACATCAAATACCAGAACAAAGTTCGTCTGGCAAAATATATCCTGGAGCACAACGGAGTAGAGGTAAATCCACGTTCTATCTTCGATGTACAGGTTAAGAGACTTCATGAGTACAAACGTCAGCTGATGAACATCCTGCATGTTATGTATCTGTACAACGAGATTAAGGCACATCCGGAAATGGATTTCTATCCAAGAACATTCATCTTCGGTGCAAAGGCAGCTGCCGGTTATCGCCGTGCAAAACTGACCATTAAGCTGATTAATTCCGTTGCGGATGTGATCAATAATGATGTTTCTATCAATGGCAAACTGAAAGTTGTATTTATCGAAAACTACCGTGTATCCAACGCGGAGCTGATCTTCGCGGCAGCAGATGTCTCCGAACAGATATCTACTGCAAGTAAAGAGGCTTCCGGTACAGGTAACATGAAGTTCATGCTGAACGGTGCCCTGACTCTGGGAACCATGGATGGTGCCAACGTGGAGATCGTAGAAGAAGTGGGCGAAGAGAATGCCTTTATCTTCGGTCTGTCCGCACAGGAAGTTATCAACTACGAGAACAACGGCGGATACGATCCAATGCAGTACTTCAACAACGATCCGGATATCCGCAACGTACTGATGCAGCTGATCAATGGAGAATATGCTCCGGATGATCCAGAAAGATTCCGTGATATCTACGATTCTCTGCTGAACACAAACTGCAGTGATCGCGCAGATACTTACTTTATCCTGGCAGACTTCAAGTCTTATGCAGAAGCTCAGGAGAGAGTAGAAAAAAGCATACCGTGACGAAACAGGCTGGGCAAGAATGGCAATGATGAACACAGCATGCAGCGGAAAGTTCACATCCGACAGAACCATCCAGCAGTATGTAGATGATATCTGGCATCTGGATAAAGTGACCGTAGAAGCATAAAAAGAATGATAAAGAAATAGCAAAAATGGGCAGTTGGATATGAAAAAGCCAACTGCCTGTTTTTATCTTAGTCGGAGAAGACTCCTATAAGTGGCGAGCAACAAATTTATCTTAGTGGGAGAGCAATCTCCGACTAAGATAAACGCTCCGCGAGAATGCACAGCGATTCTGTTGGGTAAATGTCAGCAAAGCTGACCAGAATCGCGTGCCAAGTCTCACGTGCGTTCGACTTGAAAAAAAGAAAGAACATCATAGAAATATAGTTTCTTTCATATTCACTTCGCATAAAAACCCAAAATCGGAAAAAATGAGAATAAGGTAACTGTTTGGTTGCAAATCTGAATTTATGAGGTGAAGGGATATGCAGAAGAAGGATGGAAAATGGTTTACGCGAAAAAAAGGTGCGATGTTGGTTCTGACTTTATGTCTTGTAGGGGCGGCTGCGGCAACGACCTACTATGCTGTTGATCTGTCGGATACGGCACAGGAACCGGCAAAAGAGCATATGGTGGATCTGAATGAAAGTCCTGTCGAAACAGAAGCTGAGGCGGTGATTTCATCAGAAGCGGAAGCAAATCTGGCTTCTCAGGCAAATGAGATGGATGTTGATCCGGAATCACTGGCAGGCGGCAATCGTCAGATAAGGGCAGAACAGGAAACAGCCGGGCAGGAAACGGAAGCAGAGACAGAAGGCATGGAGACCGAAAAAGTTTCCTCCGGACAGGTCAACGCAGTGGTCAGTCCGACGGTCAGCTTTGCGTCCACACAGGAACTTCAGTGGCCGGTAGCCGGCAAAGTGCTCATGGACTACAGCATGGATTCTACCGTGTATTTTGCAACGCTGGATCAGTATAAATATAATCCGGCACTGATCTTCGGGGCGGAAGAAGGAGCACAGGTCGTATCTGCGGCAAAAGGAATCGTTGATTCCATCACAACAAATGATGAAACAGGAACAACGATCCGCATGAATCTCGGAGATCAGTACACGCTGATCTACGGCCAGCTTGAGAATGTAGCCGTAGCAGAAGGCGATGTAGTCGAGAGAGGACAACTTTTAGGATACGTGGCACAGCCGACCAAATACTACTGCAAAGAAGGCACAAATCTATATTTTGCCATGGAAAAAGACGGAGCAGCAGAAGATCCGTTTCTGTATCTGGAATAATATGATGCCAGGGTCAAAAGCCTGAAACTACGATGTGCTTGTACAAAAGCCGTTTTGACATCAAAAAAAAAGATGATTCACAAAAGTGAGAGAAAGCGTATACTATATTAGGCTATACGGTATCCGTAAGGAGCTGCACGCAGCATACAATATTTGCAATCGGATTCATTTTACAGATTTTATCTTAGTCCTTTGAGCTTGATTATGAAATAATGAAAATATACCGCTTTGCCGATTGCTTGAAATAATGCGGGGAAATCCTCCGCTTTACATATACAAGATGTGAGATGACTCGCGTTTCTGATGGAAGAGAGCAAGCGATTTGTATCAGAGGCAGGAGCATGTCACAATACGAAGATATGAAACAGTTGAAAGTGAATGGAAAGTATGTGTTATACCTATATTTTAAAGTGCAGTGACGGCACGTATTATACCGGTTGGACAAATGATCTGGACAAGCGTCTCAAAGCCCATAACGGCGGGAAATCCGGTGCAAAATATACGAGGAATCGCAGACCGGTCACACTGGTCTATTATGAGGAATTTCAGGGAAAACAAGAAGCAATGAAGCGGGAATATGCGATCAAACAGTTGACGAGAAAAGAAAAAGAAAACCTGATCAAAGAAAAAAAATATGCAGCAAAAAGGTTCTCAGGATACAAAAAGAGGCTCTGAGCAAAATCAGAACCTCTGAAATTTTATCCTTTTTCGGCAAGAATGCCAGAGGCATTTTTGAATAATCGAAATGATTTCACAGTCATTAAGCGATATAAACATACATAAGAATAAAGTGGCATGCACTTCCGCCCATCACAAACAGGTGGAAGATCTCATGTGAGCCGAAATTTTTGTGCTTTGCATCGAACAGCGGAACTTTCAAAGCATAAATGATGCCGCCGACAGTATAAATGATACCGCCTGCCAGGAGCCATCCAAAAGCTGCCGGAGAGAGCGAATTGACAATCTGTGTGAAAGCCAGTACGCAGACCCAGCCCATGCTGATATAAAGCACAGAAGAAAACCATTTCGGACAGGTGATCCAGCAGATTTTTACGATAATGCCGATCAGTGCGATTGCCCAGACAAGAGCGAACAGGAAATATCCGACCGGACCTTTCAAAACGATCAGGCAGATTGGTGTGTAGCTTCCGGCAATCAGTACAAAGATCATACTGTGGTCTAACTTGCGGAGAATACGATTTGTTCTTTCTGAAAGATTTAAAGTATGGTAGATCGTGCTTGCCGCATAGAGCAGGATCATACTCACAATAAAAACAGTCAGGGAAATCACATGGATATAATCCGGCTCATGCAGAGATTTGATGATCAGCGGTGTGGCGGCAAACATTGCCATCAGCATACCAATGAAGTGTGTGATCGCACTTCCGGGATCTTTGATTTTTTCTAACATAGTGAATACCTCCTTTGAAACATGATTCAAGTCAGATGACAGAATTGTGAGAGCAATTTTCAGATATTCGTGATCATACCTCATGACTTGAAAGCAATATAAAATGAATATTGAAATAAAAACCGTTATATGTAGTTTTGAATACTATGTGTAGTTATATGTATATTATACCGAAAACATAAAAAATGCAACCCTGTTTTTACAATAGCTAATAATCAGTCCGGGCTGTGCAGAAATTTACAGAGGATAATGCGAAGCATTGTTTGCAGGAATTGCATGTTGCTCAAATATGTGTCTGGTTTCAAATTAAAATGAACAGTTGAATTTCAAAACGGGATATGTTAAAATGACTGGCATATGTGAATTGTTACTCTTCCGCCTCACATTAGATAAATAAAGAGGCGGTATTTTTGTGCCTTGTTTTTCAAATATAGTTGGGGACTTTTGCCTCCGACGTCATTATTATGAACATATAAGTATTTTGTAGCTGTAAGTGCATGAAACACTGAGCAGTGAGGAGCGTTATGTCAGTGAGATTTGAAATAAAAGGGTATTTGCAACAGAAAGAAAGGATTTAATATATGGAAATCATAAAATTTGATACACTTGGACTTGACCCGAAGATTCTTCGAGCTATTACAGAGATGGGATTTGAAGAGCCAAGCCCGATCCAGGCAAAAGCGATTCCAGAAGTGATGGCCGGACATGACGTAATCGGTCAGGCACAGACAGGTACCGGAAAAACAGCAGCTTTTGGTATTCCGCTTCTTCAGAAGATCGATCCGAAGAACCGGAAACTGCAGGCAATCATTCTGTGTCCGACAAGAGAACTGGCAATCCAGGTAGCAGATGAGATCCGCAGACTGAGCAAGTTTATGCATGGCATCAAGATCCTTCCGGTATACGGCGGACAGGATATCGGAAAACAGATCCGTTCCTTAAAAGGTGGTGCAGCTTGTGATCGGAACACCGGGCCGAGTGATGGATCATCTTCGCCGTCGTACCTTACGTTTCGACAACCTTCACACGATCGTGCTGGATGAAGCAGATGAGATGCTGAACATGGGATTCCGTGAGGATATTGAGACGATTTTGAAAGATGCACCGGAAGAGCGTCAGACGGTTCTCTTTTCTGCGACCATGCCGAAGCCGATCATGGACATCACGAAAAATTATCAGAAAGATGCTGTTCTGGTTCGTGTCGTAAAGAAAGAACTGACCGTAAAAAATATCGACCAGTACTATTATGAAGTAAAACAGAAGAACAAAGAAGAAGTTCTCTCAAGACTTCTGGATATGTACAATCAAAAGCTCTCCCTTGTATTCTGCAATACAAAAAAACGTGTGGATGAGCTGACTGAGGCACTGAAAGGACGGGGATATTTTGCGGAAGGTCTGCATGGAGATATGAAGCAGAGCCAGAGAGACCGTGTTATGAAAGGCTTCCGCAGCGGCAAAACAGAGATCCTGATCGCCACCGATGTGGCAGCCCGTGGTATTGATGTAGATGATGTAGAGGCAGTGTTTAATTATGATGTGCCGCAGGATGATGAATTTTATGTGCACCGTATCGGCCGTACCGGTCGTGCCGGTCGTGTCGGAAAGGCATTTACGTTTGTTGTAGGACGTGAAGTTTATAAGCTGAAAGACATCCAGCGTTACTGTAAGACAAAAATCTACGCACAGCCAATTCCGTCTCTGAATGATATTACAGCCATCCGTCTGGAAAAAGTGCTGGATGAGATCGACCATATCATTAAAAACGAAGACTTAAACCGCATGACACGTATCATCGAACAGAAACTTAACGAAGAAGACTACACAGCGATGGACATTGCGGCAGCATTTCTGAAACAGGCACTGGGTGAAAATGACCAGAATAATGACCGTGGGCATATGGAAGATTTCGGTGATACCGGGGCAGAAGCAGGCATGGTACGTCTCTTCATCAACATTGGTAAAAACAGAAAGTACGCCCGGGTGATATTCTCGGGGCAGTTGCAGGAGAATCCGGTATTCCGGGAAAACTGGTCGGAACGATCGATATGTATGACAAATATACATTCGTTGAAGTTCCGCGTGAAAATGCGGCTGATGTGCTCCGTGCCATGAAAAACACCAAAATTAAAGGAAAAACAATTAACGTAGAGCCTGCAAACGGAAGATAAAAAAAAGCGGACAGATATTGATTTTTTCAGAGGATTTCAATATAATAGTGAGAATGATATCAGAAGTGCAGTGGTTCTCGCCGTTATAGACGGCGGGTCATCCAGAGACATTTTTGAATCTGGAATTTAAATCAAAAGGGGTTTTCAGGAAGGTATGACAGATTTTTTTTAGTTCGCAGGTTTGTAAGAGACAGTGAAAACACAGAATCAACGGAGGTGCGTACCCGGTATGGGATTCTTGCCAGTGTCGTCGGTATTTTCTGTAATGTATTTCTGTTTGCGGCAAGTTAATCATCGGTACGCTGATGCATTCTCTGGCAGTCACGGCAGATGCGTTTAATAACTTATCCGATGCGGCATCATCGATCATCAGTTTTATCGGGGTAAAATGGCAGGGAAACCGGCAGATGCGGAGCATCCGTTCGGTCATGGAAGAATTGAATACATTGCAGCACTGATCGTATCGTTTCTGGTCATTGAGGTTGGATTTACTTTTTTCAAAACGTCAGCAGGCAAGCTGATGCATCCGGAAGATATCACGTTTGACTTGGTGCCGTTTCTGATCCTGATCCTGTCGATCCTGGTGAAATTGTGGATGGCAGCATTCAATAGAAAACTTGGTAAAAAAATAGATTCAAAAGTCATGCTGGCAACTGCGGCAGATTCCCTCGGAGATGTCATTACGACAAGTGCGACCGTTGTTTCTATTTTGATCTGTTATGTTGCAAACGTAAATATTGATGCGATCGCAGGACTGATCGTATCATTGCTTGTCATGTGGTCCGGATTTTCAATTGCAAAAGATACACTGGAGCCGCTGATTGGACAGAGGGTTCCGGCAGAATTGTATCAGAAAATTTCACAGATGGTAGAATCCTATGATGGTATTGTGGGAACGCATGATCTGATCGTGCATAATTACGGACCAAATCAGGGAATGGCAACCATTCATGCAGAGGTGCCGAACGATGTGAATATTGAAGTATCCCATGCAATCATTGACCGTATTGAGCGGGAAGTCGGAAAAGAGCTGAATATCACTCTGGTGATCCATATGGATCCGGTCGAGCTGCACGATGCGGAAGTACTTCGGTTAAAAGAAAAGACGGAACATATCATCAAAGCGTTAGACAGCAAACTGAGTTTTCACGATTTCCGACTGGTGAAAACAACGCCGGTCAATCTGATCTTTGATCTTCTTGTCCCGGCAGAATATACACAGAAAGATACCGACCGTGTATTGCATCAGCTGATGCAGCTGATCTCAGAAATGGAAGCTGGTGCAACCTGTGTGATCACCGTAGATCACAGCTTTGAAGCACCGGAAGAATAAATAAAATAACAAATAAAAAGCAATAAAAAAGCGAATCAAGGATACAATATCCGAGATTCGCTTTTGTGTTATACATCAGATGTGGGTGACTACCGCCTCTGCAGGCGGCGAGAAACAAGAATGCCAGAGGCATTCTTGAACCAAAAGGTCTTTTGACCCGGGCATTTTCTGTCTTAAAGAATATCAATGTATTCTCCGGCCAGTGCTTTGTTCATACTGCGGACAGCACAGAACTTACCACACATACTGCATGTATCACTGTGGTCATCCTCCGGACGTCTGCTGTCGCGGATAGCTCTTGCAGTTTCCGGATCAAGAGCACAGGCATACTGAGCTTCCCAGTCCAGTTTCTGGCGGGCAGCAGCCATGCGGTCATCGATGTCTCTTGCTCCCGGAATACCCTTCGCAATATCCGCTGCGTGAGCTGCGATCTTGGAAGCGATGATACCTTGCTTGGTATCCTCCACATTTGGCAGTGCCAGATGCTCGGCAGGTGTTACGTAGCAAAGGAAAGCAGCACCGTTCATGGCAGCAACTGCGCCTCCAATGGCAGCAGTAATATGGTCATATCCAGGAGCGATGTCCGTTACAAGAGGACCAAGTACATAAAAAGGAGCACCCATGCAGATAGTCTGCTGTACTTTCATGTTGGCGGCAACCTGATCCAGCGGCACATGTCCGGGACCTTCCACCATAACCTGTACATTGTGATCCCATGCACGTTTTGTCAGTTCTCCGAGACGGACCAGTTCTTCAATCTGGCATACATCGGTTGCATCAGCCAGACAGCCAGGACGACATGCATCTCCAAGAGAAATGGTCACGTCATATTCTTCACAGATATCCAGAATTTCGTCGAAATGTTCATAGAACGGATTTTCTTCTCCGGTCATGCACATCCATGCAAATACAAGACTTCCTCCACGGCTGACGATATTCATTTTTCGTTTGTGCTTTTTGATCTGCTCGATGGTTTTTCGTGTGATTCCGCAGTGGAGAGTGACAAAGTCCACACCGTCCTCCGCATGCATACGGATAACATCGATAAAATCCTTTGCAGTCAGTGTAGCCAGATCTCTCGGTAATGGATCACGCTGTCATAGACAGGAACCGTACCGATCATAACCGGACATTCACTTGTCAGTTTACGGCGGAAAGGCTGGGTATTTCCATGGCTGGAAAGATCCATGATGGCTTCGACACCGAGTTCCACAGCGCTCATTACTTTCTTCATTTCGATATCATAATGCTTACAGTCACGAGAAACGCCGAGATTGACATTGATCTTGGTACGCAGCATACTGCCGACACCCTCTGCACTTAAGCATTTATGGTTTTTGTTGGCACAGATTGCGACCTTGCCTTCAGCGACAAGTTTCATTAACTTATCAACATCCATGTTCTCTTTTTTTGCTACAGTTTCGATTTCCGGTGTTACAATTCCCTTGCGGGCTGCATCCATCTGAGTTGTGTAATTTCTCATCTCTTTTTTTTCCTCCGTTGGCATTATCCAAATCAGGTAATGGGTCGAAACGGGAACACGTTTCCTCTCAGCCGACTTCCGTCAGCTCCCCTGGTTTATGTTGGTTTCGCATATAGATTCATCCTGCGTTTATGCGAATCGCTAATAAATTCTAACACCTGTGTATGATGTGTGCAAGTGTTTCTTGCAGGATCAGGAAGAATGTTTTGCAAGATAGCGATCATAAGCATTCTGATATATTTGAACAGCTTCATCGATCTTGTTTTTTTTTTCAGGGTGTTCAGATATTCTTCGTAATTATCAAAAGATTTGATCCCGGTAATGAAAGCAGTTTTGTATTCATACATACAGGAATTGACGTTCGCCATTATTTGAGACAGTCTGGTACGTTCTTCAGATGTAAAACTCAGACTGACCGGAAGCATATATGAAGTATCCGTGGAAGCCCATACATCGCACATAACAGCACTGAAGGAGGCACACACTGAAGTTCCTGTTTCCAGTCAATATAAGCAGAAGGCAGGCCGGGAGCCAGCGTATAGTTTTTCAATGCCTGATAAAAAGTCAGTCCATCAGAATTATGCAAGATCAGATCGGTGAAAACAGGATTCTGATCTTTATCAAGGGTATAGGTTTTACCTTCTGTTCCGTAGCTTGCAAAGCGGGAACCTTCATCAGAAAATAAATAGTCAATCCACTTCAGAACAATTTCAGGATGTTCGCATTCGGAAGAGATGTAAAACATATTATCACTGATGCTGTATTTTTTCTGTATGTGCAGCGTATCATGTTCGTTTAATTTGGGCGGAGAAACAGCAATAACCTTAATATTCTGATCTTTTGCAGAAAGATCAGAAGGCATGGTATACATACCAAACCATGCACCGGAAGTGCCGCTGGCGATCATTTTACTGTCTGCATAAGTCGAGTTGCCTGTCATATAATCAACATCTATCAGACCTTTCTGATACCAACGGTTCATTAAAGTGAGATAATCCTTCCATCCCTGCCTGGCAGGTCCATAAAAGACCTTGCCGTCCATTTGAAAAAAATCATAACTGACTCCAAAACCGGCATTCAGACTTTCATCCTGTGCATAAGCATTGTATGAAATCCACAATGGGGCTGTGGCTCCTTTCCTTTCTTTAAATGCAGTGAGAACCGTTTCCCAGTCATCATAAGTGACAGGAATCTCAAGCCCCAGTTCATCCAGCCAGTCTTTTCGAATCTGAAGACCACACCATGGTTTTTGCGAGTTTTGTTTTATAGAATAAACAGCTGCAATTCGACCGGAATCCGTGTAGGCGATATCTTTTATGTCCTTTTGCTGAATGATCTTATAGTAATTCGGTGCATATTTTGGAACCAGTTCCGTCAGATCACAGATGTCCCCTGAGCGATCGCATCATCCGCAGAAATATTCCCATAGATGGATGAAAAATTTCCGGCACCGATCAAATCCGGTACGGAATCGCTGTTTTGCTCAAAACGGTTTTGAATCTGCAGATTGGATAAAGAAGTGATCCAGTCAATATGGATGTTCGTTCTGTTTTCCAGTTCCTGGAAAAGGCAGTATTATTCAGATCTCCGTTGCACAGCTCTGAAAGTTCAGAATCAATGGTATTCAAAAAGAAAAACTCTGTCTGACTTCTGTAACCGGAAGAGAAGCATTTGTTTGTGTCCTGACAGAAAAAGCGTGTCGGACAAGAAAAATGCACAGACAGAAAACAATACAGATCAGTACCGGGAAATAGTAATTTCTATACTTGTGTTTCATAATTTCCTCCAGATAATAAGCTTTATTTTTAGTTTAATGTGTTGGAAGTAAAAAGTAAATACTCAGGAAAAAATCATCAGCAAAAAAGAAAGAATCATAAATTTCCTTGCAAAACAAAAAAGACAGACATTATATTAAAAGAAATGAGAAGAAATCTTTTTGTAAAGAGCAGGAGATAAAAACTTATGAAAACAGGAAAATCACTTACTTTTCGTTCTATTTTGATTTCTTATCTGGTATTATGCCTGGCAATGCTCACAGTTACGATCATCGGTTACAGTAGTTCGATCTTTTATGTGCAGAAAGAAATACGAAATTCAGCTGCATTGCGTATGAGAGAAGTTGTGGGGAAGATTGAAAATAATATTCGGCTGTCATATCAGTTGTGTGATACGCTTGCCGTCAGTGGTGGTTTGGATGATATTGCATTGATAGAAGGAAATTTTTCACCACAGCAGATTTTAGATTCTATGAAACTGAAAAATACAATGTCAGAATTGAATGTACAGAACAATCTCTGTCAGAATCTGCATATCTATTTTCTGAAGAGCGATTCCATTCTTTCTTCCAATTCGCAGCGTCGGGAAGGAAAAAGAGGATATCAGCTTTTTCTGCCGACAGTATGGTATCACTGCACAGGATTTTTATTGTTGGATGACAGAAGAAAATCAAAAATCTTATCAGGTTTTATCAGATAATCAAATCTGGTTTTTCCGTCCGGTCAATGACACGCAGAATAGTCGCATTGCCGTTATTTTCGCAGAGTACAGCGGAAGCCGTCTGATCGGCGATCCAGGAGCAGAAAACTGTATTTATATTGAAACGCCGGAAAAAAAGAAAATGTTATTTACAGCAGAAAATTGGAAGAAAATCAGAAAAACGGATACATAAAAGTAGAAAAACAGATGAGTATGTTTCAATGGAACTGCGATATGTATGTTCCGAATACCTTGTTTTATGGAGAACTGAGACGTTTTGCAATGATTCTAACGGCAGAACTTCTTATGCTGATCAGCGTGGCGGTTATCGGTTCCTGGTATTTTTCAAAAAAAACTTATGTCCCGGTGGGAAATCTGATCAGTGATAACAAAAAACTTTCGAAAAAAGTTAAAAGGAAAGAAGAGACCCGGGAATGCAGGGAATTGGAAAAATATCTGACAGGTGTGGTCAAAAATTTTCCATATGCAAGTCTGAATAAACTATCAGATCAAGAAAAGTATATAATGATCCAGTTTGCTTTTGATGGAAATGGTGATGCAGTTTTCAGAGATCAGGAAAAAAGGAGAAACCGGAAGAGCTGGAGCATTTCGTGCTTGAAAATATTTTGAAAGAGCAGATTTTTGAAAAATATCCAGGAATCCTTTTGCAGCCGGAAAAAGATTTTGTGGCAGTTGTCAATCTTTCAGAACCGGAACATGATGAAAAAGAAATCCGCAGTCTGCTGAAGACGGTAGAACAGTTTTACAGCCGGACGTTTCATATTTCTGCCTGTATCATGATCGGAGAATGTCAGAGCGACTACAAAAAGATGAAAGAAGCGTATCATCTTCTGGAAGAGAGTATGCAGTATCTGGAGTTCTGGAGTACGAGTGCACCTGCCGGAGTCTATGTATATGGTGAGATGATGGATGCGGATGAAGACAGTCATTCCTCGGTTTACATGACAGGCAGCAGAAGACTTCTGAATTGCCTGGAGAGTGAAGATTTTGAAGGAGCATACCGGGAGCTTAACCAGATTTACCAGAGTGCATTTTCCAGAAATCAGAAAGAGCTGAGGATTAATCGCTATCGCATGTATGGTCTGATTGGAACCCTGATCACGACACTTGATATCAGTGCAAATGAAGAAGACAAAGCTTATTATCAGTCACTGAATTATGAAGAGCGTCTGTTTCGTATCCAGTCGATCCATGAGCTGCTGTCAGAAAGCAGGGCAATTTTTGAGGCGATCATTCAGTACAGACAGAATAAATCTGCAGAACGAGAACCGGAGTGGATGGAAGAAATGCAGGAATATATTCAGGGGCATTATCAGGACTGCAATATGAACGTGACCAGTCTGGCACAGGAATTTGGCATCAGTGTACCACACGTAAGCCGCAGCTTTAAAAACTTCCGAGATTATGGCGTACTGGAGTACATTCATAAAGTAAGGCTGGAACATGCAAAGGATATGTTAAAAAATGATGTACGCATCAAAAATATAGCACTTGACGTAGGTTATACCGATGCACAGGCGTTTACAAGAGCCTTTAAACGCTATGAAGGCATTACTCCATCGCAGTATAAAGAGCTGATATCAAAAAATGAAGCGTAAAATCAAAAACTGCTTCTTTAAAAAAACATATTGTTTTTCCTATACTGAGAGCACAAACAAAGCACCGGATAAATAAGGTGTTTCCAGAAAAAGGAGGAAAAACAAAACATGAAAAAAGCAACAAGAAGTATTTTGAGTGCCGCTGTTGCTGTCAGTCTGGCAGCAACGGCATGCCCGGTATCTTTTGCGGCAACTACTTCCAATGAAGTGACAGCAAGAGAAAAAAGCAAATGCAGCACTGGCAAGAGAAGCAGCTGCACAGGGAATGGTTCTTCTGGAAAACAAGAATAATTCTCTTCCGATTAAGACAAAGAAACTGGCATTGTTCGGAGGCGGAGCTGTACGTACCGTCCGAGGTGGTACCGGTTCCGGTGATCCGTTTAACGGCGGACTTTCCGGTGGCGGTGATGTGAATGTAAACCAGAGTGAGAGATATAATATTAACATTTATAATTCTTTCAAAAAAGCAGGTTACGATATCACGACGGCAAGTATTCTTGAAAAATATGCAGAAGGATACGATGTAGAAAATGCAAAAGCAGCAAGCAATCCGATGGCAACCTTTGCTTATCCGGAACTTACCTTCACGGATGAAGAACTGGCAGCTTCTGCAAAAGATACCAACACTGCTGTTTATGTAATCTCAAGAAATGCCGGTGAAGGTGCTGACCGTGGAATGACCAAAAAGGTTGCGGTAAATAATGTAGAATATGAATTAGGTGACTATGAGTTAAGCGATGTAGAAAAAGAAAATCTGAAAAAAGGTAGCCTCTGCTTTTGAAAATACCATTGTTGTACTGAATGTAGGCGGTGTCATTGACACGAAATTCTTCGAGGAAACAGAAGGTCTGGATTCTCTGCTTCTGATGGGACAGGGCGGTCAGGAAGGCGGAAATGCACTGCTTGATGTAGTAACCGGAGCTGTCACACCTTCCGGAAAACTGACAGATACCTGGGCAGAAAATTATTCAGACTATCCTGCATCTGCCACGTTCGCAAAAGCAGACGGTGATAGTATGAAGGAATGGTACAAGGAAGGAATTTATGTAGGATACCGTTACTTTGATACCTTTGGCATCAAGCCGGCATATGAATTTGGTTATGGTCTTTCCTATACAAATTTTGATATCAATGTAAAGAATGTATCGGTAAATGAAGATAAGGTGACGGTAAAAGCAGAAGTTACAAACACCGGAAAAACTTACAGTGGAAAAGAAGTAGTACAGGTTTATTTCTCCGCACCAGACTCAAAAGATGCAGAAAAAGAATATCAGCAGCTGGCTGCCTATGGAAAGACCGATGAACTGGCACCGGGTGAAAGTCAGGTACTGACACTGACTTATGATACCGATGAGATGGCTTATTATAGTGAAGAAAAGGCATCTTACATACTTGACCCGGGAACCTACTATGTGCGTGTTGGTGATTCTTCCAGAAATACAAAAGTAGCGGCAGCGATCAAACTGAATCAGAGTGCAGTGACAGAAGTTCTGTCCAATCAGATGGAAGTTCCGGAAAGCGAAAATCTGACCGAGTGGAGCAAGGCAGGAAAAACACCATATACTTATGCGACAGAGCAGCAGGAAATGGCAGAAGCCCCGGTATTTACACTGGATGCATCCAAAGTAAAAACAGAAAATAATGTTTCTGAATATAAAGATGAAAAAGTTACTACTTACACAACAGATCCAGACTATAAGGCAGTTCAGGATTACGAAAAAGTAGAAGTTGTTACAGACAAAAAAGGTGCTACTTTAAAAGATGTTGTGGATAACAAAGTAACCATGGGCGAATTTGTGGCACAGATGAGTCTGGAAGAACTGGCAAAGCTGAACTGTGGAAGCGGCTGGGGAGTAGCAAATGAAAATGCTCCGATCGTTGGCTCCAACTCAGCAACCGTACCGGGAGCAGCAGGAGAAACGCTGACTTATGATCAGTATGGTATTCCGAGTATCGTTTTAGCAGATGGCCCTGGTGGTATCCGTGTAAAACAGAAATACGAGGCAAAAAATGTAGAAACAGGAGAAACAGCAACTTACTATCAGTACTGTACCGCATGGCCGGTAGATTTTGTTCTGGCACAGAGCTGGGATACGGATCTGCTGAAACGTATTGGTGAAGCATTTGGAAAAGAACTGGAAGAGATGAATATTACAATTCTTCTTGGACCGTCCCTGAATATCCACAGAGATCCTCTTTGCGGACGTAACTTTGAGTATTTCTCAGAAGATCCGGTCATTTCCGGTACGATGGCATCTGCAATCACACTTGGTGTGCAGGAAGAGCCGGGTGTAGGGGCATGCCTGAAACATTTCTCAGCAAATAATCAGGAAACAGACCGTTCCGGAACGGATTCCATTGTAAGCGAAAGAGCACTGAGAGAAATCTACCTGAAAGGTTTTGAAATTGCAGTAAAAGAATCCAAACCAATGTCCATCATGACATCCTACAACCAGATCAATGGCGTTCCGGCGGCAGACTCTTATGATATGAATACCAATATTGCACGCGGTGAATGGGGATTTGAAGGTCTGATCATGACCGACTGGAACGGCGGTGTATCTCACCCATCCACATCCATGCATGCAGGAAATGACCTGATCATGCCGGGCGGAGCATCCAAAGCAAACGAAATTATCATAGGTGCAGAAGATGTAAAACCGACCTTTGAAGCAAACGGACAGATTGGTTTGAAAGATGAACTGATGTATATGTTCAGTTATAAATCAGCAGCATGGGGCGATTTTGAAGTTTCAGCGGATGGAACACAGACAGCGGAAGCAAAACTGGGAGATGACTACACAGCAAGTGTAGGTGAGGATGGAAAGATTCTGGTAAACGGACAGGAAATTTACAGAGAGTATCAGGCAAATGTCTGGGCTGGAACAGGAAACTATAAAACACCGGTTACGACAGATGTGGCATCTGTAAGCGAAGATGGAAAAACCATTGTTTATAAAGGTACTTACAAAGAAAACAACAATATTTGCCTTGGTGATGTGCAGAAGAGTGCGATCAACAACCTGAAAGTCATTATGCAGTCAAGAGATATGGCAAGAATTTACGGCACAACAACAAGATCTTACACAGCACTTTGCGGTGATCTGACAAATTATCAGACAGTAAATAAATCAGAGATCACAACAGAACGTACTTTAAAAAGAAAATCTGGATCAGGCAAAGAAGGATCTTGAAGAAGCAAAGAAAAATCTGGAAGAACTGCAGAAACAGAATGCAGCAAAAGATGCAGAGATTGCAAAAGCAAAAGCAGAAGTAGAAGCAGCAAAGAAAGATCTTCAGGCAGCAAAAATGGCAGCAAAGAAAGCAGCCGTGAAATCTGTAAAGAGTAAAAAAGCCGGAAAAAGCAATCGTTACCGTTAAAAAGTAGCTGGTGCAGAAGGATATCAGGTGCAGTATTCCCTGAAAAAATCCATGAAGAGTGCGAAAAATGTAAAAATCAAAAAGAACAGCATAACAATCAAAAGACTGAAAAAAGAAAAACCTATTATGTAAGAGTAAGGGCTTTCAGTAAAGACTCCAATGGCAAACAGATCTGTACTGCATGGAGTACTGCAAAAAAGTAACCATCAAAAAATAATACAAATCTCTTTTCATCATTCCTATATAAATACGAAATATCCCACAGATTTTTCTGTGGGATATTCTGCATCTGAAATAAATTATCCGAAGCATTCTTGAATCTTATACGATGCCGGTTGAAACAAGAAACAGGATCAGCATCACAACCGGTACAGCATAGCGGATCATAAAACAATACAATTTTGCACGTCTGAAATGTTCGCCATTTCGTTCTACTTCATCAATGATCAGCTTAGGCCCTACAACCCAGCCGATCAGAATACTGGTCAGAAGAGAGATAAACGGCATCAGGAAGCTGTTGCTGATATAGTCCATGACATCCAGAAGCTGTGCGACGGTTTCGTTTGGAAGTTTTACTTCAAAATAAAGTACATTGTAGCCGAGGCAGATCAGCACTGCGGTAACAAGAGAATAAATTCCGATGACAGCACACATTTTCTGGCGTGACTTATGGAAAATTTCCATGCAGTTTGCGACCAGAGTTTCCATAACGGATACACAGGAGGTCAGCGCCGCAAAGCCCATCATCAGGAAGAAGGCAATGGCAATGATTCTGCCGATCGCACCCATGGATGCGAATACTTTTGGCAGCGAAATAAAGATAAGGCTTGGGCCGGAAGCCATGCCATCTGTGCCAAGAAATACAAATACAGCCGGGATGATCATCATTCCTGCAAGGAAAGCAACGCCGGTATCAAAAATTTCGATCTGGTTTGTTGATTTGTTCAGATTGACATCATCTTTTACATAGGAACCGTAAGTCACCATGATACCCATCGAAACACTCAGGGAGAAAAACAGCTGGCTCATCGCATCAAGAAGCACACCAAGAAAACGTTTCACGGTCAGCGAACTGAAATCCGGATATAAATAAACTTTAAGTCCCTGCAGTCCGGTGCGAACCGTTCCATTTGCATCGGTATACGAAAGCGTCAGAGAAAAATTGCAATGCCAAGGATCAGCAGGATCAGTCCAGGCATAATGAAACGTGAAAATTTTTCGATTCCCTTTTCCACACCACGGTATACAACCCAGGCAGTTAAAGCCAGAAACAGCAGCATGAATACGATCGGCGAAAACTTGGAAGTGATAAAGGATGTAAAATAGCTGTCCTGTGACAGTATCGAACCATCTGAGACAACATAGGTGCAGAAATATTTGGTGATCCATCCACCAATAACGGAATAGTAAGTCATGATCAATGCCGGAACAAGAAAAGTCAGGTATCCGAGAAATTTCCATTTTGAATTCAAAGTTCCGAAGGCTTTCAATGCATTTTGTTTTGCGTGGCGGCCGATGGCGATGTCAGTGGCCAGCAATACAAACCCAAAAGACAGCACCAGTGCAAGATAAACGATCAGAAACAGACCGCCGCCATCCTTTGCACATAGATAGGAAAACGCCAGATATTCCCCACACCGACAGCACTGCCGGCAGCGGCGAGGACGAATCCGATCGAACCACCGAAGTTACTCTTTTTTCTTTCATTTCATTCTTTACCTCGTTTTACTTTTTGTTTGAACGCAGAGAAGCATTCCCCGCTTCAAGTGTGCAGAGCACTAAGCGGATTGTGAATGTCCGCTTTACATTCAAGCCGAACGCACGTGAGACTTGCAGCACATGACATATTTTTCCGCACACTTCTGTAATCAGCAGGATGTTTGTGTCAGATTTTTCTGTATTATTTTAAGAAAATATGTCGGCAAAATCAAACACACAGAATTTCCTGTAAAGAAATTTTTAAAGAAAAAGTTTCTTTACATATTACAATTTGAGTAAAACAGATATAATAGGAAGAAGCGGATAAAACAGATCCGAAATATATATTTTTACGAAACAATGGTACAGATACAGAAACCGAAATCGGATAAAATTCCATAAGCATATCGGGGGTCTTTTTAAAAAATCAGACAATGAAAGGAAAAGGAAATGAGCAGCATAAATACACACGTCGGAAAAATGATCCGAAAATACCGAAAAGCAGCAAATCTGACACTGCAGCAGCTGGCAGATGCAATCCATAAAAGCCGTGCCACGATCTGCAAATACGAAAATGGTGATATCTCAATAGATATTGAAACTTTATACGAAATCAGTCAGGTTTTGCAGGTGTCTGTCCCGCAGCTGACAGACATAGGACGGCTGCAGGCAGAAGCAGATCACTCTTCTGCATACGCAGCCCGGAAAAGTCCGTTTTTCCAGGCAAAGATGTTATATTTTTATTTTTATGACGGCCGCTATAACCGTATGAAAGATGGTGTAATCAATATCCACGAAAAAAGAAGAGAATGGCAGTTACCGTGCGACGCTTTCTATCTGTTCCGTATCCGGGAATGGAAGAAGCAGTGAGAGTTATTATAATGGAAGCGTTTTTGTACAGTGATATGCTGATCCGCTTTTCTTTTGTGAATCAGTACAATCCGTTGGAGGAAGATCTGCTTTATATTTTCAATCCGCTGGAGTTTCGAACACATACCGATGGGCTGCTTTGCGGTATCTCCAGTGCAGATCTGATGCCATGTGCATTCAAATGCCTGGTGGCACTGGAAAAACAGGAATTGAATGAAGAACTGCGGAAGCATCTGCTCTTTACCAAAACGGAGCTGCAGAGGTGGAAAAAACTGAATATGCTACTGATTGATAATTATGAGACAGGAAGCAGGCAGGTGTGATGCTATAACAGATAGAAGCGGTGTGATGCTGTAACTTTACAAGACAGGGATTGTCTGATAAACTTAAATTTAACAGAAAACCGAAGAAAAACCGGTGAAAATATTTGATAAGGAGAAGAAGGGTTATGAAAAAACAATGGATTGGATTTATGATAGCCGGAATGTTAGTGGCAGCAGTACCAACAAATGTTAATGCTGAGGATTGTTACCATAACTGGTCTTATTCTGCAGATTACACAAAACTTGATGATACCTATCACCAGGCAGAATATTACTGTTATTACTGCAATGCAAAAAAACAGAAAAAGAGAAGCATACCTGGCTTTACGAAGAGATTTTAGAAGATCAATATGATGCAAATTATCATACCGTTCAGTATGAATGTATGGATTGTGGTGCAGTAAAAACAGAAAAGCAAGCACATTCCTGGGAAGACGAGGATTATGATGAGTATTATACATATTATTATGAGAATAAAAAATATCATACATATGAGCAGAAATGTGAAGAGTGCAATGCAAAAAGAGAGTTGAGAGCACCCCATAGATATTTTTCTTTTTATGATAAAATAGCAAAATACGCAACATTTAATAAAAAGGGAATTCTCGTATATTCCTGCATTGACTGTGATGGAACAAAAAAGTTTACAAAAAATGGAAGAGCGGGACTGATTATTCACGTAATTATGATATCAAACATGGAACGGTTTTCAATCGTCAGACCAGTATTACTGTAAAATTAAAACGTCCGTCGAAAGGAACAGTTCTTCAGGCTACGATAGGAACAAAAAAGTACAAGAAAAAATCAAAAATAATAAAAAACAGTCAAACTTAATATTAAGCCGGCAGAATATGGAGAGAAAGTAAAACTTGCTCTGTATTATAAAGGAAAGAAGATTGGAAAAGATAGTTGCGATTACAATGATGAAGTGTGGTACAGCAACAGAGTTACGGAAGGTATGACACAGAAGCAGGTACGCTATACATGGGGTGCTCCAAGCAGCACCAGCAGCAGTTCTTATGGATTTACTTATTGGAACTGGGATGACGGATCCATGGTAAGCTTCCGAAATGGAGTGGTAGATTACTGGTTTGATGCGGCGAATTAAAATTGACCGAGCTCTTTAGAGCGAGGGATGCTTCTTGTCCGAAGGGCAAGAAGATGGGTATTAAGAAAACTTATTAGCCGCCCTTCGCCTAAACTCGCCTCTTCGAGGCTCAAACAGCGGCTCTTTGGGGCGGCAGCATCGCAAACCTCACGACGGAAGCCTTGCTACCGTCAGAGCGATTTGTTTTCGAATTCATCATGGCTGTATTATTTTACGCACCATGTTTTACAATGCAGTTCGTCTGCACATTGTCAAAAGCTCCTGGCCTGTCAGTGAGTGCTTAAGCGAAAAAGCTTTCTCAAGCCAAAATACAGAACATTAAAAAGCAGAAGTAAAGTAACGAAAATTTGCCGCCGTCACTGTGCCTCTGCTTTTTACTATCTTGATGCGGAACGTTTTGATTCTAAAAACTTTCTGCGTGCACTAGCGTGGCAAAAGGCTGTTTCCTGCCAGCGTGTAAAATATGATATGAAGTGTTTTTAAAAACTATGGCCGTTCAAAAACGTACAGCAATGTGCAAAATGAACAATTCCAAAGAAGGCACTTTTACGTGCCTTTCGGGGAATTCGTTCATTTGCACATGCAATACTATGATATGAGTGTCGAAAGGTTTTTTGCCATTCATTATTGCCTGTCGGCTATTTGCCGACAGGCTTTTCTTTGTGTGAAAAATAAATGTAAGGTATAATATATGCTACCAGAGTTAAAAGGTTACGAAGGAGTTAAGTATGGAAAAGGAGAAAAATTTAACAAACAGGTATCATACCCCGTCATTGATCGTGATGCTTACCCATGAGGATCAGACTGTTCAAAACGCATATGAGATTTTTGATGCATATAAGGATTCTGATGCAGAATACTGGGGATTTAAGGAAGAGCCGCTCCCCCTTTCCCAGATGAAAGACCTTTATGCGTATATGAAAAGCTGTGGCAAAAAAACAGTTCTGGAAGTGGTTGCATATACACAGGCGGAGTGTATGTCAGGTGCAAAAATGGCAGCAGAATGTGGCTGTGATTTTTTGATGGGGACTGTTTATTCAGATGTTGTGAATGAATTTTGCAGGGAAAATGGAATCAAATATATGCCATTTGTAGGAGAAATCCATGATCGCCCATCCGTTCTGGAGGGAACCTGCGAAGAGATGATCCTTCAGGCCAGAGAATATCTTGCGAAAGGTGTCTATGGAATTGATCTTCTGGGATACAGATATACAGGAGATGCAGCCAGGCTGAATGAAGAGTTTGTAAGAGCTGTGGATGCACCGGTCTGCATAGCAGGAAGCATCAATGGTTATCAGAGACTGAATGAGATCAGGAAAGCAGCCCCGTGGGCATTTACAATAGGCAGTGCTTTTTTTGAAAACAAGTTTGACGGTAATTTCGGAGAACAGATCAATAAAGTTTGTCAGTACATAAAAAAGTGAGAAGATAACATGATAAAAAATATTATCCATATGAATATGCCGAAAGTGTATTTATGATTGACTACCAAAAGCTATATCAGAAAGGTTTTCGGGGAATTATTTTTGACATAGACAATACATTGGTACACCATGGTGACGATTCCATACCGGAAATTGATGACCTGTTTCGTAAAATTCAGGGACTTGGTCTGAAAACATTGCTGTTGTCAAATAATGACAGAGGAAGAGTGGAACGATTTATTAAAAATATAGATACACCTTACATCTGCGATGCGGATAAACCAAATCCTCAAAATTATCTGAAAGCAGTGGAGATGCTGAATATAAAAAAGAAGAGGCAGTGGTTATAGGGGATCAGGTATTTACAGATATTCTGGGAGCAAACAGAAGTGGTCTTGCCAGTATTCTTGTCAGGTTTATCAGGCAGGATGATGAAAAGTGGATCGGAAAACGGAGATACGTTGAATATGCAATCCTGGAATGCTGGAAACGTGATAAAAGCTGTTACAGGAGAATTGGTGATATTTATACAGAAGGAACGGCCAAAAATATGAAGAAAAAAAAAAAAAAAAGCTTTTTTGTGAGATCTGTCCGCTTACGTATGAAATTTCAAAGTCAAAAGAGGTATGTAAAAGACATATACAGGATTTTGCAGGCAAAGAGAAATTTAGTACTGTAAAACAAAAAAGAGAAGCTGCCAAATCTGGTGTTCAGCTACAACTCCGGCCTCATAAAAAAGGAAAAGGAATAGATCCCGTGCTTCAGAAAAACAAGGCAAGAAACATTCGCCTTGCATCCTCCAGGATAAATGGAATGATCATTCATCCCGGAGAGACTTTTTTCGTTCTGGAGGACTGTAGGGAAAATATCAAAGAGGAAGGGTTACCGGGATGGTCGTATTATTATAGGAGATAAGCTTATGCCCGGGCTTGAGGCGGACTTTGCAATCTTGGAAATACCATTCATCTTCTTGTGCTTCACAGCCCTCTTACCGTAACAGAATTTCACAGCCATTCAGATGCGCTTGCACCGGATCATGGTAAGCGTGTTCCATTCAGTTCCGGGACATCTGTCAGCTATAATTATATAGACTACAGGTTCCCACATAATACAGATCAGAATGTACAGCTTCTGCTATGGTGTGAAAACAGGAAATTATGCGGAGAGCTGAGAAGCGAGAGGGAATTTCCTCACTATTATGAAATTATTGAAGAGAACCACCATTTCCATAAAGAAAAAGAGAAATTTTTCAGAATTTCACAAATTTACCGGAATGTGATCGACAGAGCCACCGGTGAAATAACAGACAAACAGCTCATTCGGGATAATCATTCAGAAGTAATGTATGATTATGACCAGATTCCGCAGGAATTAATACGGTAAAAAGCTGGTTCAACAGCCGTCTGCCTTTCGAAATCATAGAAATCGGCGCCGTAAAACTGAATGAAAAGAAATTGTGGACAGCTTTCAGCGTCTGATCAAGCCGCAGGTGTATAACTGGATTCATGACAGTATCCATGAAGTGATTCACATGAATTATAAGGATCTGCAGAATGGAACTCTTTTCCCACAGGCAATCACGGAATTTTTGGAATGGTGTGGCGAAGAATATTATTTGCCATCCGCTACGAGGAAAACGACGAGCGCCGTGCCCTGGAATTTGCCACAGATAAAATGGGCGTAGAGAAGAAAAATGGAGTTCCATCGGGTACTGGGAGATGCGTATTATACTGCATGTATTTTGCAAAAAATAGAAGATGAATATATTTTCCCAATTCTTCTCTGGATGTATATCAGAATCCTAAAAGCCGGCGTGAAGAGATATATGTGTCCTATCCAACCTATGATAAATATGTATCCCGGGAGTTCTATTCCCGCGAAAAAGCCATGAAGGACCGGGAAGTAACCAGCACGAAATTTCCATTGTGCCATAATCCTGCCAAGCGTAAGATCCGATGGTTTATGAATAATTCCAAGGTATATTATAGTGTGTCTCTTTGCCAGGAACACGGCTATGTGTCAGGGAAAATCAGAATCCGGCGAACAGAAGATAATATGTACTATGTGATCAAGATGCTTACCAACATAACATCAGAAGAAGCCGATGAAATCCGGCAGAAACGCGACGCCCACCGTGCGAAAAAACGGATAAAAAAAGAAGAAAAATAAGAAACTAACAATTGGTTAATAGAAAAATCCTGGGCAAAACCGTTTGCTGAAAAAATATTCCCCCTGATCAACGAAGAAAATTTTTCTGCCCTTTATAGTGATAAAGCTTCCCGCCCAAATACTCCTGTAAATGTGATTGTTGGCGGCATGGTGCTTGAAAAGCTTATGGGACTGACAGATGAGGAATTCATGGATTCCCTTATGGTTGCTTCTAATATCCGGAAGCTTGGACGGATGGAGCTCCTTTATACCTGTGTTGCTGACCTTGTATCTTTTCTCCACCGTACCGGGATGGACGACCTTCTGGGAGGTATGGAACACTATTATGACCCTAATGATTATAACCGGGTTATTTATCATAGCAAAAGTGAAGATGCATCAGACAGGATTAAACAGATCCTTGCTGACGCAGACAAACTTCTTGTCGAATGTGAAGGGGCTTGTGATGAAAGTTCTGCCTATCAGTTACTGGTACGTGTTTTAAAAGAACAGACGGTTGTGGAAGAATCCGGTGCGAGACGGCTGAAAACCAAAGAAGGTGGAGCTATGGGTTCCCAGATCCTGCAGAATCCATCTGACCCGGATGCAACTTACCGTGAAAAAGAGGGAAAACAAAACCGTGGTTATACAGCGAATGTTGTAGAAACTGTCGGAGATAATGGTTCCATCGTAACAGATTACCAGTATGAAAAAACACACATAGTGACAGCCAGTTCCTGAAGGAAACCGTTAACGCCATGGAAAAAACAGAGAAACCAACAGTACTTATAACAGATGGGGCCTATAGCGGCAGGGACAATACAGATGCTGCGGCAGAAAAAACATTGACCTTGTAACAACAGATCTATTCCCAAAATCAGCTGACAGAGCAGAAATAGTGGTGCATTTTCTTACCCAAAACAGAGCTAACAGCGGATATTTATTGTTTTATATGAAATTTTCAAGGAACATAGATTTCTATGGGCGATAATTATTATGTTTTGACACCCATATCATACTATTTTTTTTGCAAACACTATTTTAAAATGTGCGGCATTTCCATTCCTTACACCTGCCAGGAAACCTCCGCAAATTTTTATTTACTATTCATCACGAATCCATTGCCTGGCAATTTCTATGTCTATTTGCAGTGCTGAGGCGATTTGTTCGACAGGTAATCCGAGTTTGCTAAGGGCAATAGTATCTTCTTTTTTAGCAAGTATTTTACCTTTTGAAATGCCATCTGCAACGCCAGCTTTTATACCAGCTTTCATGCCGTCTTTCATACCAGCCGCAACACCCGCCTCATACTCAGCTTTCCGCAATTTGCGTTCTTCCTCTTCTTTGTCATATTCGAATATACTCATCGCGATTACCTCCGATTTATTTGCACGAAGAAATTCGGAAAGAATGTCGTTACGGATACATTCATCAACCGCTAGCTTAACTGCTTCGTTCAATTCCAATTCCTTCGCATACTTACGGACACAGTGTACATACTGTGCATATTCTCTCAAGGTCTGGCATTGTTCCATGAGTTCGCTATTGTGCCCTTCATTGATGTTTATCGTCAGAACTTCCAGTTCCAGTTTTGGAGCACCGGACAGGTTTTCGAAAGCCTCCGATAAATGGTTTACCCAGCTGTCTTTTTTCCTTTTCCGTGCCATTGTAGAATACGATAAACTGTGGTGCCGGTATTTTCTGTAATACGGAAGAGTAAAGAGATTTCTTATCTACCAGTTTCTGATATTCGCTGGAAATATAAAATAGATCACGTAATGGCATATTTGGATTATAAGTTGACTGGTGTTCATAGAGAAACAGGTCTGTATCAATGATAAAAGCCAGATCATTTTTCATTCCCATGTAAATAGCATTTTCCAGGGTGACAATTTCCAGTTTTTCCGGATCATCATAGTGAGCCCCACTGACTGCGTTATAAAGGGACAGTAAATTCTTCCGGTCAGAAAACAGCATACGAAATACCGTATCCTTGTAATTACGATGGGTTGTCAGCTGCTTTTTGTGTGCCATAGGCAGTACCTCCTCTTACAGGAGTGTACGAATGTGAGACAGCCATATGCATTACCTATCTGTCACAATTGGAAACTCCTGCTTTTTAATTGATTTGTTTGAATGAAAAGCATGAATTTCTGAAATGTGAATGAGATAATGTAGATGGCATGATGCCAGGAATTTTAAGAAAAATATGCTTTGAAGGTATACTACCATAAAACCCTCAATGTTTCAATAGAAAAGCAAAAAGAAAATAAATACAACATAAACAATAAGAAATAAAAATATAAATGTCTGAAATTAGATGGAAATATTATAAAAATAAAGAATCGGAAAATTCCGTTTGCTGTTCATGTTGGTATATACTATAATAGAAAAAAGCACCGGAAAATTATATGATGGAAAGGAGATGCAAATGAAAAGTGTAAAGAAATTCAGGGCTTTTTTAGGTGGTTTTATTCTTTTTCTGGCACTGATGTTCACAGTGGGTTCTGTGGATGTCAAAGCGGCGGCACCGAAGCTGAATAAAAAGAAGATTACCATCTATGTAGGGCACACCGGAAAGCTGAAAGTAAACAATGCCAGGAAGAAAGTGAAATGGACTTCTTCGAAAAAGCAGATCGCAGCTGTTTCTTCTAAGGGAGTTGTAAAAGGGAAGAAAGCGGGAAGTGCGGTGATCACTGCGGCAGCAGGAAACAAAAAGTGGACATGCAAAGTTACTGTTCGAAATAACGTATCGGTAAGCAAAGGTGCAATCAAGATTTTGCCGGGTAAGTCAAAGAAGGTCAATATTAAAATTCAGAAAGATGTAAATAACATACGATTTAAAATTAAAGATCCAAAGGTTGTTTCCTGTAAATGGGGCAAATGGAAAGGAATGTCGATTCCTCTGACAATTACAGCGAAACAGTCCGGTTCCACTTATATAACGCTTACAAATACTTACAGCAAAGAAAAGTAAAAATTAATGTTACTGTCCCTGCTGAATGGGATGATGTAAAAGTAGTAATTCCGAAAACTATTGGTGAACAGGGTTATGAGTCAAACCGTATGAAGATCACTAACTACAGTTTTTATAAACCATATGACTGGCAGGATGGCTACTATATGAATGTAGATTTCAAGATGGTACAATATGGCAAGCCGGGAAAAACAAACTGGGGCGAATATGTTTTCTTTTATGATAAGAATGGAAATATCCTGAATAAAGCACAGCTTTTTGCAAGCAGTCTGGCGGTAGGAAAATCTTTTAATGATGAACTGTCAGTTCCTAAAGGAACAGCCAAAATCGTATTTATGGAGTATCCAGATACGACAGGAGATAATAATAACAGCGGCAATGATAATGGCGGAACACAGGATGGCGATAATTCCTCCACAAAAGATCCTTTAAAATGGGACGCTTCTGATCTTAAGAAAATGAACAGTTATGCGGATAAGGCGGCTGAATGGGCAAAAAAAAGCATTTGATTATGCATCCAAAGCCAAGAAACAGTCAGGCATGAGCCAGAATTATACGGCAATGGCAATAACAGCCCTTAAGATGGCAAAAAGTCATATGCAGAATGCCTATGATTATGCGATTGTGAAGGAGGATGCAAATCTGATAGACGCAGATGGCAATCCGGCTGGTACTTTGCAGGAGCGCACGCAGGAACTTTTGAGTGTATTTGAAGGATTGGACGATCTGACAAATACAGATACAGATACGGTTTATAATATGGCGACGGATGCCATGACAAAAACGGCTACATACAAAGTTTTGACAGCAAGATTGCTTCTGTAAAACCCTGGTGGAAATAGCACAATGGATTTTTTAAAACGTTCACAAAAAATCTGACAAGTCCCAAAAGCAGAAACAAAAATGCCCTGAACTTCCGGAGATGATCCTACAGATATCTCCTTTGGTTCAGGGCATTTTTTATTTTATATTTCCATACCGATCAAATGCGTTCGACTTGAATGAGCAGCAAGTGATTTGACCTATCTGGAATTATTTTGCAAATTCTTCCAGCAATTCAGCGATACGATCCTGGCAACCGCCGCAGTGGGTTCCGGCTTCGGTTGCTTCACCGATTGCATCAACGGTAGTATGACCTTCGTCATACGCTTTTTGATATCTCCGGCTGTCACATCAGCACAGAAACAGATGGTTTCATTTAAATCCATACTGGCACCTCCGTGGAAATGAATTTATTCTGGTCGGAGAAAACTCCAACTTCTGCGTGCGTTCGACTTGAATATTATTCTCCGAAGTATCTCTTAAGCAGACCTGCGAATGCTTTTCCATGTCTTGCTTCGTCTCTTGCCATCTCATGAACGGTGTCATGGATCGCATCCAGGTTAGCTGCTTTTGCACGTTTTGCCAGATCGGTCTTACCAGCGGTAGCACCGTTCTCTGCTTCTACACGCATTTCCAGGTTTTTCTTTGTGCTGTCTGTTACAACTTCGCCGAGAAGTTCAGCGAATTTTGCAGCATGCTCAGCTTCTTCGTAAGCTGCCTTTTCCCAGTACAGACCGATTTCCGGATATCCTTCTCTGTGTGCAACACGTGCCATAGCCAGATACATACCAACTTCAGAGCATTCACCTTCGAAGTTTGCTCTCAGATCAGCTTTGATGTCTTCCGGAACATCAGAAGCGATACCTACTTCGTGCTCTGCAGCCCATGCCATTGTTGTATCCATCTCTTTGAACTTGGAAGCCGGTGCTTTACATACCGGACAGACTTCCGGTGCAGTTTCTCCTTCATAAACATATCCACATACAGTACAAACAAATTTTGCCATTTTTTTGATCTCCTTTTCACTTTGATTTTTAATAAGCTAATCCTGGGATATCCAAAACTTTTACGCTCTGAACATTCACAGGTTGAATCCTTGCTATTAATAATAGTAATTGTTACTGATATTAAGATAGCACATCTTTTGCTTTCCGTCAAGACTTTTTTAATAGTTTTTTCATTAAGTTTTGCGGGGTTTTTACTGTAGTGTGTTTAACAATAGAATTTTCCTGTTTTAGCAGATATCTATATTATGCTAAACATTTTTTTTGCAGATTCCGTAAAAAGTAGTCGTGTGACTTCTGATTTTGCCATCAAATTTTTTTTTGTGCTGCGATGGTGATCTCCTCGTTATCATCCAGGAAGATATCTTCTACACAATGGCATCTTTCACACACAAAGTGATCGTGTGGTGTGATCCTGCCATCGAAACGATCAGCACTATCTCGCATATTTAACTTGAGGATCTGTCCGGTCTCAGAGAGCAGGGACAGATTGCGGTAAACCGTACCGAGACTGATATTTGGAAAGCTCTCCCGCAAATTCATGTAAACCATATCAGCAGTCGGATGTTCTTCCGAGTGAGCAAGAAAATCCCGGATGGCTTCTCGCTGTTTACTGTACTTTAAAACTGCCATAATGTTCTCCTTTAGATAAATGATGCCAAGCTTAAAAATTTCAAGTTAATCCTGATATCATAATATTAGTAATAGTTATTATTATAATAATCTAAAAAAAAACCGTTTGTCAATGCTTTTATTTTACAAAAAAGATTGACTATACTAATATCGGATAGCATTTCAGGAATATACGGTAAGCAACAGGAAAATAATGGATATCAGGAGGAAATACAATGGAAAAAACATATGATCTGATCATCATTGGTTCGGGCCCTGCAGGTTTAAGTGCTGCGATCTATGCCCAGAGAGCGGGACTGGATACTCTGGTTCTGGAAAAGGAATATATCAGTGGAGGACAGGTAGTGAACACGGCAGAGGTGGATAATTATCCGGGACTGCCGGGAATGAATGGATATGAGCTTGGCATGAAATTCCGTTCTCATGCGGATGCACTGGAGGCGAAATTTCAGATTGCAGAAGTAAAAGACATTATAATAGAAGAAACACAGAAAACGGTGCGTACAAACGAAGGTGATTTTTATGCAAAAAATATTATCATCAGTACGGGGGCAAGCCACAGAAAACTGGGCGTTCCGGGTGAAAGAGAGCTGGCTGGCATGGGTGTTTCTTATTGTGCGACCTGTGATGGTGCATTTTTCAAAGGGAAGAACGGTTGCCGTAGTAGGAGGCGGAGATGTGGCAGTCGGAGATGCCCTGTTTCTTGCAAGAGGATGCAAGAAAGTTTATCTGATCCACAGAAGAGATGAGCTGCGTGCGGCAAAGAGTCTGCAAAAAGAAATTAATGGCTCTGCCGAATGTGGAGATTATCTGGGATACCGTTGTCAATGAAATCTGCGGTGAAGATCAGGTAGAGGCACTGTTTATTGAAAATAAGAAAACAGGTGCGAAGAAACATCTTCCTGTGGATGGTGTGTTTGTAGCTGTCGGTATGAAACCAAATACGAACATGGTTCCGGATGAAATTAAAAAGATGAGGCAGGTTATATCGTGGCAGATGAAAATTGTGTCACAAATGTTACGGGAATCTTTGCAGCCGGTGATGTGCGTACAAAAAAATGTTACGTCAGATTATTACAGCCGCAGCAGATGGTGCAAATGCAGTAGAGTCCGTTCAGCACGGTATTTAATGCTAATATCCGGAACAAAGCGGAATATACGTGAATTGCAGAAGTATAAAATAATTTGCAGAGTCTCTTTTAAAGTCAAATACGGCTTCATATCTGTGAAAAAATATTTGAAAAATGTATGAAATCCTTATAAAAGATATTAATTACTGTTGACAAAACACCTCCGGTTTGTTATGATTAGCGTGTAAAAAATGTAACAGTTTTGTAATAAATGAAAATTACACAGTGTTTTCAATACATGGAGGTAGATATAAGTAATGAAAAGAGGAGTAGTAAAAGTCACTGCATGTTGTCTTGCAGGAAGCGTTATTTTCGCAAGCACCGGTCTTACCGCTTTTTGCAGCAGGGGAGATGCCATTAGCAGGAATCGGAGCTGAGATTATTGCAAGTCAGGAAAAGAAGGAAAATTCCGAAACAAAAAAAGTGATTGCAACCGGTTATGACAGTCTGGTAATTGCTCAGGTTGATGAATATGTAAATATTCGTGATGAAGCAAGCACAGAGACAGGTCAGATCGTTGGAAAGTTATATAACAATTCAGCAGCAGAGATCATTGGTCAAACAGGTGACTGGTACTTGATCAAATCCGGAGATGTTACAGGATATGTAAACAAAGATTATTTTGTAACAGGTGCACAGGCAGAAGAGCTGGCAGCAGAAGTCGGAGATGATGTAGCTACGGTAAATACAGAGACTCTGATGGTTCGTAAGAAAGCAAGCACCGATTCCGATATTATCGCACTGGTTGGAGACTCACAGCAGCTTCAGGTTATTGATCAGGAAGACGGCTGGGTAAAAGTAGCAGTTGATAATGACGTAGTTGGATATGTTTCCAGCGACTATGTAGACTGTGAAACAAAATTTGTAGAGGCAGAATCCATCGAAACGAGTACAGCGAGAGAAGAGGCAGTACAGAGTGCTCTGGATCGTGCAGATCAGATGAAAGAAGCAGCAATCAATGCGATGAACAATGCGGATGCAAACGAAGCAGCATATGCAGCACAGGAAGCAATCGTAGCAGCGGCAGAAGCAAAACAGCTTGCATCTGAGCAGGAATTAGATTATAACGTACAGGAAATCGCTTCTACCGCAGTAAGTTCTGCAGATGAAGCACAGTATGCAGCATATATGGCTGAACAGTATCAGGCAGCAGCAGAAGCGGAAGCAGCACGCCAGCAGGCAGAAGCAGAAGCAGCGTATGCAGCACAGCAGCAGGCACAGGCATCTCAGCAGCAGCAGAATCAGAATTGGACAGGTGATCAGACACAGCAGGAAACACAGGCACCGTCCACAACAACGGATACAACGACAACACCGGATTACACAACAGGTGATACGACAACAACACCGGACTACAACAGGTGATGCGACAACAACACCAGATTACAGCACAGGTGATGTTACCGTTACTCCGGATTACGGCACAGGCGATACAACGACAACACCGGATTATACAACAGGTGATACCACCGGAAGTACAACGACAGACAGCTCTGCACCATCGGGTTCTGACTATACCGGAGATGTTCCACAGTCAGATGCAAGCAGTTCTGATTCTCTCAGACAGAGCGTTGTAAACTATGCACTTCAGTTTGTTGGTAATCCATATGTATATGGTGGTACAAGCCTGACAAACGGAACAGACTGCTCCGGATTTACACAGTCTGTCCTGGCAAACTTCGGAATCAGCATTTCACGTACAGCTGCATCTCAGTCAGGCGGCGGTACTGCAGTAGATATGAGCAATTTACAGCCGGGCGATCTGTTATTCTATGATAACGGAAGCGGTATCGGACACGTATCCATGTACATCGGCAATGGTCAGGTTGTTCACGCAAGTAACGAACAGACCGGTATCATCGTATCAAACGTAGATTATAGAACCGCTTGTGCAGCAAGAAGTTACTTTTAAGAATAAGATTAATTGAACAGAGAACTAAAACGGGAGTGTTCGCAAGAACGCTCCCTTCTTACGTTATAAGGAAAAATACTGCGTTTCTGCGGAGTGTTTATCTTAATTGAAGGTTGAAGGATGATAAGATAGATTTGCTGCACATTGTTTGCGGAAGCGGAAGTCTTCTGGAATTAAGATGAAATAATTAGATAATTTTAAATATTTACACGCTGATTAAGACAATTCTGATTAAATAGAAAAACAATAAAAAAAGCCGTTTGGCAAAATGCACAAAAGATTTGAGATATAAACAGAGTGTGGATAAATTCATGTGGATTCACGCACGAGTTATCCACAGTGAAAAATGTCGAATTTGCTGAAAAATAGAGTTATACACTGAGTTATCAACATTATCCACATTTTTTGTGCACAAAGGCAGTGTTTATAAATTCCAAAAAACAAACGCACGTTTTGTGAAGAAATGATAAGTGATGTTTTCAAACGTCAAAAAAGTGAAAAATCGCATATTTGTATACTTATAAAAAATGAGTGAATTATCAGAAAATTATAATTTGCCCATGGCATAATCCTCTTAAGTACAAGAATGTCGCTGATATATGATTGAAAACAGGATATTGTTACGTTATAATTTTGCTATATGGGGGGATTTTATAAGAAATAGAATGAAAATATTATGAGACGAAAAAAACTTTTTGCGGCGATGCTTGCAGCAGCCGTAGCATTTGCGGCATGTGGTTCTTTGCAGTATATTACGTTCCCGAAAACAGTGACAACAGTTGGAACGAAGCTTGTTACAGATTTCACTTCTCTGCTCGCAGTACGTTACACCGGAACAGAGGATGAATGGAATGCATCTGACTTTAAGACGCAGGAATTCAGCGAGTTACCTGCGTGAAGTGCGGTCTGAAGAAAGAGGAGTCCATTCCAAAAAAGAACATAATTTTTCAGAATGGTGTGTTATCATACAGCCTACAACGGAAAGGGAACAGCGGTGATCACTGTAAAATCCGGAAAAATAACAGCAAAATGCAAGGTAAAAGTAAAATGATGTAATTTGATTTGCAGATATAGAATCCCCTTTTGGAAAATCCTGACAGCAGTTGTGTTGTACCTGATGTTGCCGGAATATCTCAGGGGGTTTTTACAGCAACCGGAACAGGAAAAAAGACGGAAGACCTGAGAAAGGAGATAGAACCAAAGATATTACAGGGAGTTTCTAAGATGTAGTATACTGATGATTGTCAAAAGTAATAAATGAAAATAAGAAGTAAAAGAATCAGGAGGTTCAGATGAAGAAAAATATTATGGAATATTGCTGGCAGCAGTGATTGCCGCCGGCACAATAGGTGTAACAGCACAGGCAGCAGAACTGGCAGATACGGAAAAACTGACGGAAACTGCAAATGTAACAGACGATGTAAATACAGCAAACAGCACAGATGCTTCTGTACAGGCACAGAGTGATGAACTGGAAGTGCCACTGGTACTGAACCAGACATACACCAGAAGTTTCTCACAGGTCGGACAGAAATATTATTTCACGTTTACACCGGAAGAAACAGGATATTATTATGTTGATCTTAATTTCCCGGAAAATATGAACATTCACGTACTGGATGATTACTCTTCCGATGCACTGTATTTTGCAGAAAAGCTGAACAATACAGAATCTTATACATTCTGTCTGGAATTGCAGGATTCTGTAGATGGACAGATGCAGGGAACGGTACGATCACCTTCCGCAAAGCTCCAGATATTAAAAACGTTACCCTGCAGAAAGCAAATGCCAGAGATGTTTTCTACAATGCAGATTTTGAAACCATTTCCCCGGATGGGGCGAAACTGACAGTCGAATATGAAAATGGCACAAAGACTTATTCGTTTGATTGGGATAATGGTACTGCTTTTTCTCTTACAGATGATTATAAATATGTATTTAATGTTATGTTTCTGGATGCAAACAGGGAATGATATATCAAATGTTGTAAACAATCCGGGTATGGCTGGTGCAAAGGGAAATTACCAGGTCAGAGTGTCTCTGAAAACGTTATCCATGAACAGCGATAATGGAGAGAAGGAGAAATTGACAGGAACTGGTTATTCGATCACGATACGTGACCTGTCACTGAACAGCTCCAACAAACTGGATATGAAAAAATCCTATCCTTCTTTAAAGTACACGGACGGAGAAACTGCGTATTATTGGTTTACACCGGATAAAAGCGGTGCTTACTATGTGAGCGTCACCGGATATGGTGCAGACTACTGGCAGAAATCCTGCTGGTTCCGTGTATACGAAAAAACAGTCAGCGGATATCAGTCGAAAGGAATGGCGATCGGTACACTGAACTGCAAGCTGGAAAAAGGAAAAGCAGTATATTTTAACTGCTGATCACTATGGAAAATCCAGTGTTTTTGGTGCATGTTTTGCAAAAGCAGATACGTATGTTCCACTGGAAGTTGCACAGACACCATACGTGGAATTGAATGTGAAGTCGGATGTGACGGTTCCATTGAAAGTGAAAAGCTCTTACAAAATAAAAACCATAAGAATGCCTTCGACTGACAGGATTGTTTCTTATAAGAGCAGTGATACAAAAACAGCAACCGTTTCTAAGAATGGTACGATCAAAGGAAAGAAGATCGGAACAGCAAAAATTACGGTAACACTTGCCAGCGGTTACAGTACTTCATTCAACGTAAAAGTACAGAAAAAGAAAGTTGCCACAAAGAAAATTACAGTGGACAAAAAAGAAGATTACTTTAAAGAAAAAAGAAGAGCTATAAAATCAAAGCAGAGCTTCAGCCGATCACCGCTTCCGATAAAGTAACATTTACCAGCAGCAATAAAAAAGTAGCTACTGTAAATGCAAAAGGAGTGGTGAAAGCCAAGAAAGCCGGAACAGCGAAGATTACGGTCAAAGCCGGAAAGAAGAAAGCGATCAATAAAAATTGACCGTTGGTTTCCCGGCAGGTGTAAAGAACTGAAATGCCGCACATTTTAAAATAGTGTTTGCAAAGAATAGTATTGCATGTGCAAATGAACGAATTCCCAGAAGGGCACGTAAAAGTGCTTTCTTGGGGAATTGTTCATTTTGCACATTGCTGTACGTTTTTGAACGGCCATAGTTTTTAAAAACACTTCATATCATATTTTACACGCTGGCAGGAAACAGCTTTCCACACCGCCAGTGTACGCAAACAGGTTTTAGAACCAAAACCTTCCGCATCAACTTTCTTGTGTACAAAACAAAAAGACAGAGGCACAGTGACGGAAATTTACTACCGTTACAGTGTCTCTGTTTTTTCGTGTTTTGTAATTTGGCCTGAAGGACTGTTCCGCTTAAGCGACCCCCCGGCAAGCCAGGAGCTTTTAGTAATGTGCAAAATGAACAATTCCAGAGAAGGTACTCGAACATGGCCGGTACTTAGCAACCGTATTTTGGTTGCTTACGTACCGCTGCCAATGTGAGGTAGCGAGAGCGTGCCTTCGGGGAATTCGTTCATTTGCACATTCTAAAACCTCTGCATTTGCTTACCAGTAGCGTACAATCGCACGGATTGTAGCAAAGTTAAATGGTGAGGTCTTAATACCGCCCACCGGGTAAGCTGCCTCTGTAGAGGCGTGTACAATCAGCCCGTTTCCGATGTAAAGCCCAACGTGTGAGATTGGCTGGTAATAAAATACCAGATCTCCGGGCTGGATATTGTTGATGGAAATGATTTTTGCGGTAGCATATTTGGTTGTTGTGCCATCGTAGCCGATTGCCTGCTGGTCGGCGGTACGAGGGATCTTGATGCCAAAATGGCTCATGACGGACTGCGTAAAACCGGAGCAGTCTGCACCGTTTGTCAGGCTGGTTCCGCCGTAAACATATGGATTTCCGATAAACTGAGTCGCATAAGCTGCAATTTTGGAACCGAATGTCAGATCGGAATCGGAAGCATTCTGGTCAGTCATATATCCATTTGCATCGAAAGAGTAGAATACGTTGTCAATGATCATGATCTGGCTCTTGACCATTTCACCGGTCGTCGGAAGAAAATAGAACGTTGCGACGCTGTTATTATACCATCCTGTAACCATGACTCCGTTACGGTCAAATAAATAGGTTTTGCCGTTCAGGGTAACAATACCGGTTGCTTTGCTTCCGTCGGAAGTAAAATAGTAAGTCTTATCATCAATCTGCAGTTTCTGGCTGGTAACTCTTGCACCAGTTTCTCCTACATAATAATTGCCTACCCACTGGTTGGTGAGGACAATGCCGTTCTCATCTGTATAATAATATCTGCCGCTTGCAGAAACGACCCACTGGTTTTTTTGCTTTCTGGTAATTGGAATCCAGGAAGTAGGTTTTGCCTTTCTGTGTCCAGATTCCGGTAGAACGTGTCTTTTTGGTACGGTTTCCCTTTTGTTTATATAGTAAGCACCTACCCAGCAGCTTTTTGCCATCTGACCGTTTGATTTCAGGTAGCGTTTGCCGATCCAGGTATCGGTGACCATTTTACCGTTTGCATCAAAGTAATAATATTTACTGCCAACCAGTACCCAGCCGGTCATCATCTTTCCGGTTGTCGGATGGAAATAGTAAGTGTCGGCACCAATCTGAGCGAAACCATAAGTACGTTCACCGGCGGCATTTACATAATACTTTTTGCTGATGATCCTGTTGGTGTACATACGGCCTTTTTACCGAAGTAATAATATTTGCCTTTGATCTTTTTCCACTTTCTCGGTGCAGAACCGTCTGTTTTAAAGAAGTATGTATAGTTGCCGATCTTGTTCCAGCCTTTCAGCATCAGGCCGGTTTCAGCATCAAAGTAATAATATTTGCCGTTGTATTTGAGCCAGCCACTGTAACGTTCTCCAGTTTCGGTATTAAGATAATAAGTTTTGTCACGGATACGCAGCCAGCCTTTTGCAAGTTTACCTTTGTAGTTGTAGTAATAATACTTACCATCATTCTCTACCCAGGTATTTTTGTTTTCCGTCACGCCGGGAATCAGGATGTCAGAACCGTCTGCAGAAGAAGGATCCCGGACAATGTTTCCGTTTGCATCAATCGTGTAACTTTGATCCCCGGAGGTAATCACAGTGCTTGCAGCCATGGAGCCGTCAGCAGAAAGATAATATCCATCTACCCAGCGATTGGCGAGCAGCCTGCCTTTTATATCAAAATAGTACCATTTTTTATCGATCAATTTCCAGCCGGTTACGGCGTATTTGTTTTTTTTCAAAATAGTAAGTATACTTACCGATCTGCTTCCAGCCAACAGCGTAGCCCGGTGCAGCCTTGATGGTATACCAGCGGCCGTTTGCATCTGCCCTCCACTTTGCTTCCGCTTTCATAGAAGGACTGACTGTGCCAAGTGCTGCTGCTAAAAGCATGGTAACGATAATCTGCTTTTTCATAAATTGCTCCTTTTAAAAATCATGAAGATCAAGATTTTGAAATCATGTTAAATATATTACAAAATTATTACATAAGAATTTTACAGGATTTAGCTTAGAAAGTCAAGAGAAAACACATATTCTGACAGGTAAATGTCAGCAGATCTGACCGGGATCACATTCCGGGTCTTAAGTGTGTTCTGCCTGAATAAAGATTTTACGTCTGAAATATGAGAGAACTGTGGGAGAAAAAGACAGAACCCAGGGGACAAAAATTGTCCGCCAGGTTCGGGAAATCCACTTGTTAAGCCTTCTTGCTCTGCATTCTTTTGATGACCTTCAGTCGGGTAAATTCTTCACGCTCTTTTTCTTCCAGTGCATTCTGAATGTCTTTTGTAAGAACGGTATAACGTGGGATGGTAATATTTTTCAGAGCGTTGGCACGCTTCTGGGTTTTTTGATATTGTTTGCCAGCCGGTAAGCTGAATTTTCGCTCATGGAAAGCTTGATGGAAAGCTGCTTTACTTTTTCAAATGAGGCTTTTGCCTGGTCCAGTGCAATGTTTGTACTGTAGTAAGCGTAAGTCGGGAAAGCAGGTCTGGTATCAGCTTCTACCAGGGGGATCTCCGTACCCATGATACTTCTTGTGCGGATGCGGATCGAATCCTCAACCGGTACGGAGTAGGAGATTTCTTCCACAAGGCTGATACCCAGTTTGATGTTTGCCATCTGCAGTGCAGCATATGCCATGCGGAAGGTAGAATCAATTTCTTTCTGAATGGATTCGGCCTGCTGGATGAGTCCCATAAGTTCCCTGATCAGAATATTTTTTTTTGTCCATCAGCACATAGCCCTGTTTGGCAAGTGCGAGGGAGTTTTTTGCCAGAATTAAATTGCCCTTCGTAGGGAAGGTATTCGGATCCATAGGCTCACCTCTATTCGTTATAATATTTATCCAGGATCTTCGTATCGATACGGTCAAGTTCTTCTCTTGGCAGCATACGCAGAAGTTTCCAGCCAAGATCAAGAGTCTCAACGATAGAACGGTTCTCGTCCTCGCCCTGTCCGACAAAGGTATGCTCGAATGCCTGTCCGAATTTCAGATAGGTTTTATCCAGAGGAGAAAGTTCGTCCTCACCGATAACGGATGCCAGGGCTCTTGCATCTCCAACTTTTGCGTAGCAGGAGAATAACTGGTTTGCAACATCCTGATGATCTTCTCTTGTGTAACCTGCACCGATACCGTCCTTCATCAGACGGGACAGAGAAGGCAGTACGTTGATCGGCGGGTAAATTGCCTGTCCGTGCAGCTGACGATCCAGTACGATCTGACCTTCGGTGATATAACCGGTCAGGTCAGGGATCGGGTGTGTAATATCATCATTCGGCATAGTCAGGATCGGGATCTGTGTTACAGAACCGTCCACACCCTGCACGATACCGGCACGCTCATAAAGAGTAGCCAGTTCACTGTAAAAATAACCCGGATAACCTTTTCGGGAAGGAATCTCACCTTTGGAGGAAGAAACCTCACGCATCGCTTCTGCAAAAGAGGTGATATCTGTCAGAATGACCAGGATATGCATGCCTTTCTCGAAAGCAAGATACTCGGCGGCTGTCAGTGCCACCTTCGGAGTGATCAGTCGCTCAACGACCGGGTCGTTTGCCAGGTTCAGATACATAACAACGTGGTCGGATACGCCACTCTCCTCAAAGGTTCTGCGGAAGAACTCTGCTACGTCGTATTTAACACCCATAGCGGCAAATACGATTGCAAACTTCTCATCGGAATTATCACCCAGAGAAGCCTGTTTTACGATCTGAGCTGCCAGACGGTCATGTGGCAGACCGTTTCCGGAGAAGATCGGCAGCTTCTGTCCACGAATCAGGGTGGTCAGACCATCGATTGCAGAGATACCGGTATGGATATAGTTTCTTGGGTATTTACGGGTAACCGGGTTCAGCGGCAGGCCGTTTACATTGATGTGTGCTTCCGGATAGATATCACCCAGACCATCGATCGGCTGTCCGATACCATTGAAGGTACGGCCGAGGATGTCCAGTGATACGGCAAGCTCCATCGGATGTCCGGTCAGCTTTGTGTGGGTATTTTTAAGGGACATACCTTCATTTCCCTCAAATACCTGGATAACGGCTTTGTCTTCGTAGAGCTCTACGATACGACCGAGTTTCTTTTCGTTGTTATCCACAACGATCTCTACGATTTCTTCAAAGGAGGCATTCTGCACGCCTTCCAGAACGACCAGAGGGCCGTTAATCTCGTTCAGGCCTAAATATTCTATTGACATTTCTTTTTCCTCCTAAGCGTTCTTTTCAAGTACTTCGTCATAGAAACGATCGACTTCTTTGCGGTAGTCATCGAACATATCCAGACGGTCATTTGGAACATCGTATTTCACGGAAATGATGCGGTCAAAAATGTTGCTTTCTTTCAAAATGGACATCGGCATACCCATGGTAACCAGGGCTTTTGCCTTTGTATTCAGATACAGGATCAGGTCCATCATCAGGAACTGTTTGCGGATCGGAACACAGGTATCGTCTTTGTGGAATGCATTCTGCTGAAGGAATCCAAGACGGATAACCCTTGCGATCTCCAGAGTCAGCTTTTGATCATCCGGGAGAACATCGCTGCCGATCAGCTTAACGATTTCCATCAGAGAGCTCTCCTGGTTCAGGATCGCCATCAGCTGATTTCGTTCGTCTACGAAATTCTTGTCGGCATTGTCACGGTACCATGGTGCCAGGTCATTTACATATTCGCTGTAGCTGGTCAGCCAGTGGATCGCCGGATAATGTCGTGCATAAGCCAGAGACTTATCCAGTCCCCAAAAGCAACGGATAAATCGCTTCGTATTCTGCGTGACCGGCTCGGAGAAGTCACCGCCCTGTGGGGAAACCGCACCGATGATGGAAACACTTCCTTCGGAGCCGTTTAAGTTCTGCATCATACCCGCTCTCTCATAGAAAGCGGAAAGCTTGGAAGCCAGATAAGCCGGGAAGCCTTCCTCTGCCGGCATTTCCTCCAGACGTCCGGATAGCTCACGCAGAGCCTCTGCCCAACGGGAGGTGGAGTCTGCCATGATGGCTACATCATAACCCATGTCACGATAATACTCAGCCAGTGTCACACCGGTATAAATAGATGCCTCACGGGCTGCAACAGGCATGTTGGAAGTATTGGCGATCAGAGTAGTACGATCCATCAGAGGTTTGCCGCTTCTTGGGTCAACCAGTTCAGAGAACTCTTCCAGAACCTGTGTCATCTCGTTCCCACGCTCGCCGCAGCCAATATAGATGATGATATCCGCATCAGACCACTTTGCGATCTGGTGCTGCGTCATGGTTTTTCCGGTACCGAATCCACCCGGGACGGCTGCTGTGCCGCCTTTTGCGATCGGGAACATCGTATCCAGGATACGCTGACCTGTGATCAGCGGTTTGCTTGCTGCGAATCTTGCAGCAGTCGGACGAGGAATACGGATCGGCCATTTCTGAGCCAGTGTCAGTTTTTTCTTTTTCCGTTTGCAAGCTGAACGGTTACGATCGGTTCGTTGATCGTGTATTCTCCATCCATTGCAACTTCCAGCACAGTACCGGAAATGTTCGGAGGAACCATGGATTTGTGGACGATTGCCTGTGTTTCCTGAACTTCTGCGATGATCGTGCCGCCAGAAACAAATTCACCCGGTTTTACGGTGATATGTGTCTGCCATTTTTTCTCCGTATCCAAAGAATCAACGCTGACACCACGGCTGATGTATTTACCGGAGGATTTTGCGATCTCACTTAACGGACGCTCGATACCGTCAAAAATATTGTTGAGGATACCAGGGCCAAGTGTTACGGAAATAGCATCGCCGGTAGCTTCTACCGGGTCACCAGGACGAAGTCCTGTGGTTTCCTCGAAGACCTGAATGGTCGTGATATCGTTTGTCAGACGGATAACTTCGCCTACCAGACGTTCTTTTCCGACGTAGACCATTTCAGCCATCTGAAATCCTGTGTTGCCTTTCAGGTAAATAACAGGACCGTTAATGCCGTAAATAGTACCTGTTTTATGCATTTGTAGCACCTCCGTTAAATGAGAAGTCTGCTTTTAACTTTTCCAGTTTGGAAGCGAAAGAATTGTCGATCAGGATGTTGCGATCCTGAAGAACGGCTCTTGTGCCGCCCATAAAGGAATATTCAGAAACGGTAACAGGAGCTCCGGTTGCGACCTGGAGACTGGAACGTTTGTCGGAGTCTGCAGGGTCAATGTAAAGGATCAGTTTTCCGGAACCGGCCTCTTTCTGAATGTTTTTGATCTGTTTGATCAGCAGCTGCTGATATGCTGAAGTAGTCATGTAATCTTCAAGCAGCTGTTTTACTTCGACAAAAAGCTTTTCTTTCAGTTCATTCTGTTTCTGTGTGATCTTACGCTTGATCTGAAGCTGCTCTTTGGAAAGAGCCATATTGTTGTTTCTCTTCAGATTGTCGCTTTCTGTTTTTAACTGTAAATCAGACTGGCGAAGAGTGGTTGCTTTGTGTTCTTTTTTCTACCTTGTCCAGATTTACTTTATATTCTTCAATCATGGCAGAAGCCTGTTTTCTGGCCTCTTCCAGAGAAGATTCTTCAAAATATTTAAGCTTTTCTTCCGTAGTCAAAATATCTCACCTTCTTTATAATTTTATTCCGATTGCTTCGCTTACATAGGAAGTGATAAAGTCCGGTTTGCGGCCGGTACCGTGGCGGTCAGGGATTTCGATAAGAAGTGGAAGACGGCGGTTTAAGCGGACATCATCAATAATATCCGAAACTCCCGACCGAATTTTTCGGTCAGGAGAATAATACCGTTTTCTTTATTGGCAATTGCATCTTCCAGTGCTTTACGAAGTTCCGCACGTTCGTGCACGATACAGCCTTCTACGCCTGCCAGACGCATGCCGGTCAGAGTATCGACGTTATCACTGATTAAGAACATTTTCATAAATTAATTGCCTCCTGATATGCGAACAGGAAATTAAAGTTTACCAAGAATCATGAAGGAGATGATCAGACCATACAGAGCGATACCTTCGGCCATAGCTACGAAGATCATGGATTTACCAAAGATGCTGCCGTCTTCGCTGATAGCACCCAGAGCAGAACTTGCTGCGTTTGCAACGGCGATACCACCACCGATGCAGGAAAGACCGGTTACCAGTGCAGCTGCCAGATAACCCATACCAGCTGCCAGACCGCTTGCAGATGCAGAAGCAGTATCAGCTGCCAGTGCTACAGAACCGTCGCCTGTGAAGATCATGATAACGGCAAGAGCCATGGTTCCAAAGAAGAGGAAGCAGTTGATGCCAAGTGTGGTTTTGAAGCGTCCACGGTTCTTTTCACCGATCAGAAATGCTGCGGTTGGTACGACGATGCTCAGAAGCAGTGCTGCGATAAAAATGAATTTTGTAATAGTTGACATAGTAATTTCCTCCTTAATCGTGTGTGATTATGAACTCACAAATATAAAATAGTTTATTTCCGTTATTTTGCTTTTAAATGTCAATCAACGGATTTTTTAACAAATGGTGTGAATGGATGTCCTTCGCCTTTATAGAAACGGCTGAACATTTCGTAGTATTCCAGACGAAGTACCTGGATACCAACGATCAGACCCTCCATTGCACATACAAAAACGTTACCAAGTACGATAACGATCCAGTTGATGTTTCCGGATTCGGCTCCGGCAAGCATCAGGACTACTTCCATCATAGCTGCGTGGCTGACGGCGAAAGCACCGATACGCACGAAAGACAGCGTGTTGGAGAAGTAGCTCAGTAATACATCAAACAGTTCGAAAAATGCAGTTACAAGGAACATGCCTTTTTCTTTTGGCATAGCATCTGCTTTTTTCTCGACCAGTTTACCGAGCGGCTCTTTGAAGCCGATCAGGATCAGCGGAATGAGGAACATAACCACCAGAACACCGGCTGCCGGGATGGCATGACCTGTCATAAATAAGAAAACGACTGCAACGATCGCACCGTAGAATACAAAACCGGCGATACCGTTTGTATCAAAGAAGATGTTCTCAGCATCTTTTCTGCGGACTGCATTGATAATATGCAGAACCATCGTTGTCAGGATCAGGAACATACCAAATGCGATGGCAACAACGAAAGCGGTGTTCATAGTACCGATAAACGGAAGCGTTGTCATTGCATCCTTCGGATGCATCCAGAGTGCAGGTATGACATCCTCAAAACCGAAGAAACTGCCGAACAGGAAACCGAAGATCGTAGAGAAGACTCCGGCACTGCTTAAGCATGCTGCGAGTTCCATTTTTTTGAAATGGTAGAGCAGGGCACCGCCGATCACCAGGCAGAGTCCCTGACCGACATCACCGAACATTGCACCGAAAATAAAGGAATAAGTCAGTGCTACGAAGATGGTCGGATCGATCTCGTTGTAAGACGGAAGACCGTACATACGAACGAATAATTCAAACGGACGGAAGATACCAGGATTTTTCAATTTGGTAGGCGGTGTCAGTGTGCTGTCTTTATCCTGATCTTCATTGCTTTCGATCAGACAGAACAGATTCTTGTCATCGGCTACGTCTTTTTCAAAACGAGCGGCATCGCTTTCCGTCATCCAGCCACACAGAATGTAGAAGACCTGTTTACCTTCTTTTGTGCAGGCTGCAAGTTTACGCACATCAAAGTTTGAAGTGAGTGAACGGAATTTGTCTCTGCAAAGCAGGACTTTGTTTTTGTACTCGTTGAGCAGTTTCGCACTTTCTTCACGGCACTCCTGAAGCTGGACATCAAGATCATGGATATCAGACTGAAGTTTTGTACCGACTTCCTGTGGAATACCTTCGTATTCATCCGGAAGGTGGATGCGTTCAAAGTGCAGGGAAGAAAATACGGCATCGATCTGTCCGGCTCTGCCCGCCGGCACAAAGTAAACACCCCATACATACTGCTCATCTTCGCTGCAGCGATAGAACACGGTGTCCAGATTTTCGTAGACATAGTGCTCCAGTTTTTGTAGTAATCGCGTGTGATCTTACCGAAACGATATTTGATAAACTTAAACTGCAGTACGCTGTGAATATCAAAATCGAATCCAAGGAACGGTCTTAAACGTTCATAAGAAGCTTTCAGATCTTCCTTCTTTGCTTCCAGAGCATTGGTTCTTGTATAAATATCAGAAAATTTGCTTTCCAGAGTTGCGAGAGTCTCAGAAGCTTCTTCAATCGAAATAGTGCCGGTTGGGTTTTCCTGATTTTTATCCGTACCGAGCATGGAAGCGAATTCTTCTGCTTTTGTGAGCTTGTCTTTATAAGGATTGATCTCAATATAAGGACGAAGAGACTTGACAGTCTTAAGCTCGGAAAGAGCATTTTCCAGATGAATTTCGTATTTGGATAAATAGTCATTCACCACACGGTCGATGTCTTCTTTCGGACCGGTAACGCTCAGAAATTTCATTTTCTCAATCAACGATTACACCCCCTTTTCAGATTTGAAATATATTTTTGCGTCTCACTGGTCGGAAGACCGTATCGGATGCACTCAAGCGTGGTTGTGAGGTCGTCAACCTCATGTTCTTTCTCATAGAGATATGAAATGATAACTGCAATGGAAAATGGATCCTCCTTTGCGTTCTTACGCTGAACACGATAACGGATCTGATAATAGGCGTCGTCCAGTGAAAGTTTTGCTTCCTCCGGGAAATGTCGTCCGTAGTAAGTATTTCTGATGGCTGCGGTCAGTTCATCTGTAGTTGCAGCTTCGACCATCTCTTTGATCTGAGAGGTCTGAAGACGGTATTGGATACCGATCAGATGTGCATAGACGTCCGCATTGCTCATGTTGTAAAAATGCTTGGAACGATAAATCCAACGTATGTTCAGCAAATCCATTTTGACACCGTAATCGTCCATAAAGATTCTTTCTTCGTCACGAGTCAGAACCTTTTTTTGCGGCTGTCCCAGAACCATTTGAAATAGCACAGGTCAAGTGCCATCTCGTAATCCCACAAAGTAGGTTCGACAGACCGGAGAGAAGAGATAAAGGACGATAGTAGATGCTTCCTTTCAGAAGGCTTACAAACTCATTCAGAGTTTTACAGTTGGAAAGAGCGGTCAAATTGATGTCCGAGTGTTTTTCAAAGAAATCTTTGAAAATATCGAAATTCAATTCAACATCTCTGTGGTCAAATACCATTCGCATACAGGTTTTCAGAAGTCCGATCTCGTATCTGCGGAAGTACAGATCCAGGATTTTACGCTGATGTATGGTTGCGAAACGGTAGATACTCTGGAAATCCGTGTAGATTGCGTTTGTGAGCATTTTCTCGATCTCTCCGCGGTGCAGGGAATTTTCGTTGGAATTTGCGAAAATACCAGCATAAGCGGACTTTGTTTTCAGAAATCCGATGGCATCGGAAACGGATGTCAAAGAGGCGAGATGCTGAAAATCTTTAGCGGTCAGAAGCTTCCTTCGCATACCGCGAATCTTGGTCGCTGTACCGCTGTAGGCTAACAGATTTCCCATAATTTTACTCCTCGATCATTTTTGCGATCAATCCGGCAGCAAGCTTTTCATGATTCTGATTGTAATCATTTTCGATTGCCTGAATCGAATCTTCAGTTGCTTTCTGCAGATCGGCAAGACTTTTTTGCATTTCTTCATTTAAGCTGGAACGAATCTGATCAAGCTTCTCCTGCGTAGCTTTCTCAGCCTCTTCATCAAATGCCTGAATACGTTCACGCATCTGCTGTTCCAGTGCCTTCTTTTCGTTCTCGGCAGCCTCAATGATACCGGCTGAGGCCTCTTCGATTGAAGACAGACGCTTGATGACGAGATCCATGTGCATCCCTCCTTTAGTATAGTATAGTTGCAGCTTTGAAATTCAAGCTGAACATATGCAAAAAGCACAGCCCAGCCCACAAAAAAAAAACTGCAGAAGTTTATTGCCCTGACACTTCTGCCCTTATATGATTATTGCCAGACAACCGTAAAATCATGTTCACAGATACCTATTATAAATAGGTAGTTCTTTTTTTTTCACTCCGTCTGACAGCTTACATTATACACGATTTCCACTTGATTTCCATATGCAAAATTCTCAAAAAAATAAAAAAAATTTTATGGTTGTTTTGCACAATTAGAATGGATATGATAAAATACATGGGTATAACTCAGAAGAAAGTCAGTGATACCTAGTATATAAAATTTATATGATGCGGATTGCGAGAGTGCAAAGCACGGAACAATACGTATGGCATCAGTTACTGACAAATCTCAATGTCATAAATGCCAGGGTCAAAAGCCTGAAAGCACGATGTGCTTGCACAAACATAAAATTGGAGGAAAATAAATGCGTTTAAGAAATATACCGGGGAGCGGATGAAGTGATCAGAAACTGTGACTGGGTAATCAAGGAACCGGCAGATAAAAAAGGAAAATGGAATACAATATTTGGAAATGAAAATCCGATCCATATCGAAGTTGGGATGGGAAAAGGGCAGTTTATCACTGAGATGGCAAAGAGAAATCCACAGATCAACTACATCGGAATTGAGCGTTATACGAGCGTTCTTCTGCGTGCCGTACAGAAAAGAGAGCAGATTCCGACAGAAGAAGCCCTGCCGAATCTGCTCTATCTGTGTATCGATGCCAGTGAACTTCCGGAAATCTTTGCAAAAGACGAAGTGGCAAAGATCTACCTGAATTTCTCAGATCCATGGCCGAAGGATCGCCATGCAAGACGCAGACTGCCGTCAAAAAGAATTTCTGGCACGCTATGACCAGATCCTTGTGCCGGATGGCAAAGTAGAATTCAAGACCGATAATCGCGGACTGTTTGATTTTGCACTGGAACAAAGGGAGATCGCCGGCTGGAACCTGGACGGCTGTACCTTTGACCTGCATCATGATGAAAACATGAATGAAGGCAACGTGATGACCGAGTACGAAGAAAAATTCTCAAGTATGGGAAATCAATCTATAAAATGATCATCAGCCGGTAAACAGATGTCATATTATATAGAAACGAAATAGAAACCGGACTATCCGTTTCGTTCGGTGGAGGAAAAATGGCACGAAGACAGAATGTTCGTGATCGCATTGGCATGGCAGTCTATGAAAAGAAAAAGCTGAACAAGAAACTGGTGACCATGCAGAAATCTTTTCAGGAAGTAAAGCACCTGATCGGGGATGCAAAAAAGAAAAAAAAAGAAGGCGTTTACAGTGGAGAATTTCCGGTGTAAACGCCTTATGTTGTTTCGGACTATTTTTTGATGCGGAACGTTTTCGATTTTCCGCAGGCAGCCAGCAGATTTTTACTTTACATCAGTGCTTTGTACCATCAAACTCAAACGGCTGCAGATGTTCCGGAAGTGATTCGTCACGCTTTTGAAGCTGATGGTTGATAAGACGCTGGATCAGATAGCGTATAAATGCGACTGCCGGAACACCGAGGAACATACCAAGGACCCCGGCAATACTGCCGCCGACCGTGATGGCGAAGATGATCCACAGCGGCTTCAGACCGGTAGAATCTCCGAGGATTTTCGGTCCGAGGATCAGACCGTCAAACTGCTGTAATACAAATACCATGACAACAAAGATCACGGCTTTGAGCGGACTGATAAAAAGCAGGATGATCGTACTTGGAATGGCACCGATGAATGGGCCAAAATAAGGGATCATGTTTGTGATTCCGACGATTACGCTGATCAGCACGGCATAAGGAAGTCTCAGGATCAGCATCAGTACAAAACAGAGCACTCCGATGATCGTAGAGTCGATCGCCTTTCCGACGATAAAACTGCTGAACAGACGATTGGCTTCTGCAGAAACTTCCAGGATCAGCTGGATATATTTTACCGGGACAAATGCATAGACAACAGCTTTGCAGGAATTGACCAGAGGACGTTTGTCTGCCAGCATATAAATGGAAACCATGATCGCAATAAAGAGGTTCAGCACCCATTTAAGGATGGACATGGAGATCGAATACAGTGCCGGTATCATATTTGCGGCAAAATCCTTCGCATAGTTGATAAAGTTCGGGATCGCATTGTTGATCGTATTTCTCAGCACTTCCGTATCCAACGAAGGGAAACGCTCTTCTAAAGTATCAAAGAAATGATAAAGCTGCTGTGCCGCAGTCGGAATAAAATTGACCAGATCCGTCAAACTGGTGATAATCTGCGGGATAACACCGAAAAGTACGATCACAATGATGCCGATCACAAGAACATAAGCAGTGATGATCGCCAGGATCTTACAAAGAGCATCACTTTTAATCTTACATTTATCACGGAACAGCTTGTAAAAGCGGGCAACTGCCGGGTTCAGTATGTAGGCAATCAGAGCACCGATGATAAACGGCATCAGAACAGCCAGACCTTTTTCAATATTTTTCAGTGTCGTGTTCCAGGATGTGATCAGATTGATGATGATCGCACCGAAAAAGATGACAAACATCGTATAAATACAGATTGTAAAATAACGGTTATTGGCCGTAAATTTATTTTTCTTGATGTCATCATCCGATTTGTTTTGTTTCTCCAGATTCATGGGCATCCCCCTTATAAAATGTTTAAAAAACAAGTTACTTCTAATTATAAAAGGCACGGAAAATTAGTTCAAGTGTTCTTTCTTAAAAAACTATAAAAAACTTAAAAAAAGCTTGCAATTTGTAAAACTGTATATTATAATATGTCTTGCGTTCGAGGTAACGCAACACAAGATATGCGCGATTAGCTCAGCTGGCAGAGCACCTGACTCTTAATCAGGGTGTCCAGGGTTCGAACCCCTGATCGCGCACTAAAAGCACTGTTTTCGATGACATGTAGAGAGCATCGGGGACGGTGCTTTTTTCGTGCAGTTTGCACAAAAGAGAAGTCCCACTTGTTGACCGTGGTTTGTGTTGAGTTCAGGAATCAAAAATTGGCTGTGCTTTTTTCTCCGGTGTACGCCTTTGGACTTGTTAGAATGATTCGGGTGTGTTATATTAGACATAGAACTCTAAAATCAAGTCGAACGTATGCGAGACTTGGCATGCGATTCTGGTCGGTTTGGATGATATTTACTTAGCAGAATCGATGTGCATTTACACACAATAAGACAGGGGTTGATATCATGGGATTTTTTGACAAAGCTTTAAAAAGGTACAGGATGTGGGAGAAAACATTGCCGCATCAGCAAACAATGTAAAAACAGTTGTTGAGACAAGTGTACAGGATACAATGGAGATCACCGGTCTGAAAAGACAGATCCGTGAATTAGAGAAAGAAATGGATGCACAGTATCTGCAGATCGGAAAGAAATATGCAGAATTTGTAGCAGATATGGATGATGCAGAACCGGAAACAGCAGAAAATGAAGCAGCCGAAGCAACAGAATCTTCAGAAGTGATCGATGAAGTGAAGGAAGAAGCAATTGACGAAGTAAAGGCAGAAGCAGCAGATGAAACGGTCGATGAAGCAAAAGAAGAAGCAGCTGATGAGGACGAAGAGCCGGTGTTTGATGTTTCTGATTTCCTGACGATCATCAAACAGGATCAGGCAAAGAAAAAGGAGCTGGAAAATCAGCTGGCGGAAGTAGAGAAGAGAGCAAAACAGAATACACTTCTTCGCGAAAAGACAAAAGCGGAAGAGTCTTTTGAACAGGAAAAAGGCGTTCTCGACAAAGCACTTGCCATGGAAATTATTTCTAAGGAAGAATATGAGCAGAAGCTGAATATTGCCAGGAAAAAAGTAGAAAATTTTGCAGAGATCAAAAAATCGAGCAGCAGTTCGAGATGGGCATTATCACAAAAGAAGAAAAAGATGAGAAAATAAATGCCATTCTGAATGCCTGACAAATCTGGTGTCTGCTTTACAGAATCAAAATCAGGTTGTATAATCGGGGCAGAATGTCGTCCGATGGATGGACGAAATGGATAAAGGAGATGTAGAAGTTATTATGGTAAAGATTGATATTATTTCCGGTTTTTTGGGTGCAGGTAAAACGACCCTGATCAAAAAACTGTTACAGGATGCATTTAAAGGACAGCAGGTGGTATTGATTGAGAATGAATTTGGCGAAATCGGTATTGACGGTGGATTTTTGAAAGATGCAGGAATCGAAATCAAAGAAATGAATTCCGGATGTATCTGCTGCTCTCTGGTAGGAGATTTCGGAACCGCTTTAAAAGAAGTGGTAGAGAAATATCATCCGGACAGAATCCTCATCGAGCCATCAGGTGTTGGTAAACTTTCTGACGTTATCCATGCAGTTGAAAATCTGCATCTGGAAGCAGACGGAGAAGTGAAACTGAACAGTGCCGTTACGGTTGTCGATGTTCTGAAATGCAAAATGTATCTGAAGAACTTTGGTGAATTCTTCAAGAATCAGGTAGAAGCAGCCGGCACGATCATCTTGAGCCGTACCGATACAAAGAAGGCAACACCGGAAAAAATCGAAGCTGCCATCGAACTGATCCGTGAACTGAATCCGGATGCTACGATCATCACAACACCGGTGGAAGATCTGGGTGGACAGAAGATCCTGGACACGATCGAAGGAATGAAGATCGACCTTTCTCATGTAGAAGAAGAGCATGACCATTGCTGTGATCATGACCATCATCACGACCATGACCATGAAGAGCATGAGCATCATCACGATCATGAGGATCATGACCACGACGAGCATGAGCATCACCATGACCATGGAGAGGGCTGCACCTGCGGCTGCCATGACCACGATCATGACGAGCATGAGCATCATCACGACCATGATCATGACGAGCATGAGCATCACCATGACCATGGAGAGGGCTGCACCTGTGGCTGCCATGACCATGACCACGAGGGACATCATCATCACCATCATCACGCAGATGAGGTATTTACAAGCTGGGGTAAGGAAACCGTCCGTAAATACAGCCGTGAAGAGATTGAAAAGATTCTGAAAACTCTGTCAGAAGAAGATTCTTACGGAATGATCCTGCGTGCAAAAGGTATGCTGGAGAGCGAAGACGGTGTCTGGACTTATTTTGACATGGTTCCGGAAGAAGTGGATATCCGTGAGGGAAGTGCAGAATACACAGGCCGTATCTGCGTGATCGGTTCCAAACTGGATGAAGCACAATTAGAGCAGCTGTGGTTTGCGAAATAAGGAACAAGGTAAAAAAGATGAGTGATTTTAATATTTCAACACCGGTTTATCTTGTGACCGGTGTCCTGGAGAGCGGCAAAACTTCTTTTCTGGATTTTACTGCGAAACAGGATTACTTTCAAATAGAAGGAATAACACTCCTGATCACCTGCGAAGAGGGTGAGGAGGAGTACGACGAGAAAGAACTTCTGAAATACAACACGGTTGTCGAGAAGATTGAAGAGCCGGAGGATTTTACATTTGAGAACCTCCGTGTTCTGCATCGCAAATATCATCCGGAGCGAGTGCTGCTTGAGTACAATCCGCTCTGGGGTGTCAACAAACTGCGTGCGATGAAACTGCCGCTTGGATGGGGCATTTCTCAGGAGATCGTGATCGTAGACGGCAGCAGCTATCAGATTTACCGTGCAAATATGCAGTCTCTGTTCTCAGAGATGGTGCAGAATGCAGATATGGTGATCTTCAATCGCTGTAAATCAAGTGATCCGCTGACCAATTATCGAAGAGGCATCAAGGTTGTCAATCCTTCCTGTGATATCAGCTTTGAGGATGAGGATGGTGAACTGATCGACCTGTTTGAGGAAAACACGCCGTACGATATGGATGCTCCGATTATCGAAATAGAAGATGTGGATTACGGTATCTTCTATGTGGATATGAATGACCATCCGGACAAATACGTGGGGAAAACGGTGAAGTTCAAGGCTCGTGCCATGAAGAGCAAAAACAAAGAGGCACCTTATTTTGTGCCGGGAAGAAAAGCGATGACCTGCTGTGCAGATGATATGCAGATGATCGGCTACATCTGTAAGAGTCCGATCGCTCCGCAGCTGAAACATGGACAGTGGGTTATGGTCACTGCAAGGGTAGCATTTGAATACGATAAGTTTTATCGCGGAAAAAGGTCCTGTGCTGTATGCAAGCAAGGTAGAACCGTGCGAACCGCCGGCAGATGAAATGGTATATTTTAACTAAGTAAGCAAAACGCTGGCGAAAGCCGGCGTTTTGTGCGTTTGGTCTGATACAGCTTCCGGCGGACTGCAGAGGTGCAGGATATCAGATTTTTCCGCAGATTGGGGGTTTTATTATGAGAATGTATGATCTGATCAGGAAAAAGCGAGATGGGGAAAGATTAGCAAAAGAAGAAATTGACTGGATGATCCGAAGTTATACAAAGGGGAAATCCCAGATTATCAGATGTCAGCACTGATGATGGCGATTTATTTTCGAGGAATGAATGAACAGGAAACCTTAAATCTGACGCTTGCCATGGCGGACAGCGGAGAGCGGCTGGATCTTTCGGCAATCCATGGGATTAAAGTTGACAAGCATTCGACAGGAGGTGTTGGGGACAAGACATCGCTGGCACTTGTTCCGCTTGTAGCTTCCTGCGGAATTCCGGTAGCGAAAATGAGCGGCAGAGGCCTTGGGCATACCGGTGGCACGATCGACAAGCTGGAGAGCTTTTCCGGATTTTCAACGGCAATCCCGGTTGAAACGTTTATAAAGAATGTCAATACGATCGGCATTTCGATCATGGGACAGACGGCAGATCTGGCTCCGGCTGACAAAAAAAACTCTATGCCCTGCGGGATGTGACGGCGACCGTGGACAATCTTTCACTGATCGCCAGCTCGATCATGAGCAAGAAACTGGCTGCCGGTGCCGATGCGATCGTTCTGGATGTCAAGACCGGAAGCGGAGCTTTTATGAAAAGCGAAGAAGATGCGTTTGCTCTGGCAGAAGAGATGGTGACGATCGGCAAAAATGCAGGGCGTCAGATGCATGCACTGATCACCGATATGGATCAGCCGCTTGGTTATGCAATCGGAAATGCTCTGGAAGTAAAGGAAGCGATCGCAACTTTGAACGGCAGCGGTCCGGAAGATTTCACGGAGCTGGTTCTGGCACTCGGAAGCCGGATGCTGATCGCCGGCAAAAAGGCAGAGGATGTCGCTTCCGCAGAAAAAATGCTGCGGCAGTCCATCCAGAATGGAGATGCACTTAGAAAACTGGAAGCATTTGTCAAAGCACAGGGCGGCACAGGAGAAGAAGTTTCTCATCCGGAGAAACTGCCTGCAGCCTCTATGCAGATTGCAGTACCATCGCCGCAGAGCGGCTATATTTCTCATATCCAGTGTGATGAAATCGGAGTCTGCTCCCTGCTTCTTGGCGGCGGAAGAGAGACAAAAGACAGTGTGATCGACCTTTCGGTAGGACTGGAGCTGAAAAAGAAAGTCGGAGATTATGTCGAAAAAGGCGAGACACTGGCGGTTCTGCATGCAAATGATCAGGAAAAAAGCCGGGCAGGCAGAAGAGAGATTCCTGCGTGCATACCGGTATTCCGAGACGCAACCACCGAAACGTCCGATGATTTTCGGAGAAATTTAAAAGAATTTCAAATAATACCTATGAAACATACTGAAATTATGGTATAAAGAAAGCATAATGTAAAATTGAGTGTCTTACTCTGCAAAAAGCAATTTGTATAACTTTACCGCAGAAGCATTCCCCCGCTTCAACTGCACGGAGCACTAAGCGGTGGCAGGAGTGAAAATCTGCTCAGGAGTATCTTTATGACATCATTTGTTTAAAACAAAAGAATAAATAATATGAGGAGAACAAGTATGGAACAGCTGATTCAGGAATGGAGAGCATCTCTTCCCAAATTCAGGGAGATGACAGAAAAATTTTATGCGAAAGAAGTAAGCGTGAAAGAATACAAAGGATTTTCCGGAGGATACGGAAGCTATGCCCAGAAAGGCGGCAAGGCAAGCATGCTGCGTCTGCGTATGCCGGGCGGAAGACTGACAAAAGAAAAACTGAAATTTATCGCAGAGATGGTAGAACAGTATCATGTGGACAAAGCACATTTTACGACCTGCCAGGCAGTGCAGCTGCATGATCTGGACAAAGACAGCGTCTGTGATATCATGGAAAAAAGCAGTGGATGTCGGTATCATCACAAAAGGCGGTGGCGGAGATTTCCCGCGAAATGTGATGTGTTCTCCGCTTTCCGGCGTAGAAATGGGAGAATATTTTGACGTACTGCCGTATGCAGAGGCTGTGTCTGATTATCTTCTGAAAAAACGCAGATAAAGTGACCATGCCGCGAAAACTGAAAGTCGGATTTTCCAATTCTCCGGCCAATGTGACATGCGACCTTCCGTGATCTTGGATTTGTAGCAGCAGAGGACGGAACATTTACCGTATATAGTGCGGGCGGACTGGGCAACAATCCACGCATGGGTGTGAAAGTGGCAGAAAACGTAGAGCCGTCACAGATCCTGTATTATGTGCAGGCGATGGTCAATACCTTCCTGGCATACGGAAACTATGAGAACCGCGGAAAAGCCAGAACACGTTATATGCAGGAAAAACTGGGAAGCGAAGGCTATGTGAAGGCATTTCTGGAGAAACTTGAAGAAGTAAAGAAAAATGAAAAACTGGATCTGAACCTTGCTGTTTCCGGTACAGAAAAAGCAGCCGACGGTGAACTTCAGACAGAAAACAAACGAATCGTGGCACAGAAACAGCCGGGACTCTATGCAGTAAAATATCATCCGATCGGCGGTGTGCCGAAAGTGTCAAAATTTGGCGAGATCTATGAAAGCATCAAAGATGTATCGGATGCAGAAATCCGCATTTCACCGGATGAGACAGTCTATATCATCAACCTGACGGCAAAAGAAGCAGAAAAAAGTGCTTGCAGCTACGGATGACGGAGCAGAAACTTTATTCGAAAGTTCCGTATCCTGTATCGGAGCAACGATCTGTCAGGTTGGTGTGCGTGATTCCCAGGGACTTTTAAGAAGACTGGTTGAGACAGCAAAAGAATATGATTTTGCGGACGGTGTACTGCCGCAGATCCATATTTCCGGATGTACTTCATCCTGTGGGACACATCAGATCGGAAAGATCGGTTTCCACGGCGGAGTAAAGAGAATTGACAGTGTGACAGAGCCGGTATTTACGCTTCATGTGAACGGCTGTGACAGACAGGGTCAGGAGGCATTTGGCGAATCCTGGGGCATGATCAAAGAAAGCGATATCCCGGACTTTCTCATGGAAGTTGGAAAAACCGTTCAGCAGGAAAACACCGTGTTTGCCACATGGTATGAAAAGACACCGGAGAAATTAAAAGAGATTGCTGAAAAATATCTGATTAATTCAAGTCGAACGCACGTGAGACTTGGTGCGTGATTCTGGTCAGCGAAAGCTGACATATTCTTCTCAGAATCACTGCACATCCTCGCGTGAGCATTTATCTCAGTCGGAGATTGTACTCCCACTGAGAAAGACTTGTTATTACTCACCACTTGCAGAAGTGGGAGTCTTCTCGACTGAGATAAAAAACTTTTGACTTCAATGGATGCCTGCGAATTGCTCCATTACAAGGTAACTCTCACAATCCTGCAAATTTTCCTTGCTTTTCAGAAAAAAACTAGCCGTTTGGATAGTGTACAAAACACGGAAAAATTGCTATACTTTTTCTTGGGAAGAGGAACTTATAAACATAAAACGTAGTAAAACAACAGAGAAAGCGGGGTGTTGCATTGGCAGAAAACAGCATGTGGGAAGAGATGATGCAAGGGGAGAAAATCTGCTATGTAAAACCCCGCCGTGCAATCAGGCGGCTGAAAGCGGCAGATGAAGAGAATATAACAGCGTATATTTATGGGGTCAGCGGTTGCGGCAAAACGGAACTGGTCATGCGATATCTGAAGAACCGGAAATATACGCTGTTTAACGCTGGTTTGGTAACAGTGGAGGAACTGCGTGAGATCAAGGTTTCCAAGCAGCGGAAAACCGTGGTGATCAACAGTCTGCACGATATGGCGATGCAGAATGATACTGAGGAGATCCGGGAAGCGATCATCGAACTTGTGGAGCGTGAGGATGTGTGGCTGATTTTGAGCGGACGCTGTGCGGTACCGCCGTGGCTGACTGCTGTGCGGTATCGTGAAGTCTTCTATGTGATCGGTGAGCAGGAGCTGCTGTTTGATGAAGATCAGGCAGATCAGTATATTGCCATGACCGGGATGATCTTCAGTGAAGAACAGCGGGCAAAAGAAAAAAGCATACTGCGTTGGTATGCCGATCGGCTGGAGCATCACAAATAGTGTCTATTGGCAGATGCGTATGGGGCAGGATGAAAAGGATGTCACGAAACCGTTTTCAGATGAAGAATACCGGACGATGGTGGAGAGGCACTGAGCCAGATGTGGGATTATCTGGAATATCATGTCTATGACCGCTGGGAAATATCAATACAGGAATTTCTGATGGAAGTTGCAATTGTGGAAGATTTTACCGTATATATGGCGGAGATGATCACCGGACGCAATGATGTAGAATCGCTTCTTGAAAGGATTCAGTGGATCGGTAATTTCATGGATATTGTCCGAAACGGAAGTGAAACGGTCTACAAACTCAGAAATCAAATGCGGATCAGCATGATCCGGAGGCTGAGGCGAAAATACACAAAAGAGCAGATCCGTAAGCTTTACGAAAATGCAGGACTTTATTACCAGATCAGTAAGCAGCCGTTAAAGGCTCTTTCCATGTATCAACAGGTGAATGACACGGAAAGAATCGCCTCGGTGCTGATCGATAATGTTCGGATAGCACCAAACAATGCTTATTATTATGAACTGAAACCGTATTATCTTAAACTGCCGGAAGAAAAAATATGCAAAAGCCCGGAACTGATGTGTGGCATGAGTATGCTGCAGTCGTTGCTTTTAAATACCGAAGAGAGCGAACGCTGGTACCGGGAGCTTCAAAAATATGCAAAAGAACATACCGGAAGTGAACGGCGTTCAGCGAAAGGAAAGATCCTGTATCTGGATATCGGACTTCCGCACCGTGGCAGTGACCATATGGTAGAAATCCTGAAAAATGCATATTTGCTTCTTTTGGATAAAGAAGTGAAAATGCAGGAGTTTTCCGTTACCAGCAATCAGGCATCTCAGATGAACGGCGGCAAGGATTTCTGTGAGTGGAGCAAGCGTGACCGCGAGCTTGCAGGAAGCATTGGCAAGATTGTGGAATTTGTACTTGGAAAATATGGTAAGGGGCTTGTAAATCTGGCACTTGCAGAAAGCTTTTTGAAAAGGGCGGAGATAATTATGAAGTTGCGATGCTTGCAAATAAGGGAAGAATGCAGGCGGAGGCAGGAGGCAAGATCGAGCAGTGTTTTGTCGGAGACGGCATGCTTGCCTGGCTTCATATTATTACCGGAAAAGTAAAAGAAGCGGAGGAGCTTCTGACCAGATTCAAGGGTAAAGCACAGCAGGAAAATGCAGAAAGAATTCTGCCGAATATCGATACCTTTCTCGTTCGCTGTGCATTATATGATGCGGACAAAGCAGCGATTGCAAAATGGCTTGCCCAGGCACCGGATGAAGAACTGATATTCTCTATTTATGATCGTTTTCATTATATTACGAAAGTGCGTGTGTATCTGCAGAATGGCAGAAACGAGCAGGCTTATCATCTGCTTTTGAAATGTGCCTATTATGCAAAAGTGATGCAGCGTACCTACATTGATATAGAAGTGAAACTGCTTCTTGCGATCACGCAGTACCGCATGGGTGAGAAAAAATGGGATGAAACACTTGGCGAGGCACTGACAAAAGCAGAAGAATATCATTTTGTACGGATCATCACAAGAGAAGGTGCGGCTATCCGGCCTCTGCTTCAGGCAACATCCTGGAAGCCGTCGGAAGTAGAAAAAGATCTGGCACAGACCAGAAAGAACAAACAGTTCTGGGCAAAGGTTCAGGACGAGACAGAAAAAATGGCACGATTCTATCCGGCGTATTTAAAAGTGGGTGTGGAAGAAGTCACATTGAGTGATACAATGCTTCGAATCCTGAAACTGCAGGCAGATGGAATGTCAAAAGAAAAAATTGCGGCAGAGCTGAATATGACAACCGCTAATGTAAAATATCATACACAGCAGATCTACAAAAAGACTCGGTGTTTCCAATAAGGCAGGAGCCGTGATGGAAGCGGGCAAACGAGGACTGATCTGAAAATGCAAAGAAAAAGAAACCACAGCACTTGCTGACTGAATCGGTCGGTGGTGCGTGGTTTTTTTATCTCAGTCGGAGAAGACTCCCACTTCTATAAATGGCGAGCAACAAATTTGACCCTGACATCATGGCAAATTTTGAATGAAAATTGAACGAATATGAATGAAAATGAACGTTTGTGAAAACTATACAAAAACAGAAAGGAAAATTTGTGAATTAGTATGATTGAAATTGAACGAATATGATTGTATAATACAATCATGAAACAGAGAGGCACACCAAAGTGCAAAAGAAAAAGAGGTAAGGCATATGATTTATACGGTAACATTTAATCCTTGTCTGGATTATATCGTAGGTGTGGAAGATTTTCAACTGGGAATGACAAACCGCACCTGTTCAGAGCAGATGTTTGCCGGTGGAAAGGGGATCAACGTCTCTATCGTTCTGAAAAATCTCGGCATTGAGAGTACGGCACTTGGATTTATCGCCGGTTTCACCGGAGAGGAGATCCGCAGAAAAGTCGAGAAGATGGGCATTACATCCGAATTTATCCAGCTTGAGAATGGATTTTCCCGGATCAACATCAAACTCAAATCCATCGATGGAACGGAGATCAACGGCACAGGACCTTCGATCGGAAGTGAAGAACTTGAAAGATTGCTTAAGAAACTGGATACACTGAAAAAGGGAGATGTGCTGATCCTTGCAGGCAGCATCCCGGCAAGTCTTCCGGATTCTATTTACAGTGACATTATGGAACGTCTGGAAGAAAAAAGAGGTCATGATCGTGGTGGATGCGACAAAAGACCTTCTGGTCAATGTACTGAAATATCATCCATTCCTGATCAAACCAAACAATCATGAGCTGGGCGATATCTTTGGAGTGGAGATCAGAGAGCGTGACCAGGTAGCACCATATGCGAAGAAGTTACAGGAGATGGGAGCAAGAAATGTTCTTGTTTCCATGGCAGGCAAAGGTGCAGTGCTTCTTGCTGAGGATGGCAGCGTATATGAAAGCCCGGCACCGAAAGGTAAACTGATCAATGCGGTTGGAGCCGGAGATTCCATGGTGGCTGGTTTTACTGCAGGTTATATGCAGAAAGGCAGCTATGAACATGCATTCAAAATGGGCGTTTCCACCGGAAGTGCCAGTGCATTTTCTGAGAATTTTGCCACAAAAGAAGAAGTAGAAGCGATTTATAAAACATTGTAAAGATGCCAGGGTCAAAATCCTGAAACTATGATGTCGAAGTGAGGAACAATTCGTATGGCATTTTTGAATTAGCTTCTTGTAGAAAATCTATCACAAAAAAGAAATGTAAGAAAGGAGAACTTATGAGGATCACAGAACTGCTGGATAAGCGAAGCATCAGGATCGACGGTGCTCCAAAATCCAAGAACGAAGCTCTCGACCAGATGGTCGAACTGATGGCAAAGAGTGGAAAAATCAATGACCTGGAAGCTTATCGCCAGGAAGTATACCGCCGTGAAGAGGAAGGAACGACAGGTGTCGGAGAGGGATTGCGATCCCTCACGGAAAAGGTGCATTTGTAGATAAGCCGGGACTGGCAGCTATGGTAGTAAAGGACGGTGTAGATTACGATTCTCTTGATGGAGAGCCGGTACATCTGATCTTTCTGATTGCAGCACCGAATACCAAAGACAACGTACATCTGGAGGTGCTCAGCAAACTTTCCGTACTTCTGATGGATGAGAATTTTTCCAGAGCACTGCAGAATGCAAAAAGCCCGGAAGAATTTATGAAGATCGTCGATGAAGCAGATCAGGAAGCACCGGATCTGGATGAAAAACTGAAAGCAGACGAAGCGACCTCGGAAGATCAGTTCCGTATTCTGGCTGTCACAGCATGCCCGACCGGTATCGCACATACTTACATGGCAGCGGAAGGTCTGGAAAAGGCTGCAAAAGCGAAAGGATGTTTCATTAAAGTAGAGACAAGAGGTTCTGGCGGAGCGAAAAACGTGCTGACTGCGGAAGAGATCAAAAATGCAGACTGCATCATCGTGGCAGCAGACACAAAAGTTCCGATGGATCGATTCAATGGTAAAAAGCTGATCGAAGTTCAGGTTTCTGACGGTATCAGCAAAGCGGATAAACTGATAGAGCAGGCAATGTCCGGAAATGTACCGGTTTATACTGCATCGGAAAATGCAGAAGTTTCCGAGAAAAAAGCAGGAGGCTCCAAAGGCCATCAGATTTATATGCAGTTGATGAATGGTGTTTCACACATGCTGCCATTCGTCGTAGGCGGCGGTATTTTGATCGCTCTTGCATTCCTGATCGATGGACTTTGTGTAGATATGACATCATTGACAGCAGAAGCACGACAGAGTTTCGGTTCGATCACACCGGTGGCGGCAACACTGAAATCCATAGGAAATCTTGCATTTGGATTTATGCTTCCGGTTCTGGCAGGATTTATTGCTATGAGCATTGCAGACAGACCTGGTCTGGCAGTCGGATTTGTGGGTGGTGCAATTGCAGCAAACGGCAAGTCTGGTTTCCTCGGTGCATTAGTAGCAGGTTTTCTGGCAGGCTATCTTATCCTTCTCTTAAAAAAATTGTTCGGAAAACTTCCGGAAGCACTGGAAAAAATTGCTCCAGTCCTTCTCTATCCGGTATTCGGCATTCTGATCGTGGGACTTGTTATGACGTTTGTCGTAGAGCCTCCAATCGGAGCATTGAACACGGCACTGAACACAGCTCTTACAAACATGAGTGGTTCCAGTAAGGTTCTTCTTGGCATCATCGTAGCAGGTATGATGGCAGTTGACATGGGTGGCCCGTTCAACAAAGCGGCCTATGTATTTGGAACGGCGTCCATCGCAGCAGGAAATTACGGAATCATGGCAGCAGTTATGATCGGCGGTATGGTTCCTCCGTGTGCGATTGCACTTGCAACCCTGCTGTTCAAAGATAAATTTACAAAAGAAGAAAGAGAATCCGGTCCGACCAACTTCATCATGGGTCTGGCATTCATCACAGAAGGTGCAATTCCATTTGCAGCAGCTGATCCGCTTCATGTCATCCCAGCATGCGTGATAGGTTCCGGACTTGCAGGAGCACTTTCCATGGCATTCAACTGTACGCTGATGGCACCGCACGGCGGAATCTTCGTGTTCCCTGTAGTCGGCAATCCGCTGATGTACCTGGTTGCACTGGCAGTAGGAACCGTAGTCGGAGCACTGATGCTCGGTGTGCTTAAGAAAAAAATAGCCGAGTAAACCAAAACTTCATCATAAAACTTTTCCTCAGAAAAACCGCAGTGACTTTAAAGTTGTAAAGCACTGCGGTTTTGCTTTACTTTCTTATCTGCTATGAGCTATAATAAAAGGCGTCAAGGGATGTAACTATATGATTTTTTTTTGCAGCATGAAAAGGGGTGGGATAATATGCTTACTAAAACACGACAGAAAGAGATCTTGAAACTTCTGGAAAACAGAGGCAGCGTGACACTTCAGGAGTTAAAAGATCATTTAAATACTTCAGAATCTACGATCCGTCGAGATCTGAATACGTTGGATGCACAGGGAAGCTGGTCAAGGTTTTCGGTGGGGCAGTTGCGGCTGACAACATGAGCATACGCGATGAGCAGGTGTCACGAAGAGAAGAAAAGAATTTAGAAGAAAAAAGACTGATTGCACGTTATGCGGCATCGCTGATACAGGATGATGATTTTGTGTATCTCGATGCCGGAACGACAACCGGATGTATGCTCGATTATATTTCCGATGCGACAACGGCCGTTTTTGTGACGAATGCACCATCGCATGCACAGAAACTGGCACGCAAAGGCATGGAAGTCATTCTGATCGGCGGCAGACTCAAACAGTCCACGGAAGCAGTGGTTGGAGAAGAGGCATGCAGACAGATCGAGAAATTTAATTTCAGTCTTGGTTTCCTGGGCAGCAACGGCGTTTCCGAACGCTCCGGATTTTCGACACCGGATCAGGACGAAGCGATGGTCAAAAAAAAAAGAGCAATCGAACGCATCCACCGGTGCTTTGTTCTCTGTGATCACACGAAATTTTACAAAGTCAGCCCGATCAGCTTTGCAAAATTAGAAGATGCCGTCGTACTGACAGATTCTGCACCGCAGGGCAATTTTCAGGAGATGCCGAACATCGTGGAAATTTCCGAAGATGAATAGATAGAAATACCAAAAACGGCAAAACTGTAAAAGTGAAAAGGATGCCGGGAGTGCCTTGAAACAGAGCAATCAGCAGGCATCAAATAAAAAATGGAAAATAAAGGAGGAAGAAAACATGGGATGGTTGATATTGATCGTACTTCTTTTGATTGTGCTGATACTTTTGCTTTCCTGCGTGAAGATTGTGCCTCAGGCAACCGCAATGGTTGTGGAACGTCTTGGCGGATATCGTGCGACCTGGTCGGTCGGACTTCATGTGAAAGCACCGTTTATTGACCGTGTCGCAAAGAAAGTCATTTTAAAAGAGCAGGTGGTGGATTTCCCGCCGCAGCCGGTTATCACAAAAGATAATGTTACGATGCAGATTGACACCGTTGTATTCTTCCAGATTACCGATCCGAAGCTGTATGCATACGGTGTGGAAAACCCGATGATGGCGATCGAAAACCTGACCGCAACGACACTTCGTAACATCATCGGTGATCTGGAGCTGGATCAGACGCTGACATCCAGAGAGACCATCAACACGAAAATGCGTGCGTCGCTTGATATTGCCACCGATCCGTGGGGAATTAAAGTAAACCGTGTGGAGCTGAAAAATATCATGCCTCCGGCAGCTATTCAGGAAGCCATGGAGAAACAGATGAAAGCAGAGCGTGAACGAGAGAAGCGATCCTGATCGCAGAAGGTGAGAAAAAATCTACCGTGCTTGTGGCAGAAGGCAAAAAAAGGAATCTGCAATCCTGGATGCAGAGGCAGAAAAAAACCGCAGCAATCCTGCGAGCAGAAGCACAGAAGGAAAAGATGATCCGCGAAGCCAGAAGGTCAGGCAGCAGCCATCCTGAAAGTACAGAAAGCAAATGCGGACGGTCTTCGTTTCTTAAAAGATGCAGGAGCAGATGAAACCGTTCTGGCACTGAAGAGCTTTGAAGCACTTGACAAAAGTGGCAGACGGCAAAGCAACCAAGATCATCATACCATCGGAACTGCAGAATGTTGCCGGCACATTGACAGCACTTGCAGAGACTGTAAAAACCGAGAAAAAAGAAACAGCAGATCCGGTTTAAAAGAAAGTATAGGCCATTTTTGAATTTATGAAAAATGAAATGGTTTGAAAACGAATATGGAGGATAAAAAATGGATTTAAAAGGACGCAATTTTCTGACTTTAAAAGATTTCACGGCAGAGGAAATCATTTATCTGGTCGATCTGGCAGCAGAACTGAAAGAAAAAAAGAAAAAAGGAATCCCGGTTGACACCTTAAGAGGAAAAAATGTGGCACTGATTTTTGAAAAGACCAGCACGAGAACACGCTGTGCATTTGAAGTGGCAGCACATGACCTTGGCATGGGAACGACTTATCTGGATCCTTCAGGTTCTCAGATCGGCAAAAAAGAGAGCATCCGCGACACCGCACGCGTTCTGGGCAGGATATTTGAAGGAATTGAATACCGCGGTTACGGACAGGAAATCGTAGAAGAGCTGGCGAAATATGCAGGAGTTCCGGTATGGAACGGTCTGACCAACGAATATCATCCGACCCAGATGCTGGCGGATATGCTGACAATCCGTGAACACCTCGGACATCTGAAAGGTGTGAAACTGGTATACATGGGTGATGCAAGATACAATATGGGCAATTCCCTGATGATCGCATGTGCAAAACTCGGTATGCATTTCGTGGCATGTGCACCGGAAAAATATTTTCCGAACGCAGCACTGGTTGAGGAATGCCAGGACTATGCAAAAGAGAGCGGCGGAAGCATCACGCTGACCGAAGATGTCAAGGCCGGAACCAAAGATGCAGACGTTATCTACACCGATGTATGGGTTTCCATGGGTGAGCCGGATGAAGTGTGGGAAGAGCGTATCCGCGAATTAACTCCATATAAAGTAACAAAAGAAGTGATGGAAAACGCAGGAGAGAAAGCTATTTTCCTGCATTGCCTGCCGGCATTTCATGACTGGGAGACAAAGATCGGAAAAGAAATGGGCGAACGTTTCAACCTCAAAGAAATGGAAGTAACGGACGAAGTATTTGAGTCTGAACAGTCCGTTGTATTTGATGAAGCGGAAAACAGAATGCACACCATAAAAGCAGTTATGGCGGCAACACTTGGAGCATAAAATTTTATGTCAAGAAAAGAAGAAAAATGGATCAAACGGCTGGAGATCTTAGGAGCCTCCGCCGCTGTGATCGTGATCGTATCCGCAGTCGGGACCTTTTTGCTGGATAGTATTGCCATGCAGCTGATGGCACTGGCTGTCGGATGCGGAAGCATAGTCAATGTGGTACTTATGGTGCTTTGTTATTATAAAAAGAAGACCATACCGAGCATTATTTTTATGATTTTTGCACTGCTTCTCATAGCAACTTTTATTATGCAGATCATGGCTATGTAAAAATGCCAGGGTAGATATAAAAGTGGAGCGTAAGCTTCACGATATGCGAATAGTGGAGTGTTATGTGCCAGTGGCACATGTTTAACACTGACCGAAGCGGATCGTAGAAAGAATTGTGAGAGTACGAAGTACGGAACAATTCGTATGGCATTTCAGTGTAACTGTGGAAATACAAAGCAGTTTTAAACAGAGGTAAAAGAACATGAAAAGTAAAATACTGAATCGTCTGCGTGGTGCAGAAGAATTTGTTTCCGGACAGCAGCTCTGTGAAGAGTTCGGCGTATCCAGAACGGCAGTATGGAAAGCAATCAATCAGCTTAAAGAAGAAGGCTATGAGATCGAGGCGGTACACAATAAGGGGTATCGCCTTTTAGGATGTCCGGATATTATTTCTGCGGAAGAAGTAAAAAGCAGACTTCACACGGACTGGGCGGGCTGTGAAGTGAGATATTTTGATACACTTGATTCGACCAATATCTGTGCCAAAAGAATGGCAGAAGAAGGAGCACCGAACGGAACGCTGGTGATCGCGGATAAACAGACCGCCGGACGCGGAAGATGCGGAAGAGCCTGGGAGACGCCGAAAGGCACAGCAATCGCCATGACACTTCTGATGCGTCCGAATCTCCGACCGGAAAAAGCAAGTATGCTGACTCTGGTGATGGGTATGGCAGTAACAAGGGCAGTCAACGAACTTTACAGTCTGAACTGCCAGATCAAGTGGCCAAATGATGTGGTCTGGGAAGGAAAAAAATCTGCGGTATTCTGGTAGAAATGAGTGCTGAAATGAATGCAATCCATTATCTGGTTATCGGATGCGGTATCAACGCAAATATGACAGAGTTCCCGGAAGAACTGAAAGAAAAGGCCATTTCCCTGCGAATGATCACCGGGGCTGAAGTGGATCGTGCACAGATCATACAGCGGTCTCTGGAATGGCTGGAAAAATATTATCAAAAATTTGAAGAGACGAGCGATATGTCCGGACTGATGGAAGAATACAATCAGATGCTGGTGAACAGAGGAAGTGAAGTCTGCGTGCTTGACCCGTGCGGCGAATACCGCGGAAAAGCACTTGGCATCAACGATGCCGGAGAACTGTTGGTGGAAAAAGAAGATGGAACGACAGAAAATGTCTACGCCGGAGAAGTGTCCGTACGTGGTGTGTATGGATACGTGTGAATTACTTTGCAGCGGGCAATTTGTTGGTATCAACAGTAAGAATGCCAGAGGCATTCTTGAAGATCGCATGAAACAGAAGAAAGGAACAACGTCATGAAAAAAAGCAAACGAGACAGTCGTTCTGTGCGGAGCGAGTGCCTACGAAGAAAAATATTATCTGAATCCGCAGTTCTCCAAACTGCCGGAGCACATCCGTCAGGAACTGCAGATCATGTGTGTACTGTATACACAGAAAGTAGGCGGAATCCTGATGCTGGAATTTACGCCGGAAGGTCATCTGGAATTTAAGACCAGAAGCGAAAGAAAACGACTTCTTCTATGACGAGATCGGAAGCGTACTGGAGATCAAAAACTTCAGAATGAGAAACGAGAACTGATGGAAGCATTGGAAATGTTTTATCGCGTAGTATTTTTGGGTGAGGAATTCGATTACGATGAAGCTTAAGATAGGAAATGTGGAGATTGCAAATCCGTGTGTGCTGGCACCGATGGCGGGCGTTACGGACCTGCCGTTCCGACTGCTGTGCAAAGAACAGGGAGTCGGGCTTCTGAGTATGGAAATGGTCAGTGCGAAAGCGATTTCCTTTCATAATAAAAATACGCTGGATTTGATGCAGATCGCAGAGGGAGAAAATCCGATCGCTCTGCAGATCTTCGGTTCCGATCCGGAGATCATGGCACAGTCCGCCGCCGAGATTGAAGAGCGGCCGTTTGGTATTCTCGATATCAATATGGGCTGTCCGGTGCCGAAAGTAGTCAATAACGGCGAAGGTTCCGCACTGATGAAGAATCCAAAACTGGCGGGAGAGATCGTGGAGAGGGTTTCCAGAGCAGTAAAAAAGCCGGTGACGGTAAAGATCCGCAAAGGATTTCAGGAGTCCAGTGTCAATGCCGTAGAGATGGCAAAGATTCTTGAGGCATCCGGGGCAGCAGCGATTGCCGTACATGGAAGAACGAGAGAACAGTATTATTCCGGAGAAGCAGACTGGAACATCATCCGCCAGGTCAAAGAGGCCGTTTCCATTCCGGTGATCGGAAACGGGGATATCACCTGTGCAAAAGATGCTGCGAACATGATCGAACAGACCGGATGTGATGGCGTGATGATCGGAAGAGCCTCCCGCGGAAATCCATGGATTTTCCGTCAGGTGAGCGAATATCTGGAAAACGGAAAGATCATTGAGCCTCCGACGATCGCAGAAGTCAAAAAAAAATGATGCTGCGTCATGCAAAACTGCAGCTGCAGTATCGTGGAGAATACACCGGAATCCGTGAAATGCGAAAACATGTTGCATGGTACACCGCAGGATTTCCGCATTCGGCAAAACTGAGGAAAAAGAGTGAATGAAGTCGAATCCATGGAAGCCCTGGAAGAACTTCTGCAAAGCTGGGAGTGAGACAAACGCTTTGCAGTTCGTCTTGAAAACAGTTCAACCCGGAAGCTTAAACGGACGACAATATTTTTCGTAAGGCTGAACTGTTGTAAAAAACGCAGAAAACAAGGGCAGATTGCTTGACAAGGCACAAAACGCAAGGTATAATTTTTTGATTACAAGATAGCTGCAAAAAGTGGCTATCTTGTTTCACGAATGTATATTATGATATTGGGGTCAAAAGGTCTTTTGCCCCCAACTAGATGCCCTACGAATTGCTCCGCTGCAAAGCAACTCTCGCAATTCTATAAACATTCGAAATCCGCTGATTTACTGCGTAAATCGCTGCTTTCTCATGTTTGGCGGGTCCCAAAGTTCAAATGTCTTATCTTGCAAGCAAGAACGACATTTTGACCTTTTGACCCTGGCATCATAGAATTCCCAAGATTATTTGTTAAAAAGTGCAGGAAAATCTGTCGCTGCACTTAAAGTTATGCTGCTAAGAGCGGCATCAGGAGGTAAAGATGGAAGAAAAGAAAAACTTACTAACTTATGCAGGTTTAAAAGCTCTTGAAGATGAGCTGCACTATCTGAAGGTAAACAGACGTAAAGAAGTTGCAGGTAAGATCAAAGAAGCAAGAGAACAGGGGGACTTATCCGAGAACGCGGAGTATGATGCAGCGAAAGACGAACAGAGAGACATTGAAGCAAGAATCGAAGAAATCGAGAAGATCTTTAAGAATGCTGAAGTTGTTGTAGAGGACGAAGTAGATCTTGATAAGATCAGCGTTGGATGCAGCGTCAAGATTTACGATGAAGAATATGAAGAAGAAATGGAATACAAAATTGTAGGATCTTCCGAGGCAAACAGCCTGAAAGGAAAGATTTCAAATGAATCACCGGTAGGTCATGCACTGCTGGGACATAAAGTAGGCGATGAAGTAACTGTAGAGACTCAGGCAGGAGAAATCCATTATAAAGTACTGAGCATCCACAGATCTAATTAAGGAGTGACAACAGTGGGAGAACAGAAGAATCAAAAGACACAGGACGTAAATCAGCTGCTGAAAATCCGCCGCGATAAGCTTGCAGAACTGCAGGCAGACGGAAAAAGACCCGTTTCAGATCACAAAATTTGATGTGACACATCACAGCCAGGAAGTCAAAGATCAGTTTGAGGATCTGGAAGGAAAGAGTGTAGTGCTCGCAGGCCGTATGATGAGCAAGCGTGTTATGGGAAAGGCATCTTTCTGCAATATTCAGGATCTGCAGGGCAATATTCAGTGCTATGTGGCAAGAGACAGCATCGGTGAGGAAGAATACAAAGCTTTCAAAAAATGGACATCGGAGATATCGTAGGTCTGGAAGGTGAAGTATTTAAAACAAAGACCGGCGAAATTTCCATTCATGCATCCAAGGTAACTCTGCTTTCTAAGAGTCTTCAGATTCTTCCGGAGAAATTCCATGGCCTGACGAATACCGATATCCGTTATCGTCAGCGTTATGTCGATCTGATCATGAACCCAGAGGTAAAGGATACCTTTATCAAACGTTCCAGGATCATCAGTGCAGTACGTCAGTATCTGAACGGACAGGGATTCCTGGAAGTTGAAACACCGATGCTGGTATCCAATGCCGGCGGTGCAGCAGCAAGACCGTTCGAAACACATTTCAATGCACTGAACGAAGACCTGAAGCTGCGTATTTCCCTGGAACTGTATCTGAAGAGACTGATCGTCGGAGGCATGGAGCGTGTTTACGAGATCGGCCGTGTATTCCGTAACGAGGGACTGGATACACGTCATAATCCAGAGTTTACTCTGATGGAACTCTATCAGGCATATACAGATTACAACGGCATGATGGATCTGACCGAGAATATGTATCGCTATGTTGCACAGACTGTTCTTGGCACAACCACCATTTCCTACAACGGTATCGAGATGGATCTGGGCAAGCCCTTTGAACGCATCACCATGCTGGATGCTGTTAAGAAATATTCCGGTGTAGACTGGAACGAAATCAAAGATCTTGAAGCTGCCCGTGCAGCCGCAAGAGAACATCACATCGAATATGAAGAACGTCACAAAAAAGGCGATATCCTGAATCTGTTCTTTGAGGAATTTGTAGAAGAGCATCTGCTTCAGCCGACATTCGTTATGGATCACCCGGTAGATATTTCTCCGCTGACAAAGAAAAAGCCGGAGAATCCGGAATATGTAGAACGTTTTGAATTCTTTATGAACGGCTGGGAAATGGCAAATGCTTACTCTGAGCTGAACGACCCGATCGACCAGAGAGCACGTTTTGCTGCTCAGGAAGAGCTGTTCGCTCAGGGCGATGAGGAAGCCAATCATACAGACGAAGATTTCCTGAATGCATTGGAAATCGGTATGCCGCCTACCGGTGGAATCGGATATCGAATCGACCGCCTGGTTATGCTGTTGACAGATTCACCGGCAATCCGTGACGTATTGCTGTTCCCGACAATGAAGTCACAGGGCGCTGCTAAGAACGAAGCAAACAATGCTGCACAGGAAACAAAGCCAGTTGAGAAGATTGATTTTTCCAAAGTAAAAGTTGAGCCATTATTCGAAGAAATGGTTGATTTCGATACTTTCAGCAAGTCAGATTTCAGAGCTGTAAAGGTAAAAGCATGTGAAGCAGTTAAAAAATCTAAGAAGCTGTTACAGTTTACTCTGGATGATGGAACAGGCGTAGATCGTACCATTTTTAAGCGGTATTCACGCTTATTATGAGCCAGAAGAACTGGTTGGAAAAACGCTGATCGCTATCACAAATCTGCCACCTAGAGCAATGATGGGAATTGAATCTTGTGGAATGTTACTTAGTGCAATCCATGAAGAAGAGGGCGAAGAAAAACTTCATCTTCTGATGGTAGATGACCATATTCCGGCTGGTGCAAAATTATACTAAAAATCAAAAAATGTGTTTGTAAAAGTTGCATACTACAACAGAGGTACAACAAATTTTTGTTGTATAATACGTGATAACACTTGGTATTACGTTGTTGTGCTTATGAATTGAGCTTTATAAATGTATCGCAAGGACATTTTCCTAAGAGAAATTTTAGGGAAGTGTCCTTTTTTGTTGTAGTCGAAATCCAAATTAAAGTAAAAATAACAGTCTAAAGGAGAAGAAGCAATGACAAACACAGCGTTAAGAGCAGAGAATAGCAATTCTCGCACAATTACTTTCAAGAGTAGGGAACACGAAAAATTTTATAAGGAATATCTGAAAAAATGCAGATATCAGGATGTCTACCATCGGGCTTTGATTTATTGCCTGGGTATCGACAGAGACACAAGAAATAATGTGAATAAAATCTATAATTTTAAAACTGGATGTGTAAAAACGGAATGCCTGCAGGAAGGGTGGCAGACCAGTGGAAGTTTACGAATTGTCCGTATGGCATTTAACCTGTATTGTAATGGAACACCAAGCGTCGGAGATTACGAAGCAGAAGAAGATCAGTTGAAAGAATGTCAGTGTTATACCGTAGAGGATCTGTTTTGCTGTGGATATGCCCGGTATTTCTGGGAAGCCATTAAAATCCGTTATCCAGAGTATTGCTTTTACAAAGACTGGGAGGATATATATGCTGAAAATTAGATTACAGGGTACTTTGAGGGACATTCAATGGTTTCGCCGTATTTTGGAAAAAGCATAAGGAACTGGATGTCCTGGAAGTATCTGATGCTTATGCAAATAAAGGAACAAGTAAATATTTTCGTGTTTATGTAGAAGTAGAAGAAAAACAGTAAATCGGAGGAAGGTATATGTGTAAAAGTAATTGCTATTGCAAATCAGAAGGGCGGAGTAGCCAAAACAACGACAACCATCAATCTGGGAGCCGGACTGACAAAGAATGGGAAAAAAGTAGTGCTGGTAGATGCAGATCCACAGGGACATTTGACAATGGGATTGGGATTTCCCAAGAATCTCAAAGTGACTTTAAAGAGTATGATGGAAAATATCATCATGGGACTGGAGTTTGATCCAAAGGAAGCAGTCTTGCACCATGAAGAAGGGATGGATCTGATTCCGTCCAATAAATTGCTTGCCGGAATGGATATGTCCTTATTTACAGTCGAAGATAGGGAAAAAGTACTGAAAGAGTATCTGGAACTGTTGAAGAATGAATATGATTATATTCTGATTGACTGTATGCCATCATTGGGAATGCTGACAATCAATGCGTTGAGTGCAGCGGACAGTGTATTGATTCCGGTACAGCCACAATATTATGCGGCAGATGGACTTATGGAATTACTGAAAGTGGTAAAAGGAATCCATCAGAGGTTTAATCCGGAATTGCAGATAGAAGGTATTTTGTTCACAATGGATAATTGCCGTTACAATAATGCAAAGAGAAACAAACAGGCAATTAAAACTACATATGGAAATGACATTAAGATTTTTGAGCAGACGATTCCGAGAACGGAAAGTCTTGCAGAAACAGCATCTGAAGGTGTAAGTATATTTGCTTATGATGGAAAAAGCAAAGGGGCAGACAGTTACAGAGAACTGGTTCAGGAGGTGTTGAAACATGCGTAGACCGAAAAAAGAGATTCAGCTTACCTCTTATGATGAGTTACTGGGATTAGAGGAATCACCGGAAAAGAGTATGAACCAGGTTGTGGAAATAGATCTGGCAAAGCTCTATCCTTTTAAAAATCATCCATTTCATGTAAGCGATGATGAAAAAATGGCTGAAACAGTAGAAAGTATTAAAACTTATGGTGTTTTGACTCCTGCACTGGTAAGACCTCGACCAGAGGGGGCTATGAGATGATTTCCGGACACAGAAGAAAAAAGAGGCTGTGAACTGTGTGGAAAAACTACATTGCCAGCTCTTGTCCGAAACTATACAGATGATGAAGCTGTCATAATTATGGTAGATTCCAACATTCAGCGTGAAAATATTCTGCCAAGTGAGAAGGCTCATGCCTATAAGATGAAATACGACGCTATGAAGCACCAGGGAAGTAAGGGTGAGAAATATACGGCAGATATGGTTGGTGAAGCTGCAGGGGACAGTGGAAGAACTGTACAGAGATATATCCGTCTGGCGGCATTATCCGATGCTCTGCTGGAATATGTGGACGATAATAAAATCCCTATGATAGTGGGAGAAAAATTGTCTTATCTGAAACCACAGGAACAGGAATGGCTTCTGGAAGTGATTATTAACAGCAGCATCTTTCCGACAAAGCAACAGGCAGAACAGTTAAAAGAATGCAGTGCAAATGGAAATTTAAATCAGGGTTATATCTATGCCGTTTTATTAAAAAAAGAAAACAGTAAAATCAATGTAACCATTCCGGCAAAAAAAATCGGCAATTATTTTCCAGAGACATATTCTAAAGAACAGATAGAAGAAGTTATTTTTATGCTTTTGGATAAATGGAAAGAAAACAGAGAAGGAGTAGCAGATGCAGAAGATACAGTTTGATTATTTTACGGGAATGGAAGCGGAACAATATAGCTTTTATCGTGTCCCGAAAGTGCTGTTTACAGAACAATGCTTTAAAACTCTTTCCTGCGAAGCAAAGGTATTATACGGTCTGTTGCTGGACCGTATGAGCCTGAGTATTAAAAACCGCTGGCTGGATTCAGAGGACAGAGTATATATTATTTTTACGGTGGAAGAAATTGCAGAGCTGATGAACTGTGGAACCCAAAAGGCAGTGAAGCTGGTAAAAGAGCTGGACAGTAATAATGGGATCGGGCTGATTGCGAAGAAACGTCTGGGACTGGGAAATCCGAATGTTATTTATGTGAAAAATTTTATGATCAGAGAAGTGCCAGATCAAAAGCCGACAGGTAATTGTGCAGATCTGCAATCTGAGCAGGAAGAATATAAAAAATTGAAGATTTGCAATCAAAACAGAAAACACATAAGAAATGTGCAAATCTGCAATCAGAAGCTGAGAACAGGGAAAAAACAGGCACTTTTCTGAATTGTGAAAATCATCATTCAGGAGTAGTGAAATCCACAATTCAGGATTGTGTGGAATCACAATTACAGAATGGTGAAAATCACAATTCAGGAATGATGAAAACCACAAATCAAGAATTTTCAGAATCACAATTCCAAAATGGTGAAAATCATCATTCAAGAATAGTGGAAATCACAAAACCAGAATATCCGAAATCACAATCTAATAATACTGATATTAACAAGACTGATATTAGTGAAACTGAGATAAATCAATCCTATCCAATCATATCAGGTAATCTGAAAAAGGAAAAGATGTGATGGAGGAGATGCGGGCATATCGTGAAGTGATTCATGAAAACATAGATTATCAATATCATGCCAAAGAAGATGTAGATGAACTGGTGGAACTGATGATCGAAGTTATGATGATGCCGGAGGATAGTATGATTCGAATCGCAGGGACAGAAAAGCCAGTTGCTTTGGTGAAAAGCAGGTTTATGAAGCTGAATTATTCACATATCGAATATGTGCTGTTTTGTCTGAATCGAAATACGACCAAGGTTGGGAATATTAAAGCGTATCTTCTGACCGCCCTGTATAATGCCCCGGCAACGATAAACAGTTATTATCAGGCAGAAGTTAATCACGATATGTATGGAGGATAAAGGAATATGAAGAAGATGATTAAAAAAGTGATAGTACCAATGCTGGTGATTACAGTATTGTTTGCGGTGCTAAGAACGTTTTGTATCCAGGATGGGAAGTGCAATTATTTCTTGCTGTTACTTCTGATGGGGATACCGTTTGGAATTGGAAAAATGTGTGTCTGGATGGTTCCAAGAGGGTTTGATCTTGGAGGAACACTGGCAGTATGGACCATGAATTTTCTGATCGGAGGATTGATAGGAAGTGTCGTTCTTCTGGCAATGATTGGACAGGCAATCATTTATCTTAGTGTTTTCCTGCTCACAGTTATTACAGGAATACATAAAATACCGAGAATAAAATGAAATAGATCTTTTGAAAAGCAGCTAAGACAAAAATTAGCTGCTTTTTTTCTGGAAACTTTGCGACACAATGTCGTAAAGCTGGGATAAATTGCAGGAAAGGAGACACCGTATTGAGCAATCGTGCAATTTCCACAGAACTTATTGAATTGGGAGAACGGATCAGAAAACGCAGACAGGAAATGAAGTTGTCACAGGAATCTTTTGCGGAAAAAGCCGGTATCAGTGTCATACGGTCAGCAGGATTGAAGGTGGGCAAACGGCAATGTCTGTTGAGATTTTCAGGAAGATGATTGAGATATTGGAAACGGATGCTAATGTCCTGTTGGGGAAAGAGGGAGGCGGTATAGAGAAGCAGGAATCAGTTCAGGAAGTGCTTTACCGTATTCAGAAGATGGAATGGAAAGAGCAGAAAATTATCATGCAGACAATAGATTCACTGATAGACAGTTTTAATGAATATCGGTGAAATTTCACCATATATGGGGTGCAAAATCAAAAAACTCCCCATATATGCTAAGGATAATAGAATCGTGTGCTGTTAAAATAGCAAACAGAGAGAAAAGACAGAAACAAGGAAGGGAGATAGGATTGATGACCAGACAAGAAAATTTAATCTATCGGAAGCAGTGTCCCTATGATGCAATGGGAGACTATTCTGTTTTAATGGAAAATGAAAAGAACATAAAAACGGAAAGAAATGCCAAAGAAGTCTGACCGGGACATCAGACGGAAAATAAAATAGAGGATGCTGTAAATAGCAGAAAGGGCAGTAAGGAAGTTTCAGGCTCTCGTTTAAAAAAAACGGGTGTACCGGAAGCTGTTTTTTACTGCCCTTTTGTCAGTAGATTAGTAAGAATCCTATCCTTTCTGCCGATGGGCACCTGTTGCCAGCAGGCAGAAAGGTGGTAATCATGCTGACATTGCAGGAATTGAAACAGGTTGTAGGTAACAGGGAAGAAAGAAGAAAGGTTCCGTCCGCCAGGTATTTAAGGGAAAACGATGTAGCAGTTGCGAAGCAGAGGTTGATGGATTGTGCGGAAATTATCGTATATCAGACAGGATATGTTTTCTATTGTGCAGGTGATTATGGAACGGTTTTTCCTTTATTTACCTGTCGAGATTATGTATATGAAGCAGGAAGAAAAATAACAGTTGTTAAGGAAGATTTTTTTGATAATCAGCCCTGGTATGTGCGGTTGATATTAGAAGGTGAAGATCGGCTGTGCAGGAACAGGGAGGTACGAGAACATAATAATTGCATTTCGTATAGCTGTATTTCCGAAGAATGGTGCGAATTGGCAGATAAAGGACAATGGCTGCTTGAAAGAATCATTGCAGAGGAAACAGTCAGGGAGCTGATGGATTTGCTGACAGAGCGACAGAGACAGATGCTCCAGCGTATTTATTTTCAGCAGAAGACACAAAAAGAAGTCTCGCATGAACTGGATATTACAGTTCCGGCAGTATCAAAGTGTATTTCACAGGCAATACAGAAAATGCGGAATAATTCGGATGACTCTGCCAGAGAATTGGAAAAAAGGAGACTGGAAGTATGCCTGGTAAAAAGCCAAAAGAAAGACAACGCTATATGCTGCGTATAAATGATACATTTGTGGAAGTTACCAGGGCAGTATATCTGGCCTGGTATCAGACTGGAAGAAAAGAGCGATATCAGGTTGAAAAAATGCAGAGGCATGGAGTATGCAGTATGGAGGAATTACAGGAAAAAGGCTATGACTGCTCTTTTTCGGTAGTATCACCGGAAGAAATCGTTATCAGACTGTCAGAAATACAGGAACTGGAAAAAGCTCTGGGATATTTGCCTAAAGAAGAGGCAGAACTGATAACGCTATTGTTTTTTGAAGAATTTACAGTAAAAGAAACGGCACAGTATTTTGGATGCTGCCCAAAGACGATTAGAAACCGGAGGAAGAAAATATTGGAGAAATTAAAAGAGCAACTGGAAAACACATAAAACAATATTGGAATAAAAATTCTTAAAAATTTTTTTCAAACAGGTTAATTTTTTGCCCTTTCACACATGCGGTTAGTGGAGGGGCAAATGTCTATTTTCAATTCAAAACAATAAATCCCCTTAAAAAGTGAACCTTGACAATTTCATATCAGCAGCAAGAGGATACCTGGAATTTCCCAGCTACGCATCTGGCGGCGGGCATTCGGTGGCAACGTGAAGGGCAATGGATGAGAGGCACCCTTGGCAGGAATGATTACGAATTACCTCTTGCGGCTTAATGCTTGATCCTGAACTTTACCTGAGTGTCATTCCTGTTTTACAGGATGACAGCAGATACCATGTGGCGGTGTTTCAAAAAGGCACTGCCATATGAATGTGCTGTTATCAGAGTGATTTCTGTACCAGCAATAAAATGTGGGAGGTGGTTCCAATGATTGAATAATGCAGGTGTGAGCCTGCATGAAAACAGAACAGATAATAGAAGAAAGAGAGGATTCAGTCAAAATGAAAATGCGATTTAAAAGATTCTTGTCGGGATTTATGGCAGTTGCAACACTGGCTTCTGTCATTATTCAGCCAGTAGCAGTTTCGGCTTCTGAATTAGAACCGGAAGAAATACCATTTGAACAGCAGTATGCGGAATTAAAAGATGTTCAGGATTCCCTTGATCCGGACGAAATCGTAAAGGCAAATGACATTGAACTTTCTTATGGGCAGGAATTTGATGTAGAAGTTGATCTGTCTGGAATCGAAGGTGTAGATGAAAGTAAGATCAAGATTTTATTCCATGAAGCAAAGAATGAAACTGGTACAGATTTTGACACACATACACCGGATACTTACAAGGCTGTCTATGCAGTAGAACCAGTCAGCGGTCATCCTGCTTATAGAATCAGCAGAAATATTACAGTGAAAGAACCGGAAACAGAAGTGCAGTCAGAGCGTTCTTCGGACAGTACAGTGAATGTTGACGATGATACTGGGGATACGGAGCAGAGCGAGGAGGATTCGAGTCGCACAGGGAAACACAAAACGCTGAAAGCACAGCAGATTTGGAATCTGAATTAACCGTTTCAGAAGCACTGGAACAGGCAGAGAGTAATGGCATTGACCTTTATGCAATGGAAGCCGGAGAAACAGTAACCTTTATGGCTGCGGGCAGGAAATGCAAGAAGTTCACAACAGGTTTGAGTGACAAGAGGTGCCGAATACCGATATGCGGATTATGGTTATGGAACTTATCTGACGTACCAGTATACCGTAAAATTTGGAAATGTATCCGCCACAGCTTATTGTGTACAGCCGTCCAAACCGGGACCTGGCACAGGAACATATACAATCAATAAGGTTGGAGATGGTAAAGCACTGGCTAAAGTATGTTACTATGGCACAAAAGCTTCTGGCGATGATGGATTTTTCACAGAAGAAAATGGATATGGAAACCTGAGTGCAGGTGCCAGATTTATCCTGGTACACCTTGCAGCATCTTATGCTAATGGTAGCGGGGACGCTTTTTCAGGTGCAAACACCACTGCACAGAATCTTGCGAAAAAACTTTATAATTATTGTATTTCTCAGCCAGATATTCCGGATGTGGCAATGTCTTTTTCGGATGCAAACGTAAAAGCCTATGTAGACGGTAGCAGCCAGAGAACAAAGGATATAACGTTTAAGGCAGATGCATTACAGACAATTACTATGAAACTTCCGGCAGGTGTAAAACTTCATAACCTGTCAACAGGAAAAACAAGTAAAGCTGGAGCAAATGTAGAAATCTGCGGTGGTACGAAGGTTTATCTGTCAGCACCACTGACACAGGTAAGTGATGTGGCAGGAAGCTGGTTTGCAACCATGAAAGGAAGCATTACCAAAGATTATTCAGCTTATAAGATTTCAACAGGTTCCGGAAACCAGGATCTGGCTCTGGTATTTGGCGAAGGCGTTGACGATGAGAAATATGTAGATTTTAAAGTATTCTGGGTACAGCAGGCAAGTGTTAAGGTGATCAAGAAAGATGCCAAGTCAGACGCAAAGCTGTCTGGTGCTGTGTTTGGATTATACAGTGATGCAGAATGTACCAAACTGATCACACAGTTACCTGCGACGGATGAAAACGGTGAAGCGTCCGTACAGATCACCAAGACACAGGAGACCGTATATCTCAAAGAGATTACAGCACCAAGCGGATACCGTATCAATGCAACCGCTTATAATGTAAAACTGGAAGTCAGCAAAACAACAACTGTGACAGTTCCGGATGAAGAACAGCTGGGCCAGCTGACTGTTTATAAAGAAGGTCAGGTACTTACAGGTGCTGACGTCACCGAGAACGGAACAACATTTAAGTATGAGAAACGCAGACAGAAAGGTGCGATTTACGATGTGTATGCCGGGGCAGATATTAAAACTGCTTATGGTGCCAAGGTTTACAGCAAGGGTGATCTGGTCAAAGAAAATCTGACAACAGATACGAATGGAGCCATCGTTCTTAAAAATCTGCATCTTGGTACATATGTTGTCAAGGAAAAGCAGGCTCCGACCGGATTTTATAATGCTGGGGAAGAGAAGTATGTCACTCTTTCTTATGCTGGACAAAATGTAGATGTTGTTTTCTCTGAGACAACTTTTACGAACGACAGACAGAAAGCAGAAGTGATTGTGACAAAGCAGGATAAGGATACAGAAAATCCTCTGGATGGAGGAATTTTTGGACTTTATGCAGCCAGTGATATTACCAATGCAGATGGTACAGTTGTTGTGAAGAAAGGTACGCTGATCCAGAAAGTGACAACAGGAGCAGACGGTACAGCAAAGTTTACAGCAGATCTGCCACTTGGATTTTCTTATGATGTGAAGGAAGTGCAGGCTCCGGAAGGTTATGTGAGAAATACAGAAGATGTTTATACGTTTGCTCTCTCATATACAAATGATAAAGAGGCAAAACAGACATTTAAGCATACATTCAAAAATGAGCGTGTGATAGCAAAGATTTCTTTGAAGAAGCAGGATAAAGAAACAAAGAAAGGCTGTTCCACAGGGAGATGCTACTTTAGAAAAGGCAGTCTATGGACTGTATGCCCGTGAGGACATTGTGCATCCGGACGGTGCGACTGGTGTGATCTATAAAGCAGGAGAACAGGTTGCCACTCTTACGACAGATAAGAATGGACAGGCTTCTGTGGATGGATTATATCTTGGCAATTACTATGTAAAAGAGATTACTCCGCCAACCGGTTATCTGGCAGATGAAGAAGAACATGATCTGGTCTGCAACTATGAGGGGGACCTTGTAGCGGAAGTGAAACGTGACTGTCTGTCTCTGGAACAGGTGATGAAGCAGCCATTTGAGATTATCAAGGCAGCGAACAATGGAAAGACAGATGCTGATTTACTGAAAGGTGCAGGCTTTACCGCTTATCTGGTATCTTCCCTGACAGTAAAAGAAGATGGCAGCTATGACTTTGATTCCGCCAAACCAGTAGTGATCGGAGAAAATGGTGCAACAGAAATCTTTACAGACAAGAAAGGTTATGCCTGCAGTATTGCAATCCCTTATGGAACGTATATTGTCCGTGAAACAACCACACCTCATAATTACACTCCGGTAGATGATTTTACAGTGCGTATCACTGAGAACAACCCGAACCAGCCACAGACATGGAGAGTGATGCTGGATAAAGAGTTTGAAGCGAAGCTGAAAATCATCAAACAGGATGACGAGACAAAGAAGCAGTGCTTCAGAAAAATACAGAGTTCAAGATTTTCAACATGGACACTGAAAAATATGTGGAGCAGGTAACGACTTATCCGACTACGGTAAAACATAAATCCTATTTTACAGATGAGCAGGGATACTTGATCCTTCCACAGAATCTGAAAATTGGACATTACCGTATTGAGGAAGTGAACGCACCTTATGGATATACGCTCAATGAGAATTACTATGAGGTGAATGTAGATTCCAATACAGCATATCAGATGGACGGAACTTCCGGCGATGTGATCATTGAAGCAGTTTATGAGAACCATCCTGTTAAGGGTGAACTGACTATCGTAAAAAAGGCGAAGTTCTGGACGGATTCAAGGATGATTTTACATATCAGACAGAAAATCTGGAAGGGGCAGAGTTTGAGATTTACGCTGCCGAGGACATCTATACTGCAGATTTCCAGAAAGATGATAATGGAAACCGTATTCTGGAATATGCGGCAGGAACACTGGTAAAAAACGGTTACAACTGATAAAGATGGGAAAGCGGTCCTGAAAAATCTTCCGCTTGGAAGTTATAAGATTGTCGAAAAGACAGCACCGGATGGCTTTGTTTTAAACAGTGAAGCACAGATCATTACTTTTTTTCTTACAAAGACCAGAAAACACCAGTCATCGAGCAGACAGCAACCTTTGAGAATGACCGCCAGAAAGTGGAAGTGTCCGTAGTAAAACAGGATGCTGATACAGAAGCAGCCGTTGCAGGAGCAGAGTTTGGGCTTTATGCGAAGAATGACATGGAAGCTCATGGAACTGTGATTGTGAAAGCTGACACACTCCTTGGAAAAGCTGTTTCCGGAGAAGATGGAAAGGCTGTATTTACACGGGATCTGACATTCGGTGAGTATTATATCAAAGAACTTGCAGCACCAAACGGTTATGTATCTTCTGATGAAATTCTGGAAGTAAAAGCAGAATATCAGGGACAGGATGTTAAGGTCGTGCAGTTATCGTCTGTATTTAAGAATCAGCCTACAAAAATTGTGGTTCCAAGTCTGATCTGACTACTGGCGTGGAATTATCTGGTGCTACTCTTACGGTACTGGACAAAGATGGCAATGTAGTTGATACATGGAAGTCTGTAAAAGGTGAGCAGCATATGATTGAACGGCTTACTGTAGGGGAAACCTATACTCTCAGGGAAGAAATGGCTCCTTATGGATACCTCAAAGCAGAAGAGATCACCTTTACGATTGAAGATACCGGGGAAATCCAGAAAGTGGAAATGAAAGATGATGTGCCGACAGGAACGATCATCATCAATAAAAATGGAGAGTTTCTGGATAAAGTAACGGCATTGGATTCTGTTGGTGGCTGGATTAAACATTTATTCCAGTATGTAACAGGCAGTCTGAAAGATGTTACCTTTGAAGTCTATGCTTTAGAGGACGTGAAATCTGCTGACGGAGAAAGTGAAGATTATTATAAAAAGACGAGCTGGTCGCAACCATTACAACGGACGATACTGGTATTGCAAAGGTATCGGGACTTCCGCTGGGTAAATACTAAGTAAAAGAAAAAAAGCTACAGTGGACGGTTTTGTACTGGATGATGAAGCGAGAGAGATTGATCTGACATACCGGGATCAGGATACTGCAGAAGTTACTTACTCTGCGGACTGGCAGAACAAACGTCAGAAGGCAGAAGTGGAAGTTGTGAAAAAGAGAGAAAGATTCTGATCGTGTACTGGAAGGTGCGGTATTTGCCCTCTGTGCCAAGGATGATATTACAGGAGCAGACGGAAAAGTAATTATGAAAGCAGATACTGTGATCGAGGAACTGGCAACAGACAAAGAAGGTAAGCTGACTTTTACGGCAGATTTACCGATTGGGTTTGCGTATTATATCAAAGAAACCACTCCGGCACCTGGCTTTGCAACAACAGATGAAGTACAGGAGTTTAAGTTCGAATACGAATGTGCAGACAAGGAAAAAGTAACATATTCCTTTACTTTTGAGGACGAGCCTACTGTAATTGAAGTTACCAAGACATCTCTGACAGATGGAAAAGAACTGGAAGGGGCAAAACTTCAGGTAACTGATGAAGATGGTAAAGTGGTAGATTCCTGGACTTCCGGTAAGGAAGCTCATATCATCAAAGAACTGGTAGTTGGACAGAAATATACTCTGACAGAAACAAAACCAGCGGATGGTTATGTGACAGCAGAGAGCATTACCTTTACGGTTGAAGATACTGCAAAGCCACAGAAAATCGAAATGAAAGATGACGTGACCAAGGTAGAAATCTCTAAAACAGATATTTCTGGTAAGGAACTTCCAGGAGCGAAACTGACCATTCTTGACAAAGACGGTAAGACAGTAGAGAGCTGGACTTCTGAGGAAAAACCACATTACATAGAAATGCTTCCGATTGGAGAATATACACTTCGGGAAGAGACTGCACCGGATGGATACCTGGTAGCAGAAGATGTGAAGTTTACAGTAAAAGATACAGGAGAGATCCAGAAAGTAGTGATGAAAGATGAGGTAAAACCGGAAGAAACACCAACGCCGGAAACACCGTCTACACAGGTAACAGATACACCGAAAACCGGAGATGATACACACATGCTGATTTGGATTCTGCTTGCGATTGCAGGTATGGCAGGCAGTGTATCAGCAGTCTGGATTGCGAAAAAAAGAAAATAAAAGTTAATGGAGGGGCATTTATGGGCAGCAAAGTCATAGATGCCCTTTTGAATGATGAAAGGGGTATAAAATGAGAACGTTATTGATTATTGCAGGGATTCTTCTGGTGTTAGCAGTCAACTTTGTTCTGTACTGCTGTATCCGGGTAGGAGCAAATGAAGACCGTCTGTTGGAAAACCATAGAAAGGAACAGATTGATGCAGGAAGAAGTGAATGAGAAAACAGTGTCCCTGTGTATTACTGGCGGAAAAGTGACAGTACGTTTATTGAAGCAGGCAATGATGCGTTTTCTGGCAGCGCTGGAGAAAGAAAAAAGCAGAGAAAGCAAGAAAACAGCAGGTAAAGGCACCTCCAGATAAAGAATATCATGGGAAGCAGAGTTTAAAGAAGCTGACACAGCAGAATATTCAACTTTCCAACATTGAGATTACGGACAATAATATTAAGGCTTTTGAAAAAGTGGCAAAAAATATGGTATTGATTTCAGCCTAAAACGTGATAAGTCTGTAGATCCACCAAGATATTTTGTTTTTTTTAAGGCAAGGGATGTGGAGGTGATGACAGCGGCATTCCGGGAGTTTACTGGAAAGACATTGAATAAAACAAAGAAACCGTCTGTCCGTAAAAAATTACAGCAGGCAATCGAAGCCCGCAGCCAGGATAAACAGAGAGAACGGGAAAAATCGAAAGAAAAACAGAAGGAGCCGACCTTATGAGTGGGATAAAAAATATAAAGAAAAAACTGAAAGGATTTCAGGTGCGTCCCCCGAATGCAGAAATGATAAAAAGGTTCTGTTGCATATTCCGTATGTGGTTGTATTTTATGTGGTGAATAAATGCACCTGGCTGTATCAGTATTGTAGGGGCAGTACAGTAGTGGACAGGCTGATGGTCCTCCTTATGAACTATCCGTTAGCGTTTAAAAAGTTGTTGCCAAGCATGAAGCTGAAAAGTCTGGTTGCGGGAACAATCGCAGCAGTTGGCATATGGGCAGTGGTATATTTCAAGGGAAAGAATGGAAAGAAGTTTCGTCAGGGAGAGGAATATGGTTCTGCCAGATGGGGAAATGAAAAGGATATAGCTCCTTTTATTGATCCGGTTTTTGAGAATAATATCTTGTTGACACAGACAGAACGCCTGACCATGAGCAGCAGACCGAAGAAACCGAAGTATGCCAGAAACAAGAATGTCATCGTAATAGGTGGTTCCGGAAGCGGTAAGACCAGATTTTATGTGAAACCGCAGCTTATGCAGATGCCGGATAATGTGAGTTTTGTGGTAACTGATCCCAAAGGGGACTATCATCGTGGAATGTGGTAAAATGTTAGCACGAGGGACACCGAAGAAAGATAAAAATGGGAAAATCCTGCGTGATAAAAATGGCAGAGTGGTAATGGCTCCTTACAAAATCAAGGTGCTGAATACCATCAACTTTGCAAAAAGTATGCATTATAACCCGTTTCATTACATCAGATCTGAAAAGGATATTCTGAAGCTGGTAAATACAATTATGGTAAATACCAAGGGAGAGGGAGAAAAATCTTCCGAGGATTTCTGGAGTAAAGCGGAACGCCTTTTATACTGTGCTTTGATTGGTTATATCTATTATGAAGCACCGGAGGAAGAACAGAACTTTTCGACACTGCTTGAATTTATCAATGCCAGTGAAACCAGGGAAGAAGATGAAGAGTTTAAAAATGCAGTGGATTTGTTGTTTGAGGAACTGGAAAGGGACGAGCCGAACCACTTTGCAGTAAGGCAGTATAAAAAATACAAACTGGCGGCAGGTAAGACAGCAAAAAGTATTTTGATCAGTTGTGGTGCAAGACTTGCTCCGTTTGATATTGCGGAACTGCGGGAACTTATGTCTTATGATGAGCTGGAACTGGATATGATTGGAGATCAAAGAACTGCACTGTTTATTGTAATTTCGGATACAGACGATACCTTTAACTTTGTTGTGGCGATGATGTACAGCCAGTTATTCAACCTGTTATGCGACAGAGCCGACGATGTACATCATGGCAGACTGCCATATCACGTCAGAATCCTTTGTGACGAGTTCGCAAATATCGGTCAGATTCCAAAGTTCGACAAGCTGATCGCAACCATCCGTAGCAGGGAAATCTCTGCTTCCATTATCCTCCAGTCGCAGTCACAGCTTAAGACCATCTATAAAGATGCAGCCGAAACCATTACGGGAAATTGTGACACAATGTTGTTCCTGGGAGGTAAGGAAAGTACCACTCTGAAAGAAATTTCAGAAACACTGGGTAAGGAAACCATTGACTTATATAACACTTCTGATACAAGAGGACAGAGCAGGTCTTACGGTTTGAATTATCAGAAAACAGGAAAAGAATTGATGAGTCGGGATGAACTGGCAGTCATGGACGGTAACAAGTGTATTTTACAGCTTCGTGGTGTCCGTCCGTTTTACAGTGATAAATTTGACATTACAAAGCATAAACGGTATAAGCAGTTATCCGATTATGATAAAAAGAATGAGTTCCATGTGGAAGAATACATGAAACATCAGATGGAAGTCCGGTTAGATCCGGAAGAACAGTTCGACCTTTATATGTATGAAGGCAGTGAACTGGAAGAACAATCAAATAATGAAAATGAAGGCACAGAGCATGTAACGTAAAACATACATAGCTCTTTTTTTATGCCCTTTTGGGAGGTAGCGATATGCACAAGCATGAAAGACCGCCCATCAGGGCGGAACCCTCCGAGTAGTAACCAGTAAAAAATCACAATGAAAAACAGGAGTTACGAAAGGAGAACATAGATTATGGCGTTTTTTACATCAGCAATTAATATTTTACAGACACTCGTTGTCGCAATCGGAGCAGGACTTGCAGTTTGGGGAGTTATCAATCTTCTGGAAGGTTATGGTAACGATAATCCGGGTGCGAAGTCACAGGGAATCAAGCAGCTTATGGCAGGTGGAGGTGTCGTTCTGATCGGTACACAGCTTGTACCATTACTGGCGAATTTGTTTTAGCCGGGGCAGTAAGAAAGGAGAACACGCATGGATAAGATTTTTGAATCCATAGAAGAATGGATGCGTAACCTCCTTACAGGCATGGTCAGCTCAAACCTGACAAATATGTTTACCGATGTTAATGAAAAAACCGGTGACATTGCAAGTCAGGTTGGGCAAACGCCCCAGGGGTGGAATGGCAGTATATTCAGTCTTGATCCAGAATCTGTCAGATTCTGTGATCGTACCGATTGCCGGGATGATTATAACCTTTGTTCTGTGTTATGAGCTGATTTCCATGCTCACAGAGAAGAACAACATGCATGACATTGATACATGGATGTTCTTCAAATATTTTTTCAAAATGTGGGTTGCAGTCTGGTTCGTAAGTAATGCCTTTACAATTACAATGGCGATTTTTGATGTCGGGCAGAATGTAGTGAACCGGGCAGCAGGAGTTATCAATCAGCAGACAGCAATCAACATTGATTCGGTAATCACTTCAATGGAAACGGCGATGGAATCAATGGAAGTAGGGGAACTGGTCATACTGGCACTAGAAACTCTTTTGGCGAGTCTGTGCCTAAAGGTTATTTCCGTTTTTATAACGGTCATTCTTTATGGACGTATGATTGAGATTTACTTGTATTCGTCAATCGGTGCAATTCCGTTTGCAACAATGAGCAATCGGGAATGGGGACAGATTGGCAGCAATTATTTAAGAGGATTGTTCGCATTGGCATTCCAGGGATTTTTTATCATGGTGTGTGTGGGCATTTATTCCGTACTGGTTGCTAATATACAGGTATCAGATAACGTGCATACAGCATTGCTCAGTGTAATGGCTTATACGGTTGTACTATGTTTCAGCCTTATGAAAACAGCCAATTTCTCGAAGAGTATCTTTAATGCACATTAAACGTGGAAAAGGAGATGATGAAAATGGCTTTTGTATCAGTACCCAAAGATCTGACAAAAGTAAAAAATAAGATTATTCTGAACCTTACAAAACGTCAGCTCATCTGCCTTGGCATTGCTGCAGCAGTAGGGTTTCCGTTTTATTTCCTTACAAGAGGGTTGATTGGTTCGAGTAATGCGGCAACCGGAATGTGTCTGTTGATGCTTCCGGCTTTTTATTTGCCATGTACGAGAAGGACGGACTTCCTTTAGAGAAAGTCCTGAAAAATATGATTACAGTGAAATTTATCCGTCCTCCAGTGCGGAAGTATGAGGTGGAAAATCTGTATGAGAAAAAGAGAGAATTGTAACAAAAACGAAGGGAGGTACAGTTCGTGGGAAAAAACGTAAGAAACGATAAAGAAGAATTTTTCCCATCCGGATGACTGGTGGTTGGATGAAGAGGATTCTGCTGATGACTTACCAGTGTTTGATCCGGACGAGGCAGAAGATTATGCAAAGGACAGACAGCGTTTGACTGGAGTACCGATAGTTACGGGGTATGAAGCACTGGAGCGACATCGGGGTATCCGCAGACCAAGACGTAAATTAAGCAGACGAGAGCAGCGAGCCTGGGAAAAAGCACAGAAGTATGAAGCGAAACTTCATAAGGCACAGGAAAAGGAAGATAAAAAGCTTGCAAAGCAGGCGGAAAAACAGGCTGCTCGTGAAGAAAAGGCGGCACAGAAACAGGCAAAAAAAGCAGAAAAGCATAAAAAAAAGACAAAGCCGCCGGGGCCTGTAAAATCCAGTGGAAAAAAGGGTACTGTAAAGAAAATATCCAGTACGAATAAAGACAGTAGAAATAAAGGGAAAGATATTACCGCACAGCAGTCCATTCCATACAGGGAAATGGGAAAAGACGGTATCTGTCGTGTGGAAGATGGTTATTATTCCAAGACCATCCGTTTTTATGATATTAACTACCAACTAGCACAGAACGAAGATAAGAACGCCATCTTTGAAAACTGGTGTGATTTTCTGAACTACTTTGACAGTACGATTCATTTCCAGCTGTCTTTTATCAACCAGCACAGCAATATGGCAGAATATGAAGATGTGATTCGCATTAAGAAGCAGAATGACAGTTTTGATGATCTGCGTATGGAGTTTGCTCAGATGCTCAGAAACCAGTTGGCAAAGGGAAATAATGGTCTTGTCAGAACAAAGTATCTTACATTTGGAATCGAAGCAGATAATATCCGGGAAGCAAAACCGAAGCTGGAGCGTATCGAAACGGATATTCTCAATAACTTTAAGGTATTAGGGGTGTCTGCTTATCCGTTGAATGGCGTGGAGCGTTTGCAGATTATGTATGAAACGTTCAACCAGAATGTCAAAGTGCCATTCAGGTTCAGCTATGACGATGTGCTGCGTACCGGACTGAATACCAAGGACTATATCGCACCATCCAGTTTTGTATTTAAAAATGGAAAAGATTTTCAGATGGGAGATACTATCGGGGCAGTATCCTACCTGCAGATTTTGGCACCGGAGCTGACTGATAAAATGCTTGCGGAATTTCTGGAAATGGACTGCAATCTGCTTGTGAATCTTCACATCCAGTCCATCGACCAGATGAAAGCGATCAAGCTGGTAAAGGGCAAGGTAACAGATATTAACAGGATGAAAATTGAGGAGCAGAAAAAAGCAGTTCGTTCCGGATATGACATGGATATTATCCCGTCTGATTTAAATACTTACGGTGGAGAAGCAAAGAGACTTCTGGAAGATTTGCAATCCAGGAATGAGAGAATGTTCTTTGTGACAGTGGTGTTTTTAAATACTGCGAAGAATAAACAGGAACTGGAAAACGTGGTATTTCAGACCGCAGGTATTGCACAGAAATATAATTGTGCATTGAAAGAGGCTTGATTATCAGCAGGAACCGGGACTTATGAGCAGTCTGCCACTTGGAAAAAACTGGATTCCGATAAAGCGGGCATTGACTACTACATCGACAGCTATTTTTGTCCCGTTTACCACACAGGAATTATTTATGACTGGGGAGTCCATTTATTATGGATTAAATGCCCTGTCCAATAACCTTATCATGGCAGATCGGAAAAAGCTGAAGAATCCAAATGGTCTGATACTTGGTACTCCGGGAGCTGGTAAGTCCTTTGCGGCAAAACAGTGAAATTACCAATGTTTTTATCGTGACAAAGGACGATATTATTATCTGCGATCCAGAAGGCGAGTATTTTCCTATAGTCCGGGCATTCAATGGACAGGTTGTTCGAATTTCACCAACCAGTCATGATTATATCAATCCGATGGATATTAACACCAATTATGCGGATGATGACGATCCGTTATCTCTGAAATCAGATTTTATTCTTTCGCTTTGTGAACTGGTAGTAGGTGGAAAGAATGGCTTAGAGCCAGTAGAAAAGACAATTATTGACCGTTGTGTCCGCTTGGTATATCAGGACTATCTTGCAGATCCGGTTCCGGAGAAGATGCCGATACTGGAGGATTTATACAATCTGCTTCGCAAGCAGGAAGAACCAGAGGCACAGCGTCTGGCAACGGCACTGGAAATCTATGTTAATGGTTCTCTGAAAGTATTTAATCACCGTACAAATGTAGAGTTGAATAACCGTCTGGTATGTTTTGACATTAAAGACCTTGGTAAGCAGCTTAAAAAACTTGGTATGCTGATTGTTCAGGATCAGGTCTGGAACAGGGTAACAGTCAATCGTGCTGCACATAAATCTACCAGATATTACATTGATGAGTTCCACTTACTGCTGAAAGAAGAACAGACAGCAGCATACAGCGTGGAAATCTGGAAGAGATTCAGAAAGTGGGGCGGTATCCCGACAGGTATCACACAGAATGTCAAAGACCTGCTTGCTTCAAGAGAAATCGAGAATATCTTTGAAAACTCTGACTTTATTCTGATGCTTAACCAGGCATCCGGGGACAGACAGATCCTCGCCAAACAGCTTAACATCTCTCCGTATCAGCTTTCTTATGTAACGAACAGCGGGGCAGGAGAAGGCTTGATTTTTTATGGAAATACAATTATTCCGTTTAAGGACAGATTTGATAATTCTCTTATGCTGTATGCGTTAATGTCATCGAAACCGGAAGATGTGGAAAGCGTGAAAAACTCGGCATCAAAGGCAGAGACGATAGTTAAAGGGGTGACAGCAGAGTATGAGAAAATGGGTGGCAGGATTGTTACTTTCTATATCTGTTATATTGCTTACAATCAGTCTGTATTTCTTAATGGGATTTTTTATACAGGAAAGACAGGACAATCAGTTACAGCAGGAACTGCAGGAGCTAATGCAGAAAAAAAGAGGATGAACTGGAAGAAGATGCTTCTGGCGATTCTTTGATAGAAGTAGATGCTGGAATACTGGCATTGCATGAGGAAAATCCAGATTGTATTGGGTGGCTTACGATTGAGGAAACAAAGATAGACTACCCAGTTATGTACAGGCCCGGAGATAAGAATTATTATCTGCATCGGGATTTTAATGGGGAATACTCAGCAAATGGCTGCTTATTTCTGGCAGAGGAATGTGTGCCTGGAGATTCAGACAACCTGATTATTTATGGGCATCACATGAACAGTGGGAAGATGTTTGCTGACCTTGAAAAATATAAAGACAGGGGATTTTATGAGGAGCATCCGACAATCCTGTTCCGTACCATATGGGGAAATGAACAGTATCAGATATTATCAGCATTTACAACACCGGTTTATACCGGAAATGACTTTAACTATTACAGCTTTATAAAAGCTAGAACAGTGGCTGATTATAAAAAATTTGTTGCTTCTGTTAAGGAAAAATCACTTTATCAAACAGGAATAACAGCAAAATACAGAGATAAGTTACTTACACTGTCTACCTGTGAGTATTCTCAGAAAAATGGTGGTACTGGTTGCAAAGAAAAATAACGGAAAGAAATAAAACGGAAAATTACCATAGATCAGGAGATGATGATCATGCAGGAGCATGAATATAAAGCAAGGGATAAGACTGTCCAGAAGATGAGCCGAGATGGACTTCGGGAAGAAAATCTTCGCAGTAAAAAAGAGAGGCGGATTACCGGACGTGAGGCAGATGAGAAGAAAACAGCCGGACACAGGGAACAGGAATTGGATTTTGGAAAGGCGAGAAAAGCTCATACTGCAGAAGAACCGGTTGAGGAAGGAACAGGGGGAAAACACAGATTACAGTCCAGACACGCTTTTCTGGAACAGGAAGAAATTGCGGAAGCGGATGAAATGGAAAGCTCAGAAATGAGTGAGGATAAGGCAGACGGGGAGAAATCTTCGTCTGTTTCACGTTCCAGACTTCGTAAAGAAAGTATCCGGGGGCATCCGGGACGGGATACTGAACGTGATTCTGAAACACCGGAACCAGACAGGCAGAGCCGAAAGAAAAAGATGGTCACAGCTTATGCAGCAAAAGAGCAGAAACGCTACCATGAAAAGTCAGAAGTTGATGAAAAATCAATGGAAGATTTTCGGGAAGAGATCAAAGGCAAGACGAAAAGGGAACAGACGCTAAAGAACAGAAAAAATCAAAATCCCGTCTTTCTTTTGAAGATGAAGGCAAAGGTATGATTCCCGGCAGTGGAATGGCAAGAAAGGGAGCTTCCGCCATTTCGGAAACAGTATCTGATTATGGTCAGAAAAAGATTAGAGAGGATACCGATGATAATGCGGCTCTTGATGCGGCAGATCAGATGGAACTTGCGGGAGAAAGTCTTGCAAGGAAGTCAATTTACGTCCGGGAACGGTTAAAAGAGAACCGGCAGAGAAATAACCGATTAAGGGAATCCGTGCTGGAAGAAATGGAAAAATCCCGCTTGCAGTTTGGAACCAGTGCTTCCAATGAGGCAAAAAAGGCAGTTCAGAAAGAAGCAGAGCAGAAAAAACAGTCTGCCTTAAAGAAATTACTGCAGAAAAAACGTTACCAGAAGCAGTATCAGGCTGCGAAACAGGGAAAGGCTGCGAAAGATGCAGTACTTGTAAACGCACAGCGATTTACGGAGAAAGCCAAGGCTGCGGTCAAGGAGATTGTGGCACAGAACAGGAATATCCTCCTGTCCATAGGAGTTCTGGTTTTACTGTTTGCGTTGATGGCAACAAGTCTGTCAAGCTGTGCAGCATTATTCCAGGGTGGTTCCAATGCCATTATTTCTACCAGTTATTCCAGTGAGGATGAAGATATTTATGCTGCGGAAAATGCTTATGTGGCATTGGAAAATGCACTGAATGAGCAGATCAATCAAATGAAAGCAAACCATTCCGACTATGACGAGTTCCAGTTCCAGATTGATGAGATTGGACACAACCCGTATCAGCTTATTTCTTATCTGACAGTTAAGTATGGCGGTTTTACCTATGCAGAGGTTGCAGATGAGATTCAGGAGATTTTTAAGGAACAGTATGGGTTGTATACAGATTCGACACGAGAAACGGTAACAGAAAAGAAAAAGGTCAAGGTTGGGGAATCACTGGGACAGGTGGTGACCAGCGGATATTGTAACTGCCCGATCTGTTGCGGACAGTGGAGTGGAGGCCCGACAGCAAGTGGAGCATATCCACAGGCAAATCACACGATTGCGGTAGATGCTTCCAATCCATTTGTGCCAATGGGAACCCATGTAATTATGAATGGTGTGGAGTATGTAGTGGAGGATACCGGAAATTTTGCACAGTATGGTGTGCAGTTTGATGTATTCTACGGCGATCACGCTTCTGCGTCAGCACATGGGCATCAGACCTGGGAAGCATACATAGCAGACAGCAATGGAAGTCAGGAAGTGGAAGTAACGACAACAAGAGAAGTGAACCGGCTGGATGTAACACTCACGAACCATAACCTGGATGCAGTTTTAAGAAACCGTATGACAGATAAGGAGCAGGAACAGTATGACGCTTACAACAAATACTATGGAAATCGTGATTATCTGTTTGACCTTAACTCAATTCCGACAGGCGGGGCAGGCTTTGGATATGATATTCCGGCAGAAGCACTTTCTGATCCGCAGTTTGCCAAGATGATTCGGGAAGCAGAAAAATATCTGGGTTATCCGTATGTGTGGGGCGGTGCATCTCCATCTACCAGTTTTGATTGTTCCGGTTTCGTATGTTGGGTAATCAATAACTGCGGAAATGGCTGGAATGTAGGAAGGACAACGGCAGATGGGCTTCGGTCTTATTGTTCCTATGTATCTCCATCTGATGCAAAGCCAGGAGATCTGATCTTTTTCCAGGGAACTTATGATACGCCGGGAGCGAGCCATGTTGGAATTTATGTAGGAAATAACATGATGATCCATTGTGGAAATCCGATTCAGTATACGAGCATTGCAAGCTCTTACTGGCAGCAACACTTTATGGCATTTGGAAGGCTTCATTAGAAGGGAGTGATGGAGAGATGAACATGCGATTAAAAAGGTTCTGGATGACATTCAGAAAACTGAAGATAAGATTCTGGAATTACAGGAATATGTAAAGAAACTGAAAATCCAGAAAAAGCAGATGGAGGATGCAGAAATCATCAAGGCGATCCGTTCCATGAAAATGGACAGCCGGGAAATGCTGACTTTTCTGGATGGGATTCAGAACGGAACAGTTACCATGCAGTTTGATGAGGAGGGCAATCTCTCTATGGACAGTTCCGAAACAGACGCAAAGAAAGAAGAAAGTCTGGAGAGAAATGTGGCAACCGGACAGGTAGAAGAAAGTGAGGATTTGGAAGATGAAGAATAAGGTAATGAAAAAAGTTTTGATGGTCATGCTGTCAGCTACGATGCTGATTGGTTCTGCCAGTGTGACTGCTTTTGCACAGGCAAATGAAAATGCAGAGCAGACCGAAGCGACAGAGCAGGTCATAGAAGAACAGCCTGCAGAGCAGCCTGCCACAGAAGGAACGCCGTTTTCTACACTGGGAAACGGACAGCTTGTGGATGATAAGGAGAATGACAATACCAAGCAGTTTCTGACTGTACAGACCAAGAATGGAAATACCTTTTATATGGTCATTGACCGTTCCGGTACTTCTGAAAATGTGTACATGATGTCACTTGTGGATGAAAATGACCTGGCAGAGTTCTTAGATGAAACCAAAGAAACGGAAAAGAAAGAGGAATCTGCGGTTGTTCTTCCAGAAACGACTACAACACCAGAACCGGAAACTACAGCACAGCCGGAAACAGAAGTGAATCCAGAATCCGGTGGTAATAAAATGTTGGGTTCTGCAGTCTTGGGCGGCGGCATTGTACTGGTATTTGGTGGTTTAGCTGCTTTTGCTTTAAGTAAATTCCGAAAGAAAAAAAGAGGACGGAATTGTAGAGGAAGGTCTGGAATTTGCTGATGACAGTTACATCAATGAAGATGAAGAAAATGCAGAAAATCAGCAGAAATAACAAAAAATCATAAGGTATGGAGAAAGGGCAGTTCTTTTGGGGCTGCCTTTTTGATAGGAACAGGAGGAAAATATGGCGAAATTTTTAGTGATTGCAGAGAAACCAAGCGTGGCACAGAGCCTTGCAAAAAATTTATCTGCATATCAGAGAGAGGACGGCTATCTGGAGGGGAACAGTTGCATTGTCAGTTGGTGTCTGGGACATCTTGCAGAATATGCGCCACCGGAAATTTATGACGAAAAGTATGCAAAATGGCAGTTTGAGGATTTACCGATCATCCCGGAAGTATGGAAAGTGCAGGTATCAGAGGATAAAAAGAAGCAGTTTGAAGTATTGTGCAGCTTAATGAATCGGGAAGATGTGGCGTATCTGGTCAATGGCTGTGACGCCGGGCGAGAGGGAGAACTGATTTTTAAAAGGTTTATGATCTGGCAGGCTGTCAAAAACCAGTGAAGCGTCTGTGGATCAGTTCAATGGAAGATGAAGTAATTCAGAAAGGCTTCCAGACCTTAAAGGACGGGAAAGAATACGCAGGTCTTTGTAATGCTGCGGTGTGCAGAGCGCAGGCAGACTGGCTGATCGGAATGAACGCAACGAGAGCCTATACAACCAGATATTTTAAACGCCTGGTGGTCGGCAGGGTACAGACACCGACGCTTGCCATGCTGACGGAAAGAAAAGAGAAGATCGAGCTTTTCAAGAAAGAAGCCTATTATAAGGTTTCCCTGTCAGATGGGAAACTTACGGTAACATCAGAAGTATCCCGTTAGAAATGGAAGCGGAAGAATTAAGAAAACTTTGTGATGGGGAAGAAGCAATGGTTACAAAAGTAAAAAAGGCGCAGAAACAGAATTTCCCGCCGAAACTTTATGATCTGACCAGTCTGCAAAGGGAAGCAAATCGTTTTTGGATACACCGCTCAGAAAACACTGGATATGCTGCAGGAACTGTATGAGGAAAAGATGGTTACCTATCCGAGAACAGACAGTCAGTATGTAACGGAAGATATGAAAGAAACGGTAAAAATGCTTGCCAGAAGGCATGGCAGATTTTCTTCCGTTTCTGGAATTTGGACAGACTAGAGGAAACATAGATCGTGTGGTTAATAATGCAAAGGTATCTGATCATCATGCAATACTGCCGACAAAAGAGGCAGTAGAAAAAGGTATGGGAGGACTTTCAGATGGAAAGAAAAATCTTATGATGCTGATTGGACAGCAGCTTGTACAGGCAACCGGAGAAGATTATCTTTATGAGCAGACTGAAATTTCTGTACAGTGCAAAGAACATGAATTTGCTACGAAAGGAAAGCTGCCTGTGCAGATGGGATTTAAAGAAGTGGAAGAAGCCTTTCGGAAATACTGTGTAAAGGATAAGAAATCTGATGAACCAGATAATAAGACAGAACTTCCAGAAGGGTATGAAGAGGGAATGATTCTTGCTTCTGTGAAAAGCAGAGAAGAGTACCCATTACACTTCCCGCCGAAGATGTTTACCGAAGATACTCTGCTTGCTGCAATGGAAACAGCGGGAAATAAGGAATTTGACTCTGAAACAGAGAAAAAGGGACTTGGGACACCCGCAACTAGAGCGAGCATTATTGAGAAATTGGTGTCTTCCGGGTATGCAGAACGTAAAGGAAAACAGATTCTTCCTACGGTGGCAGGCTGTGAGCTGATTCATGTAATGCCGGAGAATCTGAAATCTGCAAGCCTGACAGCAGAATGGGAGAATCAGCTTCTGATGATGGAAAAGGGAAAAATTCGGGATGATGAATTTATGGATGGGATTGTATCTATGATTACCGAGATCCTTTCTATATGCAGGGCGATTCCAGAAGAAGAACGAAGTCGTTTTCAGACTGCAAGGGAAGTAATCGGGAAATGCCCAATATGCGGTTCCGATGTATATGAGGGTAAGAGTAATTATTACTGCTCTGACAGAAGCTGTCCATTTGCCTTATGGAAGTCAAATAGGTTTCTGGAAAGCATGAAAAAATCTATGGATAAAAAGATGGCGGTGGAGCTTCTGAAAAAGGGGCGTACCCATGTGAAAGGGCTGTATTCCAAGAAAAAGGACAGCAAATTTGATGCTGATCTTGTACTTGGGGTGGAAGATGGAAAAGCCAGATTCAGTCTGGAATTTCCTAAAAAGAAAAAAAAGAAAAAATAAAGAACTGACGGAAGGAGGAATAAGGTTATGGCTCGTTTAGATGAGATACGGGGACTTGCGGAGTATCATGCAACCCGTATCAGCAGTTCACCTAGGGACTGGATGAACTATCTGGATACCGCAGCCAGATTATACCGATACCCATTTATGGATCAGCTTCTGATTCATGCACAGCGTCCACAGGCAACTGCCTGTGCGTCGTTGGAATTATGGAATCAAAAAATGCTCCGGTGGGTAAACCGAGGAGCAAAAGGAATTGCTCTTATAGATGAAACTACGCAGAAAACAAGACTTCGGTATGTATTCGATGTTCAGATACTCATATGGTAAATGGTGGAAGAACACCTTATCTGTGGCGGTTGCAGGAGAAGCAACAGGAGGAGTTATTAAACCATTTAGAAGAAGTTTATGGACTGGAAGCTAAAGATACAGGAATCTTTCTGATGCACTGATGGCAACAGCGAAGTATATGGTAGAAGAAAATCTGGATGAATACCTGGATGGCTTGACATATGTGACAGAGGGAACCTATCTGGAAGAGCTGGAGGAAGATACCATCCGCAGTGAGTTCCGAAGCCTGTTGACGGATAGCATTTATTATACACTTGCTTCCAGATGCGGACTTGATCCAATGGAACGGCAGGAGGAAATGGATTTTGTACATATTACAGACTATAACAGTTTATCAGTGCTGACATTCATTGGAAATGCCACAAGCAGAGCGAGTGAATCAGTTCTGGTGGATATTGGAAGATATGTACATCGCATTTCATTAGAAGAAATGAAAAAAGGTATTGAAAATTCAGAAGAAAGGAATTATAATAACTTTAACACGTTAATTCGTGAAAGTAGAGAAAACAACGATACTATTACAGAAAAAGAATATTCACAGGAAGATGAAGGAGGAAATGAGTATGGCACTGACATATCATCGCAAAGGGGATTATCTGTTTCCGAACCTGACAATTCAGGAAACAGAAGCACAGATCGGGAAATACGGAATGCTGCGGAGGACATTTTTGAAGGAGTACAAGAACAGCCTTTACCAGAGCTTGTTGCTGACCGGGAAGCTGAACAGCCATCTGGAGCAGATCGAGAAAGCAGCGCAGGAGAGATTGGAAGTACAGATGGAGAAACTGTTGGAGAAGAATCCGGCACCGTCGAAAGAGGAGAACCCGATGGCATGGACAGCACACATGAACGCACTGATGGCAACAGCGGAAGAGAGCATTTTGACGGAATTGGTATACAGTTAGTCGAAGATACAAGAGAAGATGGATTGAGTAAAGCAGAGGAAGAAATCGCCTCTGCTTTATCTTTGCCCGAACTTCCGTCTGTAAATGAACAGAAAAGGGAAATCGGAAACAGAGTAGCAGCCCTCTATGCCGGGGAGATTGCCATTCCAAGTGAAGTGGTCGATGAGGTTTTAAGAACTGGCGGAAACCGAAGCAAGAGCCAGCTTCGTATTATCTATAATTTTATGAGTGAGCAGACACCGGAAGAATATACGGAGTTTGTAAAACGGGAGTATGGCACTGGTGGAAAAGGCTTTGAAATCAATGGTATGGAATATTCGGTCTGGTTTGACGAAACCGGATTGCAGATTGCAGTAGGGCATACGGTTACCGATCAGATTCTGGATAAGGCGTTTTTGTCCTGGGAAGATGTGAGTGGTCGTATTCATCAGCTTTTGAAACAGGGTGAGTATGCACCACAATCTGTACTTGACGTTGCAAGGGAGAATGCGATAAAGGAACATGCCCAGGCACTTGCCTATATGAAAGCGGATATGGCAGAGGGTGTAGCGGAACTTGTCTTTGATGAAGAGGATTTACCACATCTTCGCAGTATTTATCCGGAAATAACAGATTATCTGGAAGAGAAAGCTGTCAGATCCGCAGTGGCTGTCAGATATGAATGAGCGTCTGGAAGGACTGGCAATGGCTTATGAGGAAGATAAAGCATTATGCGGTTCCGTACCTATAACCCGGTCAGAATATCCGGTCAGTTCCAGAAATTTGCTGCAGAAGTGATTCCATACAGTGCCAGGGATGAATTCGCATGGCAGGAACATAAGGTGTTTATTACTCAGGATGAAATAGATGCTTTTCTTGCTGGTGGAGGACCGTATTCCGATGGCAGGCTTTCTACTTATTCCTTTTATCTATTAAATGAAGATGATAAAGCCAGAACGGATTTTATCAAGGAAAGATATGGTACAGGTGGTCAGAGCCATGCTTTATGTGGAGCAGACAATTCACATGCAGATTATGACGGGAAAGGGTTGAAGCTGGAGAGAGGAGATTATGGGAATCCAGATACTTCGGTGGTGCTTCCCTGGGCAAAAGTGGCAAAAAGAGTTGGCTATCTGATTGACAATCAACAGTTTTTACATTCTGCTGATTATTCCCGTATGCCAGATTATGAAAGGGAACAAATTGCAGGGAAAGTGATCAGCTTTTATGCAAGACTGCCAGAAGAAATTGAGCGTCCATTTAAACAGGATTTCTTTAATGAAGAAGCAAGAAAAGAATTACCGGCTATGCTGAATGATTCAGAGCAGGCACAGAAACTGTTACAGGCGATGGACGATGCACTGGCGATGCTTCCATTGGATTTTGAAGCAGTGGGATATACCTATGAACAGAAATTACAGCTTTTAACGGAAGTACATCAGTATGTGGAGGGCAGCTATACGATTTTCCCCGGCACAGGAAGTACCAGATCAGGCAGATGGCTTAAATGGATACCAGATGTCTTTATTTGATATTGTGAGTGCTTCCAGAACCAGAAGAAAATACAGAAGACCAGAAGTGGAGAAGGTACAAAAAGGAGAACCAGAATCAGAATTTGAGTCGGAATCCGTAATTGTGCAGGAAGAATGGGACGAGAATGTATTTGAATATCAGAGGTATCATTTTGAACCGGTGGGGGTTCTTCCGCAAGGTCTGGAAGGGAAAGAACTGGTAAACCAGACAAGAGGAAATACAGAATTGCACTTGACTACTTATGAGCGAGAAGATAATATTTTATATTCTTATGCAGGATTCTACGAAGCGAGTGGTTCATCAAAAGCTGATATTTTCCGGTGTATGGAAACCGGACGAAATTATATTCCAGGGGAGAACGAACTGTTTGGCTATGAGGGAGAATTTTTACCATATCTGCAGAATGAACAGGTGCAGGAACAGGAACCACATAATTTCCATATTACGGACGATGACCTTGGCGCTGGCGGTCCGAAAGCAAAGTTTAAAGCAAATATGGAAGCTATCCGGCTGCTGAAAGAACTGGAACAGGAGCAGAGATTGGCAACACCGGAAGAACAGGAAGTGTTGTCAAGATATGTTGGATGGGGCGGTATTCCACAGGCTTTTGAAGAAAGAAACAGTGCCTGGGCAGAGGAATACACGCAGTTAAAAGGAGTCCTCATACCAGAAGAATACAGTGCAGCAAGGGCGTCAACCTTGAACGCTTTTTATACTTCCCCGACAGTCATCAAAGCAATGTATGAAGCACTTGACAACATGGGACTGAAACAGGGAAATATCCTGGAGCCGTCCTGTGGAGTAGGTAACTTTATGGGACTTTTACCGGAAAGCATGAGTGCTGCAAATATGTACGGCGTGGAGCTTGATCCGGTTTCCGGTCAGATCGCGAAGCAGCTTTACCAGAAGAACAGGATTGCAGTACAGGGATTTGAGGAAACCAATTACCCGGACAGCTTTTTTGACTGTGTGATTGGAAATGTACCGTTTGGGGCATATCAGGTCAGTGACCGCAAGTATGACAGATACCATTTTATGATCCATGATTATTTTATTGCAAAATCCTTAGACCTGGTACGTCCTGGAGGAGTGGTGGCAGTTGTTACATCAAGCGGTACAATGGATAAACAGAATCCAGAAGTCCGACAGTATTTTGCAAACCGGGCAGATCTGCTTGGGGCAATCCGCTTGCCGAACAATGCTTTCCAGAGAAATGCCAATACCAGTGTGGTTGCAGACATTCTGTTTTTCCAGAAAAGGGACAGGGCTACAATCACAGAGCCAGACTGGGTACAGTTAAAAACTACGTCAGAAGGCTATACGGTCAATTCCTATTTTGCCGATCACCCGAAAATGGTACTTGGGGATTTCACAACAGAAAGTACCCAGTACGGAAAACAGGAAGTGACGGTAAAGGCAAAAGAGGGAGCAGATCTGGCAGAGCAGTTAAAAGAAGCGGTAAAGCATATCCAGGGAACTATTACAGAGCAGGAGATTTCGGATACGGAATTGGAAGAACAGGTGGTATCCATACCGGCAGATCCGAACATTAAGAACTTCAGCTTTGCACTTGTCGGAGAGGATATTTATTACAGGGAAAATTCTGCTATGAATAAGATGGAACTTCCCGTTGTGACAGGCGAACGAGTCAGAGGTATGGTTGCTATACGGGATGCAACAAACAGGCTTTTGGAACGGCAGTTGGAAGAATGCAGTGATGAAGAGGTTGCCAGCTTACAGGCTGAGTTGAATCAGGTTTATGACAGTTTTACTGCCAAGTATGGATTACTCAGCAGCAATGCAAATAAAAGAGCGTTCAGCATGGACAGCAGCTATTGCCTTTTAACTTCCCTTGAATTTCTGGATGAAAAGGGCGAGTTGAAGAGGAAAGCAGACATATTTACGAAAAGAACGATCCGCAGGGCAGAGCCGGTAACATCGGTAGATACTGCGAGTGAGGCACTGGCGGTATCTATCGGGGAAAAGGCAAAAGTGGATATTCCTTATATGATGCAGCTTACCGGGAAAACAGAAGAAGAGGTCACAGCGGAGCTTACGGGTGTTATCTTCAAGAATCCGCTTACAGATAAATGGGAGCCATCCGACGAGTATCTTTCCGGGAATGTCAGGGAGAAGCTGCACGTTGCAAGGCAGTTTACAGAGAACCATCCGGAATATATGGTCAATGTGCAGGCACTGGAACGGGTACAGCCGAAAGACCTGGACGCTTCCGAGATTGAAGCAAGGCTTGGTGCAACCTGGATTTCTCCAGACTATATTACAGAGTTCATGGCAGAAACATTCCATACACCACGACACCATATCAATTATGAGCGTATTAAAGTGCAGTATGCGGAAGTGACCGGACAGTGGAACGTAAAAGGAAAGAATGTGGACAGCAGTAATAACCCGCTTTCCACATCAACTTATGGAACACAGAGGGCAAATGCTTATCGGTTGTTGGAGGATGCACTGAATCTGCGTGACACAAAAATTTATGACACAATACATGATGCAGATGGGGAACACCGGGTACTGAACCGGAAAGAAACTACTCTGGCGCAGCAGAAGCAGGAACTTATCCGGGAGGAATTTAAAGAGTGGATTTTTAAGGATATGAGCCGACGGGAAACGCTCTGCAAAATTTATAATGAACGGTTTAACAGCGTAAGACCAAGGGAATATGATGGCAGTCATATTCAGTTTGTCGGAATGAATCCGGAAATTAAGCTGATGGATCATCAGAAAAATGCGGTGGCACATATTCTTTATGGAAATAATACCCTGCTTGCACACTGCGTAGGTGCAGGTAAGACATTCCAGATGATCGCAGCCGGTATGGAGAGCAAGCGTCTGGGACTGGCACAAAAGAGTCTTTATGTGGTTCCGAATCATTTGCTGGAACAGTGGGGAAGCGATTTCTTTACGCTTATATCCTGGAGCAAATATTCTGGTGGCAACGAAGAAAGACTTTGAACCGGCAAACAGAAAACGGTTCTGTTCCAGAATCGCAACCGGGGATTATGATGCGGTCATTATTGGACACAGCCAGTTTGAGAAAATCCCGCTTTCCAGGGAAAGGCAGATCGCATTGCTGGAAGATCAGATCGCAGATATTACCTATTCTATTGAAGCAGCAAAAGAGGAAGCGGGACAGCAGTATACGGTCAAGCAGATGGAAAAGACAAAGAAAACCCTGAAAGCAAAACTGGAAAAACTGAATGACCAGACACGTAAGGATGATGTGGTGACTTTTGAGCAATTAGGCGTGGACAGGCTGTTTGTGGACGAGTCACATTATTACAAAAATCTTTTTTTATACACTAAAATGCGGAATGTGGCAGGCATTTCACAGACAGATGCACAGAAAAGTTCAGATATGTTTATGAAATGCAGATACATGGATGAGATTACCGGGGGAAAGGGAATCACGTTTGCAACGGGAACACCCGTATCAAACAGTATGACTGAATTATACACCATTATGAGATAC
>VOFB01000080.1_pt1 | contig 106000 bp, 78 predicted proteins | sample 5384141 | NCBI WGS metagenome assembly VOFB01 (sample SAMN12384721, study PRJNA508395) | human gut metagenome | isolation source: healthy gut A | host: Homo sapiens | reverse complement strand
CACGTACTTGCTTGATGAAAGCTTTCACCTGATCGCCGGTATGCAAGGGTTGGAATATCTCGCTATCATACAACAAACCACCATACTTATTCTCAATGATCGCCTTGAAGCCTAAATCCGTTTTTTGCCAGATGAGGATATTCACCTCATCTCCGGCTTCATAAGGCGCTGCCTCCTTAGAAAGATAGCGGTCTACTTTGGCTGAAGCTACGATACGGTAGCTTTCATCATCCAGATGAGCATGGATAACGTATTTCTTTCCTACCTGCATCTTCATCTTCTGTTCACGGAAAGGCACGAAAAGGTCTTTCATCAATCCCCAGTTCAAGAATGCTCCATACTCATTTACCCATGCTACTTCCAAACAGGCAAACTCACCTACCTGCACCAACGGTATCAATGTTGTGGCTACAAGGCGTTCCTCGTTATCCAGATATATAAATACATTCAATTCGTCTCCCGGCTGGCAACCTTCAGGCACATAACGCAAAGGAAGCAGGATTTCTCCATCTTCACCACCATCCAGATACATACCGAACTCCACTTCCTTGACTACCTGCAAGATATTGAATTTACCTAATTCGATGCTCATAATTTCTTTCGTTTGGGGCAAAGATAATGTAAACCAAAGGCAGTACAAAATAAGCTTGATTATTTTTAATGCTAAGATGCAGCTTATCTTCGCTTTTAAGCAAAGATTAAGCATAAGGCATAACTTTTCAATCTAAGCCATAACTTTTTTCTATGAACAAATCTCTTGGAAAACAGTTATTTTTGTATCGGGAAACTAAAGATAAGAAAAATTATATTCACCTTTTAAATACATAAAAGTTATGGAATTTCTAACAAACGAAAAACTTACGATTGTAGGAGCCGCCGGAATGATTGGTTCTAACATGGCACAGACTGCCATTATGATGCATTTGACACCCAATATTTGCCTGTACGATCCGTATGGACCGGGACTGGAAGGTGTAGCAGAAGAGATGCTTCACTGCGGTTTCGAAGGACTGAACCTTACGTATACTTCCGACATCAAAGAAGCGTTGACCGGAGCCAAATACATTGTATCTTCAGGTGGTGCCGCCCGCAAAGCCGGCATGACACGTGAAGACCTGCTGAAAGGTAATGCTGCCATTGCCGAAGAGTTCGGTAAAAATGTAAAAGCTTACTGCCCGGACGTGAAACATGTAGTAGTTATCTTCAATCCCGCCGACATAACCGGATTGATCACTCTGTTGTATTCCGGTCTGAAACCTTCACAGGTAACTACTCTCGCAGCTCTCGACAGTACCCGTTTGCGTAGTGAACTCGCCAAGCATTTCCACATTTCTCCTGATAAGGTAGAAAATTGCCGTACGTATGGCGGTCACGGAGAACAGATGGCTGTTTATGCTTCAACTGCCAAAGTAGATGGTAAACCTCTGTTGGAAATCATCGGCACACCTGCCCTTACTGCTGAACAATGGGCTGAAATCCAAAGCAAGGTAACCAAAGGTGGCGCTAACATCATCAATCTTCGCGGACGCTCTTCTTTCCAAAGCCCGGCATACGTTTCCATCGAAATGATAGCTGCAGCTATGGGTGGCAAACCGTTCCGCTGGCCTGCCGGTACATATGTACACAACCACGGCTTCGACCACATCATGATGGCAATGGAAACTGAAATTACCAAAGACGGCGTACACTATAAGGAACTGAACGGCACACCGGAAGAGGAAGCCAAGCTGAAAGAAAGTTATGCTCACCTCTGTAAATTGCGTGACGAAGTGATTGGAATGGGAGTACTTCCGGCTATTAAGGATTGGAAAAGCATCAACCCGAACATTGACTAAATTATATATATAAGGGAATACCCCCGAGAACTCCTGTTTAGACTTTCCCTCTTGCGCTCACACAAACCGGACGCAGGGGGAATTTTCTTTTATTTTTTCAGAAATCCTTTGGCTGTATTAAAAAAACTATTTATCTTTGCACCCGCAAACGAAGAAGGTGCCATAGCTCAGTTGGTAGAGCAAAGGACTGAAAATCCTTGTGTCCCCGGTTCGATTCCTGGTGGCACCACTCGTAAGCAAAGTATCGGAATGTAGCGCAGTTGGTAGCGCACTACGTTCGGGACGTAGGGGTCGGGCGTTCGAGTCGCCTCATTCCGACACAAAAAAGGTCTGATTCTCAAAAGGAGTTAGACCTTTTTTGTTACATTCTCAATCCCCCAAACAACATTATTCTAATCCGATTCTATTATGCTTGACATCATACTGATCATATTAGGAAGTCTATGCCTCATAGTAGGCTTATTGGGATGTATCCTCCCTATAATTCCCGGACCGCCCATTTCATACGCCGGTTTGTTATTACTCCATATTACAGATAAGGCGCAATTTTCTACATCGCAATTACTGATTTGGTTATTTCTGGTAGTGATAGTGCAAGTATTGGACTACTTCACTCCCATGATTGGAAGTAAATACAGCGGAGGAAGTAAATGGGGCAGTTGGGGCTGCCTGATAGGTTCAATCGTCGGAATCATCTTTCTCGGCCCGTGGGGAATTGTTATCGGTCCTTTTGGAGGAGCTTTCATCGGAGAACTCTTGGGAGACAGAAGTGCAAGGGATGCCCTAAAATCAGGTATTGGAGCACTGATTGGTTTTCTGGTAGGGACAGTGTTTAAGGTAGTAGTTTGTGGATACTTCGTGTGGTGTTTCGTAAAGGCATTGATATAATTTCACCACAGAGTGACACAGAGTCCCACAGAGTTCTGATTTCAAATTAAACTCTGTGGGACTCTGTGTCACTCTGTGGTGATTATACTATTATCGTTGTAATGTAATTCCCATCAACCCAATCACCACATCATTAGAAAGAGTTTCAAGAACGAGGTGGGAAAGTTTCTTATCAGGATTCAAGGGCATTTCAAGCAATATGGCAGCACCACCATCCAATTCACGGGAGGCACCTGGAAAGCCTAATTCTTCTCCAAAGTTATTGCTGATCTCGCCCGTTTTAAGACGCAAGCGATAAAGGGCCGGAGCATGTCGGTTGAAAGCCAGACCATCTTCAAAGAAAATATGCTCAATGGGCGCCCAGTTATCGGGATTACGCAAAGCCATCTTATCGCAAGTACCATCTTTATAATAAACACGGATCAGCCCATTGTCAATATGGCACTGCATGTGATTGGTGCTACCTGCCATGAGTAAATAGGCACGGGATGCCTTTCCTTTGAGAGAGACCGTCAAACTATCCGGATAATTATCCCACAAGGATGTGAAAGCTATATTTTGGCCCTCAGCAGGAGTACGGAAAGGAACTCCCAGCTTAGTATTCAACACTCCCTTCTGAACGGAAGAGCGAAGTCCGGAATCATCAATATCCACCGTATGCAAAGGATGGCACCATTCACCGATACCTTGCTTGGGTATCTGCAAAGTGGTATATGGAGACCGAGGTGAAAGATACTTATTACGGAATATATCTGTAACGGCAGAATTGAATTGTTCATCCATCACAACCGGTTCACACTTAGAAGAATTGACTTTAGCGAAGGCGGAGAACTGAGTAGAATCATCCTTATCTGCGGACAGCGGATTATCTACAGGAACCCACCATTTCATATCCCCTTGTTGCATCGGAACAAAACATACAGGAGCTTCAGCTGAAACAGCTTCTATCTGAGACTTTGTCGGACTACCAAGCACTTCCCCGCCCCATTCAATGTTAATTTCCACTTTTTCATCCGAGGAAGCAGGGATAACGACGGAAAGTACCGGACGGCTGATGGAGTTCTCTACCAATGTCCATGTTGCAGGCTTTCCATTGACTGTAAGCTTCGCCACTTCCGAGCGCTGAGCCGGAAACTGAAGTTCCAATGTACGTACCGCAGGTAATCGGTGGATAATTGCATAGGATGTTGCAGTTTCATTAGTATGCTTAAAGTCAAAATCAATATCCGGAGTATGCAGAGATGCAAAAGGCCAGGAGGAGGGTAAGCCGGGTTTCACCAGCAGGCGCCCGTTCATGGCATCAGGAAGGATACCATAGAGTCCTTGTATCAATACACGGGAAGCTACACCTATAGGATCCCCGAAATCACGGTAACACTCTCCACGAGCAGCATCATAAAAACTGATTTGCCCGAAGTTACCGGGGCTTTCACCCAGATACATGCCATCGAGGACAGAACTCTTGAGCAGATGAAAACCTGCATCCGCACGTCCTGCCTGGAAATAAGCAAGAGCAGTATGCATCACTTCGGCAAAAGCAACATTGTTGATACTCCAGGAATAAGGCAACCAGTTCGTAGTGGAGATAGTAGCATAACCTTCATCTTTCAAACCATCGCCACAAACGGGGATATGCGGTATTTCGCGATCCACATAACTGGTGGCAAGATAAGCTTGGAAAGGATCAGCGATATCGCTATCCAATGCATGATAAATAGTCCATACACCGGGACTGGTATGCAGACGTTTATGCCCCATGAAATCCTGAAACTCAGCCCAATGTCCACGTTCGGGTATCCAAAGGCGGGCATTCAGAGCTTTCAGTATTCTGTCAGCTTCTTCACGATAGGGTGCAGGGTCTTCTCCAATCTTCTCGGCAATCATAGCTGCGAGGCGATTGGAACGATAGTTATAGGCAGAAGAATGAGTGACCGCACCACTATTATAATAAAGGGCATCACTTGCCCAGATGCAGGCATAGGCATCATAAAGTCCGTCATTATCGGGATCATAGTTTCGTTTTTCCCAAGCAAGGTGACGGGTCAGGACAGGCCACATACGGCGGGCGTATTCCAAATCACCGGTCCAGTTGAAATGCCACAAGAGTTCATCAATATAACAAAGATTCATGTCATAATGATGCATCTGATCGTTCCGACGGGGGTTACGGCAGATATAACCGTTACTATATTGGGGTGTTCCCCACTTCTTTTCGGAACGTGCCAAAGCAAGAGTTGAATCCTGTGCAGGGTGTGGAATCGTGTTCGGCACTTCTGTCACCTGACTGGCGGCATAAGCATTGAAGTGCGTACGGGCACGGTCGTGCCAACCTAAGGCATCACCGGTATAAGCAGCACGCCAGCCACTGAGAGGCATGCGCCAGCCAATAGCACCATGCAACCAGACTTCACCATCCCAGATGCCATCGGCAGCTACAGCAAGGGCACCACCCAGAGTATTAAAGTATGGATCGGGAGTTATGATCCTGATACGTGAGGCAAGATCGGCACGGGCTTGTTCAGACTTATTATAAAGGGCAATGCCTTCCTCCTGTGAAGGTGCTACTAAAGAATTTTCCGGGTGAGGCGCGGATTATGATCATTGGATTACACGGGTTTATTACCGGTTTTTGCCTGTAATATAAAAAAATAGTGTTTCATTACTTTTCGATAGCGCAGCCATTAATCCGTGTAATCCGCGTAATCCGCGCCCTAAATCATTATCAGCATCAACAGCATCTTCAGAAGCAAGGTAAAGATGATCCTCATTATAGGCAAGCGGAGAAAGTTTATCAATCATCTCATCCCACTCCAGATTACGCTTCTCTCCGGCACGCTCGCGCCATTTCTGCGCAGTCTGCATGGCAAAGTGCCAGTAAGACAATTCGAAAGGCGGGTTGATGGTAGTAGCTGCACGCAACGTCTCTTGTGCAGGAATAGCTCCCTTCAGAATGAAACGTCCGTGAAACTCATCATAAGTTGCAAAAGCATACATGAACTCGGCAGTTTCCTGCACCAGACGATTGTACTTCTTAATCACTTCATTCGAAGGATTAGCACGGTAGACAAGTTCTGCCAGATAGATAAAGTGCGGTTGTTGCCAGATCAGGAAAGAACCTACATTTGAGGGAGCTTCCGTACCACTGGGATCGGTCATTTTCATCCAGCGTACACCGGGGAACCCTTGACGACGTGCTATTTCACGAGCAACAGGCTCTACAGTTTCGTACCAACCCAGTGTACGATCCAGCAGATTGGCATGTCCCCAAAGAGGTTGCCATGCCTGATGCCACCAGATCATTTCGAGATGGAATTTACCAAACCAGGAGTTATAAGTCAAACCTGTTTCCTGCGGAGGTACACTTCCAGCCGACTGGATAGCAAGCAGATATTGACTCAACAACACGCGACGTTCCAATTCTTTGGCACGCGGATCCGTGCAATGAGAGAAGTCAACGGCAGCACCATTCTTCCAGAAATCCGTCCAGTATGTAGCACTGGCGGCAGCGGTTTCGGTGAAAGCGGGCAATGCTTTGTCATCGGCATAGACAGCAGGTTCACTTTCGAATACGGTTCCCTGAAAATTCGGTGTAAACAGGCAGGAAAAGGCCAGCATATCTTCTTCAGGAGTCAGTACGAAATAGTTCTTCGACTTCTCAGCCAGATTCGCCTTGCCTTCCCAACGGAGGGTTACGTAATAAGTTGTTTCGTCAAGTACACGCTTCAACAATGCTGAATCTCAGTAATATCAGAAGCTTTCACTCCCTCGCCCAGTTCGATGTTTGCGGATCGTTCTTTCTGACGGCCCGGTTCCTTGAACAAAATTTTATTATTCCCCTCCTAGGTATTTTATTGTTTTTATTATTCATAGGTATTTTATTGTTTTACCTACCACCTCCCCCTACGGGTACTCCTCCTCCGACGGAGGAGGAGAATTTAAGATACTTCCGTGTAACAATTCTCTCGCCGATAAATTATCATTTATCTGAAATCAAACATCAAATTCAACCTCAACCCCTCATCCCCCTTCTTGATACGGATTATTCCCGGTTGGCTCTGTGGTCCGTGCTGACTAATAGGTTTGAAGCAACGGATAGCTGGTATATCGAGCAGGAAGGAAACATCTCCGGCAGGGAAGTCGGGCATGGTGTTCAGGCCATCCTGACGTCCGTGAGGTTCTTCGGGGGTAAATACTCGCAGGAATATCCCGTCACTCGCCGCATAAACCGTAAATGGAGCGGTAGAACTTTGCAAAGTTGCCCAGTAAAGATTAGCATGATAGCCCTTGAACTCCGGATAAACCAGACGTTCGGTACTTTCACCGGTGATTGTATTATTATAATCTTTCTGCCAAACACCATAATTTGCCCCCGGAATACGATTCTTCCATACACGATATGGACCGCGTCCCATCCAACGCATACCGGAACACTCGGACTCAGGATAAGAGAAAGTAAGGCCAAGATTCAGCACTTCCGTGTCAGTGAAAGCATCGTCGAAGCCACCACCACCGGAAGCTCGGTTCAGCAACACAGCATCCATCGAGAGCAATCCGTCCGGCGCCAGACGCCAAACAATAGAGTCCGCCGCACCACGATAACGGGCACAAAGAACCGCATCTCCATTTTCCATACGAGCAGACAGATCAGCCAGCACCATCTTCATCCCAACAGCAACAGGGCCATCTTTCAGCGGGATAATTCGTCCGTCAGCATTCCTCGTCACAGAAGTGATAGTGGCATCACTCTTTCGGAAAGAGACAGTGACGGCAGAAGAACGCAACGTAATCAGAGTATCTGTTTCCTCAACACGGCAATTACTTGCAGCCGCACTTTGCGAACCGGACGGATGAGCATCTGCCCTCTTCGGCTGTAACTCACCTTTCAGATAGTCTTTCGCGTAATGTATCGGGAATGTACGTGTACAGACACTCTCGCCATCTGCTCCATAAGCTTCAAGTTCCAGAATATCTCCGTTGAAGAAATTATCCGGCAGATTCATGCGTGCAAACCCCGTTTCTCCGGGAACCAATGACGGTAACTGCACCATTCCACTGTCCAGCACCTGACGCCATGCCCGTGCACCTCCGTCAGCTACTGTCACAACTTCCCCTTCTCCATCACCATTCAGTGGTGACGTGCAATGAAGCACGCGCCAGCGCATGGAGCATGCACCCAGGTTTGTAAACAGATATCTGTTCGATACCCGGAAATCCCCACGGAACGAAGGAGTAATCATCAACGGTTCTATATGTATTGGCGACCAGACTTCACGAACTGAATAATAACTGCCCTCTTTTTCCCGGAAAGGCCCCAGAATACCATCCGGTGCATTATAATCTTCACTGTCCAGTGCCCCGCCGCGATCCGAACGACGCACCGCCTCATCACTATATGCCCACATGAAACCTCCGGCAAAGAGCGGATGAGCGGTGTAGCGTGCCCAGAAATCTTCCAGTCCGGCACCATGTCCCTGGTCGTACTGGCCGTGCATGAACTCGGCAGGCATAAAGACTTTATAGCCATTGGTAAAACGGGCCACTCCTGTGAGATAAGCGGGATAGTGATGGGTATCCAGTTCGTCAAAGTCCGCCCAGGGATGGATGACATGACGTTTCTGGGGATCGTATGTACGGAACAGGCTGTCGACGGCAGTATTCCATCCGCCTTCGTTGCCATTGCTCCACAACACGATACACGGATGGTTTACATCGCGCGTCAGCATTTCGCGGACAAGCCGGGTACCCGTCGGGGTATCGTAAGCATTCTGCCAGCCTGCCAGTTCATCAATATAAAGCAAGCCCAACGAGTCGCAGGCATCCAGGAAATGTTCATCAGGCGGATAATGGGAACGGACGGCGTTCATATTCATTTCTTTGATGAGCTTCACGTCCTGTATGCTAAGTTCTTTATTCGTGGTTCGTCCACCATCGGGATGGAAAGAGTGGCGATTGATTCCCTTCATAACCAGCTTCGTACCGTTCAGGTAGAGCCCGTCGCGGGGACGGAAATCAATGGTGCGGAAACCGATGCGGGTATCCATGGAATGAATGACATTTCCCTCTTTACCGAGCAAAGAGACTGTAAGCCGGTAGAGTACAGGAGATTCAGGAGTCCATTGAGAAATACCGTCAAAATGAGCGGTCAACAGCTGAACGGGTTCTTTAGTAACCTTCACGGGGCGGTGTTCGGCATCCTTTGCAGATATCGGTGCCACTTCCATAGAGAGGCTTTCTTCTCCGGTAGCACCTTGCAGATGTACTTCAACTTTCAGTTCCCCATCCGCCTGCGCGTCCACAGCCAGACGTTCTATATGCGTTGCCGATTTTGCTTCCAGCCATACCGGGCGGTATATTCCACCGAACAGCCACCAGTCCGCTTTACGTTCGGCGGCATTCACTGTACGGTTGTCGGAATGTTTCTTCACCCGTACTTCTATTTGGTTGGAACTTCCGTATTTCAGCAATTCCGTTACGTCATAAGAGAAGCGATAGAAACCGCCCTGATGCACCGGTCCCGCCGATTGCCCGTTGACTAAAACCTCGGCATCGGTCATTACACCGTCAAACCAGAGACGTATGTTCTGTCCCTGCCAGTTGCGGGGTACGCGGAAAGAACGTTTGTATGTGCCTTCTTCCATCGAAGGGTTCTTCACGCCCGGCTTTTTATACCAGCGGCCGTAGGTGTATTCGCCGAAGCCTTGCAATTCCCATTGCGAGGGGACTTCTATTTTACTCCAGCGTCCACTGTTCCGGCCTTCGGAGACGCGGAATTGCCAGGTCACCGTGTTGCCCAGCCCGGTGCCGGAAAGATATTGGCGTTCTGTTTCCTGGGCTTGTACAACCCAAGTGGTCAATAAGAAAAGGAGGATTCCGAGAAAGTGCTTTCTGCTCATAGTATTTGGCTTTATTATTCGATTTTACAAAGAAAGACATTCTCAGGCAAACAGGAAATAAACAGAATGATTTTCTAGCTGTACAAAATGACGGATAGCGGATCCCCGCTTCTTTTCACCGCACTCTCTACACAACAAAAAATCATTCATTCCGCCACACTGCGAACAAAAAGATACAAAAGCCATTCTTTTACTAACAGAGCCTTTTTCACCAACCGTTCAAATAGAATCCGAATGCATAATCTATAGAATATAAATGCAACGTTTCCGCATAAAGCAGGCGGTATATGCAATACTTATGCAAGAAACTATCATTCTTTCATGAAAGAACTATAGATCTAACGCCAACAATCTATAGTTGGGACGCTTCCTATCTATAGATGGAAAGCATACGATCTATAGATCGAACATAAACAGTCTATAGATAGAAGATAAACCATGTGTTTTCAGTGAACAGACCATCTGTTTTTCTTTTTTCAGAGTTGTACGTATTTCGATACTCCACTCTTAATCAGCAATATGCCAATTTCCGTTCGTTTCTTTTCGTTCTTCCCCTCCGTCAGATGGAAATATCACATTCTCATTATGCATAAAAAGCAAAGTGTCAAAACGAAAACTATCTAAAAACGAACCAGCAGCCCCACTGCATCAACCAACCGGTCTCCGTTTTATCTTCTTACGTATCCACAGGTAATATCCGGTCAGCGGAAGACTTGCGCCTATCAATGCTGCAACGAAAGTCAGTATCCGCGTCAGCATACCGCCCCAACTGCCCACATGCACAGAGTAAATCCAGCCACGGATTTTACCGGAGTTATCCAGGTCCTTATAGAGAGTAGTTTCGGTAATCTCGCCATTACGGGGATTGAACTTATAACGGTCTGTTCCCCGTTGGTTACCGAAACGGGGGACAGCAACACTGGCAGAACCGTCGGAAACACTAATCTGCTTGTAGTCTGGATTTGCCTCGGCCAACTGTTCATATACCTGTTGCCAATTAGTATAAGGAGAATACCTGTGTGCGCCACGGCCTTCCCTACCCTCCGGTTTACCGTCCCGCTTACCGCCTTTGGCGGTCGCATTGGCTGCCGCGTTGCCGTGTCCCATACTGGGCTGCACTTCCACGCCAAAGGTTTTATAAAATCCTGTCCTGTACCACTGGAAAGACCACGTCAATCCTGTAAGAGCCATAGCCAGCAAGAATACAAGTGCATACATTCCGCCCGCTACATGCAAGTCGTACCAAAAGCGACGCCAACCTTTATTCGCTACAATCTTCAGACTGTTCTTCAATGCCTTGCGCGTACGCGGCCACCAGACGACTACACCTGATATCAGTACAAACACGAACATCAACGTACTGGTGCCGACAATCATCTTCCCCCAGAAGATGCCGCCATCCTGCTTCATACTGTCCAGCAACCAACGGTGCATCCGGAACATAAAGTTGAAAAAGGGCGCCCGTTCATACTTCCCCGTAATCTCACCCGTATACTGATCCACATACATAGATGCACGACGAGGTTTGGAAAGCGTGACTTGGTAAGCCCGTTCAGGATCAGACGAAATATTAACGCCGGTCACTGACACGCTATCGGGCAAGGTTGCCGCCACTTTAGTCATCAATTGCTCCATGGGTAGCGGAGCAGCCTCAACCTTTTTCACAAAGTAGAGCTCACGATGGCAAAGTTCCATCACCTCTTTCTCGAATACCAGTGCTGCACCCGAAAAGCAGATCAACGTAATCAGTATCCCGAAAGGAACGGAAAGCCACAAGTGTATATTACGGAATATCTTTCTCATTATGTCAATTTATGAAGTTCGTAAAAAAGAGCCTGGCCGGCACATACCAGCAGGCTCTTTATCCCTAATTATAATCAATGAATGTTTTTGCGCTTATTTAGTAGGTGTCAACCGGCCCACACCGCTGATCTGAGTAGCTTCAATGGTAACTCCCTTCGTTGCAGTGGCGCTCGACGGATTGATCTTGTAGATGGCAGGATAACCCTCGGTTGTCGTTACAGTCAGATAAACATTGCCATTTTCGGTATAAGGCGCGTTGCCGAAACCGGAAATCAAATTAGTCTCAGGCAAGCCGGTTACATAAGTCAGCTTCTTGTCGCCTGCCTTGAAGATGGCCAGTTGATTCGCAGTAAAATCTTCTTCAGTCAAAGGACGGTCATACATCAACATCAGGAAGTAGTCACCCGTAATGTGCCAGCAACGGAGGAAAGATTTTCCGCCACTTTGAGCTTCCAGATCACAATAGTAATCATCAAAGTCTTCCGTGCCGTTAGGAATACGTACTACACCGGCAGGCAAAGTGGTCTGTTGGCGCACATCATCCATCGTCTTTGCAAAACTGGGAGAGAAAACGTAGATATCACCGTTGTCTGCTTCCCAGATTGTCTGGTAATACTGAGATTTATTGCGTCCGCAAGCATAGCTGATTTTATCTGTACTGATCAGTTTCTTGCTGGTAAGAGTCTCATCATCGAAGATAGCTACCCAACATTCATTCGGATATTGCGTCCATTGCAACTCTCCTTTTTTATAGCTGCTACTGTTTGAGCCACCATCTTCCTTTTTTATCAGGTCTTGATTACCCGGTAACACCCATTCGCCATTATTATACGCTGCGCCATACTGGCTCAGCCCCATCGGAACAGCTGCGCTATAAATCTTGTTGCCGTGTTGCAAAATACCAGCCAGCGTCACAAACTCACCATTTCCCAGAAAATTCTCTGAGAGATAGGCCTTATTTTGAGTGTCATTGGTCTTATAAGTTTCGGCCTCTACATCCAGATAAGAAAGCAGGAATGTTTTAGGTAAGTAACCGTTATCATCGGCATACCCCGTATATCCGTCACCTGTAGAAGAAGTGATGATATATCCCTCGTAAATACCATAACTGGTGAACCGCTTCACTGCATACTCGCCCGACCGTGCCACCATTTCATAATTTGAGTTCATGACGAATGAACGGGTAGTACCGGCATTACCTTGATTATAGGTCAAACCATACAGATATTGATCTTTATAAAATATCCACTGTGACGCACCGTCATTCACAAGGCCATTGTTTATGGCGGAAACCGTTCCTTTATCCAATGTTTCGGAAGTCAGCAGAACGTTCGTAGTATTTCCCGAAGCTGTCACTGAGGATGCTATCACATACTCACCTCTACCTTCGGTGCCACCACCAAGGCTCGGCTCATTATCAGTACATGCTGTCAGCGCCAGTCCGGTTATTGCTGTTGCAAAAAATCCAGTCAAAAAGTTATTCTTCTTCATCTTACTTTTACCTTTAATTTTAATCTAAACTATATAATCTATGAATCTTTAATTACCAAAATACACACGCACTTTCCCGTAGAATGCCCGCCCGGGCTTCTGAAGACTGAAGTTGTCATACAGTTTCTCGTTCGTAAAGTTGCGGCACTCAAACGACAAATTATACCGTCCGTTGCGCAGACTATAAGAAAGCGCCAGATTGTGCGAGAACTGATTAGGCACCACATAATCGTTCTTATTCGATCCGATATTAGATGAATAATAAGTAAAACTATGCAGATACTGATTGTCATAGGAAATCGTCAGCGTATTACCTTTCTTCCAAAGGTTGCGCCAATAGAACGTCACATCCGAATCGGCAAACATATACGGCAGATTGGGCATACGCTCTTTATAGGCAAGATTGGCCGCACTGCTGGAGATCGAGGTCTTCATGTTGTCACGCACGTTCATCTGCGTAAAGTTTCCTCCAACACTCAGCCATCTTCCGAAACCATATCGGGCGGAAACATTAAAGCCTTTCGTCAACACCTTACCATAATTTATATAGGTAGCAGCTGATTTACCTCCACTCAGGTCGGCAATGTTACGCTGAATATAGTCTTTTGTATTACGGTATATCAAGCCTCCTTCCACATATACGGAGTGTTTCCCGAATGTCCGGGTATAGCTGAGGTTAAGGTTCAAGTTGTCGCTATTCTCAGGCTTGATGCCGATATCTCCCATTTCCAGGTCTTCATCACCGAACATTTCTTCAATAGTAGGCAGTCGATAGGCTTTCTCATAGGACAATTTGGCCTGAAGGCCGGGCAATATGAAATAGGTTCCGGCCGCACCATAACCCATGGAACTCACATCGCGAGTAGTGCGCACATACTCACTCTGATTACTGGATGTAGCTATCGGCCCTCCTACAAACTGGTGGTAATATTTGCCGAATACGGAGAAGTTCCAGTTTTCAGACGGCATCAGGCGATAGGACAGGCCGGAAATATTCTTGCGTGTTTCCTTGGCGATAGCCTCTTTTTGCTCTTCCTTGGCAAGCAGCGAAGTGTTGGAACGGTGGAAAGCATTCAATACATGATTGAAAGTCAGCATCTGTGCCCTATTGATGCGGTAGTTCACAGTCAGCGTACCATTCCAGTTGTTATTGTCCGCCCGTGAATATTGATAAGACTGCTCACCGGGAGAGTTCATCAGCGCCTTCTGCCCATACCAATTGTACTTGTATGAGGCAGTATCCACATTAGTGGTTTCATTCTTATTGTAATTGACGGTCAGTGCCACATCCAGACCTTTGGTGAGCAGGTCACGCTTGCTATATTCCAATGAAGGCATCAGTGAATGACTTTTACGATGCTTCTGACCGTATACGATTTCCTGACGGACACCGGTCTGTATATCCTTATACATGTGCGAATAGGTGAAACCCAGCAACAGACGATCCGCCCATTCCTTATCTACAAAACCAATCTTTCCGATAATGGCTTCGTTATGGTACGTATCGTTGAAGCGCTTTACACGTACCTTCTTATCCCTGTCAATTCTGCCGGTTTCGAAATCTTCTACCGGTGCCTCTACATGATAGTCGTTATCCGAATAATTCTGGAAAGCATTGATTTCATAAGTAAAACCATTCTTGAAGGTTTGTCCGAAGTTGACGTATGATTTATGTGTATTAAATGAGCCATAAGAATAGGAGGCATCCAGAAACCAGCGGCGACGTTTCTTGTTAGTTACAATATTGATGACCCCACCGATAGCATCGGTACCGAATCCCACAGGTACCACTCCTTTATAGACCTCAATCCGATCGGCAAAGTTCACAGGAATATTGTTCAGTCCGAAAGAATTTCCTACGCCTTCCTGCGGTACACCGTCAATGAATACTTTGACGTGCTTTCCACTGAATCCATCCAGCATGAGTTGCATATCCGAACCCACACCACCCGATTCACGAAGTTTCATACCCGGTGCCTTGGTTAAGGCGTCACTCAGATTCTTAGTAGTGTTCTGTAACTCTTTCGTATCGACAGCCACTGCATTAAAGGCTGATCTCTTCAAACGGGTCACCCCTGTAGAAACAATGGTCACTTCGTCCAACTGCTGTGTCTCGGGAGTAATCGTGAGGTTCTGTTTCACCCGCTCCCCTGCAATCAGCTTCACTTGTTTCTCCACTGTCTTATAGCCGATGGCAGACACGATCAATGTATAGTTACCGGCGGGTGCTTTTATATGGTAAATACCTTCCTGATTGGTAGTTCCACCATAACTGGTACCCTTCAGGTAGACAGTCGCAAAATCAACGATTTCCTTCTCAGTAGACAGTATCTTACCGGAGATCATTGCTTTGTCTTGTGAAAAGACAGATAATGAAGAAATTAACAAGACAACGAGAACGGAGAGTTTTATTATATTTGCTTTCAATTTACAAAGAGTTTTATACGATTAATAAATCGCTGCAAAGGTCTTTATAAAAGGGAGGCAAAACAATCGCTATATGCAGGTAAATATCTTACAGGAATATTCGATAGGAGTATACGCCGCAATCGCTATTAATAGGTATATTGCATTAACACAAAAGGATTTCAGCATAGTTCTTTACAAAAAAAGAGGCGGCATACTCATGATGAGCATCCACCTCTTCATCCACTAACTAACCTTATTACCCCTATTTATTTTTCTTTCCAAATCTTATTCCAACTATTCTCCCATGTTCCCCGGTCTTTCTTATCTACAAAAGGTTGTTCTTTCGCCGGATAAACCAAACCATCAGAAGTAAAGTCAGCACGGATAAATCCGATTTTCTCCCGGAAATGAGATTGGCTGTCATTGCCGAAATAGCTGCACCACCAATTACCTTCTTTATCTTTAAAGAATCCGGTGCCACCACCGCAAGGTATCGATTCATGGCGTTTTTGATAGGGTCCGTAAACATTATCAGAAATTGCCAAACAAGTAGAATATCTTCCTTCATAATTGTCAGCCGCTCCCAGATAGTATTTCCCATTCCGCTTGAACAATACCGCGCCCTCATGTCCCAGATCATTCATACCACGACCTACACACTTCTTAGCATGATGGTCCGGATTATGATCCGGTTCAGTCAGGACAACCTTACGAAAGGGTTCAGCCAGGCCACTCATATCATCTTTCAACAGAGCAATCTCAGTTGCCTTCCCGTATGTGAAATAGACTTTACCATCCTCATCCTCGAATAAAGTGGCGTCAATTCCCTCAACAATGGGGCGATCAATAGTAAAAGCGTTTACGTAAGGCCCTTCCGGCTTGCCTGTACTACTTTTCAATATTCCAATCCCATCCGGGCACATGCTGAAACAGATGAAATAATTGCCTTTGATGTAATGAATTTCAGGTGCCCAAACAGCACGAACTGCACGTTTCGGGTGCTTACGCCATGCTTTCACCCAATCGTCCGCTTCCTTATCAATATCCCAAACCAGACCTAAATACTCCCAATTATGCAAATCCGCAGATTTCCACAGTTCTATACCCTCAGCCCAAGCCCAAATATTATCACCGGAGGAACCTGTAAGATAGTAATTTCCATCGCCACCCAAAGTTACAACTCCATCACGCAAATGTAGTTCCCACGCAGGCTTAATGGGAGGTACCAATCCTTTTTCCACAGCTGAACCCGTACACATCCGGAGATTTCCTTCCTGATATTCCGGACGGGGATGATTACCATAGTATACAACTCCTTCAGTACCACTTCTCCAGCCTCCACGACCATCTCCCTCTACAGGCATTCCCGGTCCGCTAACGCCAGAGAACTGTTTAGCCCACTCTATTTGTTCTTGCGGTGCAATATATATATCTTCCTGAGCAAATGCCCAACAGGAAAACAAACAATTTACCACAAGAAGGAGACTCCTTCCAAAGCTTGAATTAAAAGAAAACATTCTCTGATTCACTCTCATGTTTTTCTATATATAAAATTAATCTACTTTTACACAACGCACGGAGAAGGCATTGGCACGGCTATTCTTCCCTGCCGTATCTACCTTATCCTTGCCCACGTTCATGTAACTTGCATCTGCCCCATTGGATGCGGAGGCTGTACTTTGCCAATAGTAACCGGATTTCTCCGCATCCTGAAGTTTCCCTGTTTTACGATTACGTAAGCCACCAAGCGGATACCACAACTCCTGTCCATTATAATTTAAAGAGTAACCTAAATTCTCCGCATCCCAATTAGAGGTAGAGAGAAAAACACTCGCCTCAATGCCGGATGTAGAAGAAGATGAATTCAACCATGTATCACGCGGTGCAACCATGTAACCTTCAGGACAAGGATCGTATACAGATTTCTGAATAGAAGCAACTGACGGATAATCATATCCTTCGGGATTTCCCCAGAGAGCATTATCACCCCAATAGAGCCAGTCATATGAATAATAGTAAGGTGGGGCGGAAACATTGCTCTTGGAACGTGAATACTTAATATACGTAGCCGGATTCCGGACAGAATAGGCCACCGTACCTCTTTCTTCACTACCACTTTCTATTTTCAGGCTAACTACCCCACTCTGGTCATACATCTCAGCTTCAGTATTCTTTCCTATTTCACTGGTTGTTACAAACGGGTCCTTACGCCCCCATTGATAAAGTAACCCTATGGCTCCCGCATCACCCGGAGTAGCAGAAACAGCACCCAGATTACGATCCATAACTGTATAACTATTGCCTTTGCTATTTACTCCGAAAGGCTGATCTGCAACATCAGTAACCCAAATATGATAAGACCAGAGAATAGTAGCATCTTCTGCATCAGCATCTTCCATGTCATAAATAGCGACAACCGCATTACCCGGTTGCCCATTCAAAGTAGCTGTAAAAGATTTACGGTCGGAAGATAATGACACATTGCTTATAAAATCGGTAGAAACATCATTCCAAAGTAATTTGGCAGAACGAGCTAATCGGCTATCGTCCGAAGCATGATTCTCGTAAGTGTACTTCAGACTGGTAGTATAGTAAGGAGTACAATCAACAGTTACTGAAGTTGTACCGGGAGCCACTATGATTGAATTGGCCTTACCATAATAATTGGTCACCGATACCCATTCAATGCTCTCTAAAGCAACAGAAAGTACTTTACCGCGTTCAATGCTCTTTCCGTTCAAGTCTACAGAGCAAATCCCCATTCCTTTAGGAGAAACAAGTGTTATATCCAACGTACTGCTCAATGCCATCGGCGGAAGGGCAAGATACAGTTCCTGACCTTCGGATATGTTTATATCGCCTTTCAACATAAGTGTTTTAGATGTATTCTCCAGGAAAGTAACCTGTCCCGTCGTTGCATCTACACGTACATCTCCCGCAAGCATATCGTTCTTGGACTCAAAAGTAACGGAGGTAAGAGAAGCAAAATCTTCATTAGCCGGAACTATCAGTTTCAATCCTCCACAGGCTGCATTCATTTTCATATTATTCAAACCGTCATTATCCGTCAGGCAATAAAGCGGACAAGCGGACTGGTCTATCGCACCTTGTGTATAAGTCTGAACCGTCGGTAAAGAATAATCCAGATTATTACCCGAAAGTTGGGCATTAGCAGGATAATAAATCAGATATTGATTGGCAACAGGAACATCGTACATACTAACGCATGCATTCGACAATACAGAGTATTCCGTTCCATTGATGCCTATTTTTTCTCCGGTCTGGATTTCTACCTTCAATTCATCTTCCTGATTAAGGGTCAAAGTAAACGAATTGGGCTGTTCATAAATTAATTGTTCGGTATCGTCACAACTAACCATAATTACCACTAATGCAGCAACGAGATATTTTATCAGTGTTTTCATACTGTTTCTTCTCCTTATGTTTAAGAGTTAATTATTAAGTTTAGCATCAAGTGTAAAGATATAGTTTTCGATATTCGTATAACCGTTGTTTGCTATCTTTGCAGCATCAGAGGGGTCATTCTTATCCAAGCCATATTTGTCTTCAAATTCATCAGGCATACCGTCATTGTCGCTATCCAAAGGTTTCTCCCCGTTTTGAATAGTACCTACACCTCCCAATGAAAACTGCTGTACATCTTGTTCATTCTGAATAATCGTTCCCTTTTTACCCAGTGAAGTCAGCTCATCAATCAGATATTGGTCCACTTCGTCACGAACCGGAAGACTGGCACCTACATTCTTTACAATCCAGTTATAGGCTTCTGTTGCAGATGTTTGCTGGCTAATAGCAGGATGTTTATCCGAAGGCGCACTCAGGAAAGTAGGTTCCCCTTTGCAATATTCGGCCCAGTTGGCTTGCGTCAGTTCAAAACCATTGAGCGAACCATCCTTATCATTATCATAATAATTTCCTTTATAATAAGCTCTAAAGTCGGCATTACCTCCCAGAAACGGCGGAGTAGGACTCATCGGAACTTTTTCCACCTTAATAGAGTTATCTTCTTGTCTTACATTCTGCCAGTTGTCCACAGGCCCTACAATGAAGTAGTTATCCTCAATAGTTGTTTCCGACTGACCGGACGAATCACCGCCCATATTATAAGCGGCACCACTTCCCCAGTTATAAACCACATTGTTTACAAACTGATTCAGACCTTTCACTTTCGGATTACGTGTTTTATTATCAGTATAAAGATTACGGAAAAGGGTAATGCCTGATTCTGTATCTGTTTGAATCAAACCACCGCAAGAATGATTTTGTAATCCCTGACCAAGAATTGAATTCTGAATGGTAATATTGCGTGGAAGTGTTCCTTTACTATCCCAGTTGATGGAGAAGTTTTCATCACGTCCCCAAGTAACAGATAAATGATCGAAAATCATATTTTCACCATTTGCTATTCCGGCAGCGTCTTTTCCATCAGGCCCATTCGTTCCCATACGAATACGCAAGTGACGACAAATCAGATTACTGGCTCCAGTAAACGAAACGCGGTTACCATAAAGGACTACACCATCTCCAGGAGCTGTTTGAGCTGCAATAGTCAGATTCTTGGAAAATACAAGTGCCTCTTTCAGGTTGATAATACCTGCAACATCGAATACAATTATCCGGTCGGGTTTACTTACTGCAGCACGCAATGAGCCTTCTTCTCCGTTGTCTTCCAAAGTAGTAACATGGTAAACGTCACCACCACGACCTCCTGTTGCCCCGGCTCCATAACCTTCAGCACCGGGAAAGGCCAAAACTTTACCATAATCAGGGAAAGGACCGTCGCTGCCTTTCTTTATAATAACTTCAATATCATTATCACTGCAACTCATTCCTAATGTTGCAATAAGGAGTAAAACCCCGGCATTCTTAAAGAAATTAAATAGAGTAGTTTTCATTTTTAGGTTGATTTATACAGGTAAACATTTTGTTGTTCGTTAAAAGCAATAAAGATTGCTGCCTCTGTCCGGAAGGACAAAAGCCAATCTTTTAATAGTTGAAATAAATTACGAGAAAGATTGAAAAGATATAGCCTTAAATTCGTAAAGTCGATTACCTATTGCAGGATAAACACCTCTGCGAATTTAAGGCTATAGACATTAAAAGTATGTCAAAGAGTGGTTATTCACCGCTTTGTAAGTAGCCTGGATGTTGTGTCAGGTTAGGATTGTCAATCATCGGATGTCCGGAAGACTTAGCAGCAAAAGGTAATAATTCACATTTGTTTTTCTCAAAACCATAATACAAGCCGTCACTACCGTCTGCAGCCTCAATCCAGTTCGGATAAGTACCACCATTTTCCGCAGAACCGGTCGGTTTCGTATAGATAATATTACCTATCTGCAAAGCATTATAACCATTGGTAAATCCTACTGCCTTACGTGCGTTACCATTATAAGTACTTGTATAGGCTTCGAACATATTGACGGGATACCATTTATCTCCATCGGCCATAGTTATACCGTGTGCTTTCACAATGTCTGCCAATGTTTCCTGGAAAGCATCATACTCAGCAGAATTAGTAGGCACAGCTTTAACCAAAGCTATTTCATTAGCATCTGTCAGATCAATATAATCTAAGGCCAGGAATTTATCACCATAAGCCTGAGCATCTACCTGGAACTTATACAAACGATATACCGGCACATCCGCATACTCATTTCTGCGATCAGAAAGATCTTTCATCGCCTGTTTACAAGTAGCCAACTCATCAGCCAGCCTGTTCATACGAGTTAAATCGCTACGTAATGTAAACTCACCAGCAAATTCCCATTTACGTTCCTGAACAATAGCGTCCTCAAATTCCTGTTGTCCAGTAGGTATTTCCATAGAGCCAATACCGGCACGTTCGCGAACTTCTTTCAAAGCATCTTTAGCGGCTTGAGTCGGTCCATTATTCAAATAGTTCTGAGTTTCAGCATACATAAGCAATACATCTGCATAGCGCATAACAGGAATATTCAAGTTACGTTGTGATGCTCCTGCCGGTTCTACACACCATGAAATACGGAACTTACCCGGCATGATACAAGAGTAAGTAGTACCGACATCTACCCATGTGTCGCCAGCGGCACCTTTATTCAGAAAATAAACACTATAAGATGTACAAGAAACATCACGGCGGGTATCGTTCTCATCAAATGACAAATAGTAGGTAGGCAACATGAACTGCATGGCCTTACGCGAACCATACGTACCACCTCTTGAACCCGGATGTGCATATACACCAAAATTAGAGTTAGTGGTAGTACCATATTGGGCAAGTTCCCAAATCATTTCACCACTGGTTGCGGAGAAATTACGTTGACAATAATTATACCATAGGTACTGAAAACCAGTCATATTATTTTGTGCTTTAACCAGAGAGTGTTCGCTACGATTGATAATTGCCTTACATGCATCATCAGCAATCTGATAAAACTCCTTTACCTTAGCATCATCACTACGCCGAGCCATCTGGAGAGTACTCGGATCATTGGTTTCGAAATTCCAACGCAATGAATATCCTCCTGCATAAAGAGCTACGCGAGCCAGCAATGCATAAGCACCTTGTTTGGATAAACGTTCAGGAGTACCATAACCACTTTCACTGTACCAAGGCAAGTATTCTACTGCCTGCTGAAGGTCAGCTACAATTTTATCGTAGATTCCATCCCGAGGTGAACGTTTAGGATAAAAGGTGTTTTCATCCGACGGATCCATCTCTTCCAAGGGTTGAAATATGGAAGGTACATCACCATATATACGGATAAGATTATGATAACAAAACGCACGAATAGCAAGCAATTCACCCATTAAAGCATTGCGTTTGCTCGTTTCCGGCATATTACTCAGTTGACTGATACCGATATTTGTAGATTCGATGATACGATATTGTTCCTTAAAAATAGTAGTGACCGTAGCCGGCATGGTCGGATCATACTTATAGTTACAAATCATATATTTCGAGTTATTTGTAGTACCATCTTCACTGGCATGCATCACTGTTTCTCCCATGCCCAATTGGTAAAACATTTCTGAGTGAATCAAGCCACGATAGCAACCTTGTACAAACATGTCAGCTTTATACTCGTTTTCAAAAACGAAGTCTGAATCTTCTGCCGTTAAATCTGGCATTTCAAGCCAGTCCTGGCAAGAAGATATTCCGAAAGAGAAAGATACTATGGCCAAAGCAATAAATGTCTTTTGTATGCCAGCCAATATGATTGATATTTTTTTCATGATAAATCTTTATTTAGAATGTTAAGTTAAGACCAACAACATAACTTCTTGAACGAGGATAAGTAGAACTATCATAGCCCGGTGTACAAACCACGTTATCATTAGCTGACGATACTTCAGGGTCATAACCCGAATAACCGGTAATAGTAGCCAGATTGTTAGCGGTAAAATAGACGCGTGCATTAGATATCATTATCTTTTGCAACCACTTCTTAGGGAATGTATAGCCCAATGTCAGCTGTGCAATACGCAAATAAGAACCATCCTCTACATAATAAGAAGAAGGATAAGTAATATAACTTGAGTTGGTTGTATTCAAACTCCATTTACGCAGTGATTCATTAGGATTCAACTCTTTAAGACGTGCCAGCGTAGTGGCTTTCTTTCCTGTTGCAGGATCAACCAAACGATAATAATTATTGCCAAATTCAGCCGGAACATTCTGATAGAGAGCATAAGGACTCATACTGTGCTTTGTTGCATTATACACATCATTTCCAATAGAGAATTTCATGAATACACTCAAGTCAAAACCATAGAAAGAGAAAGTATTGTTGAAACCTCCAATGCAATCAGGAGTACCGTTACCTATTTTCACATATTGTCTCGTAAACTGATCGCCAGCTTCATTGTCAGCTGCAAACTTTATATCACCAGGCTGAGGTTGTCCATCAAAAGGTTTCACAACACCATCACGCAAAATGAAAGAACCATCTTCTCCCTGAGTAAAATCATCAGTAGTATAAATGCCGTCATATACGTATCCATACATATCACCCAATGCTTCACCTACCACAGCATAATAGGTTAACGTACCCGAACGGTTACTACCAGCTGCGAACGTCTTATGATCTTCTACTCCTTCTAGAGCCAAAACTTTAGAACTGTTGAAAGCAAGATTCAGGTCAGTAGTCCAACGGAAGTTCTTCGTGTTGATGTTCACCGTATTAAGAGTGATTTCCCATCCACGGTTACGCATTTCACCAACATTCTGATACTGACTTGAGTAACCCGTTGAAGACGGAATAACACAATTCATCAACAAGTCACTGATTTGGTTATTATACCATTCAGCAGTCAAATTCACGCGACTGTTAAACAACGATATATCCAGACCAATATTCGTTGCATGTAAAGTCTCCCATTTCAAATCCTTATTACCCAATGTAGTACCTACAACATAAGCTGAATTATTCTCATTATTACCCATAGGGTAAGTGGTTTGTGAATAGTTAGTGGTATATTTACTACTACCAATAGCATTATTACCAGTCACACCATAACCAACACGAAGCTTTAAACTATTAACTACATTCATCAATTTACTGTTCTTCCAGAAATTTTCTTCTGAAATACGCCATGCACCAGATACGGAAGGGAATACTCCCCACTTGTTTCCTTTGGCAAAATTAGTTGCTCCATCACCGCGAACTGTAGCTGTTAATAAATAACGTTCGTCAAATGTATAATTAAAACGTGCAAAAGCCGAAACAATACCACTGTTTTTATGGCTCGTTGATTGTTCCTTAACTGTTGCATCAGTAATATTATCCAGTCCATGATTTGGATAAGGGAACTTGATAAGTGTCATCTTATCACTCTCACTTTCTGAATAAGTAACTTCATGACCCATAAGAACATTTACCTTGTGTTTCTTGGCAAAAGTCTGGCTGTAATTCAAGGTATTGGTTACTTGCCATTTATATGACTCTGAATTACTGATACTACCGTTTATACCAGTATTACTGGGATCCATTATATAGGAAGTAGAATTCTCATCGGCAAAAGAAGTAGATTTACTATGCGACCATGTATAACTACCTGCTGTTCTCCAAGTAAAATGTTTCAGGAAGTCAAATTCCAGACCTGCATTTACCGTATATAATTTGGAACGTTTATTCGAAGTAGAAGCATCATTCTGTACAATCGGATTGGCAGTATCAAAAGAAGCATCAAGTCCCGAGAAGTCCGGATAAGTCTGCGTATAGAGCAAATCATCACGGGTAAACATGCTTCCTCCATTAATAGGCTGAAGAAGTACATTCTTCATTCCGGAATAAGCGCCACCACCATCTGTCGAATTGCCTGAAAACATTGTGTTAAGATCAAAACGAACCCCTTTATAAAGTTCCGTATTAACCTTCGCACGGATTGAATTCTTCTTTATACCATGATTAGCAAGCAAACCTTCCTGATCACTATAATTATAACTCAACATCACCTGGGTCTTTTCAGTTCCAGTAGAAACATTGACATTATGATTTTGTGTCAGGGCTGAACCTCCAAATACTTCATCTTGCCAGTCGATGCCATAAGCATCTCCATATTGGCTATTGATACGTCCATAAACTCCTGAATAAAAATCACTGGCATCAATACCTTTTCCATTATCAAATACATTACTCCACACTGCTGTTTTACCTTGCAGTTCTGCCATCTCATATTGATACTTCACAAAATCCTCAGCATTAGACATCATATCCAGTTTTTTGGAAAGTTTGTCAAAAGAGAAGTAAGTATTATAAGTTATCTGTGTCTTTCCTTTCTTACCGGACTTTGTCGTAATTAACACGATACCGTTAGAACCACGTGAACCATAGATAGCAGTGGCCGATGCATCTTTCAAAATATCAATGCTTTCAATATCATTCACATCAATATTGGTCAAAGCATCACTCATTTCAAAACCATCTACAATATAAAGAGGTTCCGTGCTCTGAGTAATAGAAGTACCACCACGGACAGTGATATTAATACCAGCACCAGGTGCACCACTTTTTGTGACGATGTTCACACCTGCCGCCTTACCCTGCAAAGCCTGAGCAGCTGTTATTGCCGGAACAGCTGCTAACTCACTGCTTGAAACAGAAGAGGTAGACCCCGTCAAATCTTTGCGCTTCACCTTTGCATAACCAATAGCAACAACTTCTTCCAACATCACACTGGATTCTTTCAATGTAATGTCAAAATGCGTTTTGTTACCGATTATCACCGTATGGTTGTCATAACCGATAAAAGAGACTATCAACTCCTTGGCAGAAGCTGGCACAGAGAGTTTAAAGTTACCATCCATATCAGTAATTGTACCGACAGAACTATTACCTTTCACCGTAACAGAAGCACCGATTACCACGTCAATTGCATCCCTGACGGTACCGGTAATCGTTTTGTTCTGAGCTAAAATGCTTAGAGGACAGCTTATTAATATGAGCATTAATAAGCACAGATTTTTGTGTAAGATTCTCATAGATTATTAATATAATTGATTAATAAATAAATTCAAGCCTAACAAATTACACCATGACCGTTATCGGACACAGAACTTGTGTCAGCAAAAATAGAAACTCTTACGTCTATATAAAATGCGAATTTTGACCGAAACACTTTTGCTTTTGATTTTATTCATGAAAAGAAAAGCACTTCAGAAGCTAAATCAACAGATTCACAAAGGATTAATAATGATTTTGATCTAAGACTAAACGTTTTGATTTTACAATAAGTCCTCTTCTTCTACATTGGTTTCACGCCCAAAAGATCTATATTCCAAGGGGGTAAATCCAGTACGTTTTTTGAAAAGAGAGAAGAAATGCTCAGTGGATTTATAATCGAGCATAAAAGATATTTCCTTGACAGACTGGGATGTACCTACTAACAACTGCTTTGCTTTACGGAGTTTCAATTCCTGAAAATATTTGGCAGGTGCATATCCCGTATAATCCTTAAAAACCTTGCGAAACCAGGAATAGCTAATATTCAGTTTCATAGCCAATTCTTCCGGATCAATATCTTTGAACACATTTTCATTCATAATGATTTTCGCTTGTTCAATCTTTTGATCAACATCACCGACCTCAAAAATCTTATTCTTAGAAATGGAAAGGATCATTCCTATCATATGCAACACAATACCAGAAAGATATTGCTGAGAAGAAATCTTATCAGCTTCAGCAATTTCCAATGCACGCGAGAAAAGAGTAACTAATTCCTCATTCAATCCTACCTCTAATACTTGATTATCTTTAGAAAGGAAACCACCTTTCAACATATCATCTATGACCGGTCCTTCAAAACCAATGTAGTATTCATTCCATCCTGTCTGCTGGTATGGGTGGTATGTGTGCCACTGTCCGGGAAACAGCACCATGAGCCTTCCCTTACAAACTTGCTTCTCAGGAGTGGTCTCAGAGGTAAATAATCCTCGACCTTTAGTTATGTAAACTAGCTGATACTCACGTAAAACACGTCCTTTTTGAGCATTGAAGAAGTAACCAGAAGGGTGATCCTTCAAGGGATAGGGAGAATTCGGCTGGATAGACTGAAAGCCTACAGTATTTACCCACAGACCGAATTTCTGGTCCATGTCATTTACAATCAAGTACTTAAATTCAACCCCTAAATCATTATAGTTCTTAGTCATAATACGTGTTTTTACAGGATAGGATAGGTAAGGGCAAAAATAGAAATTATTTGCGAATAAAAAAATGTCCGCTCCGGGTTAATTCTAAAAATATACCGGAGCGGACTAATAAATACGAATAAAGAGAAAGAGTCTATTTCTTTACGACAATCTTATCATATTGTTGTTCGGCCTTGATTTCTGTATACTTAGGTGCATCTATCATCTCGATAAGTGCACGGAGTACAGGGCCTTCACCCATAGGATCGTTCTCCTGGGTAGGACGGTTGTAATAGTATGCCACAGAAGGCATAATGCCGGTTCCTACACAAATAGAAGTTACATCACCATCATCTGAGATTTTCTTCATCATACCCTTCAAACCTTGTTCAGCCACATAGATAAAGTCCGGATGCAACCAACCCTCCTTCACACCACGGGCAATACCGAACACAAACATAGCGGTACCAGTGATTTCTTCATAAGAATCTTCCTTATCCAGCAATTGATGCCAAAGTCCGTTCTTACCTTGATAGCGTGCTACACCACTGGCTTGCTGGCGGAAATTTTCAATAACCGCTTCACGCATCGGATGATCTTTCGGCATCATACTGAGCAAATCAGCTTGTGCCATAAACACCCAGCCATTGGCACGGCTCCAGTGAGCTACTCCATGTTCCTTGTTGTCTGTATGATAACAATGATAATAAATCTGCTTTTCAGGACACCAGAGATAGCGATTATAATTCAATACCTGATTAGCGGCATCATTGAAATACTTCTCATCACCGGTCAACTTACCCATACGTGCCAAAAAAGAAATTGCCATGAATGCATCGTCCGCCCAGATAGTATTAACGTGTGGCCAGATGCGGGCAATGGTACCATCAACCAGACGAGGTTCACCATAATTCAGATGTTCGGCAGTCTCATTAATGTAACCCAGAAATGAATCATTAGGATACTTCAACTGCAACTCTATCAAACTGGCTCCCATCGGTCCATTATCGTCCAGACGTTTGCCACGGAAGATCATGTGCCAACTCAATTTGCGGACAGCATTCCAACCATCCCGCTTAAAAGCTTCATCATATTGTTTACGGAAGAAATCAAGGTTACCTTCGTTGAATACGAAGTTCATATTCTTCAAAACATATTTCTCATACTTCTTATCACCGAGCTTATCACCCAGTTCCATCAAAGCCATGTTTGTTACCCCATTGGTATAGTGCCAGTTATTATACTTGCAAGCAACCTTTACATCCATATCAAGAGGTAACTTCTTGACGGACTTATATATCTCACCAGTCTTCGTATTCTTGAACTCGTATGTAGTGCTGGCAAGAATGCGGTCTGCAATCTTTACGGCAGCTTCTCTTGCCGTCATCTTGGTTTGGGCGGTAAGGGTTGCCACTGCCAACAGCAGGGCGAGGGAAAAGAATGTTCGTTTCATGATATTTGTTTAAGTACTTGGTTATCATTTAGGAAGATTAAATGCGCGAGTCATTTCCTGCATTTGCTCCTGACTCATGCCATCAGGCTCAAAGCCCATGTTTTTGGCAGCAATATAAATCAAGGCAGATTTATTCAATACATCTACCTGATCGAAAGCAGACATAACATCCACATCTACAGCAAAAACACCATGTTTTTCCCACATAGCCACGTCATAATCTTCAAGTTGTTCAATAGTTGCTTCCGCCAGTTTCACGGAGCTTGGCAGTTCGTAAGGAATGATGCCTAAACCACGCGGACAGAAAGCCTTTGTTTCAGGAATCATACTCCAAAGTAAATTGGTAGCCACATCTTTCTCCAGGAATTTCTTGCAATGCGTCATAGCAATCAGTTCGATAGGATGGGTATGCAATGAAGCTTTATAGGGAGATCCTTTCTCAATCAAGCGATTGTGCACACTAAGATGGGCAGGAAGTTCGGAAGTAGGCATCACCGGATGATCGGCAATGATGACATAGCTGGCACAGTCATCCAGAATACGAATTACAGAACCGTGCTCCATCGGCCAACGGGCCAGATCGCGCATCCGTTTATTGGTGCCCTTGCAATAGAAATAGCAATCTTTCAGATACGGAAGAGTAGCACCGATTTGTTTCACTTCGCTGATGGCAGGCAATGCTTTTATTTCATCGTCTACAAATTCAGTAATATTCAGGGTGATATTACCGCCATTACGTTCGGCCCACCCTTTTTGCCAGAGATATCCGGCAACCTCTGCCACTTGATTGACTGCATAAGTCAATGCCGGACGGTTTTCGAGAATTGATTTCATTATAATAAATTAAGTTACGGGTTACGAGCTACAAGCTACGAGTTGCTGCGCTATCATACCGAAAGGCACTTGTAACTCGTAGTTCGTAGCTATATATACTATTACACTTGTGCCATTGCCACCACAATAATAGAAGATATCAGAACTACCAACCCCAGAATAAGAACCGCAATCGTAGTATTGCTGACACCTTTCCATTCCTTCAACAGAATTCCCCAGACATTGCTGAACGTTACGTTCAATGACATCAGGATACTCCAGGAGAAAGCAAGCAGTACAGGACTGTCTGTCAGGAAGCTCTTACCCATTTCAAGGCCGAAGAACTGAGAATACCACAACACGCCTGCAAGCGCACAGAACAACAGATTATTCGTCAGTACCGAACCTTTCACAGAAAGATATTCCTTACCCGTCTTATTCTTGATATTCTGCCAAATACAGTAAGCGGCATTCGTACAGAAACCTCCAAGAGTTACCAGGAAAATTACAGGTAATCCGGCATAGAGCGCTTCTACTCCACCAGCCAAAGCAGCCTCTTTTATCGGTGTTCCCGCATCCAGACCGAGAGCGAAACAAGCGCTCATCACACCTGCCAACAGAGCCACAAGCAGCCCCTTTGTCAGAGCAAAATCCTTAACGGCAGCGCGTTTCTCCTCTTCCGTCATATTCTTGGAACGAAGACTACCGGCATATCCGATAATAGCAATACCTGCCAACGTGATACATACGCCGATGAGCAACATCAGTCCTTCACCATGAAGCAGGTCTTTTCCGGCAAACAAAGCCGGGAAAAGTGTTCCGAAACCGGCGCACGTACCGAGGGCAATACTCTGTCCGAGTGCTACACCCAGATAGCGCATACTCAAACCGAATGTCAGTCCACCCACGCCCCACAGAACGCCGTAAACCATTGCAGGCAAAGCGCCTCCGGCCCCCCAAAGTTCAATCAGCGAACTTCCCGCCGGAATGGCAAGCAACGCACCTAACAATGGGAAAACAAGCCATGCAAAGATTCCCTGTACAAGCCAGAAACTCTCCCACGACCAGTTTTTCACCTTGTTAATGGGTACATACGAACTACTCTGTCCGAAGCTCCCGATAGCTATAATCAACAATCCTATCAGTGTATTCATGATAATAACGTTTAGTGATAAATGATGAGTGTTTAACACAAAGAACCGTACAAAGATACAGCTTTCTCCGCTAAACACTCGTCACTAACCATTAATCCCTCAATTACGTTTCGACGTAACGTCTGCTTCGTATTTCTGTATCTCAGTAATGAATTCCTCACCTACAGGTACACCGTTCTTCAGACAGAACATATCCCAAACAGCATTCCAAGGCAGAGATTTTCCTTCTTCGAGCAGAGCAAGGCGTTCAAACAGTTGATCGTTCGCCTCGTATTTACGCAATGTATCCAGCGGTTCCAACAGAGCTTGCAACACACACTTCTGTGTAGCACGGCTACCTACTACATACGCACCGATACGATTGATAGAAGCATCAAAATAGTCCAAACCGATATGCACGCGATCTAACGCATTACAACGTACGATTTCTTTGCAAAGATCCATCGTCTCATCATTCATTATCGTTACATGGTCAGAATCCCAACGTACCGGACGGCTCACGTGCAACATGATTTCCGGAATAAACAGTAACAATGAAGACAACTTGTCGGCAACGCTTTCTGTCGGATGGAAGTGACCTGTATCCAACGTAACAATCTTATTACGGCTCACACCATAACCGATATAGAAATCGTTGGAACCTACCGTATAACTCTCCAGACCAATACCGAATACCTTAGATTCCACACAGTCCTTCATATTCTTGTATTCCACCTCGAAGATACGATCCAAAGAATCCTTCAGTAACTCGCGATATAACATACGGTTTACAGTAATATCCTTACTTCCATCATGCACCCACAGGTTCATGATACAAGGATCGCCCTGGCGTTTACCCATTTCCTCGGCAATAGCACGGCAACGTTTTGTGTGCTCTACCCAGAAATCACGGATTCCTTTATCAGGATTAGCAAGTGAAAGATTACCACTCTTCGGATGAGAGAAGGAGGTAGAGTTGAAGTCCAGCTTCATATTGTTTTCGGCCGCCCATTGTATCCAGCTTTCAAAATGAGCCGGCTCCACCTGGTCGCGGTCAACGAACTTACCGCCGAAGTCACCATAGATTTCATGCAGATTCAAACGATGAGTTCCAGGAATATAGCTGGCTGCCTTCAAGACGTCTTGTCTCAATTCTTCCATATTGCGAGCTTTGCCGGGATAGTTTCCGGTAGCCTGGATACCTCCTGTCAGCGCACCCTGCGCTTCAAATCCGGCTACATCATCTGCCTGCCAACAGTGCAGGGAGAGGGAAATCTTTTGCAAAGCATCCATTGCTTTTTCTACATCTACGCCAATAGCCGCATAACGTTCTTTTGCCAATTCATAGGCTCTCTGGATTAATTCTTCTTTCATGATGGTACTAGTTTTAATTATAAAGTTTTAAGTATTAAGTATTTTCTATTCAGGCGGTAAGGTAAATCAGGCTAACTGCAAGAAGTGCAGATAAGCAGCATTCCATACTTCCACATTTTCCGGGGTGAAGGTTTTCAACGGAATGGAACGGTTGATGAGCTGACGCATGGAAACAACGTCACTCGCCGCACCCGCTGTAAGGGCTTGTATCATGACATTACCGATTGCTGTCGCTTCTGACGGACCGGCCACTACTGGTATACCTACTGCATTGGCTGTCCACTGATTCAATAAATCATTACGGCTGCCTCCTCCGATAACATGCAGGGCCTCTACCGGACGGGGAGAAAGACCGCGCAGGTTCTCCAGCACCTGACGATAGCGCAGTGCCAGACTTTCGAAGATACACCGTACCACTTGCCCTCGGGTCTCCGGTATCGGCTGATGATGGTCAGCACAATAAGTACGGATTGCCTGTTCCATATTCATCGGATTGGCAAACAGAGCATCATCCGGATTTATCAGGCTACGGAACGGTTCACTGGCTTCCGCTTCGGCGATCAGTTCGGGATAAGAGATTTCTTCCCAATCGCAACGGCAGCGTTCCAGTAACCACATTCCACAAATATTCTTGAGTAAACGAATGGTTCCGGCAACACCGCCCTCATTCGTAAAATTTAAAGCTTCGGTTTCTTCATTAATAACCGGTGCATCCGTCTCTACCCCCATCAATGACCATGTGCCGCTACTCAGATAAGCAAAGTTACGATCCAATGCCGGCACAGCCGCCACAGCCGAAGCCGTATCATGCCCGGCAACAGCAATCACCGGAATTGCCCCCAACCCAGTGATCGTTTGTATTTCTTTAGTCAATACACCTACCTTTTCGCCCGGATAAACAAAACGGCCGAAATGCTCTTCCGTCAAACCGATTTCTTTTAACAATGCCGGTTCCAAACGACGCGTTTCAGCATTCACCAGTTGCGCAGTGGTGGCAATGGTATATTCTGTCACCATCTCCCCCGTCAATAAGTAACTAAGGGCGTCCGGCATGAAAAGTATTTTATCAGCTGCTTCCAGTGCACTATCTTTATTACGGCGTAAGGTATCTAATTGAAAAAGTGAATTGAAATTCATGACCTGAATACCTGTCCATCCATAAACTTGCTTACGGGGAACACGGGCGAAGAATGTCTCAGGAGCACCCATGGTATGCGGATCACGATAAGAATAGGGCTGGCGAAGCAATCCACCGTCTTTACCTACGCACACAAAATCCACTCCCCAAGTATCAATTCCGATAGAAGTTATCTGTACATCATCCATGTGGGCAGCTAGTTTCAAGCCTTCCAAAATGTGACGATACAATTCGTAAATATCCCAGTAGTAATGTCCACCGACTTCGATCAGATGGTTAGGAAAGCGGTTTACATCCTGCAATTCCAATCCCTGCGGAGTAAATGTTCCCAATATGGTACGGCCGCTGGTAGCTCCCAAATCAACCGCAAAAAAGCAATGTTTCATGATATTAAATATAATTTGACGATACAAAAATAGGGGAAACCTCCCCTATGCTTTGTATTAGTTTTGATTGAAAAGGTGCTGTTTCTGATATTCTTACCAGAGAGTGCACAGAGATCAAATTACTCCTCCACTCCTTCACAATAACGGGTCACTATCTTTTCTCCTTCCGTATTACGAATATTCACATTCTTCATACTGATATTCTTACTATATATAAATTCAGCTCCCAATTTAGAAGTAATATCTATATCTTCCAACACAATACCATCAATCGGCATTTCAGGAATACCATTGAAGAATAAAGCACGGCGGGCTCCGGCGCAAACCAGGTTCTTCACATGAATATTACGGAAACAAGGTGTAGTTTCATCCACTGGCAACGGTTCTACTTTAGCAGGTACCTTCTCACCACTTTCCAACACTTCAACAGCCGATTTGCCACCATAATAAAGATTGAATGTAATCGGCTCCGTCGGGATATCCATCATGGCAATATTACGTATCCAGATATTCTCAACAACTCCTCCGCGCCCACGCTTGCTCTTAAAACGCAAACCGACATCCGTCCCCAGGAACTGACAATTGCTGACAGAGACATTGCGTACACCACCACTCATTTCACTACCAACCACAAAACCACCGTGGCCTTTGAATACTGTACAACCATCTACCACCACATTCTCACAAACACGTCCCCGGCGGCGACCGTCTTCGTCTTTGCCACTCTTCAGGCAAATACCATCATCGCCCACATCAAATGTAGAGTTCACAATCAGTGCATTCTTGCAAGATTCCAGATCCAGACCATCACCATTCTGCGCATAACTCGGATTACGAACCTGTACTTCTTCTATCAACACATTCTCACACATCAACGGATGCAGGTTCCATGCCGGTGAATTCTGGAAAATCACACCCTGCAACCATACATTCTTACACTCTATCAGGCTCACCATCACCGGACGAAGAAAATGACGCACACTCTGCCATTCTTCCTCGGTTTTCAGATTCTGAGGTACGTTCATATTACTGATAGTATCCCCTTTCAACGTCTGCGGATAAGGGAACCAGTAGGTGGGACGTTTATATACCCCACCCCGGGCGATAGTCTGTTTCCATACACCTTCTGTTACTTTCTCCCGTTTCAGAGGACGCCAATAATGTCCGTTACCATCAATGGCACCTTCTCCCGTTATCGCTACATTTTCCAGATTGCGTCCGGAAACAGGCGATTGGCAACGGCGGGTATCCAATCCTTCAAATACAGTCTCTACCAATGGATAGAGGTCTACATCAGGTGAAAAGAGGATAACAGCACCCTTTTCCAAGTGCAGGTCAATATTACTTTTCAGGACAATAGGACCTGTAAACCAAACACCGGCAGGAACAATCAAATGTCCGCCCCCCTTTTCCGCCAAGGCATCAATAGCCTTGGCAAAAGCCGCCGTACAAAGTTCTTCGCCATTACCCACTGCACCAAAGTCAGCAAGGTTCACCTTGCGATCGGGGAATTTCGGTGCTTCTACCCTTGGCATATCAAAAGGCAGGTCTTTATATACTGCTTCATACTTATACGTTGAAGATTGGCAAGCACTGAGCAACCACAGACACACGGCTGCAATCACATACAATTGTTTCGTCATTCTTAGTTCTTTTTTATTTATAATCAGATATTTATTTCTATTCTCCCAGATAGAAGGAAGGTACGGGCGCTTGCGGATATCCCATGCTGCGATGCGCCACATAGCTGCGATAAAGCGGATCTTGCATCAGCGTTACGCGGCGGTCGCGAGCCGGAATATTGGTATGATAGATACGCAACTCTCCCGGCAAAGCAGTAATCAGTTCTTCACGCCAATCACCTTCCAGGTCAGCTATCATCAAGATATCACCTTCGATTCCTTCAGTCAACACTTCTCCCTGCCATTTCCAGATGCTTTGTTTGCGCCCACCTGAAGATGAAGAAGCTCCCCAGCGGTTATCATCTCCTTTAAAAGTCTCACGCAGTAGATCCGCATCCCACCATATCCAATTACGGCAACCGGGTACTTCCGTATTTGTAGTGTTTATTTTCTTGCCATCGGCAGTGAGCAGGTATTTATCCGTGCTGCCACCTTTACGGTCTTCACTGGCAAAACATTCCATACCGGGATGTGAAGAATCAAAATCGGCCACCATACCGTCACCTACATGATAGGTGGTCTGCCCGATTTTCCAGATCAATTTGCCGGTAGCTGCATCCACCACGGAAACACCGCGACCATCCTCTTTCTTCGGTTCACTCACCATAAACACCTGCATACCTTCCATATCAGGATGAAGTTTGCAGAGATAAGCCTTGTCACTATGCCCCAAACCGGAAGACCAAAGTAACGTACCATTATCATCGAGCATACACGAGCCTAACAGAATCTCATCCCGTCCGTCACCGTCCACATCAGCCGTCACCATGCTGTGCGCACCCATACTGCGCACAATGGGATTTTCTTCATCCCCATCCCAGCGCCAGGCACGTTGCAGTTTTCCGTCTTTCAGCATCCAGGCATCTACCACCATCAGTTTGTAAGTGCCGCGGGCAGCCAATATATAAGGTGTCTTTCCATCCAGATAAGCAACCCCCATTTGGTTACGGTTCTGGCGAATCAGATTTCCATAGCGGTCGTTCCGTTCAGGCCAGTCCACGCGATCTATCTCTTTACCGGTCATGCCATCCAGCACGGAGAGGTATTCACTGCCACCACAAACACGACCTTTTTCATTCTTTACATAGTCATCAGCAGCAGTCTTGATAGCAACTTCAGCTTTCCCATCTCCATTGAAATCGTATACTATGAAAGGAGAATACCAGATTCCCGGTTCGATACCCGGTCCCATATCATAGGTCCAGAGATAGCTTCCGTCACTCAGGTAAGCAGATATTTTATATGTCTTTCCGGTTGTATCTCCGGGCATACCGGGGTCAACATTCGTTTCGGGAGTACGGATGATATAGTCATAAATACCGTCACCGTTCAAATCCGCTAAAGCGATCTTCCCGGCTTTCACACTCTCTTTCAATGGAATAGAAGTATAAGGCTTCAATTCGGAAAGAATCACTTCCCGTTTCTCCGACAAGGCAGGTTTCTTTCCTTTCACCAGAGCTTCCACCCAATAAGACGCCTTTTCGGCAGGAGTGACATCCATAAAGTCACAAGTCTGTGTAAGCGGCTTTTTAGTCAGGCGACGCGTTTTACCGTCAGCTTCCCGATAGACATGAAATGCAGTACCGGGAGCATCCGATGCCAATAACCGCCAACTGAGATAAATACCTTTGCCATCGCGGGCAGGGGTTACTGTCAATCCACGGTTCAGATTCTCAGTCACCCGTTCCCGGGCAAAACCTTCCACTAAGGGTTTCGGTTCATGCCTCGGATCAAGTATTTCATAGTAGTAATGCCTCTCGCGAGGGTCCTGGGCATTCAGAGTACTCGCCAACCCAAGCAGGCAGAGCATAATTAGATTCGATTTCATTGATTATCGCTTTAGTTTGAGGATGTACCGGAATCACCACAGATTACACAGATTTACACAGATATAAATATGATTATTAATGATAAAAAAATAATCTGTGATAATCTGTGTAATCTGTGGTGATTTCCTGTCTCCGAATTATAAAGTTCTTATTTCAAAGTCTGCATAGGAATCAAGTGTACAGGTCCCAGCAAACCGCTTGGAACCGGCTCCCATTTGCCATAATTATCCTTTTTATAATGGATATTCACAATATTGGCATCCTTATAAATACGCCAGGGAACGTCGCGCCGATCCATATCAGCAATACGGTTAGCGGGCAGATTGGTTACTTCCACCTCCAATGTATTCACGCCCGGACGAAGATACTTACCTACCAGACAACGATAAGGAACTGCAATAAGCGTAGCTACCGCCTGTCCGTTGATGCGTACACGGGCACTCTCACGAACATCCCCGAGGTCGAGCATCCACTCTTCGACATCGGCAGGACTCTTCAGTGTAAACGTAGTGGTATAGCAAGCAGCTCCCATCACATTCTTTGCACCTTCGGCAGGAATTTCCGTCCATGAGCCAAGAGATACACTGTCCGGAGTGGCAGCAACCGCAGGGCTTGCCTCTACAAAGCGGAATCCCCATTTATCGGTAAAAGAATAAGTTACCGGAGACGTCTTCTTCACATCGTTCTGCACCACAGGCGTCCAGTATCCATATTCGGGTGCAGAAACTTCCTGGTTCGCGAATGTCTTCAGGATAACAGATTCACCGGATGCCAATTGCAGGAACACTTCCGTCCTGCCATTATTCTGGCGCAACCGTGCCTTACCCGAGGTTCCGTTCATTGGATTATAAAGCATTGCCGAACGTGCCTGCACAGCCAAAGGTATCCAGTTCTCGGTATCTTCTGTTTTCAAAGCAGAGATGAAATAGTGGTGTCCTTCAGGATGCGAGCGGCGAATGCTGCTTAATCCGAAAGTTGTTTTCATCTCTTCGGGAACAGCAGCTGTAACGGCCAGTGTACGAGCATAGTCTGTTCCAAAGAGAATATGTCCCTTTCCTTCCCGCTCCTTTATCTGTGCCAGCGCCTTATTGAACTCAGTACGGCGTCCTTCCAAAGTATTCAACCCCGGCACATCTTCCGGATATTGCTCCAGAAAGACAATCGTAGCACCTTCATCTGCCAGACGAAGCAGTTTCTCCAGTACATCGGCAGGCATCAGGCGGGCACCGGGAACTACCAGCGCTTTATAAGAGACACCACCGGAAGTCAATATCTTGCCGTCCTGACACATGGCATTACGGATGAAGTTATCAGAAATATAGTCCATATCATATCCCGCACTATAAATACGATGCACCGCCTCTATAAAACGGGGAGCACGCTTTGCCATCTTATGAATATCGAAAAGCAACAGACGCCCGTCCTGTTCATCCCACATATCGTATACAGGCAGATAAACCAGGAAGTCATTATCCGGTTGTCCCATTTGCAGGAAACTCTGGCAACGGGTGACATAATCGAAAAATGCAGGGGCATCCCGCCAAATATTATTCGTAGGACTCATATCAATGGAAGCATAGAACTTCCAACCCGGCCAGGCAGCCTCAGCGGGCGAGTAAGTGGTTCCATGAAAATACATGTGATTCACACCCGAGATAAACATCAGGTCCATATCGGGTTTGCACTGCGAAAGTGAAGTGCGGAAATGCTCTGTCAGCCAAGTGAATGTTTCTGAAGTAGTGAACGGTTTTCCGGCAATATGCGCTGCCGAAGAAGCATATTTCAGCATGGAAAGATCAGAGTCGTTGGGACGCGTCAGCGAATCCTTACGCAATCCTCGGATACCGAAGTCGGACAGTCCGAACCCCTCACATTCGGGCACGTCGACCGTCGCATAAAGATCTATCAGATTACCGGGAGAACCGTGTGCCTGGTTACGGGTACGTGAACCATGTTTGTGCGCCCAGTCCGTCCACTGGCGGGTGAAGTTCTCCTGAAGCAGTTCGGCAAGAGTTTCGCGATAATCGGAGATAATGCGACGGGTAGTCTCTGTCCGGTCTTTCGAAAGGAAATCCGGAAGAAAGTGTTCCAGTTTATAGCCACGACGGCGGGCAAACTGTTCAAAAAGGTCGTCCGTCCAGTCGGCACCGTAAACTTCATAAGAGTCATTGAAAAAATTATGCGGATACTCTGTTGGAGTTCCGGCAGAACCATCAGTCGCCTTTCCGGCAAAAGCCCGTTCAAACCGGTTCAGATAATTGGATACTGCTTTTGCCGAAAAATGGTTCATCACATATCCTTCACCACCGGGAGCTGCACGCTTCACTTTCTGAAATGTCTTACCTACGAAAGCGGCAATCAGCCGCCACTCCCCTTTCGGAGCCTTCCATACCAGCTTTCCGTTCTCTATCTTCGAAGTCAGGTCATAGCAACGCACAGCCTTTTGTTCTTTCGAAGTAGCAGCGTCAGTCAGCACTCTGAAAGCCATCAGCTTACACAGTTTGGCATACGGACGTTGTTTTTCATCCGTCACTTCTATCTTTGCTTTCAGGCGTTCACCACCCTTCAGTGTATATTCTTCAATCAGCAATTTACAGGCAGCATCTTCTATACCCACTTCCGGGCCACCGAAAGGCCAGCCCGTACCTGTGTTCATATCAATCTTCATACCCAGGCGTGCAGCTTCACTTTCCGTATGGCGTAACATTTGCATCCAGCCGGGAGTCAGGAACTGAATTTCGTTTGCATCATTACCCTGCACCCCATAGATAGGAGTAACTTCCATCGTGCCCATCCCGGCTTTGGAATATGCTTCCAGATTGCGGGTCAGGTTAGCCGCATCTACCGCACTCCCCATCCACCACCAGCGAGCACCCGGTTTAGCTTCCGTAGTTACTTCAGGCCACGCTATATTTTGTGCGGAAAGGGTTCCGGCACAGAAAGAAGCAAAGATTATTGCCAATAAATTCTTTTTCATGATATATACTATTTATTCAGCTCCAGACAGCCCATAATAAACGGTCCTGTTGCTTTTGCATCATTATCCCGCATCTTCTCACCGATATAATATTCGAAACTGCCATCGCGATACGGATGTCCGCCCAAGCCGCCCACCTGGCAGCAACGTGTCAGTGTCAGCGTACCATCCTGGCGTTCTACCATCAGTTTACTTTTCAATCCCTTGAAAGCCTTCTCAGCCACAGCACGATATTTCGGGTCAATATACCCTTTATTCACAGCTTTTGCATAAGCATACATGAATTGCGTGGTCACAGATGCTTCCGGGAAGTTTCCTTTCCGTTTCGGCTGGTCGAGTACCTGATACCACAAACCATTTTTGTCCTGATAAGCGGGCAACACTTCAGCCAGTCCCTGTATCCAGCCAATCATCCGGGCACGTCCTTCGTGGTTCTCGGGAATGAAATCCAACGCATCCACCATCGCCATAAACCACCATCCGATACTCCGTCCCCAGAAGTTAGGCGAATGTCCTGTTTCCGGATCTGCCCAACGCTGGCTCTTGCTTTCATCCCAGGCATGATGATAAAGCCCGGTTTTGGCATCATACGTATGTTTCTGGCAAAGCGTAAACTGCTTTACCGCCTCATCAATCCATTCGGGTTTGTTGAACTCCGCACCATATTGTGCGAGGAAAGGAGATGCCATATATAAGCCATCCAGCCAAATCTGATGCTGATAGATCAGCTTATGCCAGTACGCGCCTTCCAGCGTGCGCGGATGGTTTTTCAGTTGCTTAACCAGGGCATCCATTGCTGTTTTATATTTCTCTTTGCCTGTTTCACGGTACAGGTCGAACAACACCTTACCTGAATTTATATAATCGAGGTTGTATGTTTCCACATGGTACAAATGGATTTCTCCTTTATCATTAATCAGCGAATCCGCCCATTGCTCCACATAGTCGAAATAACGGCGCTCTCCTGTCTTCTTCCACATCCGCAACATCGCACAGCAGCCTACACCCTGCGCATATCCAAAGAACAGACGCTTCCCATGATCCAACTGATAGGCTTTCGGAAAACGTACCATTTCCGAATCGGCAAACCAACGGGCATACGAATCCGGCTCCCACGTATCTGTACGGAAAGGAGTAGCCGGGAATCCGGCTTTATTATAAAGATTCACGCAGAAGAAATTGCAATATGCATAACGCACAGCTACCGGCACGGAAACCTGCGGAGCGGAAACTTCCAGTTTGTCTCCCCTGATTAGGGCCGTAGCGGGATAAAAGCGGCGATCTTCACCGGCAACGATAAAACCTTTCACCGGTTCATTGTCCGGAGTCATCAGTCCGTCGTCAGCATAGTCAAAGCTCAATACGGCTTTATTCCCTTCCACCTTCATTGTCTTGAACAACGGGCCGGAATAAGTCACGTCCTTACCATATTGCTTTGCCAATGCCCAGGCAGCCAGACGTTCACCCGTCACTGTTTTATTGCGGGGATGGATATCGAGCGAGTCGCCCGCATCAGTGATAACTGCCATACCCACATTCTTGAGTCCGCTTTGCCAGGTCCAGAGTTGGGCTTCGCGGATAGTGGCCGGCTGTCCGTAGTGCGGAGCTATCTGCACAAAGTAGAATGGCATATCCGGCTGTTTCCATTCCTTACGCCAACTATTTATCATATTGGTGAATACCTGCTGGTATTTATCGGCACGGATAGAGTTTGACTCTCCCTGATACCAGATATTTCCTTTTATCGTATATCCCAGAATGGGATGTATCATACCATTCCACAATGTTGCGGGTACTTTACAATAGTTTTTCTGTTGCTTCACGCCTTCCAATGCAAAGTCTTTCAGCACATCGGCATAAAGCGGATTTTTCTTCATTACATCCAGCTTTGTCCATGACTCCGCATGTGTTCCGCCCCAGGTAGACTGAATCAACCCTACGGGCATCTTCAGCTCTTTATATAACTTACGTCCGAAGACAAAGCCCACAGCCGAAAAGTCATACAGGTTCTTCGGATTGCAAACCAACCATTCCCCCTCACAGTCGTCCAATTCACCCTCGTGCGCCAACTGGTGTTTCACATGGAACAGGCGGATTTCCGGATAATCGGCATCCTTCAGTTCTTCCGCTTCATTCAGCATTCCGGTATTCCACTTCACATCCGGATGACGCGATACGGGGAACTCCATATTACTCTGTCCCGTACAAAGCCAAACTTCACCTATTAATACATTATTAATGGTAATCTCATTTTCACCGCTCACCGTAACGGACTGGTTGGTTATTGCCTTCGGTGTCTTCAGTTTCACGGTCCATTTACCATTGGCCGCAGCCTTGGCAGTCACAGCTTTATCCAGCCATGATGCTTTAACCGTTACTTTTTCTCCGGGCGCAGCTTTCCCCCACACATTCACCTGTGTGTTTTGCTGCAATACCATGTTGTCTGAAAAAATAGCAGGAAGTGTTACCTTTGCTTCTGCCGTGAGAGAAGCAATCAAAACGAATACAAGAAAAATAGAAAATCCAAGAAGCTTTTTCATGTGCCTTTAATAGTTTATAGATTCACATAGATTATTTTATAGAACATGCCAATACCTGACGGCACAAAAATAGGGGTTTCCACCGAAACCCCTTCTTTATATTTTGATAGTTTTCTTATTGCTTTTGTCGTTTCCATAAAAACAGAATTGGCATTATCTATCCCTTTATCTTCAGCCAGCCCCAAATCGTTTTCTTTCGGGAGATGCTAAGTAAAGCAGCCCCCATCAAGCAACAGGCACAGCGTAACTCTTTATTGGAAAGTTTATTAAGATTATCAACAATACCGGGTAAAGGGTAGTTCTCTTTAAAAAAGGAAAATACATCGGCTGAGTTTTCTAAGTCGGTTTTCATTTGGCAAGTGCAAGTAAAAGGTTCATCCATCGTGTTATAAGTTTTAAAGGTTGATGTCGCCCCTATACCTCTATAATAAAAGTGGCATGGGAACTATTAACATATTATCCACTTTCGAGGCTCTGGTAAACCGGTAAGAAAATAATAAGCAATAGCCCCACGCCGCAACGTATATAACAAAGTTATATGCAATCCGGACGTGGAGACCTTCACTTATCATTCGCTCTTATTAAAAATGTACCAGATTTCCGAAAGTACGAATAATAAAATGATCTCCAAATCATAAACATATCCCTTCACCACTGAAGAAATATGCAACAAAGATACACAAAATATCGGAATAGATATCATAGGATACGGCAATTATCATTTAGCTCATTATGATAGAGAAAATGACTCTACCAACGTTTTAGAAATAATGTTCCCGACCGGAATAACGCAATCTAAGTATTGTAGAACGGTATGTTAAAGATACAAATACCTATTTATCCCATACAAAAACAACGCAAACAATAAATTTCTTCTATTGGAAAAATAGTTCTCTATTTCCTACATCCTACACCGGAGACTTTTTTCATTTGATTATCAAACAAATAGATGCGTGGAGAATGATGTAGAATGGTGTAGGCAAATTTCATCCTACACCCCAAAAACAGGCTTTCAAAGCACTTTTTCTATTACAACCAGCTAATAATCAGACTCTCAACACGTTTTTTTACATACCTTACGCACATCCCCATAAACCCCTCTCTTTTACAAGAAAACAGAGGATATCTCTGCATTATTCTTCAAAAAAACTTCCTGATTCCTTTCATATCATAATATTAGGCGACGAAAAGAACTTGAAAATCCTGTTGCGAGATCGACAAATCCCACAATGGAATACTTAGGAACAATAAGAAAAATGGGAAGAAGGTCGTATGAAAACCCAACTTAGCCTTATTGTTTTTGTTCCTTTGCCCGTAACAAAACTTCGTTTCACAGTTGAGGGCTCTACGTTTTACAGTTGAGGGCTGTCGGTCCCACAACTGCGGGCTGCATAGCCTTCAATTGAAAAACGAGATTTTGCTTATAGCATAATAACATTAACATTAAGGCTTTAGGAGAAAAAGGAAGGAGCATATCAAGTTTTTCCTCTATCATTCAGCTTTCTATATAACGAGATAATGAAGTCTAACTCCTGCAAAGCGCTCTTTCTTATTTGCTTTACGGTGCAGGATTCATCTCCGTGAAACTCTGTGTTACTCCGTGGCGAATTAATTCATAACTCAATAGATATTTATTATCTTTGCTACAGAATTTCTAAACAACGAATGCTCCTTTAATGAAAAAGTTCCAAATGATATTACAAGAAAGAGTCAAACTGCTGCTGTTTGTCTTGCTTTCTATTAGTTTGAACTCTTTCTCTACCAATACCAAATTCTACAACATCAGTGACACCTATGGCATTACATCAGGAGAAGCATTTTCCATCTGTAAAGACCAGTATGGTTTTATCTGGACCTCCACCAAAACCGGCATTTTAAGAGTGACTGAAGGCGACTGCCGCAATTATGAACTTCCCTGCCGAACCACAGATTTTGTATTCGTAAAGCTGACTTATAGCAATTCACAACTGTTCTCCTACACCAATAACGGCCAAATATTCCATTATGACGAACCTACAGACCAGTTCTTCTTCCTGACAGACTTGCGGGAAGAAACCGATAATAGCCACATTACAATAGGAACCATCGTTGCCGATACAAGCAAGGTACTTTGGATTGCTTCCTCAATCGGACTCTTTAAATATGAGAATAACATACTTACAAAAATCCCACAAACGAAAGAGGACATAAAGCATCTCACTTTTTATGACGGCAATCACTTATTCTATATTACATCGGCAGGCATTTCACTACTGAATATTTCGACATCAGAAAGCCGGCTTCTTTACTCAAACACTACGGAAGATTTCTTTCAGGTACCCAGCCTGTACTATGACGACCAGCTAAAACGTCTATGGATTGGAACCGGATCGGCCGGGCTTTTCTACTATGACATCATCCGGAAATCTTTATCAGATATCCCTATCAGAAACTTTCCGAAGCAACCCATTCTTGCTATCAGAAAGGATGCCAAAAACACCCTTCTGATTGGTATTGACGGACAAGGTATCTGGAACATCAGCGAAAAAGGAGATACAATTCTCCATATATATAAGGAGGACCTGAACAATCCTTTTTCACTCCGGGGTGACGGAGTATATGATATTCTTTGCGACGGTTCAAAAAACTGGATAGCCACATTCACCGGAAAGCTGTCTTTCTTTGAAAACAGCAACTCCCAGATCACACCGGTCACTTACCAGATAAACAACCCAAACTCCTTAGGAAACAATTACGTCAACCAGATCATTGAAGATCACGAAGGGCATATATGGTTTGCTACAAACAATGGTGTAAGCCGCTGGGATGCAGCATCCAACAAGTGGAAGCATTATTACCAGAATAAATCGGAACAGGCAAAGGTATTCTTATCTCTATGTGAAGATAACCAGGGACATATCTGGGCAGGAAGTTATTCTTCCGGCATCTATCTATTGGATCGTGAAACCGGAAAAACGCTGAAACATTACTCCTCCAAGACCAACACTCCCAGCTTTACTGGCGATTTCATCTTTGACTTTTTCGTGGATAAAGAAGGAGACGTATGGATAGGCGGCAACCAAAAGCTATCTTGTTATCTGGTAAAAGAAGATCGTTTCCGTGAATATCCGGTCCAGCCCGTCAGCGCGTTTGCCGAACTTTCTCCGGGGAAACTGTTGCTTACAACCTCACGTGGTTTGTTGTTGCTGGATAAAAATCAGGGAACGGTGGAAACGTTAGTTGAAGGCAGTCTGACTCAGGACGTAGTAGTAACCGGCAATACAATATGGGTTGCCACTTGCAGAGACGGCCTGATAAGATATGACTATGACAAACAACAAACAGAGAGATTTACAACGGAATCCGGCCTGACGTCCAACTATGTGAACAGTATCTTATTTGATAGCGGTTTCTTATGGATTGGTACAGAACGAGGCTTATGCCGGCTCAATATCTTAAATAATACAATCCAACCCTACACATCGGTCTATTCCCTTTCAACCACGACTTTCTGCGTCAACTCCTGTACGCGGCTGAAGAATGGCAAGCTGATCTGGGGAACAAGCAACGGTGCAATCATGTTTGCGCCGGAACTGATTCAGGAAACCCCTCCACGAGGAAATATCTTTTTCCAGAATATCACCGTAGCAGGCCGCTCCATACGCACAATTCCCGGTTTATTAAACAATACTCCCGTCAATCAACAGAAGAATCTTTCCTTAAACTACACTCAGAACAATTTCATGTTAGAGCTGCTTCCAATAGGGAATTCTTCAGGAAACATGAAATTCTCGTGGCTATTAGAGGGATTGGACGCAAACTGGAGCCGCCCTTCGGAACTTCACTTTATTAATTATACCAATCTTCCGGGTGGAAACTTCAAATTACACATCAGGATGCACGACAGTTCTCTATCACAAATGATTGATGAACGCAGCCTGAACATACACGTCACGCCTCCTTTCTGGAAAACCTGGTGGTTTGCAGCTATCATCAGTCTATGCACCATCTGCTATATCATTTATGTTTTCAAAAGTTATTCGAATCGCTTGAAGCGGAAGAGTACCAATGACAGACTTATTGCCGATGCTGTCCAGGCACTCATGCAAGAAAGAATGGCACAGGCAGAACCGGGCATCCGGGAAGAACTGCCTGTGCCCCAGAGTAAGCCAAGTGATCCGTTCGTAAGCCGGGCAATTAGCATCATCAACGAAAACATTTCCAATAGCGAATTTGGAAAAGAAGAATTTGCCGCAGCCATGAATGTGAGTTCTTCACTTCTATATAAGAAAATTAAAACATTGACGGATCAATCGCCGTCTGACTTTATCAAGACCGTACGGATGAATCATGCTCTCAAACTTTTGCAATCCGGTCAATATACTGTAACCGAAGTTAGCGAACTTTCCGGTTTTTCAAGCCTCAGCATTTTCAGCCGCGCCTTCAAAAGCTATTTCGGCAAAACACCTACCGAAATCTAAGAAAAGCCTCAAGAATAAGGCCGGAGACCATTATGCAGGCCTTTTTTATCTGAAATGCAAAATGAAATATCTAAAATGAAAAGTCCTTTCCCTATCTCCTCCCCTAACTTTGCAGGCAGAACTTTTAGATTATCAGCAGAATGAAAAACATGTCACATTATCTACAGCTTATATTAATAATGCTGTTCAGTTTCGGGGCAACCGCCAACGGATATGCCCAGAATAAAAAAACAAACATTGCATCTGACTTTGACAAAGTGGGTTGGAAAGTAGGTATTCAGTCCTATACCTTCACCCGGTACTCCCTTTTTGACGCTATTGATGCTGCGGCGGATTTAGGTCTGAAATATGTAGAGGCTACAATCTGGCAAACCATAGAGAGGGGAAAAGAAGAACGATTCAATCCATGGCAAATGTCAGAAGAGACTAAACAAAAAATCAAGAACAAATGTCTGGAGAAGGATATAACACTTACTTCATTCTACTGCCGTCCAAGCAAGGAAGATGCAGAGAACGGACAAACAGAGAAATTGTTCCAATTCTGCAAAGAATGGCATATATCTTTGACTACCGATCCTGTCCGTATTGCAGAAGGTCCGGGAAGTATGGACTTCTATGACGAATTGTGCCAAAAGTATGGCGTTTATATGTTTCTGACCAATCACCCCAAAGCACATGGTTCGCCCTATTGGAACCCCGTGGATGTATTGGCCGATTGTAAAAACAGGAGTAAATACATCGGTGCTTCTGTTGATGTAGGACACTTTATGCGCGATGGTACCAATGTATATGAGGCTGTTAGAAGCTACACCGATGCAGGTCGTATGTATCATTTTCATTTTCGTGATGTAGACCGTTGCGACAAAGAAGGAAAAGATGTAGCCTTGGGTGAAGGAGCAGCTCAAATCAAAGAACTGCTAACCTATCTTTATGAAAAAGGAGCTACTCCCGTTATCGTATTCGAATATGAAAGGGATCAGGATGAACCGTTGAAATACGTAACTCCCAGTGTGGGCTATCTTCATCAACTCAGTAAAGAATTGTTCGGAAATAGGAGAGCGAAAAACTCCAATAAGAATGAAACCGTAAAATTGTGGGCACAGAATGCCCGGACAGAAGGTGGATTAAAGGTATATGACAAAGATACATTAGCAACGATACATGGCTGGAATAACACGGATCAACTTATTTCGTGGAACACCTTCTCTAAAAAAGGGAACTATATCGTACGCATGAAGTATGCTGAACCCTACCAGGGTAGCGCCCTAACTGTTACGGCAGGACAACAGCAACTTGCCACATTGATTCAGCCGACCAACAATTGGAACGAATACCGGGAGATGGATTTAGGCGTCATAAATATTCCTGTTACAGGAGAAATAGATATTCAGCTCCAAGGCATCCAACTCTCTTTAGCAAAAGATGAGAAAGGCAGACTGGTACACAAAGAAGCACTACCCGATGTTCAATGCCTTTCACTGATACCAACAAAGGAAAAAGCGACTTCCACTCCAATAGACATACTGAAAGGATTCAAGGGAAAACCTCTCTTTAATGGAAAGACATTCAAAGGCTGGACTGGCAATAACGGCGACAACAGCATGAAGTGGTTTCGCATAGAAGAAGGTGCCATTATCGGCGGAAGCATAGAAAAGGATATTCCTAAAAATGAGTTCCTGCGTTCCGACCGCGAATACAGTGACTTTGAACTCCGCCTGAAATTCAAAATTAACTGTGCGGATGACTCATATAATGCAGGTATCCAATTCCGTAGCCAACCCCAAACAGAAAAGAACAAAGAACATGAAATGATAGGTTATCAGGCAGACATTATCTCATGGAAAAAAGGAGCGCTTTATGATGAGCAACGCCGGTGGGATTTCTTAGGTACGCCTCTCTGTAAAAACCCGGACTATAATCCCAAAGAGTGGAACTCATATATTATCCGTTGTGAAGGTCCGCGTATCCGCATCTGGCTGAATGGAACACAAACATTGGACTACATCGAGCCTTTCTCTGACTGCCCTCACCCGGATGCACAAATAGGTAAAATTCCACTGACAGGATACATCGCTTTACAAATTCACGAAGGTAAAGCTTGCGAGGCAATCTATAAAGATATTGAAATAGAAAAAATCAAATAGAAAATGAAAACAACAATCAAGTCCTTTCTGCTACTCTCCCTATTATCCGTTCTATTGGCAGCATGTAGGGAAAAAGAGAATAAGGTCAAAACAATTTGTAATCCGGTAAACCTAAGTTATCGTTTTTCACTCGACTCTCCGTCCTGGCGTGAGGCAGCAGACCCCAGTATGATAAAATACAAAGGAGAATATTATCTTTTTCTTTCTAAATCCGGCGGTTATTTCCATTCAACAGATCTTGTTCATTGGGATTTAATAACCACTGACAGTCTTCCCATCGAGAAGTATGCTCCCACCGTTATGGAAATGGACGGAGAGATCTACTTCACGGCCTCCGTAGCCACCAACAAAATCTATAAAAGCGCTGATCCCAAATCAGGCAAATGGGAGTTGGTAACCGATCAGTTTCCTTATATCCTGGCAGACCCGATGTTGTTTTACGATTCAGATACTGACAAAGTATATCTATACTATGGTTCCGGTGCAGCCACTCCCATGATGGGAATGGAATTGGATAAAAAAACATTTATGCCCAAAGGGGAAGCCATTCCCTTATTTTACAGCAATGCTGAAAAATACGGTTGGGAAGTATCCGGAGACTATAATACCAATTACAAGCACACTTGCTGGCTTGAAGGCGCATGGATGAACCAATACAAAGGGAAGTATTACCTGCAATATGCAGTACCCGGTACCGAATTCAAAAGTTACAGCAACGGAGTTTACGTATCGGAAAATCCATTGGGCCCATTCACTTTACTCAAACATAATCCTTTCTCTTATAAACCCGAAGGTTTTGTCAACGGAACCGGACATGGCAGCACATTTCAGGATTTATATGGAAACTACTGGAATATCGGTACTTCCACAATCTCACGAAGGCACATGTTCGAAAGAAGGATTTCCCTATATCCAACCTTCTTTGACAAAGATGGAGATGTTTATGCATACACAGCATGGGGAGACTATCCTATGATTGTTCCTGATAAAAAAATATCTTCTCCACAAGATTTATTCCCGGGATGGATGCTCCTGTCTTATAAAAAGAAGGTAGAAGCGTCATCTACATTGGAAGGATATCCTACAGAGAATGCCGTGAATGAAGATATCAGAACATGGTGGAGCGCAAAAACCGCAGACAAAGGAGAGTTTATGACTGTTGATTTAGACCGGAACTCTAAAGTCTATGCCATTCAGGTCAACTTTGCCGACCAGGATGCCACCGCATTGGGAAAATCGGATTCCATATATTACCAATACCGGATAGAAGAATCCCAAGACGGGATTACATGGAATCTGTTAGTTGACAAATCAGAGAACAAAGCTGATGCTCCCAATGACTACATCCAATTGGACAAACCGGCAGACACCAGGTATATCCGTATCACCAATATCTATTTCCCTTCCGGCAAGTTTTCCATTTCCGGCTTAAGAGTGTTCGGAAAAGTAGATAAACCGGTTCCGGCAACTGCCCAATTCACGGAATTAACCAGAAACAACGATAACCGCAGAACCGTAAATCTGAGTTGGAGCAAAGTCAACGATGCTACCGGATACAATATCCGGTTCGGTACACAGAAAAACAAATTATACCATAATTATCTGGTATATGAAGACAACAAGGTATCCATTAACATATTGAACGCTGACCAGACTTATTATTTCGCAATAGACAGTTTCAATGAAGCGGGTGTCACTATCGGAAAAGAAATCAAAACCATTCAATAAAATTCATACATTAATATCCACAATAAATATTTGTATTAAAAACAACTATCAACAATAACGATTATGATGAAAAACAACATTTTAGCCCTATATCTGGGGTTCCTTCCACTTTTGGCAACGGCTCAAAATCCGATTATTCAAACCAAATATACAGCCGATCCTGCTCCAATGGTGCATAACGATACATTATTCCTTTATGTGGGATGCGATGAAAAGGATGCTCCTTCCAACGCATACCTGATGAGAGAATACCGCCTGTATACCACTACCGACATGGTGAATTGGACGGACTGTGGAGCACCGCTGAAAACAAGTGATTTCAAATGGTCAGCCGGAGATGCCAGCGCTGCACAATGCATAGAGCGGGATGGCAAGTTTTATTGGTATATATCCTCACAAAACAGATTCAGTCCGGGTTCATCCATCGGTGTAGCCGTTGCAGATACTCCTTATGGTCCCTTCAGAGATGCATTGGGCCAGGCATTAGTAACCAACGACATGACTACAGCCGCCAAACACTCCTGGGATGACCTTGACCCTACGGTCTTTATCGACAGTAATAAACAAGCATATCTCTATTGGGGAAACGGGGCTTGTTATCAGGCCAAACTGAATAAAGATATGATATCCCTGGACGGCTCAATCACAGCACTCGACATCAAAGACCAGACCGCCTTTGTGGGAAGGTTCACAGAGGCGCCCTGGGTATATAAGCGTAACAACCTGTATTATATGATTTATGCCGCCGAATTCCCGGAATCCATACATTATTCAACCGCCCGGACCGCAGAAGGTCCCTGGAAAGCCCGGGGAGTCGTAATGCCATTGGAAAAAGGAAGTAATACCAACCATCCCGGAATAATTGATTTTAAAGGTAACTCCTACTTCTTCTATCATAATGATGCGCTGCCCGGTGGGCACAGTTATTGCAGATCGGTATGTGTGGAACAGTTCACATACAACCCCGACGGAACCATACCGCAAATGCACATGACTAATGAAGGTATAAAGAAAGGAACAGGTACACTCAATCCATACAAACGAACTGAAGCGGAAACTATAGCATGGGCACAAGGCGTTACATCTGCCACCGATAAAGAAAAAGGTGTATATATAACCGCTATTCATAATACCGATTACATCAAGGTGCGTGATGTGAACTTCGGACAGAAAGGTGCTTCGCAATTCACCGCTTCCGCATCCAGCAGATATCATGGAGGAGAAATAGAACTAAGAATCGACTCACCCGAAGGTGAAGTGATCGGCACCTTAAACATTCCCTATACCGGAGAATGGGATAATTGGGAACAACACTCTACCCATGTGAAGCCGGTCAAAGGAGTTCATGACCTATACCTTATATTTAAAGGTAAAACTCCCCACGAGCTTTTCAACTTCGATTATTGGATGTTCTCCGAAAAGTCCTCAAATTAATTAATTTATTCTATTTATTATGACCATGAAGCATATATTCTCTATCATCCTCGGCCTGATGGCATTCTGCCAGTTACAAGCCCAGTCGTGGACAGCCGACAACGGCAACGGTACTTTTACCAATCCTCTGTTTTACGATGAATTTACCGATCCTGACCTGATACGTGTAGGAACAGATTATTACATGGTTGCCAGTTCCATGCATGCCATGCCCGGACTACCGCTGCTACGTTCCAAAGATCTGGTAAACTGGGAGTTCGTAACATATATCTTTGACAAACTCGATTTAGGACCTGATTTTCATCTGGAAGGCGATAAAGGCATTTATGGAAACGGAATATGGGCACCTGCCATCCGTTATCACAAAGGCACTTTCTATGTATTCGTCAACGTAAATGACCATGGCTTACAAGTTTTCTCTGCCAAAGATCCCGCCGGCCCCTGGACACACAAGAATATGGGTGGCAGAATTTACGACCTGGGCATATTGTTTGATGACGACGACAAGATATATGCAGTACATGGTTACGACGAAGTACATCTGATTCAACTCAAACCTGACTTCAGCGGCTATGTGGAAGGCAGTGAAAAAGTAATCATCCCTAAAGGTAATGCCATGGGAGAAGGGCATCATTTCTATAAAATAGACGGAAAATATTATATCATCAGTGCAGACTATGCACCCGTAGGCCGTATGCAATGTGCCCGCGCCGACAAACTGGAAGGTCCTTACGAAACCGTGGTTATCAGTAATCGTGAAACCATGGGTACACAACGTGGCTGGTGGACCAAAGGATATGGCTTCTGGTCGAACATCCCCAATGAAGGAGAAGCAATGGAATTTGAGCGCCCTTCTGAAAATGGTTTCGGTGCAGTAACCCTTCATCAGGGAGGCATCGTCGATCTGCCTAATGGTGAATGGTGGGGATTCTCAATGATGGACGTAAAATCCGCAGGCCGCCTGACTTTCCTTTCACCCGTGACCTGGAAAGATGGTTGGCCCTACTTCGGACTGGAAGGAAACCTGGGACGCTCACCACGCACCTGGTTCAAACCGGATACCGGAACGGATATAGCTCCTCTGACAACTTATCAGCGTGATGATGATTTCTCGTCTGCCAAACTAAAACCGATCTGGCAATGGAACCATATTCCGGTAGATAAGAAATGGTCGCTCACTGAGAAAAAAGGTGTACTGCGTCTGCACACTCTCCCTGCCAAAAACTTCATGTATGCGAAAAATACACTTACTCAACGCGCTATCGGTCCGGAGTCCAGCGCCACCGTCGAATTAAATGCCAAATCCTTAAAGAAAGGTGACGTAGCCGGACTTGGGTTATTGAATGTTCCCTATTATTGGATCGGTGTAGTGCGTACTGACGAGGGATTCATCCTGAGATTTTACGACTTAGTAAAGAACCAGTCTACAGACGAACCATTATCCGGCCCACAAGTGTACCTGCGTGCCAGTGGTGATTACAATAGAGACCTGGCAACACTCAGCTTCAGTACAGACGGTAAAACATTTAAAGAAGTCGGCGGCGAACTGCGTCTGGGGTATCAAATGAAGACTTTCCAGGGAGTACGGTATGCCTTATTTGCTTTCAATACGAATGGAAAAGCGGGAGGTTATGCCGACTTCGACAATTTCAAGGTAAAAGAACCACTGGCAGATCGCTCTAAAAATCTTCCTCTCGGCAAAGTGATAACACTAACCAATCTCGCAAACGGTGAGCAAGTCTGGGCTAATAATTATACATTCTTAGAAAATGAAGAAAAAAGAAGAAAGCAAATCGGTTAGACGCTATCAAAATGATTATCTCAAGCAAGGACGTCAGTTCTCAGGAAGAACTGTTGCAAGCTCTGAGCAAGGAAGGCTTTGAACTGACACAAGCCACTCTCTCACGCGACTTGAAACAGCTGAAAGTTGCGAAGGCGGCAAACATGAACGGGAAATACGTATATGTATTACCCAACAACATCATGTACAAACGTTCCAATGACCAGAGTGCCAGCGAGATGCTGATGACCAGCGGATTCGTGTCACTGCAATTCTCGGTAATATTGCCGTTATCCGTACACGACCGGGATATGCCAGCAGTATGGCCTACGACATCGACAACCGCGAGTGTCCCGCCATTCTGGGTACTATTGCCGGAGACGACACCATCATGCTGGTAGTGCATGAAGCTGCTTCACATGGCGAGGTACGCGAATTCCTGTCGCAAATCATCCCGAACATTAAATGATAGATAACAACAAAAAACAAGAAATTAAATAAGAAATGGATTCGAAACAAATTGATGTGATGGTGGCTGACGCCTCTCACGAAGTTTATGTGGATAAGATTTTGGATACCATCAGGGAAGCGGCCAAGGTACGTGGAACGGGCATCGCAGAACGCACACACGAATATGTGGCTACTAAAATGAAAGAAGGAAAGCCATCATCGCCTTATGCGGAGACGTGTTTGCAGGCTTCAGCTACATCGAGAGTTGGGGAAACAAGCAATATGTAGCGACCTCCGGTTTGATAGTACACCCCAAATATCGGGGACTGGGGCTGGCAAAACGTATCAAGACCGCTTCTTTCCGCCTGGCACGCTTGCGATGGCCCAACGCCAAAGTATTCAGTCTCACCAGCGGAGCTGCCGTCATGAAAATGAATACGGAGCTGGGATACGTTCCCGTCACTTTCAATGAACTGACTGATGACGAATCCTTCTGGAAAGGCTGCGAAGGCTGCATCAACCATGATATATTAGTAGCCAAGAACCGCAAATTCTGCATCTGCACAGCAATGCTTTACGACCCGGCTCTGCATGAAGAGGATAAAATTTAAAAAACAAAGGATATGGAAGAGAAGAAAGTAGTAGTCGCATTCAGCGGAGGTCTTGATACTTCATTTACGGTAATGTACCTTGCCAAGGAAAAAGGGTACGAAGTGTATGCAGCTTGTGCCAACACCGGCGGTTTCAGTGCTGAACAGTTGAAGACAAACGAAGAAAACGCCTACAAGCTGGGCGCAAAAGAATATGTCACTATCGACGTGACGCAGGAATATTATGAGAAGAGCTTGAAATACATGGTATTTGGTAACGTGCTGCGTAATGGTACCTATCCTATCTCCGTAAGTTCCGAACGTATCTTCCAAGCACTTGCCATCGCACGCTATGCCAACGAGATCGGTGCAGATGCTATCGCTCACGGTTCTACCGGTGCAGGCAACGACCAGATTCGTTTCGACATGACTTTCCTCGTCATGGCTCCGGGCGTGGAAATCATCACGCTGACACGCGACATGGCACTGAGCCGTCAGGAAGAGATTGATTATCTGAACAAACACGGCTTTGCCGCCGACTTCACCAAACTAAAATATTCCTATAACGTAGGTTTGTGGGGCACTTCCATTTGTGGTGGCGAGATTCTGGATTCCGCGCAAGGGTTGCCCGAAAGCGCCTATCTGAAACACTGCACCAAAGAGGGCAGCGAGCAGTTGCGCCTCACTTTTGAAAAAGGTGAGCTGAAAGCCGTGAACGACGAGACATTCGACGACCCCATCAAAGCCATCCAGAAGGTAGAAGAGATTGGTGCGGCATACGGTATCGGACGCGACATGCACGTAGGCGACACGATTATCGGTATCAAAGGCCGCGTAGGTTTCGAAGCTGCCGCACCTATGCTGATTATCGGAGCACACAAGTTCCTCGAGAAGTACACTTTGAGCAAATGGCAGCAATACTGGAAGGACCAGGTAGCCAACTGGTATGGCATGTTCCTGCACGAAAGCCAATATCTGGAACCAGTAATGCGCGACATCGAAGCCATGCTGGAATCCTCGCAACGCAACGTAAACGGTACGGCTATCCTCGAACTTCACCCGCTCTGCTTTTCTACCGTAGGTGTAGAAAGCAAAGATGACCTTGTGAAAAACAAGTTTGGCGAATACGGTGAGATGCAGAAAGGATGGACGGCAGAAGATGCCAAGGGCTTCATCAAAGTAACCTCCACAGCACTGCGTGCTTATTATTCAAATCATAAAGACGAGAAAATCTAAATGACCGGCAGGAAGCAAAAACTGACACGTCCCCGGACTGGAAGGATGCTTTCAGGCGTATGTGCAGGACTGGCAAACTTTTTCGGACTCGATGTCTCATTGGTGCGTATCGTTTATACGTTCGCCACGATCTTTACTGCATTTGCAGGCATACCCATATACATTATAATGCTAATTGTTATACCACAAGAACCAAATAGAATAATAGTATAAACTAACATGATTAAAGTAGGAATCATCGGCGGAGCCGGATACACGGCAGGTGAATTGATTCGTTTGCTGATCAATCATCCGGAAGCGGAAATCGTATTCATAAACAGCTCAAGCAACGCCGGCAACAAAATTACCGACGTACACGAAGGACTGTACGGCGAAACGGACCTTGTCTTCACCGACGAGTTACCTTTGGACAAAATTGACGTGTTATTCTTCTGTACCGCCCATGGCGACACGAAGAAGTTCATGGAGAGTCACAACCTTCCCGAGGAGTTGAAGATTATCGACCTTTCTATGGACTACCGCATCGCTTCTCCGGAACATGACTTTATTTACGGTTTGCCGGAATTGAACCGTCGCGCTACCTGCAAAGCAAAGCATGTGGCTAATCCGGGTTGCTTTGCCACTTGTATCCAATTGGGATTGCTCCCCCTTGCCAAACACCTGATGCTGAACAATGACATCATGGTGAATGCCATTACCGGTTCCACCGGGGCTGGTGTAAAACCGGGATCAACCAGTCACTTCAGCTGGCGCAACAACAACATGAGCGTCTACAAAGCTTTCGAGCACCAGCATGTGCCCGAAATCAAGCAATCGCTCAAGCAGCTGCAGAACAGCTTTGATGCGGACATTGACTTTATCCCTTACCGCGGTGATTTCGCACGTGGTATTTTTGCTACCATCGTAGTAAAAACTAAAGTTGCACTGGATGAAATAGTCCGTATGTACGAAGAATATTACGCCAAAGACTCTTTCGTGCATATCGTAGAAAAGAACATCGACCTGAAACAAGTAGTGAACACCAACAAATGTCTTCTGCATTTGGAAAAGCACGGTGATAAGCTGCTTATCATCTCCTGCATCGACAACCTGCTGAAAGGTGCCAGTGGTCAGGCGGTGCACAACATGAATCTGATGTTCAATTTAGAAGAAACCGTCGGCTTACGATTGAAACCCAGCGCCTTCTAAGTAATTTGTATTTTGTAATTTAGAATTAAAGAAATGAACTTATTCGACGTATATCCCCTTTTTGACATCAACATTGTCAAGGGAAAAGGCTGCCACGTGTGGGACGAGAACGGTACTGAGTACCTCGATCTCTACGGTGGACATGCTGTTATCTCCATCGGTCATGCACATCCGCATTACGTGGAGATGATCAGCAACCAGGTTGCCACGTTGGGATTTTATTCCAACTCTGTGATTAACAAGCTACAGGAACAGGTTGCTGAACGTCTGGGAAAAGTTTGTGGTTATGATGACTACTCCTTATTCCTGATTAACAGCGGTGCAGAAGCCAACGAAAATGCTTTGAAACTCGCTTCGTTCTACAACGGACGTACACGTGTGGTTTCCTTCAACAAGGCATTCCACGGACGTACTTCACTTGCCGTGGAAGTGACTAATAATCCCAAAATCATAGCTCCTATTAATGACTGCGGACATGTCACTTACCTTCCGCTGAACGATATTGAAGCTATGAAAAACGAACTGGCAAAAGGTGATGTTTGCGCAGTGATTATCGAAGGTATTCAAGGTGTGGGTGGTATTCAATTGCCGACAGATGAATTCATGCAGGCTTTGCGTGAAGCTTGTACAGCTCATAATACGATATTGGTTCTGGACGAAATTCAAAGCGGTTATGGCCGCAGCGGTAAGTTCTTTGCTCATCAATATAATGGTATCAAAGCAGATATTATCACGGTAGCCAAAGGCATCGGTAACGGTTTCCCAATGGCCGGTGTACTTATCAGTCCGATGTTCACTCCGGTTTACGGACAGTTGGGCACTACTTTCGGCGGTAATCACCTGGCATGCAGCGCAGCGCTTGCTGTCTTGGACGTAATAGGTCAGGAGAATCTGGTTGAAAATGCAGCCAAGGTAGGTGAGTATCTGATGACGGAATTGAAAAAGTTCCCGCAGATCAAAGAAGTTCGCGGACGTGGTCTGATGATCGGTCTTGAATTTGAAGAACCGATAAAGGAACTTCGTCTGAAACTGTTGAAAGAACAACAGTATTATTTCTTTTATTGTTCAAATTATTGCTATATTTGCAGTATGAATAGACAATTAAGTGAAATAGGAACTATTCCAGTAACGACTTCAATCATTGAATCGTTATATCCATTGAATCGTTATATCCGGAACTTAAGTCTGCTAACAAGAAAGTAACCTGGCTCGAGAAGCAAGGGGTTATCATCAGACTGAAGCGAGGACTTTATGTGGTCAACCCCGAACATTCAGGAAAGACTCTATCGAGTGAGTTGATTGCCAATCATCTCTATACACCTTCGTATATTTCAATGTCTACTGCACTACGATATTATGGACTTATCCCCGAGGCTGTATATGTTCATCAATCAATGACAGTAAAGCACTCTCGTAGCTTTCAAACTCCAGTCGGCAGTTATGACTACAAATATATTTCAAGAGAGGCATTTTCGATAGGAGTAAGGAGTATGCATAAGGGTGACTATGCATTTCTTATTGCATCACCGGAAAAGGCTTTGTGTGATTTGATTGCCAATTCCTCAAAGGTCAATCTTCGCTATATGAAAGATGTGGAAATATATCTTGAACAAGATATCCGTATGGATATGGATGAGTTCTATAAGATGGATGAAACCATATTCAAAGACTATATAAAGGTTGGCAAAAAGGCTGATTCAATTTCTAGACTATTAAAATTCATGAGACGATGAAGAATGAGATATTTGACAATATGCTATCCCGCTATGACTTGACGACGGAGCAACATAAAAGAAACGCCATATTTGAAGTTAACCAACAGATGATACTTGCTGGACTTTATGCTGGAGGCTTTTTTGAGTCGGCGGCGTTCTATGGTGGTACTTGTTTAAGAATCTTTCATGGTCTGCAGCGTTTCAGTGAGGATATGGATTTTTCATTACTTGCGCAAGATGACAATTTCGATTTTACAAAATATTTTCCTGCTATCGTTGATGCTTTTACAATGGTAGGCCGTGAGGTTGAAATAAAGAAAAAGATAAGAAGAATTTCGGAAATGTCGAATCGGCATTTCTTAAAGATAATACCAATGTGTATGATGTGACTTTCCAAACAGAGAGGTCAATAAAGATAAAGATTGAAGTAGATACTTGTCCACCGTTGAACTTCAAGACAGAACAGAAACTATTGCTTCAGCCACACTCATTTATGACTCGTTGTTTTACACTTCCCGATCTGTTTGCCGGTAAGATGCACGCACTGGTCTATCGTGTGTGGAAGAATAGAGTTAAAGGCCGTGATTGGTATGACTTTGAATGGTATGTACGCCATAATATTCCACTGGATTTTACTCATTTGGCAGAACGATGCAAGCAGTTCAACAATGAGAATATTACTCCAGAGTTATTCAATAGCCCGTGGATTGGCAAAGGGAAGTATTATCCCCGCCTCGGATATCATAGTTTCTAATCCCTCACAAGGAAAGTTGGATGAACTACAAGCAGAGTTTCCTGCTTTACAAATCACCCATGACAATCAGGAAGCCATCATCGGCGCCGAATTCATCATACTCGCTGTGAAACCGTGGCTTATCAAAGGTGTGCTGCGCGAGCTGAAACTGAAAAGCAAACAAATTATCATTTCTGTTGCTGCAGGCATCAACTTTGAAGAGCTGGCTCACTACGTACCCGAACCGGAAATGACCATGTTCCGCATTATTCCTAACACCGCCATCAGCGAAATGGAAAGTATGACACTGATTGCCAGTCGTAATGCGACCAAAGAACAAGAACAACTGATGCTGGATATTTTCAATCAGATGGGACTTGCCATGCTGATCCCCGAAGAAAAATTCGCAGCCTGCACTTCCATGGCTTCCTGCGGAATCGCTTATGTGTTGAAATACATCCAGGCTGCCATGCAAGCCGGTATAGAAATGGGGGTTTATCCCAAAGATGCTATGAGAATGGTGGCTCAATCGGTAAAGGGAGCAGCCGAACTGATACTGAATAATGATACGCATCCCAGCGTAGAAATCGATAAAGTATGTACCCCCGGCGGTATTACCATCAAAGGTATCAATGAACTGGAACATGACGGTTATACATCCGCCATCATCAATGCTATCAAAGCAAGTAAGCAATAAGACTAACAATTAATTCATTAAATAAACAACCACATGGACGAACAAATTAAGCAAATAGCAGAACGCCTTCGCGGGCTTCGTGATGTACTGGAGCTGACCGCTGAAGACATTGCCCGTGAATGTGACATCTCTCCTTACGACTACCGTCTTGCCGAAACGGGAGATTTTGATATCTCCGTAAGTATGTTGCAAAAGATAGCACGCAGATACGGAGTTTCATTGGACGCACTGATGTTTGGTGAAGAACCTAAAATGAGCAGCTACTTCCTGACTCGTGCCGGAAAAGGCGTCAGCATCGAACGTACCAAGGCCTACAAATATCAAGCCCTCGCTTCTGGTTTCATGAACCGTAGCGTAGACCCGTTCATTGTAACCGTTGAACCTAAACCGGACGATGAACCGATACATTACAACAACCACGCCGGACAAGAATTCAGTCTTGTGCTCGAAGGGCGCATGATGGTCAACATCGATGGCAAAGAGCTTATACTAAACGAAGGAGACAGCCTGTACTTCAATTCAAAATTGCCGCATGGCATGAAAGCACTGGATGGAAAAACGGTACGATTCCTGGCAATTATCATGTAACAACTAAATGGAGAATGAAGGGAATCTCTCATTCTTAATTCCTATAATTATGGTAGAAAGATTTTTATCACAAACCTCCTTCACCTCACAAGAGGACTTCATCAAGAACTTTAAAATAAACGTACCGGAAAACTTCAACTTCGGATACGATGTAGTAGACGCCTGGGCTACCGAACAACCTGACAAACCTGCATTGTTATGGACTAATGATAAGGGTGAACACCGGCAATTTACGTTTGCCGACATGAAACGTTATACGGACATGACCGCCTCGTATTTCCAAAGCCTCGGCATCGGCCATGGTGACATGGTAATGTTGATATTGAAACGCCGCTTTGAATTCTGGTACAGTACCATAGCTTTACATAAACTCGGTGCCGTCGTCATTCCCGCCACTCACTTGCTGACAAAGAAAGATATCGTGTACCGCTGTAATGCTGCGGACATCAAGATGATTGTTTGTGCAGGAGAATCGGTTATCACGGATCATATTGTAGCTGCCATGCCGGATTCCCCCAGCGTGAAGAAACTCGTCAGTGTAGGTCCTCAAGTAGCCGAAGGATTCGATGATTTCCACAAAGGGATCGAAAATGCCGCACCTTTCGTGAAGCCGGAGCATCCGAATACGAACGAAGATATCTCACTGATGTACTTCACCAGCGGAACCACCGGTGAACCGAAAATGGTCGCCCATGACTTTACATATCCGTTGGGGCATATCGTTACCGGTAGTTTCTGGCATAACCTGACGGAAAACAGCCTGCATCTCACCATCGCCGATACCGGTTGGGGGGAAAAGCCGTATGGGGCAAACTCTACGGACAATGGATTGCCGGAGCAAATATATTTGTGTATGACCACGAGAAATTTACCCCTGCCGCCATCCTGGAGAAGATACAGGATTATCACGTAACTTCTCTCTGTGCACCTCCCACCATCTTCCGTTTCCTCATTCACGAAGATCTGACAAAGTACGATCTCTCATCACTGCAATATTGTACCATCGCCGGCGAAGCTCTGAACCCAGCCGTATTTGAGACCTTCAAGAAACTGACAGGCATCAAACTGATGGAAGGATTCGGACAGACAGAAACCACGCTGACCATTGCTACCATGCCTTGGATGGAACCGAAACCGGGAAGTATGGGATTGCCTAATCCGCAATACGATGTAGACCTGATAGACAATGACGGCCGTTCCGTAGAAGCCGGTGAACAGGGACAAATCGTAATCCGTACAGACAAGGGTAAGCCACTGGGATTGTTCAAAGAGTATTACCGCGATCCGGAACGTACACACGAAGCCTGGAACAATAATATCTACTATACGGGAGACGTTGCCTGGAAAGATGAAGACGGCTATCTCTGGTTTGTAGGTCGTGCCGACGACGTTATCAAGAGTTCCGGTTACCGCATCGGCCCGTTCGAAGTGGAAAGTGCTCTGATGACACACCCAGCTGTAATAGAATGTGCCATCACAGGCGTACCTGACGAAATCCGCGGTCAGGTAGTGAAAGCTACCATCGTACTGGCTAAAGAATATAAAGGGAAAGAGGGAGAAACACTTATCAAGGAATTGCAAAATCATGTAAAGAAAGTGACAGCCCCTTACAAATATCCTCGTGTGATTGAATTTGTAGACGAACTGCCGAAAACCATCAGTGGAAAGATCCGTCGTGTGGAAATCCGGAAGAACGATACGAAATAAGAAAAAAATATGAGGAATAAGCTACTTCTAAATCGTTTGCACCTTTTATGTTACTTTTTGATCGATTTGAGCTATTCGGTTTCCCGCAAACCACTTACATTTGCGACCGGAAAGTACAACTAAAAAGTTTAAAGCACATGATTACAAGTAGAAAGATTTCTCAGATTAACGTTTTCGCAGGTAGCCCCTGGGAAGTGGAAAGTGTGAAGCAATTGCTGAAGTCAGCTTACATCACCGCTTCAACAGAGGACAAAGGTAATGGCATTCACGTGTCTGTGCCTTGTCAGCAGTACACTGCCGCCATGCGAGTTATCAGTAACCGAAAGGCTTTATAAGACTGAAAAGAAAACGAAGTGAAAAAGGACTGCCCCTTGGAAGAAATTTCCGAAGGGGCAGTTTTTTATTCATTAGTATACCGCTTCTCCATGATAAGCCTTCCTTGTGTAAAGGAACAGAAAATCAAGTCATTCCCCGTCAACAAGAAGTTAGGAGTTTGTCAACAGGAAGTTAACTTCTTGTCGACAAACTCCTAACTTCTTGTCAACAAAAAAACTAACAATTTGTAACCGCCAGGAAAACAGCGACATAGCATCTCTTTATAGAAGATTAAATTGTGTACTAATATTACAGTCGTGTCTTCGCAAAGTGAAGTTCATTAGCTTGAGCTCAAGTTGCAAATACGTAGCAAAGTGAAACAAACAGGAGAAAGCATTCCATTATTATATAGAAAAGATGTATTTACATTCTTCTTGTATCTGAAATGAATAAAATAAAGTAATATAGATCATTTCATTTTTGTACACTTCTTTTCTTTAATACACTGACATATATAATATTACCCAAAAGAAGTGTACAAAAATAAAATGGCTAAAAATGGCATTTAGACACTTAAGACCGCAACACAGATTTGTATACAGCAATTTGATATGAGCACTACGGCAAGAGGGTGTATAGACGCTCTTCATCTGCCTTTCACTCTCCCACTATACATACAAAACGTCCAGTCCGGAGACAAGTCACTCCACATAATTCGTTAATTAACAGCACATTATTCTAAGGTTTGAATTTGAGTAAAAAAAAAAATTAAATCAGTAAAACGTATTATTTTAATACGCATAGATTTGCGACGTTAATTTTAATTTAAACATTATGAAAGATGTAAAAACATTAATGAGAGATTGGAACAAACATCAATGCTTGATGTTTTTCCTATGCTTTTTCTTTTTGTCTGCAGGATTGTCGCAAAGGGTATATGCCGTCCAGAGTATCGCAATGGGCATTGACCAGCAACTGCAAATTACCGGTGTTGTAAAAGACACCAACGGTGAACCTATGATTGGAGTGACAGTAATGGTAAAAGGAACGGGGACCGGTACCATCACAGACATTGACGGCAAGTATAGCGTATCCGTGCCTGGAAACAAGAGCGTACTGACATTCTCTTTCGTAGGATATACTACTAAAGAAGTGACCGTTGGTAATCAGAAGAGTATAAATGTCACTCTATCCGAAGACTCCAAGATGATAGACGAAGTAGTAGTCATCGGTTTCCAATCACAGAAAAAAGGGAATCTGACAGCTTCTGTAGCTTCCGTTGGAGCAGAAGCATTGGAAAACAGGCCGGTTGCCAATATCGGACAAGCCTTGCAAGGCATGGTTCCGGGCTTAAACATCAGTATCGAAGGTGGCGACCCAAACAAAGTTCCTTCATTGAATATCCGTGGTGCCACTACTTTTCGCCAGAGAGGCACATCTAATGATGACAAGAACAAGTTCGATGTGAAATCCGGCTCTCCGCTGATCCTGTTGGATGGTGTGGAAATCACTGCTGAAGACTTGAATCAGTTGAATCCGAATGACATAGACAACATGTCGTTCCTGAAAGATGCTTCCGCCGCCGCTATTTATGGAACAAGAGCCACCTTCGGCGTGATACTGGTAACTACCAAAGGAGGTAATTACAATCAGAAAGCGAAAATCGACTACTCTTACAATTTAGCTTTCGATCAGCCTTATGAATTGCCTGACATTTTGGATTCATACTATATTTATAAAGCGTTAAGGGACAAAGAAGTTTGGACTGGTACTATCGCTGAGTATTCCCAACACGACAGAGACATGTTGGATCACATGATGGCCTACATGAAAGATCCTGTGAACAACAAGCCTTATTTTATGGAGGGGGATGCCATACAATGGGTAGGCAACACGAATCCTTACAAAGAGTTAGTGAAAAGCTGGACTCCGACTCAAAAGCATAACCTCTCTATCAGTGGTGGTGGTGACAGAATCAGTTATTATATCTCTCTGGGTATGCAAGACCAAAAAGGTATGTATGAAATTAAAACCGACAGATTAAAAAGATACAATGCCATGCTCAGCATTAACGCCAAAGTTACGAAGTGGTTCAATGTAGCTGCCAAAGCCTCATACAATGTGTTCGATTATGAAGGTCCTACGCAACAAACAGATGGTATGAACCTTTGGAGTTATGCCAAATCCTACTATCCGGAGAACTTTATTTATCAACCTGTATTGACAGGACCAGACGATTTTCTACCGAATCACCCGACAGAAAATCCCGTAAGCTATTTGTATGCGGGCGGACGTAATATCAGTTCCAGACGAAAAACAATTCTTTCCATCAGTCCCGAGTTCACAATCATCCCCAAGATATTGAAAATCAAGGCGGATCTATCTGTAGCTCCCACTACTTACCAAAAAGAAAAGACTCATCCGAAACAGGCGCGTGTAAACAATTCATGGACCGCTCTCGAAACTCGCTGGGCAACCGAAAATACGGGTGAAGTCACACGTTCTACCACGGATAGATATGCTATCAACGTGTATGCGGATTATAACCAAACTTTCAAGGAAAAGCACAATGTTTCCGTGTTATTAGGCCTTAACCAAGAAGAAGAATCTTATGCCGGTTCTACTCTTTACCTGAAAAACATGCTCGATCCGTACATCCTGAATCCCGAGCTGGTGCAAGATGTTACGGCAAACACCTCTGCCAATTCTCATCATGAAATTGCTTCACGCGCATTGTTCGGCCGTATCATGTACAACTACATGAGCAGATATTTGATAGAACTGGATGCCCGTTATGACGGTAGTTCCAAGTTCCCGAAAGATTCCCGCTTCCAGTTCTTCCCCACCGTATCATTGGGATGGAGAGTATCAGAAGAGAAGTTCATGGAATGGTCGAAAGACTGGCTGGACAACTTCAAGATCAGGGCCTCATGGGGACGTTTGGGCAGTCAGCCCGATTCGGAATACCCATATCAATCCGTTTTCAGTACTTCAGAGGGATATTTCTTGTTTGATGGAACACGTTACCCTACTGGTATCAATACTCCTTCATTAATCAATCCTAATTTGACTTGGGAAAAATCGACTACCAAGAACCTTGGCTTCGACTTTACTTTCTTGCAGAGCCGATTGACATTCACCGCCGACATATTCGAGAGAAAAGTGACCGACATCCTGATACCGGGTGGAAAGGATTACCCGGCATTGATCGGTGACGATGACTTGCCCTTCGAGAATGCAGGTATCTTGAAAACCACCGGATTTGAACTCCAGGCAAAATGGTCTGACAAACTGGCTAACGGATTCCGTTATAGCGTAGGCGTAGCACTCTCAGATGATAAGGCCAAAGTGGTGAGCTACCCTTCCAACCCTACGAATAAGATTGGTGACGGTGTATTGTATAAGGGATATACCGTAGGAGATATCTGGGGATACGTAACCGGAGGTATCCTTCAGGAAAGTGACTTCGACGGTGTAGGCGCAAATGGGAAACCGCTGTATCATGGGCCCTATTTCAAAGGCGGACAGGCTTATCCGGGCTACATTTGGTATCAAGATTTGGATCACGACGGCGTCATCACTACCGGCTTGAATACCGTAGACGATCCGGGTGACAGAAAAGTGATTGGCAACAATGCACCACGCTACCGCTACAACATCACCGCCAACTTCCAGTACAAAGGATTCGATCTCGATCTGATGTTCCAAGGTGTGGGCAAACGAGACTATTGGTTGTCGTCTACTTCCAGTTATTGGGGCAACGGAGCCGGTTCATGGGAAGTATACAACAACTCCTGGACTCCCGAAAGAACAGATGCCAAATTCCCAATGTATGGTTCCGGTACAGGCAGTTACGCCCAAACAGGTTATTTGCTTGATGCTTCCTATATCAAATTGAAACAAGTGATTCTGGGATATACATTCCCGAGAGCTTTAATCAACAAAATCGGTTTGGAGAAATTGAGATTGAATTTAGCCGCCTATAATCTGTTTACTATTTCGGATATGCCCAAGTATTATGATGCTGACTATCTCTCCGATGCGTATCCTCCGAAACGGACATTCAGCGTAGGTATTCAAGTAGGTTTTTAACGTTTTAAATCAATAGAGATTATGAAGAAATATTCAATTATAGCTTTACTTGTGACCTTGGTGGCATCTTTGTCGTCTTGTAATGACGACTTCATGCAACGAGATCCGATAGATGACATGGCTGACGGTACATTCTTTACAAAAGAAGCCGACTTACAGCTGTACTTGGACGGAATTTACAGATATTATGTATACGGACATGGAGTGAGTGGAACCAACAATACCTCGCACGATAAAGGTTTCTTGGCGGTAAAGGCAGGCAGCCAGATTATTTTTGGAGATGCATTCAGCGATAATACTGTATATGCGGGTAATATCGATGCTAAATTAGGCGGTACTTATGACACTCCGAACACAGCATCAAAGAATTTTGATGCGCCCTGGCAGTGGGAAAAACTTCGCAAGGTGAACTACTTCCTGAATCATTATGCGGAAGTAGGGGATCCGGAAACATTGAAGAAATATGCAGCTCAGGCCTATTTCTTCAAGGCATGGGACTATTACATCAAACTGGTGGCTCTGGGTGAAGTGCCTTGGTTGGATAAGGAACTGGATACAAGTTCACCGGAACTCTACGGCTCCCGCATGCCACGCACGGAATTGGTTACCAATATCCTGAAGTGTTTTGACTTTGCCATTGAAAATTTGGAGGATAACGACAATTCCTGTGGATATATCAACAAAGATATGGCATTATTCTTAAAAGCCCGCTTCTGTTTGTTCGAAGGAACCTTCCGGAAATATCATACAGAATTGAATCTGCAATCTACAGCCAACGAATTATTGGGTATGAGTCGTGACGCTGCCTGGACGATTATCGAGAAGAACAGATACTCCCTTTTCAAACATCCTACAGCAAAAGATTCTTATTGGCAACTGTTCGTACAAAAAGGTTCTCCCGAAACTGAGGGTAACAACGAAACCATCCTGTCACGTGTATACGACGGTGTTAAACTGGGACATGACAATCCGCGTTATTGGGGAATGAACAACCACACACGCTATTGCATGGGTGCTCCCGTAACTATGCTCGAAGACTATCTGTGCGAAGACGGACGTCCCATCTATATAGGAGGTGTGGAAGGCAGCTACGAGGTAAACCCTCTGTTCAAAGGATATGACGGAATGTGGGAGGAGTTGGACAACCGTGATCCCCGCTTGACGCAAACTGTTTGCAGACCGGGTGAATATGCGTCCATCTTTGATGCGGACGATAATACATATTCTTTGGAAGAATCCGGTATCATTTATCCAATGATTACGTATGATACAGGTGGCGGTTCTCCAATGAAAAAGTACAATTCAACGGTAACCGGCTATCGATTCATCAAACACTGGATGCCCGATTACGCTGAATGGGAAGCTAACCCAAAAGGTGTGCAAACAGCCCACATGTTCCGCTATGGAGAGTTGTTGCTGATTTACGCCGAAGCCAGAGCGGAATTAGGTGAAATTACCAACGACGATTTGGAGATCACCGTCAATGCCTTAAGAGAAAGAGCCGGATTTGATTTTGCCAAATACCCCAATGCCAAGCTGACTCTAACCAACATACCTGCTGACCCACGTCTGGACGCCATCTATGCAAAGTATCTGGATTATTCCGTTACTCCGATAATTCGCGAAATCAGACGTGAACGCCGTGTGGAAACAATGATGGAAGGCATGCGCTACGAAGATTTGATGAGATGGAAAGCCGGTAGGCTGTTCACGGTCCCTGTAAGAGGAATGAAGATGACGCAGGAGAAAATAGAATTGTACAGCAAAAACCGCAACGATGAAGTATATAAGGATTATCCCTACAAAGTAACAGTTCCTATAGGAGAGGTAGGTAATAAGGTGATTGTAGACGATGACGGTTTCATCATTCCTTATCCTACATCAACCACTGTTATCAAAGGCGTGCGACCTTGGGATGACAAACGTTACTATTATCCGATCCCTTTAAACGAGATGCTTATGAATCCGCTGCTGACGCAGAATCCAGGTTGGAAAGACATTAATAGATAACCGATAAATATAGCGTAAGATCATGAAAAAAAATATATATTTCTTAGCAGGAATGCTTTCGTTCGGGGCACTGTTTACGGGATGCGACGACGATGACTTTGGTAAAGCGGTGACCATTACCGTTGAAAATGCAACAAACCTTGAAAGCGATGTTTTCGGGGTCGACGTGACGGAAGGACAGCCCGTGCAACTGAAACCGTTCATCATGCCCGAAAGTGCGAGAGAAAATGCCGTCAGCTACCACTTTGCCGGAGAGCCTTCGGGTGCCATCGACTTAAGCGCGGACGGCTTGATTACCCCTAAACTGACCACACCTGCCGAAGGAAACATTCCATTTCCGTTGGGTACGGATACCATTATTGTAAGAGTTGACGACGGTTCGGGCACATTTGTCAGATACCCGATCAGAGTAATCAGTAAGATAGTACTCGTTTCGAGTATCACGATTCAGTCTGCCGGACAGAGTGTGGAAGTGGAAAATGGCAAGACCTTCAATTTGGCGCAATATGTGACCATCAATCCAGGCAATGCTACCGACAAGAGTGTCACTTACTCTTCGGAGGATGAAACGGTGGCTACAGTAGACCAGAACGGCTTGATAACCGTAGTAGGAGAAATAGGACAAGCCACCGAAATTCACATAACCGCCAACGACAGAGGCAAACAAACGGCCACTTGCAGGGTGAAAGTCGCCGCAGAAGCTCCCATGTATGTAGGTTTCCCGTTCTCGGACAGTTGGAGCTACTCATCCAATCTGGGAACCAAGGAAGGTGACATGAAGAATCTGTTCGATGACAAGAATTCAACATTCTGGGCACCCACTATCACCACTCGCCCCATCTATGATCCGGTTTGCTATCTGGATATCAATCTGGGACAAGTCATCAAGTTCGGCCAGTTGGGCTACAGGCACCGTAACCTGAATTTTTCTCATCTGCAATGCCACACTTTCAAATTAGAGGCCAAAAAGGCGGAAAGTGACGCATGGACAGATTTGGGCGAACACGTGACAGAAGCCTTGAAGGTAGACAATTACCAGCTGTTCCAGGTGGAACCCACGGAAGCCCAATACATCAGAATAACCTTTATCAAAGGGCATCTGAAAGATGGCTATACGGACTGGAACTACTCAGAAACCGGAAACGTTTCCGTGGGAGACTTGCAGGTATTCATTTACAACAGATAATTACTTTTGTTAAAGTGTCGAGGGAAATCTTATTATGAGATTTCCCTCTTTCTTCAACGATAATAATTTCTTATAAAATATTTCCGTTTTCTTTCTTGCACATTCAAAGTTTTCTTGATAACTTGCCATTATATTTTTTCAGAATCCGCCGAATAATCTTTAATCCGATAGTTTATGTATGAAAAGCAAATACCTATTACTCTTTCTGGTCTTCATTTATCAAGCATCAGCTTCCTTTGCCACTGAAAAGTATAAGTTCAGAACCATGTCGCCCGATGGAGGATTCTACTATGATGGAATAAAGGCGATAGAGCAAGACATAGAAGGTTTTATCTGGGTAATGATGGACTACGAGCTCTACCGTTTTGATGGCTATCACTATAAAAAGTACTATCCTTATTTTGCCTCGATTGCCCCAACAAAAAGATGGATATTCAACAATATAGCATCCGACGCCTCCGGTCATCTATATGTAAATACAAACAACGGACTATACCGTTATAAGCGCATCTCGGATAGGTTTGAGAAAATATATGATGCGGTTTCTCAAGTGAAGGTCGACAAAGCCGACAATGTCTGGATCAGATCTAAAAACAAATGGAGCATATTGGATTCCAATACAGGAGAAGTCAATACGCCTTACTATGACGAGAAAATTCCTGTTTATAGTAATCCAGTTTTCTGCCTCCACAACCAGGACCTATATACATTCATTTATCGGGAAATTTACCGTTACAATTATGCGGAGAGTAGGTTTGTTCTCTGTTTCACGCTCCCCAATACGGGCAGTGGTTATATTCGCTTTGCCCAGACGCATATGGGAAAGTTATGGGTATTTATTGATAAAGATGGATTATATAAGATTGACTTGTCATCTTTCAAGATTGAAGACCATTATAAACCTCTCCCTGAATATGACGACAGCTCATTGCGAGCATTTCATGTGGACAAGAAAGGGAATATTTGGTTAGGAACCATAAACGGATTGTACATACTCAATCCGTCAAGCAGAGAACTATCACTTTATAAACATTCCGGAACAGACCCCTTCAGTCTACCGAACAATTCCATTTGGGAAATCTATGAAGACAGGCAGGACAATGTTTGGATAGGCACCTATTCGGGCACTTTATCTTATGTAAACGTAAATGAAAACCATGCGTTCAGAACTTATCACACCCAGAACAGCGGTCTGAATTATGCTCCGGTAAGCGCGTTCGCCGAGGAGCAGGACTATATCTGGATAGGTACGGAAGGTGGAGGCATTAACCGGATGGATAAAGTCAACGGAGAAATAAGTGGCTTTACACTCCCGAACAACGTTACATCCAAGAATGTAAAATCGCTGGTGATTGACGCCGGACGCAATCTATGGATTTCGACATTCAGGGGCGGACTGGATCTTTATGATTCCAGACAGAATAAGGCAATCAATTACAAACATTCCAAAAAGGATTCCTGTTCCTTGCTGGTAGATGATATCCGAAAGACTGTTCTTGAAGGAGACTCGGGTATGTGGATATCGTATCAGTATCACAAGCCTGAAATATCCTATTTTTCTTTCCGCAGCAAGTCGTTCACCCATTTCAGCCTCGATAGCATACACGATTACGCCTACTTGTTCGACATCCTGAGGCAAGGAGAGAAGACACTATGGGCTATCAGCAATGAGGCCCTCTATCAGATGGACACGCACACACGTGCCGTGGAAAAGATCATTCCCAATGATTCCACATACCTGGGACTGTTTACTTTCTGCCTGGACGATTCCGGCAATATCTGGATCGGCACCATCGGCAATGGGCTTATTAAGTTCGACACCAACACCTCGCGCTTCATCTCGCTGAAAAATGTATTGCAGCAGGACATCTACTCCATCTACAGCATTTGCTATGACAACGGGAGTGTGTGGATGGGAACTGACAACGGCCTGTTTTGCTATAACATAGCCGACAACCAGCTGATGAAATTCGACAAAAGGGAAAATACGCAGGGACAAGTTTACTACCCACTGGCATCCATGAAGGGAAGAGACGGATTATTGTATTTTGGAGGAACAAACGGCTTTACCGTCATCAATCCGAAAAACATCTCGTACAACAGTTACAAGCCCAAAGCCATCATATCAGATTTCTTCATTGACCACCAAGTGGTTCATCCCAACTATACGCTCAACGATACACTTAATTGTATTATCCTTGATTATGACCAGGTAAACTTCGGTTTTCAATTTTCTTCCGACAATTATCATATCCCTGAAAAAAACCGCTTCAAATACCGGCTGAAAGGATATAGTGATTCTTGGATCACTACAAATGCACAACAGCGCACAGTCATGTACTCGAAAGTACCTGCCGGTACGTATTACTTTGAAGTCTACGCTGCCAACAATGACGGTATCTGGAGTGACAAGCCCGCGGTGATAAAAGTGATAAGAAAGGTGGCCCCGTGGGTTAGTCTGCCAGCATACTTCCTTTATGTGCTGACGGTAATAGGAATCACTTACCTGATGTATCATCACTATGCCGAGAAGAAAAAACTGGAGATGCTGCTCTATCAAGAAAATATAGAAAAAGACCAAAAGGAGCAAATACATCAGGCACAGCTACGATTCTTTACCAACATATCACATGACTTCCGAACTCCACTATCTCTTATCCTTGCTGCACTGGACAAACTGAGACGTGAAGGATTGAAAGAATATTATTATCGTATATTGAACGGCAACGTGCAACGTTTACTGAATTTGGTAAACGAACTGATGGATTTTAGAACAGTAGAAAACGGTATGATGAAACTGGAATTGCAGCCACTGGACATCAACCGTTTCATAAAAGAAATCGCCAATGACTTCATCGACTATGCACGGCAACGAAATATCGACTTCCAGATACTATGCGACGAAAGCATGCCCACTGACGTTTATATAGACAAAAACATAGTGGAAAAAATTGTCATGAACTTGTTAAACAATGCTTTCAAATATACGCCTGACAGGGGAAGCATTATTTTAGAAACACGCTGCAGGAAAGCTTTTACATCCTTGTATAAGAACAGCTACACCGTAGGCGAAAGCACGAACGATGTCTTTTCTATCATCGTCAGTGATACGGGAGTAGGCATATCCCGAGAGTCCATAAGCAGTGTTTTCGAACGTTTTTATAAGGTAAATACAGTAAACGCCGACTCCCACCTGGGTACGGGAATAGGCCTGGCACTTGTAAAGAGCTTGGTATTGTTACAGAAAGGAACTATCTCCATCCACAGTGAGCGGGAAAAGGGCACGGACATGATTGTATACTTACCGCTTGACAGCAGTATCTTCAACGAAACTGATTTCATGAAACAGAAGGAAACGACACAAGAAACTATCATGGAAATTACAGACAAAGAAGCCCTGCCTGTCGATATTAAAGATATGGGAAGCGAATTCATGCCCGCAAACAAGAAAAAAATATTGATTACCGAAGATAATGATGACCTGAGGGTATTAATCGCCGAATCCCTATCCGATGAATTTCAGGTGATGCAGGCAAGAGATGGTGTTGAAGCGCTGAAGTTGATAGAGGATGTAGATTTTGATTTGGTTATAAGCGATATCATGATGCCTCACAAAGACGGGGTATCTTTGTGCAATGACATCAAGAAAGACATGAATACATCACATATTCCGGTCATTTTACTGACAGCCAAAACTAGTCTTGAAAGCAAGATCGAAGGAGTGGATTCGGGTGCCGACCTTTATTTCGAAAAGCCTATCGATTTGACCTATCTAAAATTGTCCATCCAAAACATATTCAGAAACCAGCAGCAGTTGAAGGAACATTATGCCAAGAATTATTATGCGGACAGCAGCGAGCTCTCTTCCAACGAGCAGGATGGTAAATTTCTAAAACACCTGATCACTTTTATCGAGGCTAATATGGACCAGTCTCAAATGGATGTCAATCAGATTGCCGAGGAATTGTTGATAAGCAGAAGCAAACTTTACACAAAGGTTAAGAGCCTGACCGGAAAGTCTGTTGTAGAATTTGTATTGAATTGTCGGTTACGCAAAGCTGCCAGATTGATTATTGAGGAAAATCTGACCATGAGGGAAGTGATGATGCAAATAGGTATAGAAAGTCAAGCCTATTTTACCAATTCATTTAAGAAAGTATTTGGTGAAACACCTACATCCTTCGCCGCAAAGCACAAAAAGTTGTCCAAAGGCGATTTAGATAAAACAAATGGCAAATAGAGTAAAACAAGGAAAGAGGAATTGCCTTCCTTTGCAAAAACTTATAAATTTAAGAACATGAAAAAGATTTTGCAGGTAACCATTTTGTTTTCCTTATTGACTGTCGGTTCGTTTGCTCAAAAGCAACAACAAATATTACCGGCCGATCAGGAAATTCCTTTAAAATACGGTGCCAATCGTTTAGGTAAACGTTCAGATGCAGCCATGAAAAAATTCCGTGACAACAGATTGGGAGCTTTCATACATTGGGGGCTTTACGCCATTCCCGGAGGAGAATGGAACGGAAAAATGTACAATGGAGCAGCCGAGTGGTTGAAGTCGTGGGCCAAAGTTCCTGCAGATGAGTGGTTGAGGCTGATGGACCAATGGAATCCAGAAAAGTTCAATGCCAAAGTTTGGGCAAAGATGGCTCGAAAGATGGGAGTGAAATACGTGAAAATCACAACCAAGCATCATGAAGGTTTCTGTCTGTGGCCAAGTAAGTACAGTAATTATACAGTGGCTCAAACCCCTTATAAGAAAGATATTTTAGGCGAATTGGTAAAGGCCTACAATGATGAAGGTATTGACGTTCATTTCTACTTCTCGGTGATGGACTGGAGTCATCCAGACTACCGATATGACATCAAATCGAAAGATGATGAAGTTGCTTTTGCGCGTTTCCTTGAATTTACGGACAACCAACTGAAAGAGCTTGCTACCCGTTATCCTACCGTAAAAGACTTCTGGTTTGACGGCACATGGGATGCCAGCATCAAGAAAAATGGCTGGTGGACAGCTCATGCCGAACAAATGTTGAAAGACCTGTTACCGGGCGTAACTATCAATAGTCGACTACGTGCCGATGATTACGGCAAGCGACACTTCGACAGTAACGGACACTTGATGGGAGATTATGAGTCAGGGTATGAGCGCCGCCTACCCGATCCAGTGAAAGACTTGAAAGTAACCCGCTGGGATTGGGAAGCATGTATGACCTTGCCCGAAAATCAATGGGGATATCACAAAGATTGGTCGTTGAGCTATGTGAAAACTCCCTTGGAAGTACTGGAACGCATAGTGCATGCCGTTTCAATGGGAGGAAACATGGTTGTGAACTTCGGACCGCAAGCCGACGGTGACTTCCGCCGGGAAGAAAAGGAAATGGCTGATGCCATTGGCAAATGGATGCAACAATATGGCGAGTGCATCTACGGATGTGATTACGCCGGTTGGGACAAACAACCCTGGGGATACTATACCCACAAGGGAAAAGAGGTATATATGATTGTCTTCAATCCTCCTTATTCCAAACACTTGGTGGTTAAAACCCCAAAGGGTACAAAAATTCTGAAAGCAACTGTGACAAACGGGAAAGAGGTGGCAGTGACAGAAACCGCCCGCAATGAATACAATGTGGATATGCCCGCAAAAGCCCCCGAAGGTCCCTTTGTCATCAAACTACAGATAGAGGAAAACGTAAGTTCCGCTGATAAATACCGTGATGCTTTGACTTGATTCTTATTTAATCTGATTATGTTATGAAAAGGCTTTCTCTTTTTATTTATTTCTTCCTGATAACGGTCCTGCAAGCTGCCGCACAGCAAAGCTTTGACAAGACTGCCGTAAAATCTGTCATGAAACGCGTGGCTGACTGGCAGATTGCCAATCCCAACAAAGGAGCAGAGCACGATGATTTAGACTGGACGCATGCAGCCCTGTACATGGGTATGTTGGACTGGGCAGAGCTAACAGAAAAAGAAGACAGCGACGATTCTTATTATCAGTGGTTGCTCCGTATCGGACAACGTAATCACTTCCAGATAGGTAAATGGATGTATCATGCTGATTTTATTGCCGTCGGACAGCCCTTTATCGACCTTTACTTGAAATATGGCAACAAGAAGATGATCGCTCCCGTCATGGCACGAGCCAACTGGGTAGTAGAAAATCCGGCTGAAACTACTTTGGAACTGGATTACGGCAAACTCGAAACTCTGGACCGATGGTCCTGGTGCGACGCATTGTTTATGGCTCCCCCCGTATATGCCAAACTATATGCGTTGACCAAGGACAAAAGGTATCTGGATTTCCTGAACAAGGAATACAAGGCCACTTATAATTATTTGTATGATAAAGAAGAGCATTTATTCTACCGTGACCATCGATATTTTGCCAAACGCGAAGCTAATGGTAAGAAAGTGTTTTGGGGACGTGGCAACGGTTGGGTGTTGGGAGGACTGGTCGAAATCCTTCAAGCTCTTCCTAAAGATGAATCCTCACGCACGTTTTATCAGGACTTATTTGTGGCATTGGCCACCCGTGTAGCCAGCCTGCAGAGTGCTGATGGATATTGGCATGCCAGCCTGCTCGATCCAGCGTCTTACCCATCGCCCGAAACAAGTGCAACCGGTTTTATCGTTTATGCACTTGCCTATGGCGTAAACGAAGGGGTGCTGGACAAAGCCACTTTTATGCCAACCATCGAAAAGGGATGGAAAGCCTTATTAGATGCGGTCGAACCAGATGGTAAGTTAGGCTACGTACAACCCATCGGAGCTGATCCGCGTAAAGTGACGCGGGACATGACCGAAGTATATGGGACAGGGGCATTCCTGCTGTCCGGGTGTCAGATTTATAAGATGAAGTAAAATAAGTTAGATCTATCATGAAGAATTATACATTGTTTTTGTGGATTGCTTTGCTAATGTTAGGTATATCCGGTACGATAGGTGCACGTGAGGTAGCATCCTTCAACGACGGTTGGGAATTCAAGAAAGGTCCGTTTTCCAAAGAAGCATTGCAGGCTGTACAGAAATGGAATTCAGACTGGCAGGAGGTATCCATCCCACATACTTGGAATGCGGACGACATGCAAAAGCAAGCCTCCGCTTTCTATGAAGGTGTAGGCTACTACCGCAAAAAGTTCACTTTCCCCGAAAATATGGAAGGCAAGCGCATCTTTCTACGCTTCGAGGGTGTAGGTTCTTATGCCGAAGTATATATCAATGGCTATCTGGCAGGAACACACAAAGGAGCTTACTCTGCTTTTGCATGCGAGATCAGCTCGCAAGTGAAGTTCGGCAAGGAAAACGAAATTATAGTAAAGGCAGACAACTCTTCACGTCCCGATGTTATCCCCACGAACCACATTTTGTTCGGTGTTTATGGAGGTATTTACCGTCCCGTATGGCTGGTTGTTACGGAAACTTGCAGCATCATTGCAAACGACTGTGCCTCTCCGGGAGTGTATATTACCCAGAAAAATGTTTCAAAGAAGTCAGCCGAAGTGACTGTAAAAGTAAAGGTGGACAATACAACCCTAACTCCCGTCCCACTGGAACTAGAGAATGCAATATACGACAGGAACGGCAAATTGGTAAAGAAACATAGTCAGAACTTCGAACTTACTCCACAAGGAGTGCAGAACTATTCCTCACACTTCCGACTGAACAATCCCCATTTATGGCAAGGACGTGAAGACCCATATCTGTATAAAGTCGTTTCACGTCTCATGCAGAATGGACGCGTGATAGACGAAGTTATTCAGCCCCTGGGGATTCGCAAGTATGAAATCGTAGCAGGCAAAGGATTCTTCCTCAATGGAAAGAAGTACCCCATGCTGGGGGTAACCCGCCATCAAGACTGGTGGGGACTGGGTAGCGCCCTCACCAATAAAGAGCACGACTTCGACTTGGCACAAATTATGGATATCGGTGCAACCACCGTCCGCTTTGCACATTACCAACAGTCTGACTACATCTATTCACGCTGCGACACGCTGGGATTGGTAATCTGGGCAGAGATCCCCTTCGTGAACCGAGTCAGCGGCCAAGAGTGGGACAATGCCCACCAACAGATGCGCGAACTTATCCGTCAAAGCTTTAATCATCCCTCCATCTATGTATGGGGAATCCATAATGAAGTGTATCATCCGCATGGTTATACCGCCGCACTTACCCAATCCATTCACGACCTCTGCAAACTGGAGGATCCAGACCGCTACACGGTTGCGGTAAATGGTTACGGTCATGCCGATCACCCCGTCAACCAAAATGCGGATATACAGGGCATGAACCGTTACTTCGGTTGGTACGAACGGAAGATACAAGACATCAAGCCATGGATAGAGAAAATGGAAAAAGAATATCCTTGGCAACGCCTGATGCTGACAGAATATGGTGCAGACGCCAATATAGAACATCAGACGGAAATATTGGGCGATGCACTGAATTGGACAAGCCCTTTCTATCCGGAAACATTTCAAACTAAAACCCACGAATACCAATGGAGCATCATTGCCCAACATCCTTACATCATCGCTTCTTACCTGTGGAATATGTTCGACTTTGCAGTGCCAACATCAAAAAGAGGCAGTGTAGACGCCCGCAACATGAAAGGCATGATGACTTTCGATCGTAGAATCAAGAAAGATTCTTATTTCTGGTATAAGGCGAACTGGAGCAAGGAACCGGTTCTTTACCTGACACAGCGCCGGAATGCAGTGCGCGAGAAAAAAGAGACTTCCATTACAGTGTATTCCAATATCGGTACCCCCAAGGTGTATCTGAACGGGAAAGAATTGACCGGAGTGCGGAAAGGTTATACTGATGTACATTATATATTCGACAAGGTAGTGCTGGACGATGGCAAGAATGTACTGAAAGCATCCCTTCTCCATCAAGGAAAAGAATATACAGACGAAATAGAATGGAATTATAACGGAGAGTGCAACCGGGAGGCTGATTTCCTGGAGCATAAGAAAGAGCATGGTAGTTGGTAATTCCATAAAGAAAGAAATTATTATTATTACTGATAACATTAAATTAGGATTGAAGTATGAAGACTTTTAAGACCTTGCTGTTGGGACTTTGCATCGTGATGTGTGCATGCTCGACACAAACTCCCCGGCAAACCAATGAGTACGGCACTAATTGGCAGTGGGAAAACGGAACCATCGTAATAGAAACTCCCGAGCGTCCCGCCGGCCAAAAAAGCGTGTTGGGACTGACTGTCCCGAAGATGGAAGTAGTACGCGTAGGATTCGTAGGACTGGGCATGCGCGGTCCCGGTGCGGTGGAACGTTTCACGCATATACCGGGTACACAAGTCGTGGCACTTTGTGATTATGAGCAGTCGCGCGCAGAGAGATGTCAGAAATACCTAAAGAAAGCATCCATGCCCAAAGCTGCCATCTATTCGGGAGAGAAAGGGTACGAAGAACTTTGTAAACGAGACGATATAGACTTGGTTTATATCGCTGCCGATTGGCTACATCACTTTCCCGTAGCCAAATACGCTTTGGAAAATGGCAAACATGTAGCGATCGAAGTACCTTCAGCAATGAATCTCCAGCAATGTTGGGACTTGATTAATATGAGCGAAAAGTATCGTAAGCACTGCATGATTCTAGAAAACTGCTGTTATGACTGGTTTGAAATGAACACGCTGAACATGGCACAGCAAGGGGTATTCGGTGAAGTAATTCGCGCACAAGGTGCCTACATTCACAACCTAAGCCCATTTTGGAATCATTATTGGAAGAACGGTGAGAATGACAAGCTGGGTTGGCGCTTGGACTACAACATGAGACATCGCGGGGATGTATATGCCACTCACGGTCTGGGTCCAGTAGCACAAGCGCTCGACATTCACCGTGGAGATCGCATGAAGACACTAGTGGCTATGGATACCAAGTCAGCCATAGGTAAAGCACTGGTAGAAGAAAGAGCAGATTCCATTTGTAATAACTTCCGCAATGGCGACCATACTACCACTCTGATTCGTACCGAAAACGGTAAAGTTATAGAAATCCAACATAATGTAATGACTCCGCAACCTTACAATCGCTTGTATCAACTTACGGGTACTAAAGGCTTTGCCAATAAATATCCGATCAGCGGTTATGCTCTTGATGCTAAACAGTTGACAGCTTCCGGAGTACAGCCCAAGATTGATGATTTAAATTCACATAGTTTCTTGCCTAAGAGTGAGATGGAGACTCTTGTAGCCAAGTACCAGCATCCGATATTGAAGAAATATGGTGAAATGGCTAAGGAAGTAGGGGGACATGGTGGCATGGATTTCATTATGGACTGCCGTCTAGTTTATTGCTTACAAAATGGTTTGCCATTGGATATGGATGTATACGATCTAGCAGAGTGGTGTTGTCTTGCCGAACTCGGAACACTCTCTATGGATAACAACTGTGCCGCCGTAGCATTTCCTGACTTTACCCGTGGAGAGTGGAATGTTGTAAAAGGTTACAAACACGCTTATGCAAGTCCTGAAGAAGAAAAAGCCGTAGCCGAGAAAGCAGCAGCTTTCACAGCCAAACTGAAGGAACAAGGAGAAAAAGAATGGGGGGAAACTGAGAATCAAGAAGCAAAATAGCAATATAGCTGAGAAAACGAAGTGAAAAGATATCGCCCCTTCTATTTCCGAAGGGGCGTTTTTTTATTCATCTTAATATACCGCTTCACCTCCTTCGGGCTTCTCACGATACTTTATATCAAAACGTCCTTCCTTGATACTTCCACCACTGAATGTACCACTAATAATGGTTCCATCCATACGGGTAATATAAGCTTCGCCATCGCCTAAATCTCCTTCATCAAGAACGGCATCTGTATAAGTACAAGTAGTACCCTGACGAGGATTCACAAGTACCAAATGCAAACTACTGAAGACACCGACTGCGGCATCAATCTCAACATAATGATTCTCTTCATCGTCAGAAAAACGAACAGAGGGTGTCCCATACCGTCCACTGGCATATACCCAGCCGTCAATCAGACAGCCTAACGTATTTGCCCCCGTAGTCGTAGCCTCCGGCATCAGTGTCGGATCAACAGTTTTGTCTTCATCACAAGCACAACAACAAACCAACAGGAATAGAAATAACAGTTTTTTCATAACGCCTAAAAATGATAGTTTAAACCGAAAAGTAAGGATAACTGTCCGAAATAACCGCTACCGGCTCTCGGGCTCTCCACATCCCACTCCACATTATGATACTTCACCGAATAAGACTCGGAACTGGATGCCAGCCAGTTCACCCTGGCAGAAGCTCCCCAATGACTTGACAGAAAATACTCACCCGAGAGAGACAAGTTACCTGCAAACTTACTCATGGTAACTTTTCGAGGTTTATCATATACTGTACTCTTATCACGATAAAGTTGATATCCGATTCCACCGGAGAATTGAAGTTGATAATGCTTTTGCACCATAGTCAAGGCTACCTGAGGAGCCATATAATGCATATATATCTTATCTGCCCCAGTATCATGTGTGTTCTTATACGCACTTCCCTGATACAGAAATCCCAGCCCGAACTTCAGTTCCCTACCCGTAATCTGTCCAAGGTAGTTGACATCCCAGGCTACACCTTTTCGTAAGTCACTGCGATAGGTATCTGCCCTATCAGTAATTCCTACAAAGCGCCCCAGGTACCATGACGGTCCGGCATGAACGGAAAATGATGATCTTTTATCACCTGCACTTTGAGCGTATAAAGAGGCGCTTAATAACACCCCGACAAAGAAAGAAAGCAAGTATCTCATAATGATTTGTATAGCGTCTTTTCCTTATAAATACTCAAAAATCGAAAGTACTGCATTCGGATAATAACTATTTTTAATCAAAGTTATAAATCCGCATCTTCTTCAGCTACCTTTTCCGCTCTATATCCTGTGTACGAAAGAATGCCTCCGAATACCGGGCTCCCCAAAGTTCATAGCGTTCAAATTGCATTTCTACTTTACGGGTAAAGTTTATCCAGTCTTTCTTCTCTAACGGCGACCATACATTCTCAGCCAGTGCCGACATCCGCGGGAAGATGGCAAACTCAGCCTTCCAGGTTGTAGGAATATATTCCGTCCAAAGGCACCCTTGTGCACCCCATACAAGTTCTTGTTGCTCCGTAGTCAACGAATCGGGCACAATCTGAAATTCATAGACCTTCTCCAATGACAACGGGCCACGAGGACCTATTTCCGACTGGATACGACTTTCCTTCAGATTGAAATACGACCAGGCAGAACAGGTAAATATGGTACGATGATTGGTCCGCACTGCCTTTTTTCCAAATTCAGGCCGACGCCAGTTCATTACAATACAATCTTCAGAAATACCTCCTTCAAGGATCTCATCCCAACCAATCAACGTTTTACCTTTCGCGTTTACCACCTTCTGCACATAATGGATGAAATAGCTTTGCAATGCCTTTTCGTCTTTCAACTCATGTTCACGCATAAACTGTTGCGTCTCTTCGGATTCCTGCCACCAGCGCTTGGCACACTCGTCGCCACCCACATGAATATATTGACCGGGAAAGAGATCGCATAATTCAGAAAACACATCTTTCAGGAAGTCAAAGACTTCAGGTTTTGGTGCCAGTACATTATTGAATTTATTGAAGATCCCCCACGTCAATGCTGCCTTTTTAGGTTCATTCGGCGTAGTACTGAACTGTGGATAAGTGGCAAGTACTGCCATACAATGCCCGGGGATATCTATCTCAGGAATCACTGTGATATGACGTTCAGCAGCATAACGTACAATTTCGTGTACATCTTCATGGGTATAATAACCGCCGTAAGGTAACGGTTGATACTTTCCAGGATAAAGTCCGAAAATCTCTCCCTCGCGGATAGAACCTTTCTCCGTCAGTTCCGGGCGGCATTTCATCTCAACACGCCAAGCCTGATCATCTGTCAGATGCCAATGAAAATAGTTGAGTTTATGAAGCGCAAGGTAATCAATATACTTTTTGATGAAATCTACGGGAAAGAAATGACGTACCACATCCAAATGCATACCACGATAAGGGAAACGCGGATAATCGATAATTTTCAGAGTCGGAAGGATAGGCAACACACCCGCACGGGTGGGCAATAATTGTATAAGCGTCTGAACACCATAGAAGACACTCGCCTCATCATTTCCTTCAATACGTACACCACCTACAGGGGTAATCTCCAACTGATAACCTCCTGGAATTTCTCCATTCTTTTGATTTTTCAGAATGATACAAGGTTGGTCACCCGGCTTCGAAAGTATTGTTTCTACAGCAGACGAAAGTTTCTTTCGGGATTTACCAGATTTTGGGAGCTCCACTTGCAAGGGGATACCGAGATAGCGCTCCATATAATCAGCCAGATAGGCAGCCGAAGGTGCCAACGTTGGTTCTGACATACGAATGACCGTATTACGTTGAATCAAAGACTCTCCCTGTCCGATTACAGTTATCTCCACCGGTTCGGGAATAATGCTAAAAGTTTTCTCCTGTGCCTGCCCGGCAAGCGCAGTTGCAGCGAAGGTTGCAGCCATAATTTTCTTTAAGTACATAGATGATGATGTATATTATATTGCAAATATAACCCTTTTGCAGAAAGATGTTTAAGATTTCCAATCTCTTTTTTGACGAAAAAAGAAAGTACAACATTGAACACATACCACACAAGTGTTTAATGTATACCATACAAGTATTTCATATCTGTAACACAAGTGACTTATTTGTAGGATACAAGTATTACATAAGTACCTTAATTAATAAGCCTTCCGTCCATATAGCAAGGTGATAAATCAATATTGAAAGAGTATAATTTAATATTATAGAGGCAAACAACTCATTTGCATCGTGAAAATAAAACTGAAAGAATAGCATCCTTCATTTTTCTCACTATACCCTTCCACCCGCTAAGGCCGATGAATAAGGAAGTGTAGAAGTGTGGAAGGGAATTAAGTTTTCATTGTTTTAAGTCAATAAATTAAAGAAGTACCAAAACTTATGCACCATAATCTCACCTGTCCTTGAGTCTCATATAAAAGTACTTTTGAGTTTTTGACTTGTAACAAAACACATTAATAGTAGCTTTCACACATTTTCCGGTTTAACTCTTGGTTTACATGAACTGCATAATTCGTAGGAAATGTGACTTAATTTAATGCCAAAGGAAAGTTCTTCTTTAGAAAATGCAGGAAAACAAAAAGCTCCATAAATCATTGATTTATGGAGCTTTAAACAGTACTCGAAGCGGGACTTGAACCCGCACAGCCGCAATGGCCAAAGGATTTTAAGTCCTTCGTGTCTACCATTCCACCATTCGAGCATCCTAAAAAGGGAAAAGAGAGCGGAAAACGAGACTCGAACTCGCGACCCTAACCTTGGCAAGGTTATGCTCTACCAACTGAGCTATTTCCGCATTGTAGAACGGGTGCAAAGATAAGGAGTTTCCCCGTTACAGCCAAATTTTTTACATGGAAAATGTTACAGTTTTATTAGTTCCTCACTTGCAAAGAAGTGCCGGACACGGTGACTTTATAATGTTTCAGATACTCTGTACCTTCCCCCGTAGGAAATCCGCCACTACTCAAATTATATTGGGTATGGCATTTAGGACATTCTGCCGTCCCCAATCCATCTTCCCTGACCTCCACCGAAACATTACGACTAGCCTCCACCGGACAAGCTGCATCATAAGCAACATAAGTATTCCCCTCTGAGAAAACACTCTGCCCGATAATCAATCCCGCATAGCCCACCGGCAGTCCATTTACATTCTTCTCTATCTTCAGAAACTGACCGGGAGTCGTAATCTTATAATAAGGAGACTGTGAAAGACTACATGAAAAATTAAAGGTAACGGAAGGAATGCTCGATTCGTAGGAATCACCACAACTGGTGACACACAACCAAAGCATTCCTATGACTATACAGAGTTTCCGCATACAATATCGTATTTATCGACCAAGCAAAGCTTTTTCAGCTACTTCCATTCCATGAAAATTGAAACCATCTACCACTTCCTGCATCAGCGCCGAGACTTCATCGTTGCAGAGATTACCGATACTTCCCTCATGTGTGTGATGCACTCTTGCTGTGTGAGAAGTTTCCAGCTTCAATGTCCAATCCCACTTTCTTGTAAGCATCGCGGAAAGGCATACCTTCACGTGCCAAGCGGTTCACTTCCTCCACACTGAAAATAAGCAGGTACTTGTCATCGTCGAGGATATGTTCGTTCACCTTGATTTCATTCATAATGTAAGTAGTCATCTGCAGACAGTCTTTCAACTCTTGGAAAGCAGGCAAAAAGACTTCCTTAATAATCTGCAAATCCCGGAAATAGCCGGACGGCAGATTATTGGCTATCATCATAATCTGCTGTGGCAAGATTGCAGTTTATTGCACTTGGCACGCGTCAGTTCAAAGACATCCGGGTTCTTCTTATGGGGCATAATGCTGGAGCCTGTCGTGCAATCGTCAGGCAGCTTCACGAAACCGAAGTTCTGACTGTTAAACATACAAGCATCAAAAGCCAGTTTGGATATAGTTCCGGCCACACTCGCAAGGGCGAAAGCTACATTACGTTCCATCTTGCCACGCCCCATCTGGGCATACACAACGTTATAGTTGAGGGAGTCAAAGCCCAACAAGACGGGTAGTCATCGTACGGTTCAGCGGGAACGAGGAACCGTATCCCGCAGCAGAACCCAAAGGATTGCGGTTGCACATCTTGAAAGCTGCCTGAAGGAACATCATATCGTCCACCAGGCTCTCGGCGTATGCCCCAAACCAAAGTCCGAAAGAAGACGGCATGGCTATCTGCAAGTGTGTATAACCCGGCATCAGTACATCCTTGGTAGCGTTCGCTCTGCATAACCAGCACATGGAACAATTGTTCCACAGCCTCCGCCACTTCCTTTATCTCTGCACGGGTAAAGAGCTCAAATCGAGCAACACCTGGTCGTTGCGCGAACGTCCGCTGTGTATTTTCTTACCTATATCACCCAAGTTGCGCGTCAGCATAAGTTCCACTTGTGAGTGAACGTCTTCCACTCCCTCTTCTATCACAAATTCTCCACGCTCGGCCATCGCATAGATTTCCTTCAATTCGGCCAGTAATTGCCGCAGTTCTTCCTTCGTCAACAAGCCAATGCTTTCGAGCATCGTGATGTGCGCCATGGAACCCAGCACATCGTGTTTGCCAAATAAAGGTCCATCTCGCGATCACGTCCCACCGTGAAGCGTTCTATATCCTTATTTACCTGAACGGATTTCTCCCAAAGTTTCTGAGCCACGTTGTTTCTAATGATTAATGGTTAGTGATTAATATTGTATCATCGCCAACATATCTGCCATCTTCTCCAGTCCTTCCTGCAAGGGTTTCTGCACCATGGTCTTCATAAACGGATTTATATCCATGCCGATGGTCAGCTTCATTTTGCATTCGGTTTCGGTGGTGGGTACAATCTGTATCCACAGATTGAAGGGCAGCGGTGAAGTGGTTGTTGCAAACTTGATACACTTGCAAGGTTCCTTCTCCACAATCTGCAACGTAATCTTTCCCACGGGGGCCACCTCTATCGTCATGCTCTCCGCGTCAAAGCTCAAGTTCTTAACTCTATCCTCCGGCAAGCTGTCTTTAAACTTCTCCAGATTATTCAGGTCGGAAAGCTTCTCATAAACAGCTTCTTGTGAGGCAGGTACAGTTTTTACTCCACTCTCAAATTTTGTCATATTCATTCTCTTTAAAAGGCAAAAAGAACTATCCGGACAGAAACTATCCGAATGGCTCTTTTATCATATTAACATTTTTACAAATAAGTTCGCCGTTATTTTCCAGATTCCCAATGTGCAGGGTCCTTACGCCATTCGTTCAGCGTCTCCAAATCTTCTTCTTCGATGTAGCCCGTACGAAGTGCAACTTCCAGCACCGCCTCGTAATTCGTCAGCGTCACCAAAGGAACTTTGGCATCCTTGAATGCTTTTTCTGCAACCGGGAAACCATAGGTATAAGCAGCTACCATACCGATTACTTCACATCCGTCGCGGCGAATAGCTTCTACGGCCTTCAAGCTGCTTCCACCTGTAGAAATCAAATCTTCCACGACCACAACTTTCATACCCGGGCGAAGCTCTCCTTCGATCAGGTTCTCCAGTCCATGGTCTTTCGGAGTGGAGCGTACATATACAAACGGCAAGTTCAGCGCATCGGCCCAAAGCTCCTGAGGGATAGCTCCCGTTGCTACGCCGGCAATTGCATCCACATGCCCGAAACGTTCCAAAATCAAACGGGTAATCTCAATCTTTACGAAATTACGCAGAGAAGGATAAGAAAGTGTTTTGCGGTTATCACAGTAAAAGGGAGACTTCCATCCGGAAGCCCAAGTAAAGGGATTAGCCGGTTGTAGTTTAATCGCTTTTATCTTCAGCAACTTCTCTGCGAACAATCTTTCTAAAGTTCTCATAACTAAATTAGCTATTTATAGTAAATATGGCACAAAAATACAGAAACAGAACGAGAATAAAAAAAAGAATAAAGAGATTTTTCACTCAAAGTCGTCATTTTCGTCAGAAAGTTGTATACAATGACGAATATCTTTCATTTCAAAACCCCGACTCAGGGCAAAACGCATCAATTTTCCATTCAGTTCATACTCATTCTCCGCATGTATACTTTTCCTTTTTGCAGTCAACAAACTATCTAAAATAGACAAGTATTCTTCTTCATCTATTTCATTCAAAAACTGCCGGCATGTATTATAAGAAATTTTCTTCAGTTGCAGTGCTTGGGCAATTTTCACTTTCCCCCATTTGGCAAAGCGATATTTATCATTCACAAAGGCACGACAGAAGCGCTCTTCATCAATATATTTTTCATCTACCAGCCGCTTGAGAATGCGGTCAATGACATCATAGGGCAATCCCCAACGCTGTAGTTTTTCAGAAATCTCAGCACGGCAATGTTCCGCTGTAGAGCAATAGGCAGCTACTTTATTCAGCGCCTCTGTTTCAGTAATATTCGTCATTTTTCGGCTATTACAAATCGATCATTATGAGATATGTCCTTTTGGAGTCGAACCGTGCGATATCCTGCTTCACACAACATCGCTACAGTATCCTTTCCAAAAGCACGGTTAATTTCAAAATAAAGTTTTCCACCGGACGTAAGCATCTCAAGTCCCAGCACGGCTATGCGGCGATAAAAACGCAAAGGATCTGTATCGGGCACAAACAATGCCAACGAAGGCTCCCAGTCCAGCACATTAAGTTCCATCTCCTGTTTCTCAGCTTCAGTAACATAAGGCGGATTGCTCACAATTACATCATAACAGTCCGCCACACAAGGTCCATAAGTTAACACATCGCGCTGTTCGAACCGTACAGATGCCTGCAAAGCCTTACTATTAGCAGCAGCAATAGATAAAGCTTCTCCCGATACATCCCAAGCGGTGACTTGCGACTCCGGTAATTCTTTCGCCAAAGAAATGGCGATACAACCGCTACCTGTCCCAACGTCTAAAACACGAGAAACGGGAGAAAGTTCTTTCAACATCATCTCTACCAGTTCCTCGGTTTCCGGACGGGGAATGAGTACACCCGGAGTCACACGAAAAGTTCTTCCCAAGAAGCGGGCTTCCCCTAAAATATATTGTATCGGTTCAAAATTATGTAAACGGGCAAGAATGCTTTCCAATTCCTGTTCCTCTTTTACGGATAAAATTATATCTTTGCCCAGATAATAATCCACAGTTTGCTGCCCCAATATCTCGCAACAGATAATCCGGGACAGGTTTCCGGCTTCGCGGGGATCATAACGGCCCTGCAATTTCCGGCGAATGTAAGAGGCGGTAATGTTCATAATGGATATTTAGCGGATTCTTCACCTGTTCGGCTTCCCGGTCAGACCGATCTCCGTCCGTATCCTACTGCGAAGAATCCATTTTGGGGTGCAAAAGTAAGAATTATCATAGAAAAATGGCACACATGGAAGAAGAAAAATACATGCGCCGCTGTATACAATTGGCGCAAAACGGACTTTGCAACGCCGCTCCCAACCCGATGGTAGGTGCGGTAATCGTATGCGACGGGAAAATCATCGGTGAGGGCTATCATGTACGTTGCGGAAAAGCACACGCTGAAGTCAATGCTATTCGTTCCGTAAAAGAGACCTCACTACTAAAACGTTCCACCATCTATGTAAGCCTGGAGCCGTGCTCTCATCACGGGAAAACTCCCCCCTGTGCAGATTTGATTATTGAAAAACAAATCCCCCGTATCGTCATCGGCTGCCAGGACCCTTTTTCCAAAGTTGCCGGACGGGGCATACAGAAGCTGAAAGATGCCGGACGAGAAGTAATCGTAGGAGTACTGGAAGACGAATGTCGACACCTAATCAAAAGATTCATAACCTTTCACACCTTGCACCGCCCATATATCACACTGAAATGGGCAGAATCCGCAGACGGGTTTATTGACTTATGCCGGACCGAGGGTAATCCTGTGATTCTATCCACTCCCTTAACCTCCATGCTGGTACATAAAAAGAGAGCGGAACATTCTGCCATTCTTGTAGGCACACGTACTGCTAAACTGGACAATCCTTCTTTAAATGTACGCAACTGGTATGGGCGCTCTCCCATACGTCTCGTCATCGACCGGAAACAGAGTCTGTCTCCTACCCTTCATTTGTTTGACGGAAGTGTACTGACACTCGTCTTTACCGAACATTTTCATGACGCTCTGTCTAACGTGGAATATCTCCCGATAGATTTCCAACAGGACATATTGCCTCAGATCATGCAGATATTGTATGAGCGTGGTATTCAATCTCTGTTGGTGGAGGGCGGAAGCACCTTACTACAATCTTTCATCGATGCGGGGCTTTGGGATGAAGCATATGTTGAAGAAAGCCCCAGATCACTGATATCCGGTGTTAAAGCTCCTGAAATGAACGATAAAATATCCATTTGCAACAGAGTATATCTTTCGGCAGAGAGTTTTTATAATTTTATATAAAACGGCATTATACGGCCTCAAGAAACAGTCAATAGCCTCATTTCAGGGCTTTTTTATCGAGAAAAAGGGGGTATTATCTATAATTTTATATAAAACTTCCCCGGGATGCTGATTATAGAAAAAAATGTTCCTATTTTTGCAACTTGTAAATAAACACTATCTTTAGAAATGAGAATAAAGACATTCTTAGCAGGTATTCCTGCAGATGAGGTAACAGGAAGTAAAAATATGCTTACCGGTATCTTTGCAAAAGATGGAAAGAATTTCTTCTGTGCAAAAAGCGCCGGAGAAACAACTTGGAAAGAAGGCGAAGAAGTTCCCTCTGATTTCCCTTTAAAAGAAATATATTCTACTGTATTCACGAATGCAAGTGGCATCAAACAAACAGTAGTAGTAGGCAATGTTGAAGAAACGGTTGAAGCTACAACACCTTGGTTCTCAAAGGACGGACTTGTTTGGGCCGATATGAGTACCCCGACAGACTTTTCTTGCCCAGCTATGAAGAATCCAGCAATCATGTATTATGGAAGCCAATTCCACATGATGGGTGGAGAGTTTAAAACCATCTATTCTTCCCTTGCAGGCATTGCCTGGAATGAATCTGCTGATAAATTCAGATATGCATCTGAAAAAGTTATCATTCCAGGAGAAGATGAAGACGACGAAGATACAATTGAATATAAAAGTTTATTCGAAGGTAAGGGAGATTATTCTTTGGCTATTGATAAGAACCATTATATTTGGATCGCGTGGAATGACGGTTCTGTTTGGCGTGGACGTCTAAACAAACTGGGATTCAAGCAACAATAATAAAATAGTCAAATTTCCGTTTCCTTATATAATTAAGGAGTAACAAGAAAACGGTATGACTATTACAAGAAATATAAAGATAGTATTTTGCCTGCTCATGTTCCCATTCTGTTGTGCCATGGCACAGGAAGAATATACTTGGGAGATGGGAGGAGTCATTGGAGGAAGTTTTTATATGGGAGATGCAAATAGCAGCACCCCGTTTAAAGACACAGGTATAGCGGGAGGTTTTATAGCCCGGTATTTACTGAATCCACACATGGCAATAAAAGGCAATCTGACAGCCGGCAGGATTTCCGGTGACACGAGAGATTTCAAAAATGTGTATCCGAATGGAGAGTATGCCACTTTCAAACGGACTATAATCGATTTGGGAGCACAGTTTGAATATAACTTTTTGGGATATGGTATCGGTAATACGTACCGGGGTGACCGTCGATTTACACCTTATATATTAGGTGGATTGGGTTTTACGTTTGCACCAAAGCCTGTAAAAACGGTCTTTACGATGAACATCCCCATAGGAGTGGGAATAAAATTCAAAGCAACCCCACGCATCAATATAGGATGCGAGTTTACGATGCGGTTCAGCCTTAGCGACCAGTTGGATGTTACTCAACGGGAAGGTTTGCAACTGGAAGACCCATACCAGATAAAAGGAAAAGGTTGGAAGAATAAAGACAGTTATGCATTTACCGTCTTTTTCGTCACCTACGACCTCTTCCCAAGATGTAAGGAATGTAACAACTAAAAAAGATGCAATATAAAGAACAAATTGATTTGAGCCGGATACCCCAGCATGTGGCGATTATCATGGATGGCAACGGACGATGGGCGAAGCAGCGCGGACACGAGCGCAGCTATGGACATCAGGTCGGTGCAGAAACCGTCCATGTAATAGCCGAAGAGGCAGCCAGACTGGGCATCAGATATCTGACCCTATATACGTTCTCAACCGAAAACTGGAATCGCCCGACAGATGAAGTGGCAGCCTTGATGAGCCTTCTTTTCGACTCCATCGAAGAGGACACGTTCATGAAGAATAACATCAGTTTCCGGATCATCGGAGATATAGAAAAGTTACCCGCAAATGTACAGACACGTTTATACAATTGCGTAGAAAATACTTCTAAGAATACAGGTATGTGCCTGGTACTTGCACTCAGCTACTCTTCACGTTGGGAAATCACAGAAGCCAGCCGGCAAATTGCCGCTTTGGTGCAGAAAGGAGAATTGACGCCCGAACAGATCGACTGCGATTTAATGTCAAAGCACCTGACTACCCACTTCATGCCTGACCCCGACTTACTGATACGCACCGGTGGAGAAATCCGTCTGAGTAATTACCTTCTTTGGCAATGCGCGTATTCGGAACTTTATTTTTGTGAAACCTATTGGCCCGATTTTCGGGACGGCAAAACCAGTGAACAAATCAGTTAAACTCAAACATATTTAATCAAAAACATAAATGCACTATCGTATTTTCTCTATACTCGTAGCGTTTGTCTGCCTCTTCGGCTGTGTACTGACAAGTGCGGCTCAGGACGTAAACAACACCGATAATGACCGAAAAGCCGGTTATACTCTATTCGGGAACACCCAAGAAGTATGAAATAGCCGACATTAAGGTCGAAGGAGCCCAGAACTATGAGGATTATGTAATTGTCGGATTGTCCGGACTATCCAAAGGGCAGACTATCACCGTGCCGGGTGACGAGATTACACAAGCTTGTAAGCGCTACTGGCGCCACGGTCTGTTCTCTGACGTGGAAATTACAGCAGACAAGATTGAAGGTGACCAAATTTGGCTGACCATTCATCTGACCATGCGTCCGCGTGTTTCCGACATACGCTACAACGGTGTGAAGAAGTCAGAGCGTGAAGACCTGGAAAGCAGAATCGGCATGATAAAGGGCGGTCAGATTACACCTAATCTGGTGGACCGCGCCAAGACCTTGATAAAGCGCTATTTTGACGACAAGGGCTTCAAGAATGCAGATGTAATCATCACCCAACGTGATGATCCGGAAAAGAAGAATGAAGTGATTGTCAACATCGACATCGACAAGAAGGAGAAGGTAAAAGTACACGAAATCACCATTGTAGGCAACGAGGCCCTCACGACCAAGAAGCTGAAGCGTGTGATGAAGAAAACAAACGAAAAGGGCAAGTTGCTCAATCTGTTCCGCACCAAGAAATTCATTGAGGACAACTACGAAGCGGACAAACAGCTGATTATCGACAAATACAACGAACTGGGTTATCGTGACGCCATCATCGTGACAGACAGTATCAAGCCCTACGATGACCGCACGGTAGACATCTTCATGCAGATTGAGGAAGGACAGAAATACTATCTCCGCAATGTAACCTGGGTAGGTAACACACTGTATCCTTCCGAACAACTGAACTTCCTCCTCCAGATGAAGAAGGGTGATGTATACAACCAGAAATTACTGGAAGAGCGTACCATGTCAGACGAAGATGCTATCGGTAACCTCTACTATAACAACGGTTACTTGTTCTACAGCCTCGAACCCGTAGAAGTAAATATCGTAGGAGACTCCATCGACCTGGAAATGCGTATTTACGAAGGCCGTCAGGCTACCATTAATAAGATCAGCATCAATGGTAACGACCGTTTGTACGAAAACGTAGTACGCCGTGAACTCCGTACCCGTCCGGGTGACCTGTTCAGCCGTGAAGACCTGATGCGTTCTATGCGTGAAATCCAGCAGATGGGACACTTTGACCCGGAACAAATCAAACCGGATATTCAGCCAAGACCGGAAGACGGAACTGTAGATATAGGTTACGATCTGGTATCCAAAGCTAACGACCAGGTGGAATTCTCTGCCGGTTGGGGACAAACCGGTATCATCGGTAAGTTGAGTTTGAAGTTCACTAACTTCTCGCTGGCCAACTTGTTGCATCCGGGTGAGAACTACCGTGGTATCCTGCCGCAGGGTGATGGCCAGACATTGACCATCAGCGGACAGACGAATGCCAAATACTATCAGTCATACAGCGTTTCATTCTACGACCCGTGGTTTGGCGGTAAACGCCCGAATGCATTCTCCGTATCGGCTTTCTATTCCCGCCAGACCGACATCAGTAGCCGTTATTACAATTCAGCCTACATGAACAGCTATTACAACAGCTATTATAGCGGTATGTATGGCTACGGTATGTACAACTACGGCAACTACAACAGCTATGAGAACTATTACGACCCCGACAAGTCTATCAAGATGTTCGGTGTAGCAGCTATGTTCGGTAAGCGTTTGAAGTGGCCGGATGACTACTTCCAGTTCACAGCCGAGTTGTCTTACCAACGCTATGTTCTGAGTGACTGGCAGTACTTCCCGGTTACCAACGGTAAGTGTAATAACCTCAGCCTCAACCTGACCTTGTCCCGTAGCTCTATCGACAACCCGATTTATCCGCGCCAAGGTTCCGAGTTCTCGTTGTCTGCACAAATCACACCGCCTTTCTCTCTGTTCGACGGTACCGATTACAGCAAGTACAGCACCAGCAGCCAGGAAGACATGAACAAGATGCACAAGTGGATTGAATACCACAAGTGGAAATTCAAATCCAAAGTCTACATCCCGTTGATGGACCCGATTACCGTCAAACGTACTCCGGTGCTGATGGGACGTGTAGAATTCGGTTTGCTGGGACACTACAACAAATACAAAAAGTCTCCGTTCGAAACGTTTGACGTGGGTGGTGACGGTATGACCGGCTACTCCAGCTACGCAACGGAAAGTATTGCCCTTCGTGGTTATGAAAACAGTTCATTGACTCCTTACGGTTACGAAGGTTATGCTTATACCCGTCTCGGACTTGAGTTAAGATATCCGCTGATGCTGGAAACAAGTACCAGTATTTATGCGTTAGGTTTTGTAGAAGCCGGTAATGCATGGCATGATGTGAAGAATTTCAATCCATTCGAATTGAAACGTTCCGCCGGTGTCGGTGTTCGTATCTTCCTCCCGATGATTGGTATGATGGGTATCGACTGGGCTTACGGTTTCGACAAAATAATGGGTTCCTCGCAATATGGCGGTAGCCAGTTCCACTTCATCCTGGGACAAGAATTCTAAGCAATGGACAATTGATAATTGACAATTAATGCAGTATCGTTATGAAGAAGAGTTTATTGATCCTTTTTACGCTGTTTGCAGTAAGTATAACAGCCGGTGCACAGAAGTTCGCCTTGATTGACATGGAATATATCCTGGAAAATATTCCTGCCTACGAACGTGCCAATGAACAACTGGAGCAAGCCTCCAGACAATGGCAGAGTGAAGTCGAAAAGATTTCCGAAGAAGCCAAGACTCTGTACAAGAACTATCAGTCCCAGATTGCTTCCCTTTCTGAAACACAGAGAGGCAAAAAGGAGGAAGAGATTGTCGCTAAAGAGAAATCAGCAGCCGAACTGCGCCGCAAATACTTCGGTCCGGAAGGCGAACTGTATAAAAAACGTGAAAGTCTGATGCAACCTATTCAGGATGAAATATACAATGCTGTAAAGAAATTGCGACACAGAAAGGATATTCGGTAGTTGTAGACCGTGCATCCGCAACAAGCATTATTTTTGCTTCTCCGCGTATTGATATCAGCAATGAAGTGCTTGCTAAGTTAGGATATTCAAATTAATTTCATACATTTGTTTCAGAATATAGACTGCATTCAAGATTAAAAATAAGCTTGCTTATTTTGTATTGCGTTCAGTTTGCGCTATATTTGCCCCCGACGAATAATCATTCAAATAAACAATAAACATTATGCTTAAAAAAATCGCACTACTCGTAGTTATGTTCGCCCTCCCACTGGGAGCTATGGCGCAAGCTAAATTCGCTCACATGAATTCTCAAGATGTAATCGCTGTTATGCCTGAATTTACCAAAGCCCAAGCTGACTTGGACGCCATGTCTAAAAAATACCAGGATGAAATGCAGCGTACCAACGAAGAATTCCAGAAGAAGTATCAGGAATTCCTGGCACAAGCCGACTCTCTGCCGAAAAACATTGCAGAAAGACGTCAGAAAGAGCTGCAGGATATGGCTCAACGCCAAGAGCAGTTCCAACAGGAAGCATATCAAAGCATGCAGAAAGCACAGCAAGATGCATTGGCTCCCATCTATAAGAAATTGGACGAAGCCATCCAGGCTGTCGGCAAGGCTGAAGGCGTGGTCTATATCTTCGACTTGGCCCGTACCCCGATACCATTCGTAGGAGCACAGAGCGTTGATGTAACTGCCAAAGTTAAAACGCAATTGGGCATTAAATAATAGAATTATCTATGATAGAGCAAGCGCGGATAGTTTTATCCGCGCTTATTTTTTATACATTACTGAGAAATTTGCATTATCTTTGCATGGTACATAGTCTTTAGAAAGCATGAAACAGACATTACCTTCTGCAGCCGGTCCCATCGGAATATTCGACTCCGGATATGGCGGACTGACTATCCTGAGCAAGATACGGGAAGCCCTGCCCCAGTATGATTACATTTATCTGGGCGACAACGCGCGCGCGCCTTACGGAACCCGCTCGTTCGAGATTGTCTATGAGTTCACCTTGCAGGCAGTCACCAAACTGTTCGAGATGGGTTGTCACCTCGTCATTCTGGCATGCAATACAGCTTCGGCAAAAGCTCTGCGCAACATACAAATGAATGATTTGCCTCGCCTCGACCCTATGCGCCGTGTGTTGGGAGTAATTCGCCCTACTGTGGAATGTATAGGGAATATTACCCATAGTCGCCATGTAGGAGTGCTGGCTACTGCGGGAACCATAAAGTCTGAATCCTATCCGCTGGAAGTACATAAACTCTTTCCGGACATCAGGTGGACGGTGAAGCCTGCCCTCTATGGGTATCCCTCGTAGAAAACAATGAGGCGGAAGGAGACGGAACTGATTATTTTGTACGCAAATATATCAACGAACTTCTGTCAAAAGATGAACAAATCGATACGGTCATTCTCGGATGTACCCATTATCCAATACTGCTACCTAAAATAGAGAAGTATATGCCCAAGGGCATTACCACCGTAGCACAAGGGGAGTTAGTAGCAACTAGTCTGAAAGATTATTTACAGCGTCACCCGGAAATGGATGCCAAATGTACAAAAGGCGGAAATTGCACCTACTACACTACGGAAGCAGAAGAGAAGTTCACCGAATCGGCATCTACCTTTCTGAATGAAGCGGTAACTGTGCAGCGAATAGAGTTATAATTGCCAAACATTTAAGGATAAAACAAATCTTTTCTCCGAAATACTTGTTATATTTGTAATATATAAATCTATTAATTCTTACCATTATGAAATCAACAGACTATAGCCGCACAGTTGAAGTGTTCAAAGGATCACCGTGGGAAGCAGAACTTGTTAAGGGTTTACTCGAAAACAATGGTATAGCAACTATTATCAAAGATGGACTTATGAGCACCATCGCACCTTATATAGCACCGGATGTAACCATTCTCGTCAGCGAGGAAACATATGAAGATGCCATGGAGATAATCCGTGAACGTGATAAAGGAAAAGACGAAGAATAATCCTTTCACTTTCCTCCAGAAACCACATAAGAACGATATACAACACATGGAACAACAATTTTCGAGAATAGCTGTAAAGGTAGGCAGCAATGTCCTGACACGTCGTGACGGTACTCTGGACGTAACACGCATGTCCGCTTTGGTCGATCAGATAGCTGAACTGCATAAGACAGGAGTGGAAGTCATACTTGTGTCGTCCGGAGCCGTAGCTTCCGGACGTAGCGAAGTGCACTCCGCCAAGAAGTTGGACAGTGTAGATCAGCGCCAGCTTTTCTCTGCCGTAGGCCAAGCCAAACTAATCAACCGTTATTACGAACTCTTTCGCGAACATGGTATTCCTGTTGGTCAAGTGCTGACTATGAAAGAGAACTTTGCCACCCGCAGACACTATCTCAATCAAAAGAACTGCATGACGGTGATGTTAGAGAATGGAGTGATTCCCATCGTCAATGAAAACGATACGATTTCTGTAAGCGAACTGATGTTCACCGACAACGATGAGCTGTCCGGCCTGATAGCCTCCATGATGGATGCCCAGGCACTAATCATTCTCAGCAATATAGACGGTATCTACAACGGTTCTCCTACTGATCCAGCTTCTGAAGTGATCCGTGAAATCGGTCAGGGAAAAGACCTTTCTTCATACATTCAGACCTCCAAGTCCAGCTTCGGCCGTGGCGGAATGCTAACTAAAACCAATATTGCCCGTAAAGTAGCTGATGAAGGTATCACAGTTATCATTGCCAATGGTAAGCGGGACAATATCCTTGTCGATTTGATTCAACACCCTGAAAGTACGCTATGTACCCGCTTCACTCCTTCTCCCGAACCTGTATCCAGTGTAAAGAAATGGATTGCACACAGCGAGGGGTTTGCCAAAGGCGAGTTACACATCAATTACTGTGCTACGGAATTGCTTTTTTCGGATAAGGCAGTCAGCATTCTACCTGTAGGCATCATCGACGTCATCGGCGAATTTGAAAAGGATGACATTGTGCGGATTGTAGACTTCGGAGGTAAGCCCATCGGTGTGGGTAAGGCAAACTGTGATTCCACACAGGCCAGGGAAGCAATGGGAAAGCATGGCAAGAAACCAGTAGTACACTACGATTATCTCTACATAGAGTAATAAAGAAAAGGAAAGAAGGTGCATCAGGATTACTCTTAATGCACCTTCTTTTTATTTCATGCCGTGAAACTGTCAGTTTCATTACTTGAAACCGTTTGTTTCATGCCGTGAAACTATCAGTTTCATTGCTTGAAACTGTTTGTTTCATGCCGCGAAACTCTCAGTTTCAAGCTGAGATACCAGTACTGCCACTATAATTTCCAACTTACAGTATGGAATGAGTGGGGAGGCAACGTAAGCGTTACTCTCTGTTCCCTCACTTTTACACACATTGTTTCCTCATTATCAGTCACATTTGCAACGATGGCAGTGATTGTACCATCCGGATTAACGAAAGCCAGCATATTCTTATCCGACGGTGTTTCCAGCCTATAAGCGCCTGTCTGTACAAAATGCCCTAAATGCTTCATCAGATAAAATTCCGGATTATACTTTACGGTTTGTTGCTTCTTGTCAATGGACACCATAGAATTCTGATTCCATCCCCAAGGACTAATGCCCGGAGTAGGAAGAATCATATTCCAATAGTGATAGGAATTGATACCATTACTGAAATAATGCTTCATCAGGTTCCATGTATATTCAGCATAATCCCATGAGTTTGCTCCGTTGCCACATTCAGTCTCAGTTTGCATCAGGTTCAGATTAGGATATTCACGATGGATAGTTGGGATAGCCTTCTTACCATCCCACTGGAAACCAACACCCTTAATGTACTTAGCTGCCTGTTCATCCCGCAAAGCAGTGCGCACATAATCCGGATTGGATGTATTGATAGTTCCAAAATAAATATCAGTTTTGATATTCTCCCGCTCGAAAGTCGGCCCCAGATAATGCCCCAGGAAGAAAGTCAGATCTTCCGTGCGCCATTTACAACTGGGAAAAACCTGGTTGGAACAAGGCTCATTCTGAACATGGATACATTCCAGCGGTAATCCTTCGGCTTCATAAGCTTTAATAAAACGCGCAAAGTAATCGGCATACGTTTTCAGATACCCCTCTTCCATCCGGAAACCGGTACTGAATTCTGCTATAGCTTCACGCGGTAGCAATCCATTCACGTCTTTCTCTCCGGACGGACGAACCGCAGAAGCATAATGATTATTCGTCTTCATCCAAGGCGGAGGACACCAGGGAGAAGCCCAAATGCGCAAGTCAGGATTTATCTGACGGGCAGCTTTAATATAAGGAATCAGAATATACCTGTCACGGTCGATATTGAAATTCACCAGATTAAAGTCTCCTGCAACATCCGCCGAAGAGTAAAAACTCATGGCAAAATCATTAGCTCCCATCGGAAGACGACAATAGTCGAAGCAAGCTCCATCTTTGCCAAAGATAGCTTGAAGAACAGCTTCACGATCTTCAGCCGACAAAGCATTCAGCGCATCCCAACCCATTTCATTGAAGCATCCACCTATACCCGTAATCAATTGTAAGCGTTGAGCCGGGTCAAGCACAATCTCTGCTCCGGTAGTTGTACGTTCCGGCTTTACCTTCTGTTTCACCCACGGAGAAGTCTGAGTGGTAGTATACCACTCGACCTTTTGCGCTGAAACAGTTCCACTTAGCAGGAACAGTAAAATCAGACTTATTAACCTCATAAGCTATCTTATTTTCTTTGTTTCACCATCTGGATAGTTCCGTCTTCATTGTAGTAAAGTTTGTCTACACAAATAGAGCGCAACCAGTCATGATTAGATAAAGCACTGTTGTGGTAGAATGCAAACCACTGACCTTTATATTCTACGATAGAACCGTGATTGGTATAGCTGTCTGTAGGCTCCATATAGATACCCATAGATTTCCAGGGACCGAGCGGGTTATCACTGATAGCATAGCGCATACGGTTGTCACCTTTCACACCGTCATTCCAGTTTTCATCGTGATTATCGGAATAAGAGAGATAGTATTTTCCATTATATTTATGAATCCATGTAGCTTCGTGGAAGTCTTCCAGACCTTCCATTTCCTTCATTTCTCCATCCAGTTCCACCATATTATCTTTCAGTTTGCCGCCTTTACAAATCTGGCCGCCACCGTTATAGATATAAGCCTGACCGTCATCATCCACAAATACACAAGGGTCGATCAACGGGTCCATTCCTTCGATATACCCCTGCACAGTAAAGTTAGCAGCCGGTTCTTTGCTGGTAGCTACACCGATCTTCCAACTATCATTCCACTTCGTATCACTGGGATGCGGGAAGTAGAAATAGTACGTACCATCCTTGTAAGCACAGTCGGGAGCCCACATAAATCCACCTTCTTTGCGTCCCCAGGGCACTTGTGACGAATTCAGAATTTCACCATGATCTGTCCAATTCACCATATCATCCGTAGAGAACACATGATAACGATCCATCAAATCGCAACCACGCGGAGGATCTATATCATGCGAAGCATATACATACAAACGTCCGTCCGCCCATACATGTGCCGAAGGATCGGCGGTGTACATGTGCGTGATAAATGGATTGGGAGCCATACTGTCAATTCCCGCCGCTTCTTCTTTCGTCGAATTGCTTTTAGGCGACTGACAAGAGAACATAACTCCCACCAGGAATAATGCAAAAATAGGATAAAAATGCTTTTTCATAAGTAATGTGTTTTATATTAGTAATTAATAGCACTGTTTCTGTCATTTCTGCAATACCGAAACCACTTTCTGTAAACGAATATCAGCAGAAGAAGCACCTACCATGATCGTATAATCACCGGAAGGACAGACAAACTTATCTTTCGCCTCATCCCAATAACGCAACAGATCTTTACGCAGTTTCAAAGTCACCTTCTTGTTTTCACCACTCTTCAATGTGACACGCTCAAAACCTTTCAGCTCTTTGATAGGCATTACTTTATCCCGTTCAGGCAACTTCACATATACTTGAGCAACCTCATCACCTGCATATTTACCTGAATTCTTCAGTTGGAAAGAAACATTTATCTCCTCTTCACCATCTGCCACTTGCAGGTTGGAATACTTGAACGTGGTATAACTTAAACCATAACCGAAAGGATACAGAACATCCCCTTTGAAGTATTTATAAGTACGTCCCTTAGTTATATCATAATCATCAAACGGAGGGAGTTCATCCAGACTTCTGTAATAGGTCAACGGCAGACGGCCACCCGGATTATAATCACCAAACAAGACTTCCGCTACAGCTTTACCACCACTTTCACCGGGATACCAAGCATTCACGATAGCCGGAATATGCTCATCCATCCAGTTGATAGCCAATGAGCTACCTGCTACCAATACAACTACGATATTCGGATTTACCTTGTAGATTTCCTGCAAGAACTCTTGTTGGTCCGCCGGAAGCTGAATATCATATCTGTCTTGCCCTTCACGTTCTATTGACTTATTAATACCCAATACGGCAACCACTGTCTCACACTCACGCACCACCTTTCCGGCTTCGCCGTACAAATCCAGTCGCGTCACTTTTCCTACCTGTGGAACACGCCATTGCAGTTTGGCAATAGCATAGTCACGGTTATCATAATATTCAGCCTTCAACTGATAATCTTTTCCGGCTTCCAGATAAATAGTAGCGGTATCAGTCCGGACAGCATGTCCCGGCCACGCATCAATCAACATCTTACCGTCAATGCTCAGGCGACAACCGTCATCCGATGTGAAACTAAGTGTATATTGTCCGGTAACCGTAGGACGCAATTTTCCGGTCCAACGGACAGACAAAGGAGATTTAGGCAAGAAGGGATCCGGCGCCTGGTTGGCAGGCTCAAAGTTGATCCATTCTTCTTTACGCACTTTCGGAGTTCCCTGCAACTTGGTATTGTCAAAATACTCGGCCTTCAATCCTTCCGGAAAACTGGCACCCTGTATAAGTTCCATTCCGTCTACAGCAGACTTCCATGGGGCGTATACCACTTTTACATCATCGCCTACCCTGTCTTTAATACCTTGTAATACAGAGATCGGAGCGATTACCGGCAATCCGCTATAATCACCAAACTCACTGCTACCCGCATTGATGCCTACCACTGCTATGGATTTTACCTTCCTGGCGTTAAGCGGCAACATTTTCTTTTGATTCTTGAGTAATACAATACACTCACGTGCAGCATTCAAAGCCACTTCCTGATGTTCTGCCGATCCTATCACAGCAGGAGATATTTTCGTATAAGGATTCTGTTCTTCACTATCGAACAATCCTAATTCCATACGCGCTCTCAACACCCGATAGGCTGCGGAGTCGATGTCCGCATCCGTAACCATATATTGACGGTATGCACTCAGTAAAGGCTGGTCATATACATCATCTCCACATTCCAGATCCAAACCTGCTTTTATGGATAAAGCAGCGGCTGCTTCTTTAGTCTTTACATATTTATGCGCATTCACTAACAAAGAAGGTCCACCGCAATCGGAAACCACATATCCTTTAAATCCCCAGTCCTTACGAAGTACTTTCGTCAATAACCAGGCGTTCAAGGTACAAGGCACATCATTCAGCGCATTGTATGCTGACATGATGGAAGCTGATTTACCATCCTTCACGCACGCTTCAAAAGCCGGAAGGTAATATTCACGTAACTGTTTTTCTGAAATCTGCGGATTACATACAAAGCGATTATGTTCTTCATTATTGGCTGCAAAATGCTTGGGAGTTGACACAATCTTCAGATAACGGTCATCATCGCCTTGCAGACCTTTCACAAAAGCAGTACCCATGATACCACTTAAATAAGGGTCTTCTCCGTAAGTTTCCGGAGTACGTCCCCAACGTGGGTCACGCGCCATATTCACTGTGGGAGACCAGAAGGTCAGCAAGTCACTGAACTGGCTTTTCTGCTCCCGTCCCTGATCCAATTCATTCCAACGGGCACGGGCCTCATCAGAAATAACCGTAGCTACCTGCAATTGCAGCTCCGGATTCCAGGTTGCCGCCAGTCCGATAGCTTGCGGGAAAACGGTAAAGCGTCCCGGTCGAACCACTCCGTGAAGTGCCTCGTTACCGTGATAATACTTAGGAATATCCAGACGGGAAATTCCCGGAGAGGTGGCACGCAACAGGCTGATTTTTTCTTCAACCGTCAAGCGTGATAATAAATCCATGATGCGCTCATGCATCGGTGCTTTCTCATCCTTATATAGCTCTTGAGCCTGTGCCACTCCGGCACAGGCTATTAGAGCCAATAATCCTGTAAATACAATCTTTTTAAGTGTTTTCATGTTTTTTTCCTATTGACTTATACCTTATTGTTTTTCTGCGGATGGGGGCACTGCATCACCTGCGCTACCCCATGCCTTATTGGGTCTGCTACCCATCACCAATACCAATTTGCCACCTTCTTTTATGTCGTCATGACTAAACCAAGGCTTATTCCATTCTTTTCCGTTCAATGTTGCAGATTGGATGTATTTATTTTCATCCGACGCACCTTGTGCTTCTATTTCAAATACCTTTCCGTTGCTCAACATCACCTTAGCCTTAGCAAACAAAGGACTACCGATATTATAAGCCGGGAATCCCGGTGTAACCGGATAGAAACCTAAAGAAGAGAATACAACAAATGCCGACATACCTCCACCGTCTTCGTCTCCCGGTACCCCCATCAGGTCGTTACGGAACCAAGTCTTCAGCAACTGACGGATACGTTTCTGTGTCTTCCAAGGCTGACCTGCATAGTTATACAGATAAGGAATATGCAAAGAAGGTTCATTGGCCATTGAGAATTGTCCCACATTTCCCGTATGATCCGGTATCTGTGCATAGAAAGCATATTTGCCACGTCCCAGCGGTTCACGGAAAGTCTGATCCAGATTTGCTATAAACTGTTGGTTACCACCCATCAAATCAATCAGATCGGCTACATTGTGAGGAACGTCCCAACGATAAATCCAACCATTATTCTCACCATAATATTCACGGGCACCCATACCTCCGGAGAAACGATAATCGAATGGTTCGATCCACTTACCATTCTTATCCTTCGGATGGAAGAAAGCTGTTTCTGCATTATACACGTTGCGATAATTATGAGCACATTGCAGATAGTGAGCAGCATCTTCTTTCTTTCCCAACATATCGGCTATACGCGACAGGCACCATTGGTCGTATGCTGTTCCCAGTGTAACTGCAATCGGCTGACGCTTTTCGAAATGATGTACATTCGGGTCTGTTTCTTTTTCTCCTTCCTGAAGTGCAGGGATATATCCGTTCTTCTTATAGAAATCATCAATCCAACCGGCGGCAGCCCCCGACCACGGAGCCAGTGTTTTTTCTTCAATTCCTTTACGGCAAGCTTCATAGGCCTTAGCCAAATCGAATTGTAAGCCTTTAGCAGCCGCATCAGCTACTGTTGCTACGGCATGATTGGAATTCATACGGCGGGAGTCACCTGTAATTTCAGGGAAGGTAGGCATCCACATATTACCCATTTGTTCAGCCATACGCAGATAAGAGTCAATCACATTCTTTTCCGTACCTTCGTCAATCAGGAGACGCAGGGGATGAGCTGCGCGATAGGTATCCCAAATCCAGTCGTCCGTATAGAAAGGTTCGCCATTATCCTCGTGCACTTTTCCGTCAAATGCACTGAAATAACGACCGCCCTCACTGATACAAACGGGGCGTTCGAATATGCGATAGAGTGACGTATAAAGAATTTGCTTATCTGTATCACTGCCACCTTCTACTTGAATATCGCTCAATGCTTTATCCCAGATTTGGCGTCCTTTTTCTGCCAAAGCCTGTAGATTATAGTCCGGCAATTCACGTTGCAGATTCTCTTTAGCCTGTTCCTCGCTTATAAACGAAATACCATAACGCAGATTTACCGTTTTCGTTCCGTCGGCAAAGTGCAAAACAGCACAGGCATTGCGACCTTCAGCTTCCTTCGTGCCTGCATCTATTTTACCATCAGCCAAGATACCCGTTTCTATAGGAGCAATATCCGATTCTATATACAAGTACACACGCGTATTATTCTCCAATTGCTGGTAACCGCTCACAAATCCGTCACCTGCTTTGATGGCACCGTTTCGTGAATTAATCATCATGTATACAGGTTTATCCTGCTGACTATAATCTATCTGATAAAGAGCCGACTGATGAGAGGGTGCATACTTCACTTTAATTTCCTCGTCATCGAGGATCA